>Ga0209017_10002072_pt1 | contig 13672 bp, 6 predicted proteins | sample YNPBryunderm2012_FD_185812 | JGI IMG/M metagenome (GOLD analysis project Ga0209017, IMG submission 185812) | Anoxygenic and chlorotrophic microbial mat microbial communities from Yellowstone National Park, USA - YNP Bryant MS undermat 2012... ... | reverse complement strand
GAGGTTCCAGGGATCGTGGGGCTGGGCCCGTAGGTGACCCCGCCGACTTCAATGGTCACCGACAAGTCGGGATTGCTGCCCACGCTGTCCTCAACCTGGCCCCGCTTGAGAGTCACCTGGTATTCATGGGGTTCGGAAATCTTCCGAATCCAATCCAGATAGGCCTGCGCGGCGGCGGTGAACCGCCCGTTGGGATGGACTCGCAGATAATCATTGAGCCGTCGAGCACCTTCATCCAGATCGTTCGGAAACTCACGGATATGTTGATACGCTTGGCGATATGAGTGAAGATCCCATTCTTTGAAGATTTCGCTCTTGGCTTGAAGTGCTTCGGTCAGGTGCCGTCCGCCACTGGCATAGGTTTTGAGGTAGGCGTCGTATTTCTCGATGCGGGCGGCGAACTGGGTGGGGAAGCGACGGGAGAACTCGACGGCTGAGGTGAAGTCGCGGTCGTCCATCCGGGCGGTGAATTTGGCGATGAGTTCCTCGGCTTCAACGCGGTAAATTGATTGGGGATGCTCTTCGAGGAAGGTTCGCGTTCGATCCAGCAGGTCGCCGAGATCGGCGTTAGGCAGTTCCGCAGCGCGTCGGATTGAGTCGAGGCGTTGCTTGTCGCGGGTGGACTGGCGTTCGGTGCGGAACTGGATGAGGGCGTTCGCCAATCTAATGGCTTCCTCGCGGTGGGGTGAGTCAGGGAATTCCCGCAGGAAGCTGCGGAGGTCATCGATTTGCCGGCTGGGGTCGTCGTCTGGCAGTTCGGCTTCGGCGCGGAGCAGACGCCACCGGTCGTCGTGGCGGCGTTTGGCTTGCACTTCTTCAATCTGACCAATCTCGGCAATGCGCTCGGGGGCCAGTTCCTTGAGTTCGATCAGCCGATTCTCGCGATCCGGGTCGGAGCGTCCTGCCAGGACGCGGGCTTTCTCCGCTTGAATTTGGGCGTCGCGGCCGCGTTCCAACGCCTCGTTGTAGCGTGCGGGGAAGAGCCAGCGGAAGGTGGGGTGCCACTGACGGAACTCTTCCCAGCGGCGGGCGACGGCCTGGGCGGGGTTCTTCTCGGCCTCGAAGCGGCGGGCCATTTCGTAACCCGCGAGGTCGTAGGCCACTAGCGCCGCGGCGGTGGCCACCAGGAGGAGCAACGCGGTGCCCAAACGTCGGGCCAGCCGGGCGCGTCCCAGTTTGTTGAGGCGTTTGCGGTAGGCGGCGGCTTGGGGCGATTCGGGATAACGCCGCTCGAACGACTTGACGCAACGGGACAGCCGGACGTAGTCGTGGGGCGCGAGATCCCAGAGCCAATCGAGTTGGTCGCGGTCGATGGTTTCGAGTTTGGAGGCGACCCAGAGCAGGGGGGCATCCAATCCTTGGGGTTCAAGTTCGGCCGGTGGCGACCCGTCCTCGCCGCCGGAGGGACCATACGCGCTGACGGCGAAGGTGGCCGCGTCGGGGGCATTGTGCTTAATGGCGTGCAGGGTCATGCCGAACCGCTTTTCCAGCAGGGTTTCAACAGGGATGGGGCCCTGGGTGGCCACCACGCGGTCGTACTTGGTGACGACGATGGCGATGGGACGTTGGACTTTGAGGGTGCGTGACTGCTCCAGGTAGGTTTCCAGCAGACCTTCGACCTCTTGTTGGCGTCGGAGCCGCTCGGCAGGTTCGGTGGAGCCGGTGGGGTCTAGGCAGAAGAGAACTGCGTCGCAGTCGGCAAAGAAGTCCAGAATCGGCTCGTTGCTGCCAAGGGTCACGTGTTCACCCTGGTAGTCTTTGACGATGAGGTCATAGCGAGCTGAGCCGTGATAGAGCCGAAGCTTGAGTTCGGTTTCCGAGAGGGTACCCGCAGGGGGTTCGCCAGCCTCGATGCGGGCGATCTTCTCCGCGAGGTATTCGGCGGTTTCTGGTTCGGGGGCCGAGAGTCGCAAGTCGGGCACCTGGCCGGTTGACGCCTGGCGGTAGAACATCGCCAGCAAGGTGGTTTTGCCGACGTTGCGATGGCCGAACAGCCCGACTTTGCGGGGCGCAGTCAGATGACGTTCCAAATGGTCCAGAATTTCCCGGGCAGTGGGGTCGGCCATGCCGAAAACGCTCCGTCTCGGAATCGAAGGCCAGGCGAAACCCACGCGACTTCAACTCGGAAAGCCGCCCGGTTCGCCTTGGGTGCGACGCGGACGAGGGGAAAGAGAAAGTGGGAACAAGCGGGGAATCAGGTCGTGGTTGGTTCAAGGAGGGGAACGGAAATCGAAACGTTTCCCAACCAACCCGAGTTCAACTCCATCCAACCGCCCCAATCGGGATAGGAGCGCGTTGAATTCTAGTATGACCGGGATACCGGAAGGCTCAAGCCCGACCTGACGCGCCGATGGAAGGGTTGGCGGAACGGCCGCGACGTCGCAGCCATTGAATTGGCCAGAGGATTGGGGTCAGGGCGGTTCGTAACGGCAAACCGACCAAGACGAGGAGGGCCATCACCGCCACGGTGAGGGCAGCGAAGAGACCGAGGATTCGGGTGAGCCAGCCGGTCAGGCCGAGACGTTGCTCGATCACCCCTTCCAAGCCCGTCATTGCTCCCGAGGCGACTGCGCCGGCGACCGCCACGCCAGCTTCGGCCAGCACCCGCGCTCCGTATTCGGTAACGTGGCCCACTGAATCGACGAATTGTTCGGGATTGGCCAGATAAAGGCTCAAAACGCCCGCCGCCGCCAGTTTCTTGCGGTGGGCCAAGATCGTGTTGGTGTAGAATTCCCAACCGGGTCGCCCAGTCTCGCGTAAAACGTCGATGGCTTCGGGCCCTTCGCGAACAATCACCTCAGCCACGTCGGGGCCATACGCCCGGACTGCCGCCAAGCCCTGGGGTCCCAGGGAATCGATGAGCGCCGCGGGATTTCCCGGCGTGGCTCGAACCAGGTCGCCGGCGGTCTCACCCAGTTCGACCAGCATCTTTTTTTCGGCCGGTGCGAGTCGCGCGAACGCTTCGGCGAGCTGGGCGTCCCCTTTGCTGAGCGCCTTGAAACGTTGGTCCAGTCCCAGTTCGCTTGGCGAGTTCATGGCTCGTCCACCGCGGGCTGCGGCTTGGGTGGTCAAGTCGTTGTAGTTGCGGAGCATGGTCTCGAATGACTGATTCGTCGCGCGCAACGCCATCGAACCGGTCGCTTCGGAAGTCTCGCGTCCCGTGACGCGGGCTTCGGTGACGATGAGTTCCATCAGCTTGTCGTACAAGCGGGTCTTCACGTCGGCCTGGGCCGAGGTGGGCGCGAGTGTCAGAAGACCCCAGATCAACGCGATCCCGAGCGAAGTCCGCGACGCGGGACCGCGATGAATCCAGGTCAAACAAGGGAAAGCCAACCGAACGCGCATCAGTGGGGACTCCGTCTCCGAAGCGGGATTCGGGGGAAGGGTTGAGACAAGCTAGACAAGAAGAACAAAGCAAAACCGCGAAGGGGGTTGTCAAGGATATTCAACGCGGCGGCAACGACAGACTCCCACGAACTAGGTCCAGCCGGAGCCCGAGGTTCAGGTTGGGGACGCGATTATTCATTCGATGCCGTGCGTGAGGGATGCGGAGCGCGACGGGATTGGAGATATTCTTCCATCTTCGAGATTGCTACAATTCCCACCCCGGCCGCGATCAAGTTGTCACTCATATACTTGGTGCCCCGGATGGCGATGGGGCGAACCGTCTCAACCCCGGAGTGAAGCAACCGCACTGGGGCGAACCGGGCGAGGTTGAGCCGGAGCTTGGCGGCCAGGGGCCGGGCGAGGTCGGCCATTTCACCGGGGGTGAGTTTGGGAAGGACTTCGGGCAGGCGTTTCAGAGTGGCGAACAGGCCGCCGGCTTGCTCGACTGCCAACCGGCGTCCAGTCCAACCGAGGACGTCACGCGCGGGATGGCCGGTCATTCGTGTCGTTGCGCCCTCGCCGACTTCGCGCAGGGTCGCCCTGGCGGAGGAAAGCAGGTTGGTCCGTGCCGCTTCAATCGCCGCGACTCCTTCGGGTTGGAGGCTACCTAGGCTCACCACATCCATAATGATGAAGGCCACGTCGAAGAGGGCGAAGGTGAGTTCGCCCATGGATGGGGTCCAGCCCCGCGACAGGACGTTGGCAAGGTTGACTACCTCATAGAGAGGCAGGAGTTCCTGAGGTTGCAAGCCTTCAGCCGCGTGAAGCCAGGCGACTCGTTCCATCCCCTCGTCCTTGATCGTTTGAATGACGCCTTGACCACTCTCGCGACCGATCGCCATCAAGCCCTGGATGAAGACTTGCGACAGGGACGGGTCGGGATTCTCCTTGAGCTTCTGGAGCGTTTCGGGAATCTGATCGACTCGGGCGATGGGGGGAATCACCGCTGGACCGTAGGTTTTGAGGATCAAGCGGAAGTCGGCGTCGTCCGCGTACTTGCTGAGGATGCGGTACCCTTCCTGTCCATGAACCGCCATTGCGCGGACCGCCTGGTTGGCTAGGGTTGGATCGCTCTCAAAAGCGGACACAATGGGGACGGCCCACGAACCGACTTGTCTCAACGCCTTCTCGCCCTCCTCCCCGTACCGGGAGACGAATCGGAGACCTTGGGGTGCTCCGCCTACCTCCTTGACCAAGTTGACAGCCGCCACATGCCGAATCAGCCGCGCCAGGTCGTCGGGACGACGAATCCGAAGTAATTGATCGAGGTCGTCCGAGTTGGCCTCGATGAGGGTCAAGACGTCGTTGAGCGGCGGGTGGTCGCCGATTTCTTGAATCAGATCCCCGTACAGGCAGACCAGGATAAATCCACTGATGCCTCGGACCCGGTATGCCTCCATCGCCAGCGGTCCATGAAGCCGCAAGCCCCGGACCGCGATGCGCAAGTCGGCTCCCCCCGATTCGAGGTCGGCGAAGCTGAGGATGGCCAACACGTCACCTAGACGCTCGGGGGTGTCCCGCCAGTCGTTGATCAGATCGAGAACCCCTTGGGGGTCGGTGAGCAGGAGGGGCAAGGCGTTGGGATATTCGGCGGCCGCTTTGCGGGCCGCGCGGGGAAGTGAGGCCACGGCGTTGACGAGTGCGCGGCGATCCTGATGGTCGGTCAACTTGGTTCCGAAGTAGTCCCGCCATTGCAGCAGGATGGTGGCGGCCGCGTCGTCATCCCGCAATGCGTCGCGGAGGGTGCGAAACTCGGTGGGATGGGACTCGTACAGAGTGACCGCGTTGAGATCCAGCGCTTCGAGCAGTTTAAGGCCCCGGAGTCCGTCGGTCGCCTCGATGCGAACGGCGGTATAGGCGTACTTGTCGAGCATCCTCAAAGCGAGTTCGGCGTCGTTGGCTGTGGTCCATGAGCGGGCCGCCCACGCGACGCGGATGGCGTCCAGTTCCGTCAAGGCGTGCTGGGCAACCATCGGTGTTTGGTCGGAAATCCCCGACTGGGGGGCGTTTTGAGGGCTGGACCGATTCGCCGTGGTGATGTTCAGACGCGCGGAGAGGGCAAGGTGAGACGCCAGTTTCAGCGTCGCTCCCAATGCGGCCAGAAGGATGACCAAGGCGAACAAGCGTTTCATCACCTCCACCTTCTCCGATCCAAGAGGCCGTCGCTTCGGACTCGTCGCGTGACGGATGGGTGACGAATCGCGGGCTCAACACCGCTTAGGACGGATCGAGCATTTTCTATGCTATGCCCGGCACCGGGAATTCGTCAACGCGGAACGAGCGGTTCCATTCGGCACCACGACCAGTTCGAGTCGTGTACCTTCAGGCCGTGGTTTCACGCAGGGACTTTCGATGGTCGGAGGTGTTTCTTGCGAGAGAAGTGAGAAATTAAAGCGGATCGGATGGAGACGCCGCAGTGTCCCGCGCTACAGCCAGGGGGTTCATTCGAGCGTGTTTCAACCAAGTCTGCCCACAACGCGGTCGAGCGAAGCGGTTGGGGTGGGGAGAGAAACCAAACGAGGGAATTCGCCACCGGAGGGGGCGTGGTCACTGGGAAGGGGACGAGAGCCGGAGCGACCAGGTTTGTCGTGAGGAATCAAGGTAACGTGGTTCCAGGTCGAGGCGTCGGCGGTGACGCTCGCCGTCTCGTCCTGAGTTAGACAGCGCTCGGTTGCCGACCCGGGAAGGTGGGTGGGAATGTCCTCCGAGCTTGGGTTCTCCAGACGCCTGGCCTGCTCGAGCGCTGCCAAGCGGGATTCGGGAGCGGGTGGGGTGTGCCGCCAAGGGGGAGGAGCCCAGCGAGAACGACCCCAAAGCACATGTAGAACCGTCATGGCCAGAATTTTGAGATCCAGACCTAAGCTCCAATGGTCGAGATATTCCAGGTCGTATTCGAGTCGTTTCGAGATGGAGGTCCGACCCCGGTAGCCGTGGACCTGGGCCCAGCCGGTCATTCCGCCTGGGCCTTCGTGGCGGCGGTGGTAAAGCGGGAGGTCGCGGGCGAACTGCTCCACGAAGACCGGGCGCTCCGGTCGTGGCCCCACCAGACTCATTTCGCCTTTGAGAACATTCCAAAGTTGAGGCAATTCGTCGATGTTCGTTTTACGCAGCCATGCGCCAACGCGGGTGCAGCGATCATCGTTGGCGGCGGCCCAGATGGGGCCGGTACGGGTTTCGGCGTCCCGCCTCATGCTACGGAACTTCCACATTTGGAAAATTTGCCCGCCCCGACCGACTCGTTCCTGAACATAGAAGATGGGTCGGCCGTCGGTCAGCCAGATCGCCAACGCCACCACTCCAAACAACGGGGTCAACAGAATCAGACCCACGGTTGCGCCCACCAGATCTAAAGCCCGTTTGAGCGGATGACTCAACCCGGTCGAAGTCGAGCATGGCAGCGCGTTTGAGGGTTCGCAGGCATGGGACCGTGCAGGGAAGGTGGCGAGGTGGGAGTGTGGGTATGTGAGCCTTCTCCAGCCTCTCAAGCGAACCAGGCGACGCTGGGCAGCGTTCCTGAACGAGACGCGGGAGGGCATGGTTACACTCCCCGAGGCCGATTCCGGGAATCCCTTCATGGACACTTGCCCCATGCCTGACGCTTCCGGCGGACTGGATTCGCAGGTCATCGTGACGTCGGAACCAAGCCGCTTGGAAGCGGGTGCCACCCGCGGCGAACCGGGGGCGGATTCTAACCCGCTCCCCCAATCGGTCAACCGCCATTGGTCGGGAACTGTCAGGAGGTGAAGTCGGCCACCCCATGTGTGTGATCGGTTCGGAACGGGTTCGCGGTTTGGCCCTCAAAACCATTTTCCGACCTTGCTGGGCCGAGTCCGTGGGTCACAACCTGAAATCCCCAAGACGCGGAGGTTAAACAAACAGACCCGGTTTCTTGGGTTCCCATCGCTGTGAGTCTTTCCTTCTTTCGTCGTCCTGCCGGTTCGCCTTGAGGGATCGTTGGCTTGGCGGTAAGGTCCACCGCGGGGATTTCCCCCAACGAGTTCCGCACTCGGGATCGTCAAAGTCGGCGTTCTCGATGAAATCGTTGCCACGCCACGCGCGGGAGAGTTGAGGCGTGTTGCTTTCAAGCGACCGACCGTTGGCCACGGCAATCGTGGTCAACTACGACGCCTGGACCGAGACGGTGGAGTTAGCTGGTCGTTTGGCCGATTCCACCGCCGCTCGTGCTGGTCGCTTGGACGTGCTCGTTGTAGACAACGCCTCGCCCGCCCCGCCTCCTCCAGTCACCCGGACCTGGCGTCGCTTGCCGCTCAGCGGCGAGGCCTTGGGGTGGGGGGAGCTTGCCTCGGCGACGAGTCGCAACAACGAACCCCCACGCTCCCTCATCTGGTGGCTGCCACGTCCAATCAACGACGGCTTCGCTGCCGGGATCAACGCCGGTCGCCGCTACGCCCGGAGCCCCTGGCTGTGGGTCTTCAACCCCGACGTGGAACTCGACTCCTCGACGATCGAAGCGACCCTTGACTGGTTGGAGCGGCTTGACCACAACCGCCATGACCACGCCCGGCTGGGGATCGTTGGCCTGCGGCTCACCAACCCCGATGGTTCGACCCAACCCTCGGTGGGACCGTTTCCCACCTTGGCGCGGGTCTTCCGCGAGCTTTGGCTGCCACGCAACCAACGCAAGTACCACCCGCCCGAACGAGTAGACCGGGGCCGGGTGGATTGGGTCACGGGTGCCTGTGTGTTGATCCGTACAGCTCTGCTTGACGATCTGGGTGGAATGGACCAAGATTTCTTCCTCTATCATGAAGAGGTCGCCCTGTGTCGCTCGGCGACCGATCGCGGTTGGATCGTCTGGTTTGAGCCCGATCTGCGCGCGACGCATCTCCACCCCCTGCAAAATCGCCCAGTCTCCACCTGGCTGCGCGTCATCCTACGACACAGCAAGTTGCTTTACTTCCGGAAACATCGACCCTCGTGGGAACTGGGTGTTCTCGCGCGGTTGATCGAGTGGGAGGCGCGGTTGCGTCCCTGGACTGCTCCTGCCCGTGATCGCCGCGCCTGGCGTTCAATCCTGCGTTTGGCGCTGCGAATGCGCCGAGCGGAAGTCCGTTTTCCCCTGGGCGTTCGGGTGCGTCATCTGGCCGACGAGGCCGTTGGACGGCCAATTCCCCCCGCCGAGCGCGTCGATTGCCGCATCGACTCGATCCATCCTCGTCCAAGAGGTCCATTCCTCGGGAGACCCGGCTCATGGTTCCAGCCGACGTCGCCGCCCACTTCAACGACGCGCCACCCCGCCTCCACCCCGCCTCCCGAATCGCCGCGATTCTCGCGGTGACGCTGGCGATTGGCGCGACGGCTTGGCAATCGATCCGTTCACCGGTCTTCGGACGCGACGGCATCCGCTACGTCGCCCAAGCGCGATCGATCGCCGCGGGGGACTGGTCGATTCTGGCCAAAGGGATCGACCACCCGGGACATCCTCTGGCCATCGCCGTCGCCCATTTGCTACGCAACGCGGGTGACTCGCCCGAGAGTTGGCAGCGCTCGGCCCGTTGGGCGTCGCTGGCGGCCGCGTTCTGGCTTTGGCCCTCGTTTTGGGCGTTCGCGGCAGTCTCGTTCGGCCACCGGGCCGCGACCCTCTCTTGCCTTCTAGCCGCTTTGGCCGCCCCTCTTGCTCCCAAACTGGTGGGGGACGGCCTGAGCGAATCGTGGCTGTTGGCCCTGGCGTTGACCGGGTTCGCTGCGATCGCGCAGTTTCTCAAGGCCGGCAGTCTGCCTTGGTTGGTCGTCGGGTTGACCGCCGCGGGTGGAGCCTATCTGGTACGCCCAGAGGGGATGCTGATTCCTCTGGCCCTGGCCCTCACCTTGATGACATCCCTCCTGATCCGCTCGGGCCGACGCAACCTCCCATACAGCCAACTGCGCGTGGCGCTCGTGGTGTTGGTGGCTCTGCCCATGTTGATCTGCGGGCCGCTCATCATCCTCAAAGGTGGAATCGGCACCAAGATGTCGATCGGTCGGTTGGTGGGAACCACCGCTCCGGCCTCGCCTTGGGCCATCGAACGCCATCGACCGCTTGACCCTGACGAACCAGCTTGGAAGATTTGGGGTTTAGCGGCTAAAGATATGTTTCAATCCTTTCGTGAAGTGACGCCTGGTCCTCTGGTGGCGCTTGCAGCTCTGGCCGGCGTCGGCATCCTCAGGGGAGGTTCTCGACGGGGGCTTGATCATCTTTTCGGCGCGATCGCTTTGGCGCTTTCGGCGTTGGCTCTAATCCGTCTCAATGCCGTGGCGGGGTATTGCGAGCCGCGTCACACCGTGTTGCCCGCCTTGCTGACGTTGGCGGCCTCGGGACGAGGTCTGGAGATGCTAGCGCGCGGGTTCGCCGCTCGCTTAACCCGTTCGAACCGCCGTACCGACGTCGTCGCGTTGGTGGTAGTATGCCTGATTCTCATGGGGTTAACTTTGCGCGCCTGGCCCGAGACCTGCCGGCGGTTCCATGAGGATTTGCTGGGCTATCGCCAAGCGGGCGAGTGGTTGGCCGAGCGGGTCGCTCCTGGTGAAACGACCCTAGACTTGACCGGCATCGCATTGTTCTTTGGCGGCTTGCCCGGCGACGACGCGGCTACTTTCCAACAAGGGTTGGAAAATCCCCACGCCCGTTGGTTGGTCGCCCGACCCTCGCACGTCGAAGGACCGTGGCCTTATTGCGCGGCGATTCGTCAACGTCTTGAAGGACGCCGTCCCGTCGCCTCGTTCCCGCTCGGGTCAGTCTCGGCCCGCGACTCGGACACCAACCCACTGCCTCAATCTCGGCGTCGCCGTCATCGTCGGGTCGAGCCCTCACGGGTCGATGTGTACGACTTAATGACGCCGCCCTCGACAGCTGAACCAGGACGGGGCAGCGCGATGGCCGAACGTCCCGACTTGTTCCGACTCGTCAAGTGAAGCTAATTTATATAAATAAGATTGTAACAGTGTCATCTTTTGGATGTTTTGGAGGCGGTCGCCAGCTTGGTGAGATCGCCGCCCCGAAGCGCCGCGTCGATCAATTCAGGCAGACGATTGGGGGTGCAGCCAAAGCAGGGAATCTTCAACGCCGAGAGCTTGCGAGCCAGTCGTTCATCGTAGCTGGGAATGCCGGAATCCGACAACGCGAGCAAACAAATCACCTTGACACCGGACGCGACCATCTCGCCCAGACGACGGACCAGTTGCGCTTCGTTGCCGCCTTCAAAGAGATCAGTGATGAGCAGAAGGATGGTTTTCTTGGGTTCGTTGATGAACTGCTCGCAATAGGCGACCGACTTGTTGATGTTGGTCCCGCCGCCGAGTTGGACGCCGAAGAGCATCTCTACCGGGTCGTTGCCGCATTGCTCGGTGAGATCGACCACCTCGGTGTCGAAGGCGATCACATGGGTGTCGAGCGCTGGCAAACTGGCGAAGATCGAGCCAGTGACCGCGCCGTACACCACTGAGTCGGCCATCGAGCCGCTTTGGTCCATATCGACGATCACGGTCCAGGCGTTGGACTTCCGAGCGCGCGAATAGAAGTAGACTCGTTCGGGGATGATGGTGGCGAGGTCGGGGTTGTAGTTCTTGAGGTTGCGGCCAATCGTCCATTTCCAGTCGATCGCCGAGGCGCTGGGCATGGGAGTGTGTTCCTTGCGGTTGAGCGCGCCCATGACCGCTTGACGGATCGACTGCTCGAACTTTTTCTTGATCTCCTCGACGACCGCGCGGACGACCATGCGGGCGGTCTCTTTGGAGCGTTCGGGGATGCGTCCCCGCAGCGACATGAGGGTGCCGACGAGTTGGACGTTCGGCTGCACGCTTTTGAGCATCTCGGGTTCAAATAGCAGTTGCTTGAGTCCCTTGCGTTCAATGGCATCGGCCTGAATGACCGAGACGACATCTTCCTTGAAGTAGGCGCGAATGTCGCCCAACCACTTGGCCAAGCGGGGGGCCGAGCCGCCTAGACCGGCGGAGCGTTGGCCCGAGCTGGATTCGAGATCGCCGGTTTCGTCATAAATCGCACCGAGCGCCTGGTCCATCTCGGCGTCCATCCCGCTCAAACACGCACCTGGACCCATTGCTTCCAGCGATGCTTGCGACTCCTTGCCCAGAATCAAACGCCAGCGACGCAGTTGTTCGGGATCGAACAACGATGAGGGTGGGGTAGCCATGAGTGCGACCTGGTGGCTCAAGGGATTGGGGAAGCATTGGGGAGGACACGCGCTGGAGGCTCAAAGGTCGTCGAAGTCGAGTTCGTTGAGTTCGGTGAGGGCTTGTTGCTCGGCTTCGGTCAGGGGAGTTTCCAGCGTTTCGGCGGCGAGGTCGGGGTTAAGTCCCCAGAGTTCACCGAGGTTTTCGCAGATCATCCGCTTTTGATGAGGCGAGAAGCTGCCAAAGGCGCGACGCAAAAACACCAAGGCGCGCTTGAACTGGTCGGGGTCGAGGGTGTTTACATAGTCGGCCAGTTCGGCCCAGAGGGCCTGACGCGCCAGCAGCGCCGCGCGGTTGCGTTGAGCCAAGCCCTCAAACCAGCCAGCCCCCAGATCAGCGGGCACGCCGGGCGAGAGACGCCGAGAGACCTCGCGGGTCAGTTGGTCGTTGGGAATCAATCCCCGTTCCAACAGCACCGCGCAGGCGTAACCTGAAAGGGTGGGGTTGCGATCGTCGGCGTTCGAAAGCCCTTGCAGTTGGCTCAACCACAATTCGACCTCGACCCGGTCGTGATGATCCAGCGCCACTCGGTTGAGCGCGTCGATCGCGGGCATCAGGGTTTGGGCGGCCTGCTGGTCGCAATTGGCCGAGGAAGGCAAGGCCAATGCGCCCTGCACGAACAGGGCTTCCATGAGGGGGAGCAGCGAAGTCGCGTCGAACTTGCGCACATCGCCGTAGCGAATCACCTGACTCAGCTCCGCCGCGGCGCGCGCGATTGAACCGAAGTCGGAACTGACCGCCGCGAGTTCCTGAAGCCGCGACCGAGCGTGATCCAGCGAGCCGTGAAGTCCGCACAGGCAGGCGTCGTTGACCAGGTCGGCCGCCTGGGCGATCTCCTGACATTCCTCGAGCTGAGACTTGATCTTGGAAGCGGTCGCCAATTCGACCGTTTCGCCCATCAGGACCGCTTCGACCAACGAAATCTCGCTTTCAGGACTCCACTGGACTTTCCAGACCTCCTTCCACGTGGCGTCCCGCTGGGTTGAGCGGACTGGCTCGGCGAAGCCGACCCCCAGCACCCGCAGGCGATGCAGAAAGGTGGAGCGGTTCAGGTCGAGATAGGCCGACTCGGCCGATTTGACCTGGCGGTTCTCCCGTAAGTCGAGTTCCAACACCTGGGCGACGGTGGTTTTGTATTTGTCCAGCTTTAATCGAGTGAGCAGACGTTCGAAATCCTCCTGGATCGAGGTTCGGCCCACCCCTTTGGGAAGATAACCGATCGCCGTACCGACATCGACTTTCATGAGCGCTTCGGCCACCGACGAGGCTTCGCCGTGACCCATTATGGTCACGGCGGCGTCGCGCAGGTCGGCCAAAATCGGCGCGGAGCCGCCCTTGAGCGCGGCGAGGGTGCGGGCCAGGCGGACCCCTTCGATCACTTCGGCGGTGGAGCGGTGGGTGCCACTTTGGCGAAGGTGGCGGACCACTTCGGTCAGATAACGATCCGGCAGATGATCGAGGCCGCCGGAGTTGAGCAGATCCCACAACATCTCGAAATAGGCAGGGGCTCGATTTCCCGCGCCGTAGCCCGATTGCGAAGAAAGACGGAAATAAGAATAAGGCATCAAGGTCAATTTGCTAGAGCGGCGGGGCAGCGACTTGAGTTCGTCGTCGGTCATCGCCGGATGATCGCCAGTGAGAACCGGCGCGTGGAAAGCTCCCACCACCGCCACGATCTTGTCGGGCGGAACTTGGTCGGCCAGGGTTTCCTCGATGCGACGCCTCATATAGGCTTCGCGCACCAGGTTTTCAGCCCGCCAGGGGGTTGGGTCCGGTTCGTCACGCAACGCCTTGCCCAGTTCAAGGGCGGCGAGGCGATAGGCTTCGTCATGGAGATTTTGTTCAAAGTGGCGTTCCCAATAGTCGTCATAAGAAGATTCGTCCATCGCTTGGGCCACGCGGTCGTAGATTGAGCGGCGGGGTTCGGGACGCCAAGCGGCGGGGTCGTGGGTTCCCTCGTCGTCGGGTTCGCTTTGGGGTTGCCTTCCGCCGAGAGATTGAGGGGAACCGTTGGCGGGGTTGTCCGCCCGAATTCGGCTCAGTTGCCGCTGAATGTCGGCTTCCTGGAGTCCAAGAACAATGTCGGAGGGGAGGT
>Ga0209017_10002071_pt1 | contig 13704 bp, 7 predicted proteins | sample YNPBryunderm2012_FD_185812 | JGI IMG/M metagenome (GOLD analysis project Ga0209017, IMG submission 185812) | Anoxygenic and chlorotrophic microbial mat microbial communities from Yellowstone National Park, USA - YNP Bryant MS undermat 2012... ... | reverse complement strand
CATCGTGGTGTCGCGATTCAACGAGTCGATCACCCGCCGGTTGTTGCAGGGGGCCGTCGATACCTTGCTTGCCCACGGCGTGCCGGATGAGAATATCGAAATCGCCTGGGTGCCCGGGGCGTTCGAGATACCCACAGTAGCCGAGCGGATGGCTGCCAGCCGGCGCTACGCGGCGGTGATCTGTCTGGGGGCGGTCATTCGCGGCGAAACGACACACGATCAGCACATCAACCGGGCCGTCAGCACCGCCTTGTGCCAAATAGGGGTGCATCACGGTCTGCCGGTGATCTTCGGCGTGCTGACGTGCAACACCTTGGAACAGGCCATCGCCCGCTCCGGCGGCCAGTCGGCTACCACCGGCAAGGATCAGCCCGACGCGCGCGTGGGCAACAAAGGCGTCGATAGCGCCAAGGCGGCCTTGGAGATGGTGGCTCTGATGCGCAAGCTTCCGCCGCCGGCTTGAGCCTCAGGATGTGGGCTGGTCGTTGATGCTACCCAACAGCACAGCTTGGTTGTGCGGCCGCCAAATAGTTTCTTTCGCGGAAAGGCTGTTTTCTAGTGTGCAATGGCGGCTGGGGCGGGGTGGATAGGCGGGGTGGCGGGCTATAGGGCTTCGTGGGGCTGGCGAAGCGATTTCTGCCGGCGCGACCAAATCGGACGTTCGGCCTGTGGACCGTCGGGTTGACAGCCCAGCGCATCTACCGCATTATCACGGAACGTAGAGAAAAGGTAAGAGTTTGTCGTAGCCATGGGGCAACGCAGCAAAGCCAGAGAAGCTGTCTTGCAGGTGCTGTATCAGGACGACCTGAACCCCTCGGCCAGCACGGACGACCGCGACTGGCTATTGCAACAGCGGCTGAAAAAGGCCGAAGCCTTTCAGTTCGCCCGCCAGTTGCTCGCCGGTGTGCGGCAGCACCGGGCCGAGATCGACCAGCGCTTGCAGCAGATCGCCGCCAACTGGAGCCTGCATCGGATGGCCGTTACCGATCGAAACATCCTGCGCTTAGGCGCGTACGAGATTCTTTACGGGGACACACCTGGCGAAGTGGCCATCGACGAAGCCGTGGAACTGGCCAAACGATTCGGCACGGCGCAGTCGCCTCAGTTCGTCAACGGCATACTGGACCGCCTGATGCATACCGCCGCCCAGCAGGCTACTGAGCCGACACAATCCGACACGCAAGTACATGGCCTCCAATAAACCACATGACGTAGCCTCAGGCCGCAACCAAATGGTGCTATGGAGGGATGCGCTGCGGTCGCCTCCGCTAGCAACGGACAGACGGCCACGACAGAGCGTGGCCCTCCAGATCAACCGAAGACATGGGCGCAAAACGCGCACACGTTACCCCATAAGGGATTAGACAGAAGAGGGCCAAATTGCGCGGACTGGCGGTTTATTATCACCGCAAACTGCCAGCAGCGGCTACTGGTATTGGCGGTGTGTCCGGCGGCGCGGCCAATGTGTCTTGGTCTGTTGGTGGTTGATTGTCGTTTTTGCTGGTAAGTACCGATTGGGATATCACGATGGGCTTGCTCGAAAAGTTAAGACAGGGACTGAAGAAAACTTCCCAACTGTTGAACACCGACATCCGCGATCTGTTCAAAACCCGCGGACGTCTGGTAGACGACGAGTTCCTGCGCGAGCTGTTCGAAATGCTGGTGAAGACCGACATGGGCGTGGAGGCCGCCCAGGAGATTACCGACGAAGTAGCCGCCGCTTTTCGCTCGCGTGTGGTGGAAATGTCCGATGTGCTCGAGCAGATCAAGCAGAAACTCAAACAACTGCTGGCCCAGCCGGCCGCCCCGATAGCGATGGCCGACAGCGGGCCGACAGTCATCATGGTCAGCGGAGTGAACGGCTGCGGCAAGACCACCTCCATTGCCAAGCTGACCCACATGTTCCAGGGCCAGGGCAAGCGGGTCGTGCTGGGTGCGGCCGACACCTTTCGGGCGGCAGCGGCCGAGCAGTTGACCGTCTGGGCACAGAGATTGGGGGCAGATATTGTCACCGGGGCTTCCGGCAGCGATCCGGCCAGTGTGGCTCATCGCGCCGTGGCCCGGGCACTGGAAACCGGCGCCGACGTGTGCATAGTCGACACCGCCGGCCGGTTGCAAACACAGCAGACGCTGATGCAACAGCTCAGCAAAATCCACCGCGTGCTGGGCAAGCAGATACCGGAGGCTCCCCACGAGGTGCTCTTGGTGCTGGACGCCACCACGGGCCAGAACGGCATCAGCCAGGCCAAGCATTTTACCGACGCCGTGCGCTGCACCGGCATCTTGCTGGCCAAACTCGACGGCACGGCCAAAGGCGGCGTGGTGGTGGCCATCCGCAAGCAGGTCGGCTTGCCGGTGAAGCTGGTGGGCCTTGGCGAAAAACCGGAAGACCTGGCCGTTTTTGAACCCGGGCCGTTCGTAGATGCTATGTTTGCCGATATGAACTGAGCAAACACTGCTCTGAACTGGACAAACTTTACGCCGGCGCTCCGGGGCAATTAGAGTCGCCGAGTGGTGATCTATCGGCATTCGCAATATGTAGCGACACAAACCGCTGGAGAATAAACATATCAGCCGGTCACTGCCTTTCGCGAAGATCAATAATACGTGTGGGTTTGATGCCCGACCACAAACGCACGCCAGCGGCAGAAAACGAGCAAGCGTTTACAAGTGACAACAGAACCGCCGCACGTCCTCGGCCCGGATGCCAATGTTGCCTGCCGGGCCCACCGTGCCCAGGAACTGCCAATGCTCTACATCTGCTGCAACTGCTCGATCGCCCGGGCGATCTCGGCGCGCCGCGAGTAGATCGGCCCGGGGTGCTTGGTGAAGCTGGTCATATCGCGGGTAATCGATTCCGGCACTGTCAGCAGGGCCTCGTACTGCTGCAATTGCTCGGCAGAAAGCTTGTCGCGCTTCTGCCTCAGCAGGTCGCGCAGCAACCACAGGAACTCGTAGTCCTCGATTCCCTCGCGCAACATCTCCCAGCGGATGCTGGATACCGGCGGAGCGATTACCGGCTGGGGGCCGAAACGCCCCGGAGTGGCCGCTTCCTCGGGCGGATATATGAAACGACCATCGCCGTTGCCCCAGTACTGCTTCACCCCCTTGGGCGTGCCGTACCCGCTGACGTAACCCATCGGGTCTTCGTAAGGGTCTTGCGGCGTATCGGGGAATGCGGTGTCTGAGGTCCAGTAATTGGCACTCCAGATCAGTATCCCTGAGATGTTTCGCTGCCAGGTCTGCCACAGCCACACCCGCAACTCGGTGGCGGGATGGTCGATAAACAACGTGCAGTATGGCGCCTTGGGGCCGCAGCAGATATACCACCAGATGCGTTCCCCTTTGGCGCGACGCTGCTCGGCCTTTTGGTGATCGTAGTTGAAGCTGACCGGACACCAGATGTCGATCGGCCCTGCCAGGGCGTCGTTGGGTTCCTCGGTAAGCATCGTCTGAATGCCCGGCGCGTACCGCTTGATTCGCTCCATGCCTTTGCGCACGAACTGGTAGTCCTTGGGTTCAGGCTCATCGAACCAATAGACGTATGCCATTTTCAGCCAGCCGCGGGCCTTCAGATGTTCCTCCAGTTGCTTAACATAGCTGGCGAAGACGGCCTGATACTGGGGAGTGTCTTCGCCGTACTTGCCGATCATCGGTTCATGGCGCTCGTGAAAGGTACCGCCGCCCATCCCCTGCAATGGCAGCATGAAGTTGGTAAACCGATACTTTTCCAGCGCCTGCGACATCGCTGCCTCGAAGCGCGAAAAGTCCACCTCCGCCCGCGGTGGATCGGCATCTGGCAAAAAACGCACCACGATGGGATCCAGCGGAACCGGGTTGTAAGGGCTTATGCGATGCTCGGCGAAGCATTGCAGGTACATGTCCAGTACGCGACGCCGCTCTTGCTCCCCCTTGAGTTGGTGATAGCGGTAGATCAAATGCGGCGACAGGCCGAAAGCGGTTTCGATGTTGTTCTTTTCAGGCAAAGCGAAGTCCCACACGTGAAGTCGCAAGGGAACGTCGGCCCGATAACCGTCGGCCGTAATCGTTACCTTGCCTGAGTATGTGCCAGCCCGGGCGTCTTTGGGCACATACACCAGCACCCACAGCGGCTGATTGCGGCCTGGAGGCAAATCGAGCTTTTGCTTGGGCTGTGCCGTGCTGGCGGCCGGCGCTGGATCGGCGCCTGCGCTACCACCAGCCGACTGCGCACCACCCGCAGTGGCTGCGCCGGCAACCGCTGTGGGAATCGTTGATGCCTTTAAGGCAGCAACCGGCTGGGCATCGCTGCCGGCGGCCGCGACTTGCGAACTGCCTGGCAGCGGCGGCAAAGCGTCGGGCCACCAGTCGATCACGCCGGTGGCATCGGTCGGCGTGTGGACGAAATGATACGCCACCCGCAGAACACGGACGTTCGCTTGCGGAATCGTTGCGCCGCCAGGGCCGACCAGCGGAGTGGCCACGGCACCCAGGCCCACAAGCTGCTGCTTGGGGCGAATCACCACCTGAAGCGCCTCCCAATCGTTCTTGGCTGCCCACAACTGGGCTGCATCCGAGCGCTCGGTGGGCAGCGCCCGTTGCGGCCACACTTTGTGCGTCGCCTCGCACCACCACAGATCGGCCTTGTCGTCGCCCGGCAACAAGTAGCCGTAATCTGCGCGGTGATACTCGGGCAGATCGATCGCAATGCGCAGCTCCACTGGCTCGGTGTGCGCGGCAGGATCGTCCGATTTCAATTTCAACACTGCCTGACTACGCCCCGGCTTGACCACAGGCAGATCGACGCTGAGCATCGCCGATTGCTTCTCGGACGCGGTAACGTGTGTCGTAGGCAACGGGTGCCGAGTCTGGTCCGGTTCCACAAGCTCGCCGCTGAGGGTCAATTTGCCGGCGCCAACTGCGTTGGTTCGCAACCAAAGTTGCAGCGTGTGATTGCCACTGTCCGCCGCAGGCCGTACAACCGCGCGCTCCAAGGCCGGCCAAGAAGCAGTCGCGGGCAGCTCGACGAACCAGGTTTTTCCGATGCACTGTGGCGGCTGCCTTCCCCCGGCGCCGGTGGCAATCTCGGCGGAAAACAATATCCGATTGACCTGAAATACCCCCCGGCCCGTGGCACTGCAAATCCGCAACCACACGACGCCATCGGGCTGCGGAGGCACCTGGGCCGATATAGCCCCCACGCGATCGCTTTGGCCCAGCGTGTGCCACTGCTGGCCGTCGGGGCTGTATTGAAGCTGGCACGCTCCGCCGGCGACATAATTGATGTTGACCTCGGCTGCGCCAGCCCCCAGCTTGATGCCCGGCAGTTGGAAACGGTAAACCACCTCAGCGTCGCGGTAGAAGACCCAGCGGTCGGTATTGACGGTGGCGGTGGCCCAGTGCAGCGGCCGATGCGCCACTCCCACGGCGTGCCCCAGGATTGCGGAAAAAGTGTAATGTTGGGCGCTGAGCAGTTCCCCCTCGCCAAGCACCAAAGCGTCGTCGCATTGTTTGTGGACGGGCAGCACAGGGCAGATCGTCACGGCATCGAACTGGAACGTGCCGTTGGCCTCCCATTGGCCCAGCCGCACAGCGCCAGCGGAAATGTGGTCGGGAACGCGAAAGACGAAATCGTACCATTTCCACTCGGGTGCCAGCCGCCAGTCGTGGTTGGCGAACTCCGGCCCGGAGATCACAGCGCCCGTGCCGCCCGTTGCGCGGGCTTTCATGGCGAACCGGTAATAGCCGCCGGCAGAGAAATTGCACTGGCACTGCCAGGCATTGGAACCCTTGCCGGTCCCGGTCACTTCCAGAACCTCTCGATCGACCCAGCGTCCCTGGCCGCCCGAAAGTTTCCAGCCAGCGGGAAGCTCCTGGCCCTCGGTGAAGTCGGCGTTGGGCACCATACGGTCTTCGGCCGCCGGCGCGGTGGGCAACACCCACATCAGCGCCAACACGCACCAACAAGCCGCTCGACAAACCATGTAAACTTCAGCAGCGAAGCGTGCGGTCATTTTTCCGGCCTCCTGAGCTATGGACCTTCGCCGGAATTATAGCCCAACCGGCCCCCATTCGCACGTCTTGTGAGAACATCAGGCTGTCGAGCTGTCGAGCTGTCGAGTTGCCAAGCTGCCGAGTTGCCAAGCTGCCGATGCGCGGGCTGGCCTATCGGGCGCCACAGGCAACAATCGGCAGGGACCACACGACCTGGTCACGGGCGCGGAGTACCGAGCTGACCGCCGTTATTTGTGCGCGGGTTCCAGAACAGCAGGTTATTGAAAAGAAGGTCAGTTCGTCGGCGGATCGGTTCGCAAGAAGATCAGTTCGCTCGCGGACCAGCTCATCCACGGACTGTTGACATTCGCAATACTCGGCGCCACATAAGGCTAGGAAAAGCCTTCGATCAGGCAATCACTACGTTTCGCAAAGATCAATAGTTCCTTGAGGCGGAACTTGTGTGCGTTTTGTGCACATCTTTGTCGAGTAATTTGGAGGGCCACGCTCCGTCGTAGCCGTCACTTCACAGTGTGCCGCTGCTGGCGTGGCCAGCAGTGCTAGATGGCGATTTGACCTCGACACGTACACCAAACTGCTGAGAGAACGCCAAGACACAAAGACACGAATAGAGACCTTAGCCAAAAAGATATTAACGGCTGGTGTGTAGCCGTCTGTGGGGCAATTGCCAAAGCGTCGATCGCTGCTGGACGCTACAAGACACTGCTGGCACAACCGTTTCCCACAAGTACTTTGTGTCTTGGTGTCCTGGTGGTCAGTCTATAACACGTGGGTGCCACTGCTGGACAAGCCAGCCAGCAGTGGCACCCGGCGTTTGCCGTGTTCTCGCAAATTATCGATCCGATAGTTTGCCAAGTGCCTACCTACAAAACTGACGCACACACTTTCCAAACCGCGCGCCCAGTTACGTGCCGAGGATTACTCGTACTGAAGGGCTTTGGTCAGGTCCAGTCGGGCGGCGCGCTCGGCCGGGAACCAGGCGGCGGCGACCACCATCACAAAGCCCACCGCAAAGCTGGCAGCCAGCAGTGCCGGCCGGAAGGTGAACTCCACCGGATGGCCCAGTGCAGGCGTCATCGCCAGGTTGATCAGATATGCCACCGACACGCCCACCAGTGTGCCAGGGCCTAGTCCAAGAACGCCGATGATCACCGCTTGCGAGAAGATGGTCTTGCGGACTTGCTTGCGGGTCATAGCGACGATGCGCAGCAGTCCTAATTCGCGGGTTTGTTCCAGCACGTTCATGGTCAGCGTATTGACGACGCCGAAGGCCGCCACCACGAAACCCAACACCAGAATGCCCCACAGACAGCCATCCACCCCGCGTATCATGCCATCGATCATCCGCCGGATGTCCATCCCCGAATGCAGCAGCGCCCCATATTCTTCGCAAAGTTGCTGCAATTGGTGCTGGATTGCGGGCATGGCGTCCGGTTCGACGAAAATCAGGTAGCCGTCTGCGCCTTCGATGTTGAACAGCTTTCGGGCCGCCTGGCGCTCCATGTAGATTCCCAATCCGCCCACCAGGTAATCGTTGGTTATCCCGGCAATGCGCACTGTGTCCGGGCCGCGAGTGGTCTTTACAGGCAATTGGTCGCCGACACCCAGTCCGGTGCGCTGGGCGAGCACGCTGCCGATTACGGCCTCGCCGGCGAACAGCCTTTGGAGAACCTCTCTTGGATCGCCGTTGCCGCGCAGATCGAAGTACACCGGCCGGTGGAAGCTGAAATCTCGGACGATCAAGGTACACTGGCGGTCGGCGGCGGTGACGGTCATGAAACGCGCCGAGTCGACGCTGCGCAGTCCCGGCAGGCTTCGCAGTTTCTGGCCCAACTCGTCAGGCAGTGCGGCCGACAGTCCGGTGGCCATGTCGGGCATCATGGCGCGGATGATGAAATCGCCTACTATCACCTGCTCGTACCAGCGCCGGACGTCTTGAATGCTGTCGAGAATGGCTGAGGCCAGTCCCACGCCGGTGCTGCTGGCGACAAACAGCACACCGACGGTCAAAGTGGATCGGCTGCGGCGGCGGAGTATTTGGCGGTGGGCCAGGCGGCCTTCGGTGCGCAGCAAGGGGCCCAGCAGCCACATCAGGCCGCCCGATACCGCACCCAACACCGGCTCCAACAGCATAACAGTTCCCAGCAGCAGGGCCACGCCGGTGCCTACGGCCAGGTACATCGGCAACCAGCCGAGAATGCAACCGGCCAGCGCTGCGCTGCTGATGGCGCAAAGTGCAGCGCCGAGAATGGCGATTTTGTGCGAAGCGCGCTGGGTTTCTTCGCGGGGGAAAGCGCCCATGCCTTCCAGCGGCGGCACCTGGGCCGCCCGCCGCGCAGGCACGGTCGCCCCGACCACAGCTATCCCCAAGCCGAAAACCACCGCCAAGAGGATCACCAGGGGGGTAACCTCGATGGGCGGCAGGGTAACTTGCAACAGGGAATTGAGCGATTGCGACAGCAACATTGCCCCAAGCAGTCCTACGGCGATTCCCAGCACCACCCCCACCAATCCCATGACAAGGCTCTCGCCGAGGATCATATTGCACACCTGGCGACGAGTTGCGCCGACGGCTCGAAGGATGGCCAGCTTTTGTCGGCGTTCTCCTACGTTCATCAGGAACGTATTGAGGATGATGAACGCTGACAGCAACAGCGAGAACGCCGTAGCCAGCCGCAGCCCTTCTTCGGTCGAAAGCAGCGTCTCCTCCAGTTGTGCGGTGCGCGTCAGCGGGGGCCGGACGGCGGCGCCGGGCGGCAGCACCTCGGCGATGCGCGCCATCACTTGTTTCGGATCGGACTTATCATCGACGACGACTTGTATAAGATCGATCCGACCACGCGCGCCGAAAATAGCCTGCGCCCGCGACAATGGCAGCAATACCATGCCCGCCAGACTGAAAGAACTGGCCGTGCCGCGCGGCTTCACCAGTCCGACGACGCTGGTCCGCGCGGTAAGCAGGCGGATTTCGTCGCCCGGCTGGATTCCCAATTGCTCGGCAAAGTGTGCTTCCAGCAGTGCGCCGGCCTGCTCGGACAGGGGGCGGCCTTTGGCGATTGTGTAGTCGCGAACCGCGCCGTCTTTGTGCGGGTCTATACCCAGGGCTACCACCGTCACGCGCTGCCCGCGAAAGATCAGCACTGTGGGCCGTTGGATCAGTGGCACAGCGGCGGCAACGCCCGGCGCCTGAGCCACCACGTCCAGAACTTTTTCGTCCAGACCGCCGCCGGCCTCGGCTTCGACCTCCAAGGCTGCCTTGCCGCTGACCGAGGCGAACATCTGGCGGTACGCCCGGCGTGTGGTTTGCGTGGATATGGTCACCGCCACTACCGCTGCCACTCCGATTACAATGCTCAGCAGTGTGAGCGTAGCCCGGCCAGGGCGAGAAACCACTTCCCGAATGCTAAACCTCATCAAGGCGCGCATCGTTTTTTGCACTACCGCTTGACGCCGAAGCGAACAGCCCCGGATGCCACCCCGTCGCTCAGGCCAGAGACGCCAGGTTCATTGCGGCTTCCGCGGGCCGAGCATCTGCTTGGGGTCCAGCAACTCGTCGAGCAGATGTTCGGGCAACACCTGATGCTGGAGGCATACTTGCCGAATGGTCTGCCCAGTGGCGAATGCCTCCTTTGCCAACTGGGCGGCGCGCTGGTAGCCGATGTGCGGCGTCAGCGCGGTGACCAGCGCCAGACTGCGCTCCACGGCTGCCTGGCAGGCCTGGGGATTAGCCTGCATCTGGGCAAAGCACAGCTCGCTAAGCGCTGCGATCGCTCCGCTCAGCAACTGCACGCTCTCCAGGCAGGCGTCGGCCATAACGGGCATCATCACGTTAAGCTGGAACTGGCCCCCAGCGGCGCCGCAGAAACTTACTGTCTGATCGTTGCCGATAACCCGGGCGGCGGCCTGCATCGCGCTTTCGCACAGCACCGGGTTGACTTTGCCGGGCATTATAGAACTGCCCGGCTGCCGATCCGGAAGGATGATCTCGTAGAACCCACAGCGCGGGCCGCTTGCCAACCAGCGGATGTTGTTGGCCACCGTAAACAAAGTAACCGCGATACATTTCAGTTGGGCGTGTGCTTCCACCAGTCCCTCGCGCTGGGCATTGGCCTCGAAGTGATTTGCCGCCTCCACGAACGCAATGCCTGTCTGCTCTGCCAGGTATTGGCTTACGCGGGCACCGAATTCGGGGTGGGTGTTGATTCCCGTTCCCACCGCCGTGCCACCGATGGGCAATTCCCGTAGTGCATTCAGAGCCGATTGCGCCCGGGCGATGCACCGCTCCATTTGCCGCGCCATGCCGCTTATTTCCTGGCCCAGAGTGATGGGCGTGGCGTCGGCCAGATGTGTGCGTCCGATTTTCAACACGTCCTGCCATGCGCGGGCTTTTTCCGCCAGCACCTCGGCCGCTTGGGTCAGCGCGGTAATCAACCTGCCGGCGATAGCTTGTGCGACGGCCACGTGGATCGCCGTGGGAAAAACATCGTTGCTGCTTTGGCCCAGGTTGACGTGATCGTTCGGATGAATCGGTTTATCTCGGGCGAAGCGATCGCCCCCGCTAAGCTCTATCGCCCGGTTGGCAATCACCTCGTTGGCGTTCATGTTGCTGGAAGTGCCCGAGCCGGTCTGAAACACATCAACCGGAAACTGATCGTCGAACTTGCCTTCGGCCACTTCGCGGCAGGCCGCCAGCAGTGCATCCAATTGTGCATCGCTAAGCGGCGGATTGCCTGCCGGACCCAGTAGACCCAATTGCCGGTTGACGGTCGCCGCCGCCAGCTTGACCAGCCCCAGGGCGTGGATCAGTTCGGCGGGCAATTTCCGGCCGGAGATGGGGAAGTTCTCCACCGCCCGCCGCGTCTGGGCGCCGTAATAAGCCTGCGCAGGCACGCGGACCTCGCCCATCGAATCGCACTCGATACGCCAGTTGCTCATCGACGTTGATTGATGCTTATTGACAATTGCACTTGGATTTCCTCGCCGGCGGCCTTTCAGCCCTTGGCTGCAAACCATAACTATCCGCCATTGATAGCGTAATCGGCAAACGCAACCCGCGGCCGCAAGCAAATGGTGTCAAGCCGACAGCGCTAAGTTGCCATTCACCTACGACCGGTTGCGGTGCTGTCGGCACTATTACCCCCATGTATTCCGGTTGCCTCGTAACTTAGCGCTGTCGTATTAATTGGGGGCCACGTCGCCGTCAAATTGATAAACGCGCTGCGGTGGCGTCCGCTGCGTATTGGTCAGTGCCCGTCAATCGCCGCAAACGCGGCCACGACGGAGCGTGGCCCTCCAGATCGCCCGACAACATGCGGAAGGCTGCACACATGATGCCCCATATTACTCTAAACGCCGCGCAGCAGTCTGACAGACGCCAGGACATACACCAGCCCCGAGTAGATGGTTGCCAGCACCGCAATCCACACCGAGACAGCCACCACCCAGCCGAGCCACGGGGAATTGAAGGGAAACGATTCTCGGGCCAGATAATACAGGCACACTCCTGCGGCAATGCATTGGAGGACCATCTTCAGCTTGCCCGATACCCGCGCCGAAAAATCCATTCCCTGCCGTTCGATTAAGCTGCGCAATGCCGTGACCAGCAACTCCCGGCCTACTATCACTACCACCATCCAGGGCCGCAGCCCCCAGGCGACTGCGGTCATCTCGGGCGTGGCGCACAGCAGAATGAACGTGCCGCAAATGATCACTTTATCGGCCAGCGGGTCAAGAATGCGGCCCAGGGTGGTCACCTGGCCATATTTGCGCGCGTACCAGCCGTCGATCCAATCGGTTGTGGCTGCCAGAATGAAAAACAGCAGCGCCCAAAGGTATTGCTGCCAGACAATAAGCACGAACGACACCAGCGACAGCAGTATCCTACCGGCAGTGAGCTGGTTGGGCAGATTGAACACTGCCTGGCTTGCCCGCTGCGTTGATCCTATGCCAGTTGTCATGACAATCCTTCCGAACGACTGCCACCGGGCCGCCGGGTCCGGTCATCGCCGCGCAGCGCCGTGCCGGCAACGGCGATCAAATCATAGCCCCGCGCGGCGACGATTTCGGCCCGCACGATCTGGCCGACTTGCAAATCTTGCCCGGTTATGTACACGGCCGCATCGATCTCCGGGGCATCGGCCCAAGTCCGGCCCAGGTAAGCGTTTTCGGCGTCCGGCATGGTGGCGTCTATGATTACTTCCAGTTGTTTGCCAACCTGACTTTGGCTGAAGGCGAAGGCCACCTGCTGCTGTGCGGCCATCAGTCGCTGCCGCCGCCGATTGATCGTCTGCTGCGGCACTTTGCCATCCAGGGTCGCAGCAGGTGTGCCCGGTTCATCAGAGTAGCAGAATACGCCCAAACGTTCAAACCGTTGCTGCTGGGTGAACCGCAACAAGGCGTTGAATTGCTGTTTAGTCTCGCCCGGAAAACCCACGATAAAGGTGGTTCGCAGGACCAGCCCGTCGATCGCTTGTCGCAAACGGTCCAGGAGTTTTTCGATCTGCGCGCGAGTGACCGCCCGGCGCATCCGCCGCAGCACCGTGTCGTCGATGTGCTGCAACGGCAGGTCCAAATACGGCAGTACCCGCGGCAAGCTGGCAATCGCGCCGATTAGCTCTTCGGTGATGTGAGTCGGATACAGGTACATGAGCCTGATCCAGGCCAGCCCGGGCAGCGAGTCCAGCCGGGCCAATAGTTCGGCCAGTCGCGGCTTGCCGTAAAGGTCGAAGCCGTAATAACTTGTGTCCTGGGCCACGATAACCAGTTCTTTCACGCCAGTTTCGATCAGGCGTTCGGCTTCGGCCAGTACCTGTTCAATGGGTTTGCTGCGGTAAGGGCCGCGAATGCTGGGGATCGTGCAGAAGCTGCACGTCCGGTCGCAACCCTCGGCGATCCGCAGATAAGCCACATGCGGCGGGGTCACCCGCAAACGCAGCGCGTCGCAGGCTGGCATTCGGCCCGAGTCGCACATCGCCAGCCGTTCACCGTCCCCTCGGGCCACCAGGCTATCGGCCACCTCGATTATCCGATCGCGGGCGAACACGCCCAATGCCCGGTCGACCAGCGGGTGGCGTTCCAGCAGTTGGCCAGCCTCTCGCTGTGGCAGACATCCGGCCACGATGATCCCCCCGAGCCGACGGCGCGCCTTCAGATCGACCATTTCGGCGATCACCTGTTCGGATTCCTCCCTGGCGGCAGCGATGAAGGCACAGGTGTTGATGAGCACGAAATCGGCCCCTTCCGGAGTGTCGACCATCCGATAGCCGGCTTGCGTCAGCAGCCCAGCCATGCATTCGCTGTCGATCAGGTTTTTTGGACATCCGAGGCTGATGAGGTTGAAGGTGCCCCGGGGGGCCGGATCAGAGGCGAACTCCGATCGGGCCGGCAGGCTCGGCTCCCGTGAGTCTCGGCCTCCGCCGACAGGGGCAGGGCGATTGGCGTGCTGGTGATCGGTGCTCACGCTTCAGCGACGGTGCTGGCCGTCGTCTTGCAGGGAACAGCAGGCTCGAAAACAAATTGGTCTGTCAAATCTTACACTGAAGGCTTCTGGGTGATAAGTGACGGCACCGGCCAGGGTTGTGCGCGGCGGGCGTATGCAGCACAAAGCCTCACATAGCATCCTGCTAACGCGGCATGCGGCACAAACCAAATGGTGTTACTGGAGGGACGCGCTGCGGTCGCGTCCGTCATGTCTTCGGGGTAGGTCTAATC
>Ga0209017_10002069_pt1 | contig 13717 bp, 8 predicted proteins | sample YNPBryunderm2012_FD_185812 | JGI IMG/M metagenome (GOLD analysis project Ga0209017, IMG submission 185812) | Anoxygenic and chlorotrophic microbial mat microbial communities from Yellowstone National Park, USA - YNP Bryant MS undermat 2012... ... | reverse complement strand
CGGCCACGACGGAGCGTGGCCCTCCATGTTGTACTGCGCGGCCACGACAGAGCGTGGCCCTCCAGTTGGGATACAACATAGTCGCTCCAGTCACCATCGCCGAATACCGCCACGACGGAGCGTGGCCCTCCAGATCACCCCAAAACATGCGCGCCCGGCGCGCACAAGTTCCGCCGTAACGCACTACGCCCGGGGATGGAACTTCCGATGCACGGCCTTCAGCCGCGAAGGATCGACGTGCGTGTAGATCTGTGTGGTGGCGATGCTGGCGTGTCCGAGCATCTCTTGTACCTGACGCAGATCCGCCCCGCCGGCAAGCATGTGGGTGGCGAAGCTGTGCCGCAGGGTATGCGGGCTGACTTCCGGGGGTGCGCCGACGCGCCGGGCATAGCGTTTCACCAGTTCCCAGATGCGCTCCCGCCGCAGCCGGCGTCCCCGGCCGGAAAGCAACACCCAATCCACCGTGGGCGTTTTGCCTACCAGCAGCGGCCGTTCGTGGCGCAGGTAATCCAGCAGGGCGGTTATGGCCTGCGCACCCAGCGGCACTACCCGCTCCTTGTTCCCCTTGCCGCGACAGATGCAATAGCCCTCCTGCAAGTGCAGGTCTTGCATCCGCAAAGTGGCCAGCTCGCTGGCACGGCACCCGGTGGCATAGAGCAACTCGAGCATCGCCCGATCTCGCCGCCAGAACGGATCGGCCGGTATGGGGGCCTCTAACAGGGCAGCGACTTGTTGCGGGCTGAGCACCCTGGGCACGCGCTCCCATAACTTCTGGCTGCCCAGCAGTTCGGCCAGATTGTCCTTCAGCACCCCTTCCAGTTGCAAGTAGCGGAAAAACAGCCGCAGCGAGACCAGATGGCGGGCGATACTGGCCGGGGCCAGCTTCCGCTCGTGCAGCCAGCCGGCGTAGTCGGCCAGGTCGCGAATCGTCAGCGCCGTTATCGGCCGCTCGCCCAGCCACTCGGCCAGCCTGCGCAGGTCGCGGCGGTAAGCGGCCACGCTGTTTTCGGCCAGATGACATTCGCCGGCCGCGTACGCCGCAAACGAGTCGATCCACGTCTGCGTCAGGCGCTGGCCTGCAAGCGGCTTGGGCGGGGTCGGCCTTGGCCGAGATGGTCCCATCGCAGCCATGCGGGACCTCAACTAAACCACCAGGACATCAAGACAGCTAGAAGCCGATCCAACACGGCAGTATATCTCTCGGGGTCTTGATCTCTGATCGGCAGTTATGGGCCGGAATTTTGCCCCACCTGCCCAAAAACCCCAAACGCTACGGCTTCGACTCGTCTTCGCCAATCGTAACGGTCGTTGGCGGCGTGCCGGCCAATCGCAATTGCACCGGCCCGCGCAGTGCGGCAACGGCCTGATGGAATTGCGCTGGGCCGTCGATGGCCGTCCGGCCCACGTGGGTAATCACCATGCCGGTGCGCAGGCCGGCGTTCCATGCCGCGCTGCCCGGGACGACCTCGATCACTGCCGCGCCTTCCTCCAGCCCGCTGGCGCCGCTATGCGGGCGGAGCTGGCCGTCCAACAGAACCGTGGGGTAATCGACGCGCATTCCCCGCCACGCCGGCGCAGGGGCGGTCACGATTCGCACTCCCCGCACCGGATATTTTCCCAAGGTCACCGTCAACTCGCGTTGCTTTCCGCCGCGCAACACGGCCAGCCTGGCAGTGGATTGCACCGGCAGCCGGCCCACTTCCAGCACCAGGCCGTCGGCCTCGTAGATCGGCTTGCCATTGACGGCGGTGATGATATCGTCGGGCCGCAGACCCGCCCGTGCAGCCGGCGTCCCCTGGACGATCCGCTCGACCCGCGCACCGAACACCCCTTCCAGCCGCTGCTGTGCGCTGAGGTTCAGCGGCTGAACGCCCAGAAAGCCGTATTCCACTTCGCGTCCCTGTTTGAGCTGTTCCAGCGCGCGGCGGAAAGTGCTATCGACCGGAATGGCGTATCCGGCGGCGCTTTCGTAGCCAGCAGCGGCCGGCGGGGCCACGATCAGGCCGACCATCTCTCCGCGCAGGTTCACCAGCGCACCGCCGCTTGTGCCCACGTTCAGCCGGGCGTCGGTCTGTATCAGCGTGCCGAAGTGGTGCAAGGTGGGCTTGCCGGTGGGATCGGCCGGATCGGGCCAGGGCGGCGCTTTGCGATGCACATTGGAGACGATTCCCCAGGCGGCACTGGGCTGCCCGTCGCGCGCTATCGCATATGGATTGCCCAATGCGATGACGATCTGCCCTTTGCGCAGCGCAGCCCCGTCGCCGAAGGTGATGGGCGTCAGCCCGCGAGCCTCGATCGCCAGCACCGCCAGGTCGCTGCGCGGATCGGCGGCTTTGACGCTCGCCTTGTAAACTTTGCGGTCGTTTGTGGTGACGTAGTAGTCGCTGTCCGGCCCCAGCACGTGAGCGGCCGTCAGTATCAGCCCTGCCGCGTCCACCACCACGCCGCTGGCGTACTCGTTGGGGACGAAGTCGGGGTCGGTCGGCTGCGGCTGGGCCAGCGGCGAGATGCGGCGTGCGAACGGATCAGGCCGCGTTTCGACCGGGCGCCGGCCTTCGTCCCTGCGCACTCGGGCAATGGCGGCCAAGGACTTTTCAGCCCGCGCGATGGCACTGACCATCGCCTGCTCGATCACCGCCACGGCGGCCAGTGCCGAGGGTTCCTCGCCCGCCGCGGCCTCTGCCGCGCAGCAACGGCCGCACTGCAAACCCGCCAGCAGACCGACCGGCACAGCCGCTGCCAGCAAGAACCAGCGGGCAATCGCGGCCGAAACGGGCATTGGCAACCCTTTCCCGAACGTCCTCAGCACAACGACAACCGCGCTGCTGGCCGGCAACGCTGGAGCAGACGCGCTACGTCGCGTCGGTTGGTACTGTTGGAGGGACGCGCTGCGGTCGCGTCCGGTAGCGCTGGGCACACGGCCACGACGGAGCGTGGCCCTCCAAATCACCCAAAATCATGCGCGCAAAACGCCCTCCTGATCTTTCAAAAACATGCGCGCAAAACGCGCTCAAGTTACGCCATAAGGGACTACTCCCCTTCGCCTGCCGCTGATGCGTGCGGCAGCGTCAAGGCGCCCTGTGCGGCTGCGGCCAGGATTTTCTCCCTAAGCTCTTCGGTCAGTGCGGGGTTTTCTTTGAGGTATTGCCGTGCTCGCTCGCGGCCCTGGCCGATCTGCAAATCGCCGTAGCGGAACCAGGTTCCGGTGCGGGTAACAAGCTTGTGGGCTACGGCCAGATCGAGCACATCGCCTTCGTAGCTGATGCCGTCGGCGTGCATCATGTCGAACTCTGCTACCCGAAACGGAGGCGCCACCTTGTTCTTGACCACTTTGGCCCGCACACGCTGCCCGACGACTTCCTCGCCCTCTTTGATCTGCCCGATGCGCCGCACCTCGATGCGGCAGGAGCTGTAGAACTTCAGCGCCCGGCCGCCGGGAGTAACCTCCGGATTGCCGAACATCACGCCGATCTTCTCGCGCACCTGATTGATGAAGATCACGCTGGTCTTGGCCTTGCTTATCACGCCGGTGAGTTTACGCAGCGACTGGCTCATCAAGCGGGCTTGCAGTCCCACGTGCGAATCGCCGATCTCGCCTTCCAGTTCCTTGCGCGGCACCAGCGCGGCGACCGAGTCGATGACGATCACATCCACCGCGTTGGAGCGGATAAGCATTTCGGCGATGTGCATGGCCTCCTCGCCGCAACCGGGCTGGCTGACCAGCAGGGTTTCCAGTTGTACGCCCACCTTGCGCGCCCAGGTGGGGTCCAGGGCATGCTCGGCGTCGATGAACGCGGCGATGCCGTTGCGGCGCTGGGCCTGGGCAATCACGTGCAGTGCCAGGGTGGTCTTTCCGCTGGACTCCGGGCCGAAAATCTCTACGACCCGACCGCAGGGAATGCCTTGTCCGCCCAAGGCAATGTCCAGCGACAGGCTGCCGGTGGGGATGCCGGCTATGTGCCCGGTGTGCTCGGCGCCCAGGGGCATGATGGCCCCTTCGCCGAATTGTTTTTCGATCTGGGCCACGGCGCTTTTCAGCGCCGGGTGCGATTCCAACAGCGCCGAGGTGGCATCCTTCGCGCTGGCCACCGGCTCCGAACCGTCGCGTGCTGTTGATTTCTTGGCCATGACTATGCCTTGCCGTAGTGAGTGACTGGCGGCACAAATGAAGCGATTATCCGATATCGAACCACGAATCCACGCCGTGCGGTCGCACTGCTGCCCGGCAGCAGCACCGCCTAGCACGACCCATTAACATTAGAGCCGCTGGCGGTGCTTTCTGGCAATACCCCGCACCACAGTAGTAGTATACTTTAGTTCACCGGTGCGGTAAAGCGGTCTTCTTGGGCAAATAGTCCCTCGTATGAATAGTTCTTCAGCGCGTGCGGGGAAGAGCCACTTGGTTCTTACGGCGTAACTTATGCGCGTTTTTCGCGCATGTTTTCAAGTGATCTCGCGCGTGTTTTCAAGTGATATGGAGGGCCACGCTCTGTCGTGGCCGCAAATGGATCTCTCGTGTTACCATTTGCCGTAGGTGATCGGACGGCCACGCGCGAAAACACAACGGACGCCACCGGAGCGCGTCACGGCATCGTGGAGCGCGGAAAATAGCGTCGCTGCATCATCGAAAACGACTTGCCGATCGGGTCTGGCCGCGGCATAATGACTTTCGGGCAGGGCAAGCCAGTCACAAGCCACTGTTGCGGCGGTAAACCATGGGTACTGTACACTCACAGCGGAGCGGGTTTACGCTGGTCGAACTGTTGGTGGTAATCGCCATCATCGGCATCCTGATCGGGCTGCTGATGCCGGCGGTGCAACAAGTGCGCGAAGCCAGTCGGCGCACCACCTGCCAGAACAACCTCAAACAACTTGGCCTGGCGGTGCAGAACTACCTGCAAGCTCATGGGGCCTTTCCCCCGGCAGCCACCTGGCCTCCCACCGCCAACATCGACGACCGCAAGAACGCGCAACTCGGCCCGAACTGGGTGGTTCACATCCTGGCGGAACTGGAACTGCTGGTGCTCCGCGACAGGATCAACTTCGCCCAGCCCATGACCCACGCCGACAACATGTTCGTCCGCTCGCAGGCCCTGGCGGTAATGCAATGTCCCTCCGACGGCGCAAACCGCTCACCGTTCATGGGTTCGCAGAACTCGATGACTGCGCACCTGGGCGACAACTGGGCGCGGGGCAACTACGCGGCCAATGCCTCGCTGGGCTACATGGCCAAAGACAACTCGGCCACGGCCAAACAGTGCAACCTGCCCATGAACGCCGCCAACCCCGATAACTGGAAAGACAAGCGGCTGCGCGGTGTGATGGGCGCAAACATCTCTTGCAAGGATAAGGACGTGCGCGACGGGTTCAGCAACACGGTGTTGCTGGCCGAGGTTCGGGCAGGGGTAGCCCCCTTCGACCCCCGCGGCGTCTGGGCCTTGTCCGGCTCCTCCAGCTCGCTGTGGGCTCACGGCTACTGCGGCGATTGCGCCGGACCGAATAACATCACCACCGGCGGCGGCGACGACATCATCTCTTGCACCGAGGTGCAGCGGTACGTGGGCAGCGAGGCGGCGCTGTTGAGCATGGGCATGCCCTGCTCGAAAGACAATTATCCCAATATCCAGCAGGGCGTCCGCAGCCAGCACAAAGGCGGTGCGTTCGTCTGCATGTGCGATGGCAGCGTGCGCTGGATCAACGATACGATCGAGGTGAGCATAAACAACCCTGCGGTCGTCTCGTTGTGGGATCGCTTGATGCTCTCGGCCGACGGATTGCCCATCCCGGCCGATGCATTCTGATGGCACCCAGCGGTTACGGTCCCGGCTGTATCTAGCCAATACCGGAAGCTGACGCTTCCGGCTCGCCGCTGGCTTCCGGCTCGCCGTTGATCTCGCCATTGGTAACGCCGGGCGGTTACGCTTCCGGCTCGCCAGGGACAATACCGGAAGCTTACGCTTCCGGCTCGCCGTTGGTAACGCTGGGCGATGGTGCTTCCGGCTCGCCGTTGGCTTCCGGCTCGCCGCCGATAGCTTTCCCATCAACCACGGCGCCGCTATCATTACTGGTTTGTTGGAAATATCCTCCGTGCCTAGTTACGCGATTGAGCTATGAAAACCGACGAATTGCGGGAAATGTATCTTAGTTTCTTCGAGGGCAAGGGTTGTGTCCGCCGACCCAGCGATGTGCTGGTTCCCCGTTGGGACCCCACGGTGCTGTTCACCCCGGCGGGCATGAACCAGTTCAAGGACCATTTTCTGGGCCGCTGCAAGCTGGAGTTCACCCGGGCGACGACCTGCCAGAAATGCCTGCGCACCGGCGACATCGACAACGTGGGCCGCACCGCGTACCACCACACGTTTTTCGAGATGCTGGGCAACTTCAGTTTCGGCGACTACTTCAAGCGCGAGGCGATCCATTGGGCCTGGGAGTTCCTGACCGACAAGCGCTGGCTGGGAATAGACCCGCAACGCATCTCCGCCACAGTGTATCTGGATGACGACGAGGCGGCCGAAATCTGGATCGACGAGATCGGCCTGCCGTCGGAGCGCGTGCAGCGGATGGGCGAGGACGAGAACTTCTGGCCGGCCAACGCCCCCAGCCAGGGACCCGACGGCGTGTGCGGCCCGTGCAGCGAAATCTACGTGGCCACCCCCTGGGGACAAGTGGAGGTGTGGAACCTGGTGTTTACGCAGTTCAATCGGGTGGGCGATCCGCCGAACAATCTGCGGCCGCTGCCGAGCAAGAACATCGACACCGGCATGGGCCTGGAGCGGATGGCCTCGGTGCTCCAGGGCGTGGAGACGAACTTCCACATCGACATTCTTCGGCCCCTGGTGGAGGCTGCCGCCGAGGTGTGCCGCCTGCGATACGATCCGGCCGACGACAACGGCCGACGGCTGCGGCGGATCGCCGACCACATCCGCGCCTGCACCTTCGCCATCCACGAAGATGTGCGCCCCGGCAACAAGAAACAAGGGTACGTCATCCGGCGGCTGCTGCGTCGGGCGGTGCTGGACGGCCACCAGATGGGCGTGCGCGAGCCTTTCCTGCACAAACTTGTGCCCACCGTGGCCGAGCTGATGAAAAATCCCTATCCCGAGCTGGGCGAAACGGTGACCAAGGTTTCGCGGGTGATTCGGGCCGAGGAAGAGAGTTTCCTGGGGACGATCGACGCCGGGCTGGAGCGGATCGAGCGGATTTTCCAGCAGATGCGCCAGCAGGGGCGAGGCGTGGTTTCCGGCGCAGAGGCGGCCGATATGTATCAGACCCACGGCTTCCCGCCGGAACTGTTCGAGACCCTGGCCGCCGAGCACAACTTCGCCTTCGACTGGACCGGCTTCCGCGAGGAGATGGAGAAGCACGGCCTGATCTCCGGCGAAGGGCAAAAGGTGGAAGTCTTCAAGACCGGACCGATCGAGGCGCTCAAGAAAGCCGGCCACCGCAGCCAGTTCCTGGGATATGAGACCACCGAAGTCCCCGACGCCCGCGTGGTGGGAATCATCGTAGGCGAGCACCTGTGTGACAGACTGGAGCAGACCGAAACCGAGCAGCCGGTAACGGTGGTGCTGGACCGCACGCCGTTTTATGGCGAGATGGGAGGCCAGGTGGGCGACAGCGGCGAACTGCTGACGCCGGCGATGCGCTTCGAGGTCATCGATACCCAAGTCGACGGTCAGTTGATCTTGCATCGGGGACACCTCAGACAGGGACGGCTTTCGCTGGGAGCGGAGGTGACTGCGCGCGTAGATCAGCGCCGCCGTCAGGGCATCCGCCGGGCGCACACCGCCACTCACCTGTTGCACTATGCGCTGCACAAGCACGTGGGCAAACATGCGCTCCAGCAGGGTTCCAAGGTGGACGAGGACTGGTTGCGGTTCGACTTCGCCCACGACGCGGCGCTGAGCGACCAGCAGCTTCGCGCCATCGAGGACGAGATCAACCAGCAGATCGCCGCCGGTGCTGCGGTCTGCGCCCAGTGCCTGCCGCTGGCCGAGGCCCGCAAGGCCGGGGCCATCATGCTCTTCGGCGAAAAATACCCGGACGTTGTGCGGATGGTCTCCATCGGCGATTACAGCAAAGAGCTGTGCGGCGGCACGCACCTGGACAACGTGGCCCAGGTGGGCCTGATGAAAATCATCGCCGAGGAAAGTGTGGCGGCTGGCGTGCGGCGGATTACGGCACTGACGGGCCGTGCGGCACTGGAGTGGCTCAGCCGGGCGCAGGCTACTCTTGCCCGAACCGCCGCCCTGCTGCGAATCCCGCCCGAAGAAGTCCCCGAGCGCGTAGAATCGCTGCTGAAGGAGGTCAAGCAACTGAAGAAGCAGCTTGCCGCCGGAGGCCGAGGCGGACTGATGACCGTCGAGGGGCTGTTGCGCGAAGCGGTGCAGGTACAGGAAGCGAAGGTTGTCGTGGCCGAACTGCCTGGCGCAGAACCGCCCCAGATGCGCGAAATGATCGACCTGCTGCGGCGCAAGGCTTCGCCGATAGCGGTAATGCTGGGCAGCCGCGACCAGCAGGAGAACAAGGTTACTTTGATTGCCGGGCTGAGCCGGGATTTGGTCGATCGCGGGCTGAGCGCCGTCGCCTGGGTGCGGCAGGCGGCAGCCGCCGTGGGAGGCAGCGGAGGCGGTCGCGCCGATCTGGCCCAGGCCGGCGGCAAAGCGCCCGACAAGCTCCCCGAGGCCTTCGCCGCGGCCAAGACCAGCATCGAACAAATGCTCGCCGGCGCCTTGTAGTCCCGTTTGTAGGCAGCACTGCTTGATTGGTGTGTTACGTGGCGTAACGTGCGCATGGCACGCATGTTGCACCGCAACATGGAGGGCCACGCTCCGTCGTGGCCGTGTGCCCTGCGCTAACGGACGCGACCGCAGCGCGTCCCTCCATAAGCGGAATTTGGTTGCAAGCGCGGCACGCATTAGGCGCGGCGCCACGGCGACCCCGGCGCGACGGCTGGAATCAGTTTGCCGCAACGACACCCAACCACAGGGCAATCGCAGATGGACAGCGTGTTCACCTGGCTCGACTGGCTGGTACTGGCCGGGTATTTCGTGCTGATCACCAGCTTCGGCCTGTGGATGGCGCGGCGCATCCGCAGCAGCGGCGGCTACTTCCTCGGCGAACGGAAGCTGCCCTGGTGGATCATGGTCGGCCAGGCCTTCAGCACCGGCACCCATGCCGAGAATCCGGTGGCTCAGACCGGCGCCGTGTTCGACAAAGGCTTCGCCACCATCTGGTTCCAGTGGAAGAACATGCTCATCACGCCCTTCTACTGGCTGATGGCCCCCTGGTACCGGCGCTGCGAACGAACGACCATCGGCGAGATGCTCGACGACCGCTACGGCCGCGGCATGGCCATGCTGTACACCTTCTTCGCCCTGTGCTACTTCGTCTTCAACCAGGGGGCGATGATGAAAGGCGCCGGCAAGGCCATTTCCATCGCCACCGGCGGCCAGTTGCTCTCGGCCAACGAGGTGGTGGTGGCCATGGTGGCCGCCACCATGCTGTATAGCTTCTTCGGCGGACTGGTGGCCTGCGCCTACACCGATTTCGTCCAGGGCTTGCTGATCATCGTGCTTTCGTTCCTGCTGATACCCGCAGGCCTGCAAACCGTGGGCGGTTTCGCCGGCATGCGCGAAGTGCTCGACGAGAGCTTCTTCGCCGTCTATAGCGAAGCCAGCGGCGTGGGGGCGTTCATGATCGCCATGCTCACGCTCAACGGCCTGATCGGCATCACCGCCCAGCCGCATATCCTGACCATGAACGCCACCGGACGCAACGAGCGGGCCGGGCGCATCGGGCAGACCTACGGCTCGTTCGTCAAACGGTTCTGCACCATCGGTTGGGCGCTGACCGGGCTGATAGTCGCCGCGCTGGTCGTCCAGCAAGGGACACGGCTGGAACACAAAGAAGACGCCTTCGGTTACGCCTGCCTGCACTTGCTCAGCCCCGGATTGACCGGCCTGATGGTGGCCTGCGTGCTGGCGGCCAACATGTCCACCTGCTCGACCTTCATGGTCAACGCCGCCGCCTTGTTCACGCAGAATATCTACAAGCAGTACTTTCGGCCGCAGGCCCCCGACCGCGAACTGTTGCTGGTGGGCCGACTGTCGGCGGTGGGACTGCTCGGCCTGGGCGTGGCTTTCGCACTGCTGATCCACGAAGTGTTGCAGGCCTTCCTGTTCCTGGAAACGCTGCCCACCTTCCTGGGCATCGCGGTGATGGGCGGCATTTTGTGGAAGCGGGCGAACCGTTACGGGGCCATCTGGGCCGCAGCGGTATCCTTCGTAGTGTATTACGCCTGCAACTATCTGCTCAGTTGCCGCTGGCAGGGCCAACCGGCCGATGGCGTCGCCGCGGCAATAGCCAATCTGCGCCACGCCTGGCAAGCCGACCAGTTGTGGCCCTTCCTGGCCAGCGGCCAGTGGAAGCTGGTGTACACCTGGCTGCCCGGCCCGTATGGCGTTTCCATGCTGGCCGGGATAACCGTCTTCATAGCCGTCAGCCTGCTGACGCGGCCGGAAGACCCGCAGCGAATCGAGAAGTTCTTCGATAACATGATCCGCACCACCGACGAGGAAACGCTGCCCAGCGGACAGGCCAAGCCGCTGGCGGCCGAGCGCGGCCAGGACCTGCTGCTGCTGGACCTTCCCGGCTGGTTCACCGCCGAGCGCTGGCGCGGTTTCTTCCGCCGCTACCGGGAAGACCTGGTTGGCTTCGCGCTGAGCTGGGTGACGGTAGGACTGCTGATTGCCTGCGCCTGGGCGATCATGCAGATCGGAAAATAAACCGAGCCGGAACATTGCCCCGTGCCGCAGCACGGCTGGCGCCCGGTGCGCAGTTTCGCCCTGATGGATAAGACAGCAGTGGCACCAGGCTTGTACTTTCACGATGCAGGGAAAGCGGCGCCGCATAAGCAGGTCATTGTGTGGGTCAAACGGAGAAGGTAACGGCGGCCCATGTGCGCGACTTGCGGGGCGTGACAGACTGGGAACATGCGGCGATCGGGGCGCTGATTTGCCTCGAAAAACCGACAGCGGCAAGGCTAAGAAAGGCTGCTGAGGCCGGCTTTTACAATTCGCCCCGGGGCAGTCGTCATGCGAGATTGCACTTGCTTATGTTGCAGACAATTCTTCAAAAGGACCGGAGGTTGGATTTGGCACCCACCAGGGTTTTCGCAGTTTTCCAAGGTGCCCAAGCGCCGCAATCGTCCTGCCGACCATCCGGAATTGCCGCTGGAAGGATATGTCGCGGCCGAAAACGTTGGGTGGGTTTTACAATAATGAGTCCTGCCCGCTTAAGGAAGCCGGCTTTGTAATCCGTAAATTGTCAACTACTGCTGTACCATTCAAGGTTAGCAGGCCTGTGTCAAATGTGTGAAGAGCATCGGCTTTCGATAGGATGGCTGTGGCAATGATCAGAGCATCTGGCAGCTTAAGAGATTTCTGGTTCTCGGTCTTAAGTTTTTGTCTGATTCGCCCAGCCTTTTCGGCAATTTCTAAAGTAATATTCATGATCCGCACACTGGACCGCTGTAGAAACCGGCGAAACTCATCCAACGCCGCAGGATTTGGCTTGACCTCAATCACCTCGGGGAGAATAGTAACCGGGAAAATCAATACTGCACTCTGACTCTCGATTTCATTAATGATTAGCTCAATGCAGTCCAGGGGTTTGTCCGGCTCTTGTGCCAACCAAGCAAGATATACATTGGAATCCCAGCAATACTTTGGCAGGGACTTACGTTGGCTCGTCATCGCGCAATCTCCGGACAAACGTCACGGAGTCTAGACCCTCAAGGCAACCTGCAAGCGCCCCTTTCAGTGAGCTCAAACCAGGTAATTCGCTATCTGGTGGATGAATTTCGATTTTTTCTACATCGACGTCTGTCGGCAGTAGTTTGCCAGGCTCGAAGCTCAAAAGGCCGGTTACAGTCACATTGCGCTTAATCGCGCGACATACTTGGGGCAAAAGCGGTGCGGGAAAAGTGCACTTGATCTGATGATCGGTACCGAAGGGGTAAATCCCAAACGCCGTCTCCCGGTGGAGATTAAGTTTCTCTAATATACCGGATACAGCACCATATGACTTAATGCTCTGGCCCAGCATCTTTTGAATGTTCTTTGCATACTGTTCTGTCAGTTCGATATCATCGAACCAAATTGCGCGGGCCCCACGTTTTAGGGGATTAAGGAAGCGACCAAACACCTCGAGATGGTCGCGGTCGAGCACCAAATCACCGCACTCGCCTTGCTGAAGTGCGCGCAGTATTGTTCGGAAGAAACTTATGATTTGTTCTCCACGATGTTCGTCATCCTGCGCCGCGATTGGCTCAATTGCTACTTCGGCACTATTGGTCGCCAGTTTAACAATGCGATATTTGGTGGCAGGCCGCTTACCGGTCAACCGTTTCTCGCATCTTTTTAAGCATTCCTTCAGGTTCTGAAGATGATCCACAAAATCGGTAAGTTGGACTAGACCGTTGTCTTCTTCCGCACCAACTAAGCGCGTTCGAAGCAGTGCAGCGGTCATAATCGCAATCTCCGGAGTACTGTTGCCGCTCTCGATTGGGCCGTATGAATAAAAATCTTCACAGTGCCGGCAGCATCGTCTCGACTTGTGAAAATAGAATACCCGAATAGTCGCGTCAATCTCTATTCTCCAGCCTGACGTATATATTGGTGGTAGGGCACGCCACGCTCGGTGGAAGCCACAAAACGCGGCCGACATAGCCTCCCACCACTTTGCTGCCAACACCCGCAAGGACATTGGGGGCGGTTTGCCTTTTGATCTTTAGTTCGGCTCCGGTCACCGGGTAGTAGTAGTTCGGTTCCACGAATACAATTATTGATTTTCGCAAAAGGTAGTGACCGGCTAATATAGCGTTTTCTTAGGGGGCCGTGTCACCAAGTATTGCGAATGTCAATGGCTATCCTCCATACGACCTATATGGCCCACCATTGTCGCAATAAATCGTCAAGCCTCGCATTGCAAGGGGGGCGATCAGCGGCCCCATTCACGTCAGCACTGCGCCGCAGGTTGTGCCGCCACACCCCAGCGGCCGCGGGGACAGGTGCGGCTGCCCACCCCGCGCACCGCCCAATACCATGCTCGTGCCAGCGCGCAGCCGCGGGCCAGCAGCCGGCAGCCAGGCTCGGGCGTGTGCTGGTCGCAACCCAGGCAGGCAGCCAATCGTTGGGGAATCGGATCGGGCAGTTCGCCATCGCCAGCGGCCTCGCAACGCCGATAGATTCTGCTTCCGGCCGAGCGGACGATCGCCCCGCACCGCCGACAAGCGTGCCGCTGCGCTCCCAGCGTCTTGAAATCGCAGAGTCTCATTCCGCCTTGCACGGCCGCAACGCAGTTACCGTCGCGCTGGACTGCGACACATCGCACAGACCAGGGTACCCCAATCCAAGCTGCAATCGGCCCAGACTTTCGCCAGTCATCGCCAGGCACACTGGCGGCTGGGCGAAGTGCCGCACGGCGGACATCACCGTCTGCTGCGCCTGGTCGAGCAGGTCCAACTGGATGCTCCAACCGTCCGGGCCGACAAACGGCCACACGCTCAGCCGCACCGCGGCCACGCCGCAGATCGCTTCCGGCAAAGTCAAACTCCAGCCGCAGGCCCCCAGCGGCGGGACGCTGCCGGACGGTTCCAGCACGTACGCGCCGTTGAGTTGCTCGCATTGCTGACAACCCGGCGGCGATGCCGGCA
>Ga0209017_10002068_pt1 | contig 13733 bp, 11 predicted proteins | sample YNPBryunderm2012_FD_185812 | JGI IMG/M metagenome (GOLD analysis project Ga0209017, IMG submission 185812) | Anoxygenic and chlorotrophic microbial mat microbial communities from Yellowstone National Park, USA - YNP Bryant MS undermat 2012... ... | reverse complement strand
AGGCCGCGCAGAGGCCATTGAAACGTCCGGCAACGGCCAGGCACCCCACTAGCACCCATGGCGTTGCATTGCCCTAGGCCGCGCAGAGGCCATTGAAACGGCAACGGCCGCTGCAAACGTGGCCAGTTTTTCTCCCTGGTTGCATTGCCCTAGGCCGCGCAGAGGCCATTGAAACTCCGGCATCAACTCCTCGGGCACCCGGTTTACCCGGTTGCATTGCCCTAGGCCGCGCAGAGGCCATTGAAACCGGGAGAACGGCAGCCAACCACAGCCGACGGCAGCCAGTTGCATTGCCCTAGGCCGCGCAGAGGCCATTGAAACCGGGCTCCGTTTACCGCGGCCAGCGCCACCGTCGTGGTTGCATTGCCCTAGGCCGCGCAGAGGCCATTGAAACACCTACCGGCCTCAATTCCGGCAACGAGAACCTCTAGTTGCATTGCCCTAGGCCGCGCAGAGGCCATTGAAACTACTGGGCTTACCGCCCAGTAGACAGCATTCCGATCAGTTGCATTGCCCTAGGCCGCGCAGAGGCCATTGAAACGAGGTTCCCGCCTTTCTGCCCTTACCACCCGGCCGTTGCATTGCCCTAGGCCGCGCAGAGGCCATTGAAACGGTCCGGAAGGCGGTTCCCGTCCCTGGCATGATGCTGATGTTGCATTGCCCTAGGCCGCGCAGAGGCCATTGAAACCAGTAGGCGCCGGTCTGATCCAATATAAGGAACATACCACCGTTGCATTGCCCTAGGCCGCGCAGAGGCCATTGAAACTTCCACATGTTTCCCTCCTTAGCTGATTAACGGAGCCGTTGCATTGCCCTAGGCCGCGCAGAGGCCATTGAAACAGAGGCCGGTGAAATAGTTGATTATCCCGCAAATGACGGTTGCATTGCCCTAGGCCGCGCAGAGGCCATGGAAACGGGACAGGGCAGGCCAGAGGCCTGTCCTCCCCCGTGGTCCGTTATTGTCCGGAGGGCCGCCAGCGCTTACAATAAAAGGCATGATGCCTCATGCCGAAGGTTTTCGTGCAGAAAGTTTGCTCCGTGTGCGTCGGCAGCCGGTGCTGGACCGGGGGACGCTGCTTTTGGCCTTCAGCGGCTGGATGGACGGCGGCGACGTTTCCACCGGAACGGTGCTTCGGCTGGTGTATTTGTTGGAGGCCGAGCCGGTCGCCGAGATCGATCCGGAGCCGTTCTATATTTTCAATTTCCCCGGCACGATGGAGATCGCTGCGCTATTTCGTCCGCCGGTGGAGATTGAAAACGGGCTGATCAAGCGGTTGGAGATGCCGGAGAATCTTTTCTATGCGTGCCCGGCCCACCAACTGCTGCTTTTTGTGGGCAAAGAGCCGAACCTGCTTTGGCGGACCTTTGGAGATTGTCTGTTTGAGTTTGCCCGCCGCTCAGGGGTGGAGAGGATTATTTTTGTAGGCTCCTTTGGCGGTGCCGTACCGCACACCCGACAACCCCGACTGTATGTAACCTGTTCGGACGCTCAGGTTCTAGCGGAGATGGAAAAACTGGGCCTCCGCCGGCGCAGCAGCTACGAAGGCCCCGCCTCGTTTACCAGCTATCTGATGACCCGAGCGGGCAAGGAAGGCTTTCAAATGGTCTCCCTGGTGGCGGAAATCCCCGGCTACTTGCAGGGCACCAACCCGATGAGCATCGAGGCGGTAACCCGGCGGTTGGCAGCCATGCTGAAACTGCCCCTGGATTTAGACACCCTCCGGGCAGCCAGCACCCAATGGGAACTCCAAGTCTCCACCGCTGTGGAACAAAACAAAGAACTGGCCCAACAGGTCCGAGAACTGGAAGAGGCCTACGACAACGAACTGCTAAGCCAGGAGTCGGAAGAATAAGGCCCTGCGGAACAGGTGAGCCGATGCAAGCCACTGCTTCTGCCGCGGGGGGCAGAGGCGGAAAGACAGACGAGACCTCTGCGGTACCGCAGGTGTCCGGTCTGCATCTCCGGTGCCATAGGTGTGCCCGGGTGTATCTGCTGGGCCCGAGGGGGTCCGGGTGCTGTTGGCCTGCAGCCCAGACGGCTGCGGTAAGGCGGCCTTCTCACCCGGCCAGGCCGCTGCCTTGCGGTCGCGGCTCGGGCCGACCTGGCCCGCGGTGGGGAGAGGCGTACTGGGTTCCCGCTTGCGGGGGAATGAGACGGGGGGCGGCAGGGAGGCGGGGTGCTGGATGCGGCGGACCGAGTACCGGGCTTATTTCTCGGCGAACATGGCCTCCTGGCAGACTTGGGCGGCGCTTTGGATATGATCGGCCATGGCTTGGGCGGCCTGGTCGGGTTGGCCGGCCATGAGGGCGTCGATAATGCGCAGATGTTCCTCTAGGGCTTTTTGCTGGACGGCAGGCATCGGGCCGATGATCTCCCGGATCGTCTGGACCAGGATGTCATAGCGGCGGATTTCTTTGGCCAGCCGCTGGGAGCCGCAGGAGGAGGCGATCAGCTCGTGCAGACGGCGGTCGAGGGCCATGCCGCGCTGCGCCCACTGGGCGGTTTTCCGATGTTCCAACAGCTCTTTTAATTCTTTTTGGAGGTTTTCCAACTGAGGCAGTGGGATCTTGCCACAGGCCGATCGGGCCGCCTCCGCCTCTAATACCCGCCGGATTTGATAAATCTCTTGCAGTTCTTTTGGTCCGAACGGTGCGACGACGGCGCCTCGATTGTGGATGAAATCGACCACGCCGATGCCGGCCAGTTCGACCAGGGCTTCCCGAACGGGCGTGGAACTGGTGCCGAAGCGAGCGGCCAGCTTGAGCACCGTCAGGCGGGTGCCGGCGGGCAGATGGCGTTGGAAAATGGCCCGCAGCAGTTGCTGCATGATCTGATGCCGCAGCGCGCCTTGCGGCGGGATTCCAAGACCTTCTAAAGAATCGAGGGGATCCAATCCCCGATGGCCAACCAAGTTGGAAAGCGACGTTTTCTCCACCAAGTGGGCCTCCCTCACAGGACAATCCCTACGCTCCCCCGAACCGAACCATCCCTACTGGCATCCGAGCCTACCGTTTCCGCCCGGGGGACCGGTACGCAAAAAGGCCGGTAAGCCCCAACCGATCCGCTGGGCGGGACAAAATGCGATATGTCGTATTATACGCATTATGCATTTTCATGGAAAGTGGGCCTTCGGACTGCTGGAAGATTTCCGTCCGATCGGCCAAACCCGCCTATGGCGTTGCGGGCAGCACGGCTCCACATCGCCTTGAAGAAGCGCGTCCCAAAAGCGGGTTTGCCAGGCGGATTCCAAAGGGGGTGCCGGAAGCCGATCTGGGGTTGGCCAGGCTGAGTTAGAAAGCCGCGGGGGCGGGCCGGTCGAACCCGGGCAGCATCCGTTGCACCGGCGGATGTTGGCGATGGAGATAACGGCCCCGGTACCCCTCGGCCAGATAAAGAAGCATTTCTAGGGCCAGCAAATCAGCCCGGGTGATCACATGGCGAGTGCTTCGGCTGCCCAGGCCCCGAAGCATCTCTTCGAGCACTTGGGTATGGAGTTGGAGAAGTGCTCTGGCGCTGACGCCGGCCAGGATCAGCAGTTCGGCCAATCGGGAAAGTTCTTTGGCCAAATTGCCGGTCCCCATAATGACATAGGTGCGCAAAAGATCCCGATAATGTTGGACCAGCTCGGCAGGCAAATCCAGAGGAGGTAAACAGGAGGGGCCGGCCTCGGAACAAGCGGCTTCGGCGGAAGCTGCCGGGCCATCCAATTGGTGGAGGTGATACAGGTCGGCCAGAATCTTGCGCTGTTGCGTGAGCAGATGCTCAGCTTCTTCCCGTTCTTGTTGGAGTCGGCGGCGTTCGGCCTGACACAACCGGCGATTTTCTCGGAATATCTGATGGCGTTGGACGGCCCGGGCCACCATCCAGATCAGCGTGCGTACGGTGGTGGTATGGATGCAGACATAGCCGTCGGCTCCCGCTTCGTAGCAGAGGGCGGCCATTTCTTGTTCGCTCTGATCGCCCAGCACGAGGATCGGTTCTTCGGCGCCGCCGGCTCGGTACCCTGCGATCAGTTCGAGGGCATCGAGTTCGCCAGGGACATGGCTGATCAGGATGGCATCGAAGGCTTCGTCTCGAAGTCGGGCCAGACCGGCCACACTCCCTTTGGCCTCTTCCAGTAGGACTTGGCTGCCGCTATCGGAGGCCAGAGCCTCGGCCAACCAAGCGCCAGGGCGTTTGGAGGTGGTGATATATAAGACCCGGAGGCGCTCCGGCAGCCCGGGAAAACCGGCCCGGTCCGGTTTGGGTTTTGCATTGGGTTTTGCGGTTTCGACCAGTCGGGGCATGGGGGGGTCTCGGATTTTCAACGCCGGAAGAGAATTACCCAAGGGCAAGGGCCAACTATAGTGATTGGGTTGAGGGAAGTCAACGCCGAAAAAAACCATCTATTTTGTGTATATTGCGTATATTACCAAAATGGGCGGCAATTTCCCTCCGGCCCTCCCCCATGCCCAGCAAAAGCATGTTCTCCTCTCCACCGCCCCTTGGTCCGGCGGGCAAGCCCCTTCCTAGGGGAATCCCCCCTTTCCTAACAAAAGCCATCTTCCGAAGAGACTGTCCCGAAATTCCGATTTTATCCAGATGTTACTACCAACTGGCGGCCCCCAGACTGCCCAACCCCCTAATAAAACGGGCATTTTTGGGAAACGGAATGGGTTTGGAAACAGGACGAGCCGCCGCCGGAGTACCCATTTCGGGACAGCCTTTAAGAGAAGCCCCTTCCTAGAGGAAGCCTGTTTATGGGGCAAGCCTCTTGAGAGGCGAAAGCCCCATCATAGGAGAAAGCTCTGGACCCCCTCTATAGGAGAAAGCTCTGGACCACCTCTGGGGGGGCGGGGCCATACGCACACGGCTCCAAAGAGCAGGAGGCCCGCCCCTGACTTAGCCCCCGCATCGCATTGGAATAGCCGAACAGATTCGCCAGCGGCGCCCGGGCCTCGATGACCGTCATATTTCGGCCCCTGGGGTGGGTTCGGGTAATGACGGCCCGCCGCTGCTGCAAATCGCTGACGATATCGCCCACATATTCGTCCGGTACGGCCACTTCCACCCGCATGATCGGTTCCAGCAGGACCACTCCTGCTTCCCGGAGGCCTTTGTGGAAGGCGTCGTTGGCGGCCATTCGGAAAGCCGTTGCATTGGAATCCGTGGGATGGACCTGCCCGCCCAGCACCGTAATCCGCACATGCAACAGCGGAAAGCCCAAGCTGCCGCCGCCAAGAGCTTGTTGCTGAAGCTCGTCCAGCACAGCGGCCAGGAATTCGGGCGGCAAGACCTCCGGGCCAGCGGCCCGCACCTCCACCTGCCCTGTCCCCTGACCGATGGGCGTCGGTTCCATGCGGATTTTTACTTCGGCAAACAGGTTCTGCCCGCCCCACTGCCGATGGCACAGCCCGGTAACTTCCACCGCCTTTTCGATGGTTTCCCGATAGCTGACCTTGGGTTTATGGACACGCACATTGAGTTTGAAATCCCGGATGAGCCGATGTTTGATGATTTCCAAATGCAATTCGCCCATGCCACTGATGAGCGTCTGCCCGGTCTCTTCGTTCTCCTGGGCCCGGAAGGTGGGGTCTTGGCGTTTGAGCATTTCCAGGACTTGGGCCAGCTTTTTGCGTTCCACAGCGTTTTCCGGCTCCACAGCCATGGAGATGACCGTTTCGGGAAACCGGATGGATTCCAGCAGGATGGGATGGCGGGGATCGCAGAGGGTGTCGCCGGTCGTGGAATGATGCAGGCCGATCAGGCCCACAATATCGCCTGCCTCGGCCATGTCGATTTGTTCTCGGTCATCCGCTTGAATTCGCCAAAGCTGGGGGACGTTTTCACGCTTGTTTTTGCCGGGATTGAGGACCCGGCTGTTGGCTTTCAATTGGCCGGAATAAATTCGCACCCAGAACATATCGCCATGCCGATCGGCCACCACTTTGAAGACCAGGCCGCAAAAGGGCTCTTTGGGATCGGGTTTGCGGGTGAGTTTCCGGTCCTTTTTTTCCGGATCCATGCCTTCGACGGGCGGGAGATCGGCTGGACTGGGCAGATAATCGACCACCGCATCCATGACCGGCTGCACGCCAATGCCATCTAAGGCCGACCCGCACAAAACCGGCACCATCCGATGATGAATCGTTGCCTGTCGAAGTACTCGCCGGATCAAATCGGCCGGCACCGGCTGATCGGCCAGCAGCAATTCAATCATCTCATCACTGTAGTTGGAAAGCCGATCCAATAAATGCGTTCGCCAAAACTGGGCTTCCTCTTGGAGCGTTGGGGGGATCTCCTCCTGGACCACTTCTCGGCCGTCGGTCTCCGGCAAAAAGCGAAGGGCCTTCATCTCCACCAGATCAATAACCCCCCGGAACGGATCCGGCATGTGCGGAGGGCCGCAACCGATGGGCAGGGTGATCGGCACCGGCTGGGCCTCCAACCGTTCCTCTATCTCCTTGACCGTGCCGAAAAAGTCGGCCCCCTCCCGATCCATCTTGTTGATAAAAGCAATGCGGGGCACATGATATTTGTCCGCCTGATGCCAGACGGTCTCACTCTGCGCCTCCACACCTTCCCGGGCACTGAAGACCACCACCCCGCCATCCAGCACCCGGAGGCTCCGTTCCACTTCGGCGGTAAAATCGACATGACCCGGCGTGTCGATCAGGTTGATGTGCATGCCCCGCCAATAGAAGGTTACACAGGCCGAGTAAATGGTAATGCCCCGTTCACGCTCCTCGACATCGAAATCGGTTTCGGTGGTACCATCGTCCACCGAACCGACCCGATGAAGCCGACCACTATAAAAAAGCATCCGTTCCGTCAGCGTCGTCTTGCCGGCGTCGATGTGGGCAATGATACCGATGTTCCGCAAGGTGTGAATATCCCGAACCATCCGAAGGCTCCCTAGCAGCAACTACCTGCTGGCAACATGCTTTTTTGGAACCGTTTTTAGGGATTGTTCCGATATGCTGGCAATGTCAGCGAAGGGAAGGCGTTTTTGCCCTCCGTGGAGTCGGAAGTCGGTCAGCACGGGTGATCGGGCAGCGCAATAGAACGCCGCACCAGGCAAACAGGCAACGATGCCCGGTGCGGCGCAGGGGAGGCGGAAAGGGCTTACCATGCAAAGTGAGCGAAGGCTTTGTTGGCCTCGGCCATCCGATGCACGTTTTCCCGTTTGGTCATCGCAGCGCCTTCTTTGTGGTAGGCGGCCATCAATTCCTCGGCCAATTTGATGGCCATAGGCCGGCCTTTTTTCTCCTTGGCAGCGGCAATAATCCACCGGATGGCCAACGACTGTTGCCGCTTTTTATTCACCGGCATCGGCACCTGATAGGAAGCCCCGCCTACACGCCGGCTCCGAACCTCCAACTCCGGTTTAACATTCTCTACCGCCTGATGGAAGACCTCCATGGGGTCTTTATCGGGCATTTTTTGGCGGATGATGTCAATGGCTTCGTAGAAAATCCGCTGCGCCACCGTCTTCTTGCCGTTGCGCATAATGCAATTGATAAACTTGCCGGCTACCTTCGACCCATACCGAGGATCAGGTTTTAAGATTTTTTCGCTTGCGGTTTTTTTACCCATCGTTCTGACTGCCTAGGATTGGTCCAAAAAGTTAACCTCTTTTTCGGAAAAAATCCGGTTTGATAAAAACCTCTTTTCTTACCCCAAAGTGGGAAAAATACCCGCTCTACTTTTTATGGAGAGGGACCCCCTCTTCCGGGGGGGAATGCATGTCTCTTTTGACTGTATCCACCCGGCCAGAAATCCCCACCTTGTGGGGGGCCAATCCCATAACCACCCCCCGATTATGGGATTCCTTCCGGTGAATACACTACACATCCCTGCTCCCAGATTCGTTTTGGAGCAGGAGGATTTTTTATTGTATGCAGTGGGGTGCCTGTTGGCACCCACAAAAAAGTTCCCCGAATTCGGCCTATTTTTCCTGGATTCCTGCTTTCGCAGGAATGAGACGGTGGGTTCCCTCCCCCGCCCAAGCCGTCGGATTTCCCAGGATGGCACCCCCCTATTAGGGGAATCCACGAAAGGAAACCCTTTTGGGTCGAGCTCCTTAAGAAGACTTTTTCGCTCCGTATCGGCTTCGGGATTGTTTTCGGCCTTCCACGCCAGCACAATCCAAGGCCCCTCGAATCACCTGATACCGAACGCCGGGCAGGTCCCGGATACGGCCCCCTCGGACCAGGACAATGGAGTGTTCCTGCAGGTTATGGCCTTCGCCGGGGATATAGACGGTAACTTCTTTGCGGTTGGAAAGCCGCACTCGGGCGATTTTTCGCAGGGCGGAGTTCGGCTTTTTGGGCGTCATCGTACGGACCTGGAGGCAAACCCCCCTTTTCTGGGGGCAGCCCTCCAACGCCAGCGATTTGCTCCGACGCCGCTGCACCACCCGGGGCCGACGAACCAATTGATTGATCGTTGGCATCTACCTGAATCCTTCTCTTGGAAGAAAAACTATGTCATCGGTGTGGAAACCTTCTACCATAAAGAAAAAAAACCATTTGTCAAGGGGAGGTCTTTCCTTTGGAAAGCAAAAATCCTTGTTCCGGTATCCCTGGAAATCCAAGGAGCCAGTAGGGGAGTCTTCGGAGCCGGTATTGTTGGGGAAAGGAAAAGCCTAATTTGACTGTATCTCCCCCTGCGGCCCCTACCAGTTGTAGGGGCTAATCGGATCGAATTTTCGCCGGGAATAGAGGCACTCGATGTGAGCTTAGGCAATTTGGAAAATCTAGATAAAAAATTCTGGCTCGAATAAAAACCGCCCCGACTGGATTCCATGATTAAACTGTTTCCCCAGCCCAGGCCCCCACCTTTTGGAGGAGCCAGCCGGGGAGATACAGTCAAACTAAGCAGGTTCCGTACATAAGAGCTGCCTTTCCCCCTATAATGGGGGGCGCCTTTTTCTCTCATTATGGGGATTTGCGAGGATAAACGTTCCTTCGGGCCTGCTGGGAAGACGCTCTTCCAAGTGGGATCCGCGAGGTTTGGGGGACGTCGCTTCGGCCAATTTCCCTGTAGTTGCTTTGCCCAGAGGGGCTGGGTATGATGAAAAGAGTGCATTTCCGGAGGTCCAGAGTGCGGAGGGCCGAAGCTTTTCCGGGGCCACTGGCTCGAGCCGGTCTTGGTAAGGATGGGTGGTGACGATGGAGGCGAAACTGGTTATTGTCAGCGGCAAAACGAACAAGCGCGATGTCCGGTTAAAGCTGCCGACCGTAATCGGTCGAAGCCGGGAGGCAGATTTGACCGTAGTGCATCCGATGATTAGCCGACGGCACTGCGAGCTTTTCGAGGCCGACGGGTTTGTGAAGATCAAGGATTTGGGGTCGTTGAACGGAACATATGTTCATGGTAAACGGATCGACCAGGAAGTCCTCCTCCGCCCCAACGACGAGTTTACCATCGGCCCGATTACCTTCCGCATCGAATACCAGGCCCCGCAGACTGCTCCAGAACCTCCTTCTCTGCCCCTAGAAGAAACCCCGGAATACATTCCCTCTTTTGGGCAAACCGTGCCGCCTCCATCTGCCGAGGCGGCTATGCCGCAGTTAGCGGAAACCCCTGTGGCGGAAGCTGCCGCGGAAGCCCCGGCTCCCGCCGCCCCGCCTTCGGCGGAACAACCCGCCCCTTGGGAAGACCTGGAGGCCCTGGAAAAGGAATTCGATTTCGATCTTGCCGAAGACGTGGCCACCCAATCGCCTCCGGAAACGGAACAGGCTCCTGCCGTTTCAGAAGAGCCTCCGCTTGAAGAGATCGCCGAACAAGCCCTTGCCGAGCCTCTGACTGAATCCGAAGAGTTTGGCCAGACGGCTCCGTCCGAAGCCGCCGAACCTGAAGAGGCTTTGGCCGAGCCATCGCCGCCCGAACCCGCCCCAGGGACTAAAGCCTCTTCGAAACCCAAACCGCAACCTAGTAAAGGAGCTTCACCGGCTCCGAAGGCTCCGGCCTTGCAGGGCCCTGGGAGGCCTGACCAGGCAGCCGGAGCGGAACAACAGGCCTCCCGTTCGGGAGAAGAAGAAAGCGGTCCGGACGATCTGGATGAGATCGAAGACGCCGCGCTGCGGGACTTTCTTAAAGGTCTCCGGTAACCCCCTGATTGAGCTTCGCCAATCGTAGAGACACGAAATTCCCTGGTTTGTGGCCGCTTTCCTAGAGGCTGTCCTGAAATTGCCTTCCGGAGGCCTTCACCGGGTATTGCCCAACCGGTTTGCCTTACCAAACTCCCATTTTTGGGGGTTTTCGAGGGGTGGAGCTCGCCGGATGGCCGTCTATCCCGCCGAAAAACGGAATGTCGGGACAGCCTCTTAGCTTGACTGTATCCCCCGGAAACGATGACCACAATCTGTGGTGTTTGATTCGATTCGTAGCCCATACACGTGGTAGGAGCCAGGCCGGGGAGATACAGCCCAATTAGAGGGAATTGAGCTTGGAGAAATTGATGGAGGTCTGGAAGGGCACGACGCCGTAGATGCCCCGGGTAAAGACCAGTTCGATAAAATCGTCCAGCCGTTGGATGGCGCTTTTGGGTAGGATGATCACATCGGAGTCGGCCAGCCAGATTTCGCCAGTCGGGCACGCCTTTTTGCCCATCAAGGCGGGTTCCAGGTTGACCATGGTGGCCAAAAGCCGCCAATCCTCCGCCCGTCGGAACACTACCACTTGGCGGAGATTGGCACCGATATTCCATCCGCCGGCCATGCTGATGGCTTGCATCAGCGTCGTAGGGCCGACCAGTTCATATCGGCCGGGCGTGCGCACTTCTCCCAGCACGTAGATATACCGGGGTGCCCGCTGGACGAGGACCGGAATGACTTCGATGCCTTCGACAAGCTGTCGGTAACGTTCGTTCAGTTCCCGTTGGAGTTCGGCCAACGAGAGCCCCTGGGCCTGGACTGGTCCGATGCCGGGCAGCGAGATGGTGCCTTCGGGGTTGACCCGGACTAGGTAGCCCTGTCCGCCCGCACCGTAGCGGCGATCCACCGAAGCCCGCAGGTCTTCCAATTTCGCATTGACGCGCAGCGGGGTTACCGTGATGGCTGGGACTTTGTAATATTTTGTATATGCTTGTTCTAACTGATCCCGGAGCTGGGCAACGGTCAGCCCCTTGGTCCGCACTTGTCCCAAAAGCCGAACGGTGATCGTGCCATCCGGCTGGATGATCAGGTCCCGATTCAGTTCCGGATCGGTAAACGATTCCAGCCGAATTTCGTCGCCCACATTCAGCCGATAAGGTCGGCTAGTTTCTTCCCGGGTCAGGCGATAGATGAGTTCCAGTTGGTCATCCACGCGGAGGCGGTACTCCGCGACATGGGGGAGTCGGGGATGGGCAAGATATTGGCCCTGGGCGTAGTTTGGCCGGGGTTGTGGGCTGAGCAGTTCCCAGCCGCCCCGCCGACGCAGGTCACAGCCGCGACACTCCACCCAACACTCCGGACAATCGGCACTCGGAGATACGGAACACGGGGCCTCGGCCGGTGCCGGTGGATGGGCCACTCCGGTGCTGGAACGGGGCTGCTCAGGCATCGGAACAAGTGCGGAAAAGAAGTTCACTGGCCGTTCCGGCAGGCTGCTTGCTCGGGGAGGCGACGGGGAGGCGGTCCAAACCGGCCCCTCTGCTGCCAGGCCTACCCCGACCAGGCTTACCCCTGCGATCACCCCCCAGAAAAGCACCACCAGGCCTAAGCCCCAACAGTTGCCGAAAAAGCCTCGCCTCTGGGAGATTCCCCGGTCCCTTTGGAAGAGCACCCGGTGGGTATTTTTGGCAAATTGGCCGATCATGCCTGGACTCCTGTTTCCGAGGGAAAGGTTCCGGTGGAGCGGCCTCTAGGAGGAGCCATCCTAACGACTCCATTCGGGAGAGGTTCTGCACTTATGTTCCTGTGTTCCTGCCACAGTGGATAGTTCTCCCTGGCAGACGCTATCGAAACGGCTCCATTCTGGAAGGGAGCGGGCTGGGACGGTTGGCCGTCGGGCCCAGCGCCGAGGAACTGTTTTCGACTGGCCCGCCGTTGCCCATCCCGGAAGGAGCACCGCTAGGGGTCCCAGAACCGGCGGGCCGTGGAAAGATCGCCAACGGCCCTGCCAAAAGGCTCTTCCAAAAAGGACTTGGTTTGCTTTGGGAGGGCCGGGGTTCTGCCGGATCGCCCCCGAAGGTTTTCCATGCACTGTTGTGCTCGAATCGGGAAGGGGCCGCGCGGGAAGGGGAAATCTCCGGGGGAGAGGGAAGACCGGAAGATGCGGCGGACCGGGCAGGGGCCCGATTCGGCAGACCGGGCAGCGCCGGAGGGCTTTCGGCAGGCGGTTGGTTTTCTGGGGCGGCAAACTGTTCCGGCGGCACCCACTGGACGAAAAAGTCCGCCGTTTGTCCTGGCCAGGCCAAGGAGGCCTCCGAGTGCTGCCGGAGCAATCGCCACTGTTGGGCTGCCTGAAGGGCCAGTTCGTATTGCCCCATCTGCCGATAGACAATGGCCAGGTTCCGCCAAACGACCGGATCGCTGTGGAGGCGGAGGCTATAGGACAGGGCGGCCCTGGCCTCTTCGTACCAGCCGCTGCGGGCCAGCAGCACCCCTAAGTCGTTGGCCGCCCGATAGTTGCGCGGATCGACCAACAGCGCCGCCTGATAAAAGACCATGGCCTTGGGTTGAGCCGCTTTCAGGCTCAGCGCCGGTTGGTCCCCCAGGGCAGCATATAACTTCCCCAAGCCGTAGAGGGCTGCGGAACCGGCCGCTTCCTGACCGACGGCCACGGCCAATTGCTCCTGAGCATAGGTCAAATACCGTTGGAGGGCCTCCATCGGGGTGAGCATCTCCACCGGATGCCCTTGGAGCACGGGGGTGGTGTGCCCGGCCACAATCGCCCGTAGGTCCCGAATCTGCCCCATACCTCCGGAAGCTGGGAGAAAATCATCGGCCTCTTCCAAGGCGGTCAATCCACGGGCCAGTGCCTGGCCGTGGCGGCGGGTTCGATGCTGCTGGTCTAATCCTTGGGCTATAAGTTCCAAGGCACTCAAGAATTCCGCCCTGGCCGAAAAATAGGCCCCTCGGCCTGCCAACTCAACCGCTCGACCGATATGCTCTTTGGCCTGCCGGGCAATCCGCTCCAACTGGCGGGAACGTTCCGGCGGGCAGAGTGGATCCTGCTGGCTGAGTGGCTCCTGTTGGCAGAGCGACTCTTGGTGGGAGATCGCATCTGGCGGGCAGACCGGCTTCGGCGGGCGGCCCGATTCCGGCCAGGCGTTTCGGGAAAATGCTTCGATGGGGATCAGTTTGGCTTCCAGTCGCACCGGAGGCAATCCATGAGCCTCTTGGTATGGCCGGCCTGGGGAGGAAGGACCGCTTTCCTCGGCCTGGTCGCCCGGTGGACCCGCTTGATGGGCAACCACCGGCGAAGGCCCAGAAAAAGGCGTCCAAGTAGGCTGCTGCTTGTCGGAAAAAACTTCATCGCCCTGGCCGCTGTCCGCATCGGAACTCCTCCCGGACGGCAAAATACCAGAAGTCTTGCCCGGATCTGGGGAAAGAGTGTCCTGATGCTGGGCGGATGGCTCGGTAACGGGACCTGCTGAGGCCGAAATCGGCGGCACCCAGGGGGCCTCCGGCACATCGGAAGACGCCTCCGCCGATGCCATGGCAGAAGTCCCCAAACCTGGGGCAGGGGGAACGCCTTTCGCCTCTGCCAAGAGAGGAACAAATTCATCCTGTGCCCGGCGGGGAATGGATTCATCCTGTGC
>Ga0209017_10002066_pt1 | contig 13746 bp, 10 predicted proteins | sample YNPBryunderm2012_FD_185812 | JGI IMG/M metagenome (GOLD analysis project Ga0209017, IMG submission 185812) | Anoxygenic and chlorotrophic microbial mat microbial communities from Yellowstone National Park, USA - YNP Bryant MS undermat 2012... ... | reverse complement strand
TTCGCCGCCGTTGGGGGTGACGGCGGCCCAGAAGGTACGGGGACTGATGTTGGGGTTGAGCATACGCACGCTGCCATCAGCAATCCCCACCAGCAGACCGTGAGTGTACGGACTCTGCGGAATGCGAATGTCAACATCCTCAATCTTGGGACGAAGCTGGAAGGTTAGAAACTCAGCTTCGGGCGACCCCGGAACTACATCCCCCGTGTACGGATTCGCAAACGCCGGCGGAAGAACATGTAGCCAATCGTTAGGATCATAATAAGATGGAGCGAGTAGATTGACATTTAGCAACGCGCTCCAGAATCTAACTGCATTATAGAATCTATTAGTTTCTTGTCTTCTTATTTGTGCATAATGTGTTGAGATTTCAATAGTATTCGACATACCATCTCTAAATAAAGTTATTCTTTTGGAATTGAATTCCTTGTGTACTTGGCCATTAACACAATAACTGGCATAAGCCCCTTGTCCAAAAGCAGCAAGTGATGGATCATCATAATTGAGGTAAGTTGGAATAGCTATTGACACGTGTGGGTGATTTAGACCTCTTGGAAGCGCAATTGTATAGTATGCGCCTTGTTCTAGATATGGTAGTAGCTCCCTGAATATTCTTGGGTTGCTAACTCGGTCATGGTTATCGGCGTATATATGCAGAGCCAGTTCGATCTGTTTGACTTTATTTTTTTCGCGGATGAGCGAAGCGGCGGTGCGGATTTTCTGCACCGCCGGCAGCAACAGAGCCAGCAGCACCGCGATGATACCAATGGCCACCAGGATTTCCACCAAGGATAGGGCCGAATGTTTGCGGATAATCGATGAATGTCGCATAGTTTATCCCCCTCGCTAATCATTCGACAAGTAATTCTATTACTCCTCTCCCTCTTTTATTCAATAGTGACGATTTTGATTTCAGTGTCTACCTCTTTAGGTTGCATTTGATTATCAAAGTAGAACAATGTGGCCCAACACCTGTATTTTCCTGAAGGATTAACAGTTAGTTTTTGTTTCCATGTCATGGTTTGAAAATCCGGTGCTGCAGCATTAAAAGTTACCTGATTGGTATTTACATCCTGAGCATAAAAGGTGATGAACCGCATTTTCTCACCTTTCTCCAGCTTAAACGTTCCGAACCCTTCAACTGTGAGCGGCATGTTGTTCGGATTGGGGACGGGGCTGTTGGGATCGAAGGCGATTTCAGCGCCGAGGAGACAACAGAGAACAACTCCTAAGGCAAAGGGAGACCCCACGCGGCTCAGGCGGATGGCCGTCGCTTTACCCCCCGTTGGTTGTGTGACGAGCTGTTGACATTGCATGGACCTCCTCGTGGTGGAGGTGGACAGATATGGAAAGAAACCCTCCTGAATTGTGGCCAAGAGACAGTTGGTCCAGTCGATGAGATGGGCAGCGATTGAGTTATTGCTAGAATCGTACCTGACCTGCTGGGTGTGGCTCAAGAGAAAGTTTGAAAAAAAGGCTTTTTGTAACCGGTTTGATTATTTGAGGATGAGGTCGGATGATCCGCGGGTGTGTGGTCCGCTGGGCGCCCCTTGGGACTCCTGGGAAGGGTGGCCGAGCGCCGGGCACCTTGGGTTCAGGTGCCCTTTCACTCTCCTGCGCGTGAGGTAGAATACACGGTGGAGAAGAGAAGGTGAGGCGGAACCATTCACGATGCCAGGAGCATCAGGGGAGTTCGTGGAGAATCGCCCGGAAGAAACGGCGAGGGACAGGCGAGGGGCTGAGGTATGCTCGTGGGTCAAACGATTGGTTCCGGGGCTTACCGTTTTGAAATCGAGGCGGAATTGGGGGCGGGGGCGATGGGCATGGTTTACCGTGCCCGCTTCTACATGGATGGCAAAGTAGTACCCGTGGCCTTGAAGATGGTGTCTCTGGGGCTCTTGGGGAACGAATCCGCCCTGGCCCGATTTGAACGAGAAGCTAACATTTTGAAGCAATTGCGGCATCCGAACATTGTCCGGCTCTACGCGTCCGGTCAGTATCGCAAGATGCCGTTTATCGCGATGGAGTTTATTGACGGTGAGTCGCTGGATCGGGTGCTCTCCCGACGGGGCCGCATGACCTGGGAGGAGATCACGGCCTACGGCAAACAACTCTGTGCGGCCTTGCAACATGCCCATGACAAAGGGATCATCCATCGCGACCTGAAGCCGTCCAACATCATGATCACCCGGGATGGCGTGCTCAAGCTGACCGACTTCGGCATAGCCAAGGACATCGATGTGACCGCGCTGACGGCGGCCAACAGCACCATCGGTACGGCGGCGTATATGTCCCCGGAGCAATGCCGCGGCGAACGGGACCTGACGCCGAGGTCGGATTTGTATTCGTTGGGTGTTGTCTTTTTTGAATTGCTGACCGGTCGCAAGCCGTTTCGTGCGGAAACGACGATGGATATGTTTCTCAAGCATGTGCAGGAACCCCCACCTCGTCCCAGTCGCTTGACGGTCGAGGTGCCGCCGAAGCTGGAAGCGTTGATTTTACAACTGATGGCCAAGGATAAGAATGACCGGCCTACGGATGCCGCTTGGGTGGCCCGCATGCTGGAAGAGATCGAAGAGGACGCCCTGGCTTTACGCAGTGCCGGCGAAGCCCTGCTGCATTCCCGCAATCTGGATAAGCCGCGTCACGCAGATGGTTCCCGCCTGACGGCCGAGGACCGCGAGGCACTGCGGGCACTCCGGGGGAAAAAACGCAAGAAGAAACCCCGCGATGATCGTCCCTGGTGGGAAAAGCCGCTGTTCCAGGCAACGGTGGCCGTGATGGGATTGCTGGTGATCGTGGGGGTGGCGGCCTGGGCCTTATGGCCCCCATCGGCAGACAAACTCTATCAGGCCGTGAAGCATGCCTCCGAGCCGGAACAGCAGCGCAAAGCCGTAGAGGCCTATCTCAAGCGGTTTGGTCAGACCGAGGATGACCGCACGTTGGAGGTGGCCGCCATCTTTCGGGACCTGGTGGTCCGCGAACGCAGTCGCGTCTTGCACAACCGTTTCCAACGAGGCATGTCCCAACCCCTGGATAATGACGATCCAGACGCCTACAAGCTGGCCTGGAAGGCGCTGGAAAGCGAAAAAAGCGGAAATCTGTCTCTGGCCGAACAATACTGGAAGCAACTCCTGGAGCGCTTCGCCGAACAGGCCCAATTACCCTTCACTCTGGAAGAGGAGACGTTGCAAAAGGCCCGCTGGGGTTGGCTGGCGCAGCGGCGCCTCCAACTTCTGCAGGACGTCAAGAAACTGGCTGAAACCCTGCGCAAACAGGTGGAAGAGTACCGCGAGTTCGAGCGGCCCTTCCCCTCCGACCCCACGCAACCGGAAACACTAGCGCTGCGGGCCGTGCGCCTGGAGTTGTTCGGGGACCGGGATAAGGCCGGCCGCATCTGGACCCAATTCTACGAACGTACCGAGAAAGACGAGGAACAAAAATCCTGGTACTTGCTGGCCGGCGAACGCAAACACCGCCTGACTACGGCCTCCACGCCGGCTGACCCGCTCAAGCAGCGTCTCAATCTCATCGAAGGGCAGCTGCAGAAGGCCCAACAACTGCTCGCCATGCTCCAACCCACGGACCCCGCCATCAAACGGAAGCGGGCCGACATCCGTATCCTGTGCCGGGACATCACCGATTTGTATGCTGACGAGGAAGAACCGGCAATCAAAAAGCTGGTGGAACAGGCCCGCGATCTCATGAATAAACTCAAAGACTGACGGCGGACTGTCCCGCCTAGTAATAAGATGCGAAAGCCTCGGAGATGGCCTGAAGTGGGTTGCCAGAGAGAGTCTCGAAAGCAACGTGTGGATGGTTGCCCCCGAGGTTCCGCCGGATATTCTCTGTGAGGCCGAACTGCAAGGCGAGTGATGTTATGCGTGAGCGACCGCTAAGTGCCGGAGCATATGAGCGGGCACGACGGAGCATTCCCGGCGGGGTGAACAGTCCGGCTCGTGCCTTCGGTGCGGTAGGTGGGCATCCCCTGTTTATTGCCCGTGGCGAAGGCCCCTACCTGTACGATCTGGATGGTCAACGGTATCTGGATTTCGTCGGCTCCTGGGGGCCGTTGATTCTGGGTCACTGCCATCCGGCTGTTCAGGAAGCGGTGATCGAAGCTTTACGCCGAGGATCGACCTATGGTGCCCCCTGCGAACTGGAGACGGAGCTGGCGGAGCTGGTCATCGCTGCCGTGCCGTCGATCGAGATGGTGCGGTTCGTTTCCAGCGGTACGGAAGCGACGATGAGCGCCATCCGCCTGGCACGCGGTTTCACGGGGCGTTCGACCATTGTCAAGTTCGCCGGCTGCTATCACGGCCATGTCGATGCTCTGCTGGTGGCGGCTGGTTCCAGTGCCCTGACGCACGGTGTCCCCTCCAGCCCCGGTGTACCGCCGGGATGCACGCAGGATACGCTGGTGCTGGAATACAACGACTGCCAGGCTCTGGCAGATGTTTTCCGGCAGCGGGGTGATCAGATTGCCGCGGTCATTGTCGAGCCGGTGGTCGGGAATATGGGCCTGGTGGAACCGACCGCGGAGTTCCGCCGGGAGCTGCGCCGCCTGACACTGCATTACGGAGCTGTGCTGATCTACGATGAGGTCATGACCGGTTTCCGCCTGGCCTTCGGCGGTGCCCAGGAGCTTTACGGGGATCATGCGGACCTGACGACGTTGGGCAAAATCCTGGGCGGCGGACTGCCCGTGGGAGCCTATGGTGGCCGGCGGGATATCATGCGGCACGTCATGCCAGCTGGGCCGGTCTTTCAAGCGGGTACGCTTTCGGGCAATCCCCTGGCCATGGCTGCGGGTCTGGCTACACTGCGGCAGTTGCAACGTCATCCTCCCTACGGCTATCTGGAATCCCTCGGCTCGGCCTTGCAGCGTGGCTTGCAACAGGCTCTGCAAGCCCACCGCATCCCCGGGCAGGTGCAACGCGTCGGCAGCATGTGGACCCTCTTTTTCACCGAGGAACCGGTGACCAACTACACCACCGCCCGCAAAGCCGACACCCGTCGCTTTGCCCGTTTCTTCTGGGAAATGATGGATCGCGGCTTCTACCTGCCGTGTAGCCAGTTCGAGGCCGCCTTCCTCAATGCGGCTATGACCCCCGAACACATTGCCCAAACCATCACCGCCGCCCACGAAGTCTTAGACCTCCTCGCTCATACCCCCGCTGCCTGAACCTGCCATGCCAAGATGAGTTTTTCTGCTTGACAAATCAGGTATTATGGTGCATATGTATAGCTAATGACGCCTCATCCATTCCTGATTTGACAAAAACAATGATCGGATACTTCTGAACACATGGTGATGGTCAGTGGTGGCAAATCCCGAATCGACAGGGATGGGAACAGGGACAATCGGCACTCTGACTGGGTGGCTGGGTTTTCCCCCCGCCGAACCGTACACTAATTCCGCAGAAGGGCAGCAGGCGGGTCGGAGAGCACAAGCCGATGAGACAAACTTGCTGCACGAAGAGACGGCTGCCGTGAAAGGGGCGGAAGCCAAGCGGAAGAATTCCTCTAACCGATGAGGTGAAGCATGCACAGTCGATGGATCCGGATTGGAGTATGGGGACTGGTCCTGACCGGTTCCCTGGCGGTTGCGTCGGCCCAGCAACCCCCCGTGGGTGAGCCTAAGGAGGGGAAAGCCCAGCCGACCCTGGCCCAGAAATACCTGGAGCTGCAAAAGGAATTCGAGGCGACCAATCGCAAGCTGCTGGAGCGGTTCCAGGCTGCCAAAACGGATACGGAACGCAATGCGATCCGGGAAGAGGCCCTCAAACTGCTGCCCCAATTCGCCGATCGTCTTTTGGCCATCGTGGGTCAGGAGGTGAAAAGCCGGGAGGCCTTCGAGCCGTTGCTCCAGGCTCTGCTCATGGGCCGCGGGGGCGAAGCCAGCAAGAAAGCGGCCCAGTTACTCGCGGAACACCATATCGGCGATCCGCGCTTGCTCCGCTTGCTGCCGGCTCTGGCCAGTCAGGGTGGCGAAGCCGGTACCCATTTGCTGGAAGTGCTGGCCGAAAAGGCCACAGATCGCCAGGTCCGGGGTCTGGCTTTGCTCTATCATGGGGCAGGACTCCTGGAGCAGGCGGACATGCCCGCACCCGCTGCTTCGCCCCTGACCCCGGAGAAGCGTCAAGCCGCTTATGCCCAGGCCGAGAAAGTCCTACGGCTCGCCGTCCAGGATTATGGAGACGTGAAAATACCGACGCCGATGGGAGAGCAAACGGTGGCCAAAGCCGCGGAAGAGCATCTCTTCATCCTCAACCATCTGACCATTGGTAAAGTGCTGCCGGATGTGGAAGTGCAAGACCTGACCGGGAAAAAAGTCAAGGTGAGCGACTACCGCGGCAAAGTGGTGGTGTTGGACATCTGGGCCACCTGGTGCGGGCCGTGCCGGGCCATGATACCCCATGAACGGGAAATGGTCGAACGCCTCAAAGGACAGCCGTTCGTGCTCATCAGCCTGAGTGCGGATGCCAAGAAGGAAACCCTGACGAGCTTCCTGGAAAAAGAACCGATGCCCTGGGTCCATTGGTGGAATGGCGGCGACTCGGGCGGTGCCTTGGAAAAGTACCGCGTCCATTTCTTCCCCACCATCTACGTACTGGATACGAAAGGGACGATCCGTTACAAACACCTGCGTGGAGAAGCCCTGGAGAAAGCCGTGGAAGAACTCCTCCGGGAAGCGAAAGCGGACGAGAAGAAATAGCCGGTTCCCTCCGCTCGCCTTTGGTGGCTGGAGGGGATTCTTCCAGGTGTGGGAAAACCGGGTGTGGCGGGAAAGCCTCCGCCGTGGCGCTCCGCCACACGTGGCGCTCCGCAATCCCTCGTGTCCTCCCTCGGGTGGAGGGGTTGAGGCGGCAGGGTTCTGACCCGCCCGAACTCGGAACACAAGCAGGCTAGGAACACAAGCAGGACTGGTTGCCGTGGAAGCGTATGGCGGCCCGCATGCCACACATCCGGGAATTGCACCCTGCACCGTCCCCCTGGGACGTGGCCCGGCATCTGGTCGATCTGCCCCACCTGGTCTTTCTGGATTCCGCCGAAAGGCATCCCCAGCGTGGCCGCTACTCCTACATCGCCGCGAACCCGAGCATCTGGTTTACGGCCAGCTTGGGACGGGATCAATCAGTGGCCCATCGCCTCTGGCACCACTGGCAGCACCTCTATCACCAGCAACCCGTCATTTCCGACTGGCCTGAGGAATTGCCCCCGTTCTGCGGTGGTTGGGTGGCCCTGTTGGGTTATGGTCTGAACCGTCTCTGGGAACGCATACCCTTGCCCCGCTGGGATGAATTCGCCGTTCCCGATCTGGCAGTAGGACGCTATGACTGGCTGATCGCCTTCGACCATTTGCTCAATTGTGCCTGGTGCATCGATTGGACCCCGGACGGTTCCGCTTGGGAGAGGATCGAAGCGCTTCTGGGTCAAACCCCACCACCTGTGCCGGAGTGTGTCGGTCCTCAAAAGGCTTTGATGGCTCCCTCCTACCCTCTGGCGGGTTGGCCTGGTGTGGTCAGCAACTTCGATCGCGTCGGTTATGAAGCAGCGGTGGCGCGGGCGGTGGAATACATCCACGCCGGCGATTGCTTCCAGGTGAACCTGTCCCAACGCTTGCTGGCTCCCCTCCGCTGCCATCCCTGGGAGTTGTACAAGAACCTGCGTCAGGCAAGCCCTGCTCCTTTCGCGGCTTATTTGGACCTGGGCAGCTTCCAGATTCTGAGCGCTTCGCCGGAGCGGTTCTTGCGTTTGTTCGCCGATGGTCGTGTCGAAACCCGGCCGATCAAGGGGACCCGTCCCCGGGGTCGATCCGTGGCGGAAGATACTGCCTTGGCTCAGGAACTGCTCGCCAGTCCTAAGGAGCGTGCGGAGAATGTTATGATCGTGGACCTGTTGCGCAACGACCTGGGGCGGGTTTGCTCCTTCGGCAGCATCCAGGTGCCTGCGGTGTGTGAATTGGAGAGTTTCCGCCACGTACACCATCTGGTCTCCGAAGTCCGTGGACGGCTGCGTCCGTCGTGTGGTCCGCTGGAGCTGCTGGCCGCCACATTTCCTGGGGGAAGTGTTACAGGAGCGCCGAAGGTACGTGCGATGGAGATCATTGCAGAACTGGAACCGACGGCCCGGGGTCCGTACTGTGGCTGCCTGGCCTGGCTGGGCTTCGATGGAGCCATGGATAGTTGCATACTCATTCGTACCATGACGGTCGGCTGCGGTTGGGTACAGTTTCCTGTCGGAGGGGGCATCGTCGCGGACAGTGTCCCGAGCCGGGAATATGAAGAGACGTTGCACAAAGCCGCTGGTCTGCTCCGCGCCTGGCAGGCTTGCTGAGGCCGGTCCAGGGGTGGGTCAAGGTGCTAGGGGCCGATGAGCATGATCCTGGAAGGATTGGTCACCACCCTGGACGCTCAAGGTGCTCCGCATCTGGCACCGATGGGTCCACGGTTCGATCCCGCACAACCGGATCGTTTCCTGCTGCGGCCCTTTCCCACTGCGCAGACTTACCGGAATCTGCTGCGTCATCCGGAGGGGGTGTTCCATATTACTGATGATGCCTTGCTGCTGGCCCAGGCGGCGATCGGACGCTTACCGGCCTTCCCCGCTGTTCATCCGGCTGCTCACATCCGGGGTTATGTGCTCCAGGATTGCTGCCGCTATTACGAGTTTGTGGTCGAGGATGTGGATTCGAGTCAGGAGCGGGTCCAGATGCAGGCACGGATTGTGTATCAGGGAAGGGTCCGGGATTTCGTCGGTTTTCACCGCGCCCGTCATGCGGTGGTCGAAGCGGCGATACTGGCTACCCGCGTGCACCTGTTGCCTCTGGACGAGGTGATGGCGGAATTCAGCAAACTCTGGCGAATTGTCCAGAAAACCGGTGACGCCGCGGAATATCAGGCCATGACCTTGCTGGAAGAATACGTCCATGCGGTGGCAGTCCAACGAGCAAGGACCGGCCTCGCAGGTGGTAGCGAATCATCGCAGGAACAGCCGAGGCAACTATGATCCGGGTGGTTGCTCCCAGTCGCTTGCACTTTGGTCTGTTTCACGTTCCTGGAGGAGGGGGAAAAGTCGTCTCTCAAGAGGATCGGCTTTACGGCGGCGTAGGGTTGATGATTGACTGTCCGGCGGTGGTGGTGACCTGGCGTGCCGATGGAACAGGCCGGCGTGTCGAGGGGGTTCATGCAGAGCGTGTTCAGCAATTTGCAGCACGGTTCGAGGCATCATTACCCCCGGCGAAGCGACGACCTTATGCGTTGCTGGTGGAACGTTGCCCCGATCAGCACATCGGTCTGGGCGTGGGCACCCAACTGGGCCTGGCCACAGCCAAGGCTTTGGCAGTCGCTGCAGGTTGTGGTCATTGGTCCGCTGTCACCTTGGCTACTCGCATTGGTCGCGGGGAGCGGTCCGCTGTGGGCATTCACGGCTTCGACCATGGCGGGTTGATTGTGGAAGCCGGCAAACGCCCGGGGGAGCCGGTGTCACCCCTGTGGTACCATGTTCGTTTGCCGGAGAGTTGGCGGGTGGTGCTGGTCCTTTGGCCGCAGACGCGATTCTGGTATGGTCAGTTGGAGCACTGGGCGTTTACGCACGCCGCTACGGGAGCGGTGGCCCGTCTGCGGCGTCTGGCCGTGGAAGGAATTGTCCCTGCTGCCCGGGAAGGTGACCTGCAAGCCTTTGGGGAAGCCGTCTATGACTTCAACCGCCTGGCAGGGGAACCATTCCGGCTCTGTCAGGGAGGAATCTATGCTTCTCCTTGGATCGAGAGCTGGGTGACCCGCTTGCGGCGAAGTGGCATCCGGGGTGTCGGGCAAAGCTCCTGGGGTCCGACGGTGTTTGCCATCGTCGGTGATGAAGAAACAGCCAGACACTGCGTGCGTCGCTGGCAGAATGACGCGCTCCTGCTCATTGCCCGGGTCGCTGCGGGCCATCGGGTGATCGACTATGCCCCGCAGGAACACCCCAAGGACCTGACGGATTGACCGGTAACCAGGGTGGGAAACAGGACGGTGTTCTAAGAACCTCTGCACCCTCCGGATGTCGCCCTAGCATCCAGGCAAGGTATCAGGAAATCAACCAGCCGTGGGTTCGAAACCACTCGAGCATCTCCTGGGTGAGGCGACCGCTATTGTCCATGCGTGGCACCTTGTGTTGGCCGCCATATTTGCCCCGGGCTTTCATCCATTCCGCGAAACCTCCGCGGCGGATCAATTGGACTTCGGGCTGGCGCATAGCCAAATCCCCCTGACGATGAGGGGCGTAGTCTTCGTTGAGTACCATCAGGGAGGCATCGATAGTTTCGGCGAACAGACGCGGATCCGGAAGCCGTTCGGCACATTCCACCAGATATAGATGATGGCCCGGCAGATGCGGCTGGGAGGGAAACACTGGACCGACGTGGAAATCGACAACATATACTCCGCACTTCTGGGCTGCGGATGCCACCGCCTTTTCCACCTCCTCACTGATAAGGTGTTCGCCAAAGGCGGAGAGGAAATATTTCGTGCGGCCGGTGAAGCGCAACAGCGGTGGCGTTCGCCGCTCGAACGTCACCGTATCTCCGAGAACATACGCCCACAGTCCGGCGCAAGTTGTGAGCACCACAGCATAGTTGACACCTGTTTCCACCTGAGCCAGTGTGTGTCGTGTCGGGTGTTCCTTCTTGTCCAGTTCCTCTACAGGCACGAACTCGAAGAAGATGCCATGATCAGGGATGACCCGGAGCAGGTGATAACGGGGGTCTTCCGTGGCCACGAATCCTTCCGAGGCGGGATAGACTTCGCAGAAGTGAACACGGTCGCTGCCGATTTCCCGCCGGAAGATCTCCCGATAAGGATCGAAGGCCGTGCCGCCGTGGACGACCAGGCGTAGCTGGGGCCAGATCTCAGCTATGGTTGCCTTGCCGGTGATAGCTTTGAGTTTGCCGAAGAGGACGAGCAACCAGGCCGGGATACCACTGATCGCCGTGATCGGTTCGTGGACGCTCCGTTCACTCAGGCGTTGGATTTTCTCTTCCCAATTCGCCAGCAGGGCCAGTTCCATGGGGGGAAAGGTGTAGGGGCGCAGAGCGTCCGGAAATTCGCGGGCGGCTATGCCACTCAGGTCACCGGCCCGGCTACCGTCGGCTTGCAGCCGCAGCTCGGTGCTGCCTCCCACAAAGAAAAACTTGCCGGTGAGCAGGCGGGCAGTGGGATGGACATGGCGAAACAGCGCCGTTGTCGTGAAGGCAGCTTTCTTGTTCGACCGCACCATCTCCCACGTCACCGGGATGTACTTGGTTGCTCCCGTGGTGGTCCCCGAGGAGAGGGCGTAGTAGGGAATATCCTCTGGCCAGGTGGTCCCGCGCAGACGCGGATACACGTCCTTCCAGTACTGAGTCCAGAAGTCCTCGTAGTGGCGCAGGGGAACACGGGCCTGATAGTCTGCCACCGAAAGGATGCGCGAAAAATCGTGCTCCTGGCCGAAACGAGTACGGGCAGCCCGACGGATCAATGCCAACAGCGTGTTCTGTTGGACCTGGGCGATCGGCAAGGCATCGAGCTGGCGGGCACGGTAATGGGCATGCCGCACCATCACGGTATCCGCCGCGTGACGAATCAGCCGGGCACCAGCGAGGGAAGCCAGCAGATGTGTGCTGCCCATCGACCTTACCTCACCCAGCAACCGTCGCATCCGTATCCGTGCCGGTCATTTCCGATGCTCAGATCGGTGTCCTCAAGACCGTGTGACCTCCCCTGTGTCACTTTCCCTGGGCTACTCCGGACTGGCGGTGCCCGCGTTCGGCTCGATCTCCTTCACGGGACCAGAGGCCGTATCTTGAATCCTCGGCACACATACACCCCGCCCGGTGGCAGATTCCAGGGAACGAAACGGAACCGGATGTCGTCGAAATACCGGGCGTACAACCGGTAGTAGATCAACGGCATGACGGTGAGTTGCCGGAAGGTTCCCCCAGGGCTGAGCACGCGTGCTGCCGTCGAAAGAATCGCGTGGCGCAACTCTTCGGGGAACGACGGCAGAGGCAAGCCGGAGAGCACGTGGTCCACCTGACGGATGCCCCGCTCGGCCAACAGCTGCTCCAGATGCACAGCATCCCCCTGAATCACCTCCAGGTTGGCGATGTTGGGGAACCGAGCTTTCAGCCGACTGCACAGCATCGGGTCCAGTTCCACCACGATCAGCCGCGTATGGGCCTGCACATGCCGGATCAACTCCGCCGTGATCGGACCAGTGCCGGCTCCCAGCTCTACCAGACACCGCACCTGGGACCACTCGATGCCGTCCACCACCTTTCGGGCCATCGCTCGCGAACTGGGGGCGAAGGAGGCGATCCTCCGACCGTGCCGCAAAAACGCCTTCATCATCAGCCACCAGTCCGGCCCTTTCGGAGGAGGAAGGGGACATCCGGAGGACAGGGGCGCTCCTAGGGCCTCACTTCCTTCACAGCTGTCCGCCACCCGAACGGGAACGTGCTCGGCACGGGCCCTCACAGCGTCGGAGGAAGACGCGGCGGACGAACCAGCATCATCTCCGGCCACGACGGACGAGCCTTGGGTTGCGCCGCGCTCAGAAAATACACCACCAGGTGGTTGATCGTCGACGCCTTCTCGATTTGCGGGGCATGACCGCACCGACGAAGCTTGAGAAAGTGTCCTTGCGGCAGCTCGCGGGCCGCCTCTTCTGCGGTTCTGGGGCAACAAATCCGGTCCTCCGCTGCGGTGACCAACAGGCACGGACAACGCACCTCACGCAACCGTTGCCGCACTGTATGGTCCATAGTACCGCGCACTGTCTTCAAAAAACCCGTCTTCCAACGCCGATTGCTAAACTTGCTCTTGTAGTACCGGAGAATATCCTTATCGGCTAGTCGCGGACGATAAAATACGCTCCGCACCATCGCATGCGCATCGCGCCCCACCACGCCCTCGATGATCGGCAACTGCTCCTTGTCCCCCAGACCCGACGGGCACAGCAGCACCATCCGGCTGACCAGCTCCGGATACCGCGCCGCAAACTCCACCGCCACCTTGCCCCCCAGACTGCTCGCTACCAGATGATACGGCGGCGTCTGCACAAACTGATCCAGATACAAATGCAACTGCCCCACCAGATAGTCCACATCAATCGGCTCCCGCGCCGCGATCCGACGATGCAATGCCTCCCCCTCATACGCCAGGATGTTCGGCATATGCACGTCGAAATACCGCGACCAAAAACGGCGATTCCGATACCACGTCTCCGCCTGCTCCGCCAGCCCATTGATCAATACCAGCGGTGGACGGCGACCGTACTGCCGCGGACGCAATCGCTCCAGCAACCCGCGCAGGGGCGAACCCATGGCCAACCTCCCCGACCTGATGACTCCACGTTCCCCATATTCATCCTGCCACCATCCTTCCCTGGACATAACACCACTCCTGAAGGCGGACGCAAAGGTACACCAACCCACGACCTCTGCCGCCTTCTTTGTACTATAGTTTCTGCCAGTCTAGGCGATGGAGCCCACGCCCGCAAGCACCTCCCCTGCCCGGAGTCGTGCCTCCGTCAACCTCCTTCCCGGAAACCTTCCCACGGATCACCCTCGGAACAGCCTCCCTGGACCCATCCCCCAGGAAGCTGCCTGTCCTCTCCCCATCCGTGCCAGCACCTCCCCCGGAGGACCCCGCAAAAGACAACACCCGACACTGCGAAAACCCCAACCACCGACGAAATCACCCGGACTTCCCGGTAGGAAAATTC
>Ga0209017_10002064_pt1 | contig 13748 bp, 15 predicted proteins | sample YNPBryunderm2012_FD_185812 | JGI IMG/M metagenome (GOLD analysis project Ga0209017, IMG submission 185812) | Anoxygenic and chlorotrophic microbial mat microbial communities from Yellowstone National Park, USA - YNP Bryant MS undermat 2012... ... | reverse complement strand
CCTGGGTATCGCAAAATGCCTTTTATCATTCAATCTTCAAAAGTAGTTCTGGGTTTAGCACAAACTCATCCTCTTTGCGTATCTTTTCCATTAACTCCACAAGGTTTGAGACCTCATACCTTTCACGAATCTGCATGAAGAACTTCAAAAACTGAAGCTTCTCCCTTTGAGTTCCCTTCTCCTTGAGTTCTCCAAAGACCTGCACCGCATCAATCTGATTGCTTTTTGCAAGCCTTTGGGCAATGGCAAAGTTGGTAGGCATGGAGAACTCTTCAAAGTAGATGTCCCTCAATGTCTCATAGACCTTCTGGCTTTCCTTTGTGCTTCTGAGAAAATACCTCAGCATCCTCACATCGTCTATAAGCTTTCCTTTCACCACTCCCTTTTTGAGGGTCTTTAGTGAAAGTTCCTCCACCAGCTGTGCCTCCTCTTCACAGACCGCCTCCACCGCCGCATCATCCCACAGTTCCTCATACTCCAACTCCATTAACACACCCTTTAGGTTTGGCTGGATGTAAAGAACCTCCTCCTCCAGTGGGCTGGAGACAAGCATGTTAAAAGCATCCTTCATTCCCTTCCCTGCTAAATACCCCACATAGCCTATGTCCCAAAGCCCAGGACGCCCTGCCCTTCCCGCCATCTGTAAAAACTCCCGCTTAGAAAGAGGTCTTCCTGCCTTTTGTAGCTGACAAAACACAACGCTTTTAGCTGGAAAATTCACGCCCAACGCTAAAGCATCTGAAGACACCACCACTTTTATTAGCTGGTTTCTGAAAAGCTTCTCCACAAAGACCCTCTCTTTGTATCTCATGTCTCCAAAGTAAAGCCCAACTCCATGCTTTGCCGCTGAAAGCAAAAGGGTGTTTGTTATGCTTAGCCTTTTGGCTATTTCTTTTGCCCTTTCCCACTCTTCCTTTGTTGGAACCGCCTTTAAAGACCCAAACAAATTTTTCAGACTTTGAACAACCTCTTCTGCCAAAGACCTGCTAAAGACAAAAAATATGGCTGGGAGATAGTCCAAAAGACCCTTACTTAGTTGCAAGGGAGTATGCACAAACTCAAGCTTTACAGGACGCTTCTGGACATTGATAACATGCATCTCCCTCCCGCTTAGCTGTTTCAAAATATCTATGCCCTTGTCGGTAATGGTGGCAGACAGAAGTAGTAGTGAAGAACTGGGATGGGTTTTGCGGATGCCCAACGCATATGCCCGTGCCCTTTCTGGGTCTTGGAACATGTAATGAACTTCATCTATGATTACCCTCTGGTCTGGAAGCTTAGAGAACTCCGAGGTGTATATTTCCTGCGTCATGCAAAGAACTTTAGCTTTGTCGTTCAGCCTAACATCACCTGTGAGTAGCCCTACATCAAGCCCAGCCCTTTTGAGTTCCAGCCATCTTTCATTTGAAAGGGACTTTGTGGGTGCGGTAAAGATTACCCTCTTGGCAGACTTTTGCCCAGCCCAGATATAACTTGCTACGCTTTTGCCCGCCCCCGTAGGGGCGGAGATTATGAGATTGTTGTGGCTTCTCGCATCTAACTGCCACGGAAGAGGGATTATTTCCTTACCGTAGAGATTGACTGAAATAAACATGGCTCTTTTACCTTAAAATTATAAATCTATGAAAGGTAGAAGAGGTTTCTCTTTAGTGGAGTTGATGTTTGTGGTGTTAGTTATGGGCACCCTTTTGGCAATAGTAGTTCCAAGACTTTACAGGCAGGCTACAAACACTGTAGATGGTTCAAGGTTAATATCAAGCTTCCAGTATATAGCCCAGGCTATAGGCAACTACGCTTCAGATAAAGGGCAATATCCAAACCAGCTTGCTGACTTAAACGCAGGGGGTTATAAGTATCTACCTGAAGTAAGTATAAGTGGGAACACAATTACATTGGATGGGTTTGATTACAACTATGTGCCCTCGGACTCCGCGTGCAGCGGAGGTCCTTCTTTGTCTGTAAGCGGATTGCCTACTGAGGCATACTATGAGGTAAAAAGCTATATTGGAAGTGCAACAAAGTGGAGGACTGATAATGGGAGTAAGACTATCAAGCTTTGTTTATAAGCGTCGGAATGGTATAAGTTTAGTGGAGGTGATGTTGGCGTCTTTGGTGTTCGCTATAATAACCGTCATGCTTCTTAGGAATTACATAACAGAAAAGCAAAGGGAGGTATACAGAAGTTTAGCCCAGGTTATTGTAGCTTTTGACAAGGGGGTTTTTGATGCATCGCTTGCTGTTCAGTCAGTAGATTCAAATCTAAGGCCTATTCTATTTGGAACTGGGAACCCAAGCGGCAATGATTTCTCCATAGACTACACTCCTTCTCAACTTGTGGAACCTTTGCGAAACACGAGGAGTTGGACGTCTCTTCTTCCCAATTCTGACCGCCTAAACGCAAGCGTGCCCGTCAATCTTTTAGACCCAAGATTGCAGGCGGATAAACTGGTTGGAAAGTATGTCCTGTCTGCTTGGTTTAAAGCGGTGGACGCAGACGGTGATTCATCCAACGGCATATCTCCAAACCCAAGCACGGGTGGATACAGGTATGCCTTGTTTGAACTGGAGATAAAGCATGCAGACGGAAGCCCTCTAACGGATGCGGAGACGGATATTCTTTATGCCTTGTTAAAGGATAAGTTCTGTGTGGATGCGTCGGGCTTTGGCCACTATGCGGTGGCGGGAGGGAGATTTGGCAATCAAGACAAGAGGTGCCCAAGTTCGCAGGTTTCAGCTAACTATTACGTAGTGGAACTTAGATGATGGAAAGATTAATTAACGAGTATCTGCCCAGGGTAAATTTTGTTTTACTCGTGGTGCTTGTTATCATGGTATTTGTAGTGGGGCTTAACTACTTTATGGGAAAGCGGGAGAAAGGCAAAGGTTCTTCTGTGGAGGAGGTAAAGCAAAGCCCGATCATAATAGTGGTAAAGGATGGGATTTTCTATATGCTTGATGGGAAAGAGGTATTCATTGAGAGTTTATCTCCTTTGGTTATCAGGCATCAGGACAATGTTTTTAGGAGGGAAGGACGATTTTACCTATACACGAAGGGCAATGTGATTTACATTTTTGATATAAACAACAGGAAGTTGGTAGGAGAGAGAAAAGGAGGTGGACGATGATAAGGATTGAGGAGAACAAGAAAAATATCAAAGTAGGCGAGTATTATGTGCAGGTCAATGGTGTATATGTAGTTGGCGATAGAGGAGATCTGTGGCTTCTGTGGAGGCTTTATATAGCGGATGGCTACAAAAGGGTTGTGTTTGAGGAAAAGCTTGGCGGGAAGGAGGGTGTAAGGTATCACTACTTTTCCTTTGAGGCAAAGATGTATAGGGTTTACGGTTCTATTCAGGGGCTTCTGGAGCAGTTTGGAGATGTGTATGTGCTGGACTTGGACGATGTCCCGCCCAACAAAAAGTCCGTAAAGAAGCCGTCTGAACTTTTAAGTAGAAAAAATGTGCTAATTTTTGTAGTTTTGCTTGCCGCTATAGTTGGAGTTTGGACAGTTTCTAAAGGGACCGTGGAAGAACTTAAGATGGTTCAGCCTCTGCTACCTCCTCAAGCTTCTCAAGCACCTGCTTATGTTCCCTGCCGCACAAACCTACCCAGTTTTGCCAAGTCCTTTGAATATTCAGACCAGGTTGTTAATGGCAAGATTATAAAATCCCTTCAGGACAAGACGGTGGAGGCGCCTTTGGAGTTGGTGGAGGTAAGGGCGGTGGAGAAAGCACAGATAAGTCTGCCCGCTACTGTGGATGAGAAAAGTTTCAATATGCAAGACATGAGGGACAAAACGGTGTTTAGCATGAGTGGGTATGATAACTGTTTGATGTTTATAGATTTGAATATGGCTTTGCCTCTGGTGGTAGAAGAACTGACTATGGGAAGTTGCAGGCTGTCTTTGGAGAAGTCCTGCATTGGAGGAGGATGATGCTGGAGAAGATGCGGATTGACCTGCGTAGAAAGTATGATGATGCGGTTGTGGAGGTTGTGGGTAGGCTTTATGGGAAAAGGTCGGATGTTTATTTGATTGATCTACTTAAGGAGATGTATCCAGGGGAGGAAAGATTTGAGGAGGTCAAGGCTTTAATCAGGAAGGGAGAGGATATTTTTACCGCACTACACAAAAAGCATCTTATCTCTTCCCAAACTTACGAGTATTTAGTTTCAGCCCGCAGGATAAGGAACCTTAAAGAGTTTGTGAAGGCATACAGGGATAGCACGAAGGAGATAAGGGAGGTGGTCAATAGCTTGAGGCGTCAGCTTATATCTCCCGCAATCGCACTACTTATGCACTATGCGGTCTTTTGGACGATGCTATACAAAATATTGACTGCCTTTCCTATAGACAAAAAGGTTTTATCCCTTTTGCCTTCTTACTTTCCCTTTTTGATTTATATGTCTAAGAACTCTTGGGTGTTTTATGCATACTTTGCCTTGACGCTTGGGACCGTGCTGGTTCTTTACCTTAGCCAAGACAGGTTCAACCCTGCATATAGAATGTCTGAGAAGATGAAGTTTTATCTGTATATTTATCAATCCACAAAGGCGGGCAAAAAGGTAGAAGAGGCGGCAAAGGCTTACAGAGGGAAAGCCATAGATGTCCAAAAGTTCAACTTTGCAATGGATGCGGGAAGACCTCTTGGAGAGGCAATACTTCAGTCCATGAGGTATCCTGTGTCTCCAGTGGAGAGAACGCTTCTTATATCCGCCTTAGAAGGAGATGAGAGGGAAATTTCCAAAAACATAGAGGATCTCTACAGGGAGATGCTGGATATGACAAAGGTGGTGGTTTCCAGAATTGGGAACATCTTGAGTTTTACCGCTATGGCTGTTGTAGCTGGAATGCTGCTTTTCTTCTATGGCGGGTTTTACCTACCACTAATAGAAGCCATAAGAAGTGCTTTGGGGTAATATAATATATACCCTTTTTAGGAGGTTGGGCTATGAAGGGAAAGTTTGGTGTAATAGCTTTACTACTTTCAAGCATAGTTTTTGCTGCGCCTGTGTCTACACCAAATACGCTGAACGACACTCCAATTATTAGTGGTGGTGGAAGTGGTGGTGGTGGTGGTGGAAGTGGTGGTAGCGGCACGTGCAGGAGAGTAGACCTGACTAATGCAACAAGCGACTATGATCTACAACCCTGTGAGGAAGCAATAATAAGATTTACAAATCGGTCGTCTGTGCCATTGAGGATTGCGACGGGTAATGATCGTCTTTATGAGATATTTTTGCAGTTCAGTGTTTATTTAACTTCAGGATATGTATTTCTACACCCCAATAACACCACTTACGGATCAAGCTTTAGTCAAACGTCATATTTGTGGCAAAGTGGTGGAAACCATAGTTGGAGTACTAATATGGGTTCAGATTCTGCTTTTAGGTTATTCCTCGACACACCGCACTCTTACATTATTTTAGATACAACAAGAAGAATTTTAAGGGGATTTACAGGCTTTGAATGGGGAGAAACCCATGTAGCTTATGGTATTTTTGCAAGTAGATGGCACTCTAATTTAGTTTCTTGGACTTCACTTGGGACTTTTGCTCTCCCAGCAGCAATGTCAGGCTACATCTTAGTCAGGAGGTTAATATGATGAAAGTCTATGCCTTTATCCATCCAGACCTTAAAACTCTTTGCTAAGGGGCTTATCCTCACCCCACCCCCGAATAACTCAAATACTGTTCCTCCGTTATAAGCCCTTCCTTGTATAGCTTCTCTATCTGCTGATTTAAAGTTATTCCTTTCTCTTTCAACTTCTCCCTTAACTCCTCAAACCTCCCTTCCCTGATAAGGATCCTATCTTCATGGTCAGGAATTAAATACTCCACCACGGGCTTTAGTTTGCCATCCTTTAACCGCACAAGCACCTGATTGACCGAGATCAAAAGGGTTGAAGACATGTTAAACCTCACATCCTCCGCACTCATCTCCCCCGTTTCTACCGCCTTTAGAATAAACCTCTCTATAGCACCCACGCAATCGTTTGTGTGAATGGTGGTGTAAGTGAGGTGCCCAGACATTGCCGCATCTATGGTGTTTTTTGCAGTCTCTCCGTCTCTGGTTTCCCCCACCACGATTATATCTGGAACCGCCCTCATGCAAGACCGCACACCCTCTGCAAAGCTAAACTTCCCTATAGGCATCTGAACAGTCCCCTTCACTTTCATCTCCACAGGATCTTCAAGCGAGATTATCCTCCTCCTCTCTGGATGGGCTTCCAAAAGCATAGACTTGATCAGCGTGGATTTACCCTGCCCTGCGGAGCCACTAACAAGGATGAGACCGTTTCTCCTTGTGGCTAACTTCCTCGCTTTCTCTATAAACTCCTTCTCATACCCAAGTTCCTCAAGTCGCTTGTTAAAATAGCCCGTAATGTTGAATATCCGCACCGCTACGCTTTCTCCTCCCACCGCAGGCTGAAACTCAAGCCTAAGTTCCACCTCATTCTCTATCTCTATCCTTCCGCTTTGAGGTTTATCGTCCACGTTAGCCTTAACCTCTGAATACTCAGATGCCCTGTTTTTCAACATCTGAACCAAATTCTCTCCCTCTTTGGCAGTAAGCGTCATAACACTAACTTTCCCACCACCAAGCAACTTGTAAAACACCTTATACACCGACCCTTGCCCTTCTACGAGAATGTCATTAACCTCACCCCCTAAAGCCTTTCTTACTATATCTACAAACACCTTCCACAGATCTCCTTCACCAACTATCTCTCCTTCAGTCTTATTTTCACTTACCTTCCTCATGTAAACACTTTTAGGCACCAAGACAACATCCCCGTCTATCGGTAAATAGTGATGCTTAAATCCCGTTTTTCTATCCACTAAACACCCATCCCTATCCACAAAGTAGTCATCCCCCTCAAGGGACAGCACATACTGATTGCCATAGACCTCAGAATAAACCTGCACAAGCCTTTCTTCTTTCACCCCCTTCTCCATTGTCAAATAACTGTATCGGTCTTTTCCAGACTTTATTATCTCATCTATTATGCTGTCTGCCAACTCTGGACCAAAAAGCAACTGAATAACCTGTCTTGGCTTTTCATAAAGAGACGTCCCTACCCTCATTGCAAACACACCCTTTGGTTCATCTTCCTTACCCTTACGCAACCTTGTAATCAAATCCAACACCCTCATTTCTCCTCCTCCTCACTGGCATACATATCCATCCCTTACAATCACCAAGTGTCCTGAGGAATTGTTTAAAGAATAAACTAACACATTATCCCCTCCGCTTACATACCTTCTATCTATGTCCTGCAATATTGGAATAACTCCACGTGCATCCGTTAAATCCATTTCTATTGCTATCAATTTCACTAACTGCCCAGCTGCTACCTTCTGCTGATTTTGGGAATCCACCACAACCTCGTAAGGGTCTTTTACAGGAACAGCACGAAAAGATACCCTCCCTTGCAACGCCTTAGGTATCATGTAGGTGTTCAAATACCTCTTCTCAAGAATACCCGCTAAACACAGTTTGTTATCTTGACACATCCCGCTAAAGTCCGCCGTATTCCCACCACACCCCGAGTTGTTGCTATCTATGTTATCAAAACACCTAACCATACAATCCCCATTCATCAAAGCCCTGTAGACTGCATCAAAGGAACTGCCCGACACCATCAAATAAAGCCCTCCATTGTCCCCCTCAACCCCCGACACATTGGACTTCCTAAAAGAAGAATTCTGCAAAACAATATCCACCATATACAGTCCCTTGTCCACCGCTTTCACAAACTCATCCACCTGATGGGCTGTCTCATAGTCTGCGTTCGTTCTGTATACCCTAAACATCGCAACCATAAGCCCCCCGATGATGAGGGAGACAAACATCAACTCCGCTAAAGAGAAAGCCCTACGCATAGCTATTATCTTGGAGGAGGCGGAGGTGGAGGCGGAACAGGAGGCATCCCCACTGGAGGACTTCCCCCACCAAAGGAAGGCATGCCCGTCAGAAGCTGCGGAGAAGACACAGATGTGGTTTCTGTTTTGGGATACTTTATGTTCTCCATAACAGGATAGGATACTAAATACCCTCCCACATAAACATGCCCATTCTGAACCACAATCTTGTCTTTACCCATCAAAACAGTCTCATCCTTCAACACCATCCCGTTTGTTATTACCATGTCCCCTACCACACCAGAAATGGGAATGTTGTAATAGTAGGGATAAGACATCTGCACCTCAAGCTGTCTGTTTTTATACTTCTGGGCTTTTAGGGCGTGTTCGGCTTCCAAAAGGGACCTTTCCAGATTAACCTTGTCAATCCTTGTAGCCTTGTCCGCTTTTTGATATTCGTTGTATGTTTGCCTTAACATGGTCTTCTTTTTGAGTTCAATAAACTTTTTGTCTTCTGGCTTTAACTCAATGGGAGACATTTGATTTGGGTTTGGGTTTGCCGAAACTGTAGGTGGGGGAGTAGGAGAGGGCGCTGGCATAGGTTGGGCTGGTATGGACTGCGTCGGTGCGGGGGATATTTGTGTATGGTTTGTCTCCGGTATGGGCATAGGTGTAGGTGTGGGCTGTGCATAAACCCAACTAAACAAAAACAATCCTAACGCTAAAGGTTTTTTCACTGTTGCGTCCCTCCTTGACTTATATTATAATATAACCCAAAACTTTTAGGAGGTATTAGCATGAAGCGTAGGAGAGGCTTTACCCTAATTGAGTTGATTGTAGTTGTTGCCGTCGTTGGCGTGTTGTTAGCAATGGTGGTGCCAAGAATTATAACTTCCACGGATGATCCCAACGCCAATCTGATAACAAAGAATGTGAAGGACATCAGGGAGGCGGTGGTAATGGCCAAGATGAAGTGTTTAAGCAGGCTCCATGCTAATTCTACTGGTGATGTGGGATATGATACATCGTTGCTACTTCAGGCTTTGGCAAGCAATGAGTGTCAGATACTTCCTCAGAACCTATACATTATAGATAATCAAAACTGGGCTAAATTGAAGGGATTTAAATTAAGAACAGACTACCAGAGTGCCAACAATGCCCTTAAGGTAGACATAAACTGCAATGGAAGCAACAGCATATGTGGGAAGGTAAAGGAAGAGTTGAACACTATGTACGGTAGCGGGGCTTGTCCAGACGACCCCAGCAACGGTGTTTTGACTTGCACCCTTCCCCTGTAAGGAGGTGGTGGTGATGAACATGGTGCTTTTGGTGGGTGTATCTGTGGGGTTTGCTGTGAGTGTTTTGACTTCCAGCAACTTCTATTCAGAAAAAACCTTTATTTCAAGCGCACATTCGACGGAAAAGCAATTAAGCAAGATATTAAACAGAAGGTAAGCAATCCCCCCTCTGGAGGGGGATTTTTATTTGGGTTCCTAAATCATCGAGGCACCACCCTGAAGGTTATGTTATTCCTTGCCTTCAGGGTCTCACCACTTCCAAGCTTTACCTCAACCTCCACATAGCCGCTTACAGTGGGAGTTGAACTTCCACCGTATTGCCCACTATAAACACCAGCATCTACGCCCGGGTTTATATCCACCTTCGTATCCTGAGAATATCTCAAGGAAAGATTGGGCAAAACTCCGCCAGGGAAGTTTATGCTAACGGTATTACCGCTTACAGACACACTGCACACCCCAGATGTTCCCTGATTGTTGCACAAAAGCGTGGTTCCCTGATAGACCTCCACTACCCTTCCAGACACCTGATATACATAAGCGGCCACTGCAGAGGGAGGAGGCAATGCATAAGTTATGGTGTTTCCTAAGGCAGAGGCTTGCGTCCAGCTGATGTTTACTGTGGCAGGCGTGCTAACAAAATTGTCATTGAACCTATAGCTTACCTGCCCAGTGGCGTAGTTTACGCTTCCAGAACACTCTCCTGCTAAATTGCCAGCGCCGTCGTCCAAACACAGCTGGGACCCAGAAACCACATAATTTATCTGCACGTTTGTAGCGCTTCCCACGCCAGCTATTTGAAAACTCAAAGCACCAGTGGTGTAGTTGATGCTTCCACTACACGTTGCAGAGGGCGTTCCCGTATCCTCTGTAATACCACCTGCCCCATCATCTCTACACCTCAACGCACCTGCGGTTAGCCTCACGCTGTTTGGACTTATCTGGTTTCCAGTGGCAACTCCCATTGGGACAACTACATTAACAGTTCCCATTGTGGAAGTGTAGCCGCTGTAAGTGGTCTGTTTGATAAAGTCTCCCACGCCAGTTAATGTGAGGGAGTTTCTCGCCACAGGCGGATGCAGAAGGCTTACAGTTCTAATTGCATTGAAGTAGTTGTCCGTTTGCGTTCTGGCTGTCCCTGAAGAGGTAAGAGGGACAACTTGAAAGCTTGTGGATAAGACCTTGTCCTCATAGGGATTTATAGCAATCCAGGGCAGGCCAAATTTGTAAGCGTTCAAAGACAGGCTAAAGCTAAGCGGATTTGCGTTGGCAGTTATCACACCACCCACTGGAAGCGAGTAGCAAGACAGCCCATCAAGACACAGCTGCGCCCTTTGGACAACTCCCTTCAGAGGATTGGGAGAATTCCCTGAATAAGCGAGGGAGACGCTTCCGCTTATGATGTCCTCGGGCACGGTGATGTCGGGCGGAGTTCCGCTTACGGCGGGAGAGGTGATGTCCATTTGGTTGAGTCTAAGACTTAGGGAGTAAAAGCCGCTTACAGAACCGCCCGCACCAGATGTTCCTCCGCCGCCGCAGGCAAACAAAGCACCTAAAAGAGGCAACACCCAAACTTTCCTCATACCTACACCTCCTTTATATGAATTCCATTGTGATCACAAGCCTAAACAGTTCGCTTGTTTTCTCTTTGGTTGAGAAAAGATAACCCAAAATGGGGATGTCCTTCAAAAAGGGGACGCCACCGTCCCTAAACTGTTCCAGCGTCTGTGCGGTGGAAAACAGAACCAGCGTCTCCCCCCTTTTTAAAAGGGTTTGATTTATGTTCGTTCTTGTTGCAACCAAAGGCAAGGACAACTCGTTTTGAAAGCCCGCCAAATCTACCCTCCTCGTATCCAACCTCTCCAAACTGTCCTGACGCCTGTATAAATCTACCGCAATCGTGCCCTCATCCACAAAGTATGGCACTATTATCAACACGCTGCCCGTGGCAATATCCTCCGTCTGCACCGTTATAGTGGGAGTGGGAGGTGCGCCCGCACCAGAAGAAATGTAAGAAAGTTCAAAACGAGAAATGATCCTCTGCTTTTGCAGCGGAGAATACACCATGGGCTGGCCGTTCAGGGCACTTAAAACGCTGTCCTCTATAAGCTTAGCCTTCCCGCTTTCTGCCAGTGCGTTCAGCTGCGCCTCAATCCTCGTGGTGGCAATGGAAAGATTGAAAATAGGATTGGCCACCGCATTTTTCAGACCTGCACTCACTCCACCTTCCCTTGCATCCCACGAAATACCCAAGGAAGAAAAATCCCGATCACTCACCAAATAAACCTTTAGCTTCAGAGGTATGGGTTTTGTAAAGTTTTCGTTTATCTTATTCGCTGCACCCTCTATAGCCACCACTTCTGACGGCCTTGCACTAACATACACATTCCCCATCTCATCAACCGACACCTTAGAACCGCTGTCTCTTAGAAGCTTTTGCAAGTTTGCTTCCAAGTTCCTCGTAAATTCTCTCTGATAGGCAAGGGTTAATCCACCGTTCTTCTCATCTATCTTCTTCTGTAAAAAAGGAAGATGCAAACTAAAGACCTTAGTCTCATACTTGTATATCACTATTCGCCCACCCTCATACTTCCACCACAGGTCAAACATACCAGTAATTTCGTCAAGCACCTGAGATAACCGCTTGCCATCCGCAAAGTATGAAAGCGTAAAATACTCACTCTGGGCTTGCGTTTGTCCTCCTTGTCCTGTTTGCACCTGTCCTCCACCCGCTTGCACCTGCTGAGGATAGGCTATGTCCCTTAAAACTATCGGAACCTTAGCGTATTGTGAAATCAAAGACACTAAATAGGTCAAAGATACATTACGAACGTTTGCAGATATGGGAACATTAAGAATTTCCTGTTCCGACACCAAACATGCTGACTCAGAACGACTATTCGCTGGCATCTGACTCTTACCTATCCCAATGTCTTCCGCCTGGGCTATAGCCCCCAGAAATAAAAACGCCACCAAGCCTTTTCTCATTCCTTCACCCCCATAATTTTCATTTTAGCAAACATTATTGGTTAACTAACTCTTAACAACAAATTAAAAACTTAGTTAACCCATTTTCTCAGTTGACTAATAAAAGAATGCGGGCAAAAGCCCGCTACTCAGTCTTCACCAGTGTGAAGACTATTAGTGTCCTTCCCGTTATGGGAGAAGAACACGTTCCTGCGGTTTGGAAGCCGCACTGGCTTAGCACCCGTTGGGAGGGAGTGTTCCACTCCAGCACGGTTGCCAAGAAGACCTTGGCAGGAAGTTGTTTTATAGCCTCCCGCACAAGGAGTTTTGCGATGCCATTGTTTCTATATTCGGGCATCACATAGAGGTGGCAAAGTTCAATGTAAAGCCAGCCAAGTCTTCGCCACCCCTGACAGGCTACCACCTCGCCATCTTCCTCATAGACAAGGTAGCCATGGGCAGGAGAAGGGCTTCCCCCTATCCCCTGCTCTTCAAAGGAGGCACTTACTAAGTGCCTCACTTCCTCCCACCTTGCGGTTCTTATCATTTTTTCGCCTCCTTAACCTCATAAGGAACCACAAGGGAGGTTTCATTAAGGACGTATAGCACGCCCCCTTCCTTCAGCCCGATTGCCACCTCTTTGGGGCGTTTTCCGCCCACAGGGTAGGCAATCAGCCTGTAGTTGTCCAGACGGTAAAGAACACCGTCTGTGTCCAAAGCCCAGCGTGGCATGTATTTGTAGCTGGGCTTTATTTCAAAGGACAGCCCGTCGCCCAACACGAGGAACAGGCCGTCCTCTCTGGGGATGATTTCTCCTAACACCGTTGTAAGTTCATCCCCAAAGTATGGGTAGGCTACTCCTCCCTCTACCTTAAAACAGAGGGCGCCTACCTCTACGATGATGTAGTCCTCTTCTGGACTACATTCGCATAGGAGGTCTTCCTTTTCCTCCCACTCTTCCTCCCAGTAGAGGGAAGGATAGGAGTAGGAGTAGGAATAACTCCTACTTTTGAAAAGACCCGTGTAGGTCCTTCCAAACTCCCAAGAGGAGTTAGAGGTCTTAAGACCCCTTATCTCCTCCCACCTTCCAACGAGGAAGGGTTCCTCCTCGTCGGGGAGGCACACCGCAAAGCGGGAGTGTGCCCTTACCCTCTCAAGGAGGCCACCTTCCTTTAGAAGCAGCTTAAGCTGCCTCTTGTTTAGCTTGAGTTGGCTAAGTTGAAAAGCCAACTCGTAAGTGTCCGAGGACCCTTGTGATAGAGTGATGTCAAGGGTCCCGTTGTGGAAGAGGTAGGCAACCCCCTCTTCCAGCTTAATCTCAAAGGGATGGGTCTGCTCTGGACAGACCCTGCCCCTTGAGACGATTCTGAAGTGCACAACGAGAATAGAACCCTGTTTTGTATAGGGTTCTATCTCGTTCCAAAGGGCTTCAAACTTCATGAAGCCCTTCTTCATCTTCCACGTGCGGGACTTTTCATCCCACACGCAAAAACCTGCTCCGTGGGAGTTTGCCTCCCACATAAGTCTGGCGTCCTCTTGAGTGAGGACTACACCTTGAGGTTTGTAGGCTATTACACACATGCTTACCTCCTGTCCCGCAAACCTGCCCTTTGGCAGGAG
>Ga0209017_10002063_pt1 | contig 13754 bp, 6 predicted proteins | sample YNPBryunderm2012_FD_185812 | JGI IMG/M metagenome (GOLD analysis project Ga0209017, IMG submission 185812) | Anoxygenic and chlorotrophic microbial mat microbial communities from Yellowstone National Park, USA - YNP Bryant MS undermat 2012... ... | reverse complement strand
TCCCCGTTGCCCGAAGGGGCTTATATCCGCCGTCCTCTGCCGCCACCAACTTTGTCTCCGCCTGCTCCGACCGCCCCCTTACCTGCTCCGCCGTCGCTCCCGGCAGGGATGCGCCAACCGGCAGAAGCCCCGCCCCCTCGGCCTGCGGAACCCGGGAAGGCGGCAGCCGACGGGAACCAGCCGCCACCTCAACCTTCCCCCCATCGCCCCAAGGGGGATGCTCCTGCCGGCCTGTTGCCCCCACCTCGGCTTCTCGAACAGACGCCCTTACGCCTGGAGGAAGTGCTGGAAAGCGTAGCAGCCGCCTTTCCGTTGCTCTATGCAGTGGAGATGGAACGCATCATTGCGGCGGGGCAACGCCTGGCTGCTGAAGGTCAATTCGATCCGCTGCTAAGGTTGCAATCTATGGAGCAGACTGGGACATTTGCTAGTAGCCGCTTGCGGGCCGGCTTGGAACAAACCACACCTTTTGGTGGTATCACCACCTTCGCCGGTTGGCGATGGGGGCAGGGGAATTTTCCCGTTTACTATGGGGATCGCAAAACCGGTGATGGGGGTGAACTGCAAGCGGGTGTCATTGTACCGCTGTTGCAGAACCGTCAGATTGACCCCCGCCGGGCCCGCTTGCGGATTGCTCAGATCACCGAGAATCTGGCCGAACCGACGATTCGACGCGCGCGGCTCGACTTTTTCCGCCTGGCCGCACAGGCCTACTGGAGTTGGCAGGTAGCCGGCGCCCAGTATCGCATCGCCGCGGAACTCCTGCAATTAGCCGTCGATCGGCAGCAACTCTTCGACGTGCAATTCGCAGAGGGGAAAATTCCGGAATCCCCCGTAGCCCTCAACCTTCGCCTGGTAGCCTCTCGTCGGGAAGCCCTGCAAGCTGCCGAGCGACTGCTGCAACAGAATGCGCTGCGTCTATCCCTGTTTTTGCGTGACGAAAATGGTAATCCGGTAGTACCTCCTTCCGATTGGCTCGACCCGAACTTTTTGCAAATCCGCCCCCTTCCTCCACGACCGGAAGGACTGGCGGACGATGCCCAGTTGGCCCTCCGCTTCCGACCAGAATTGGTCCGCTTCCAACTCGAAAAGCAGCGGCGAGCGGTGGAATGGCAACTGGCCGATAACCAACTGCTCCCCACCCTCAACCTGACCCTCCAAGGGGCACAGGACCTGGGAGCAGCCAAGAAAACTTTGACGGGAACCGGTGTGTTCGCCACCGACCGGACCACGGGAGAAATCGGGGCGTTGTTCGAGTTGCCGCTGCCCCTGCGCAATGCCCGCGGTCAACGTCTGACCGCTCAGGCCCAACTCGCCCAACTGCTCGCTCAGGAGCGCTTCACCCGTGACGAGATCATCGCTCAGGTGCAGGATGCGGTGTCGGAATTATACCTGACTTACCAGCGTTTGCAGCAAGCCCAGGAAGAGCTACGGCAGGCGGAACGGGTGCTGCAGATTGAAACCCTGCGTTTCCGCGAGGGCCGGATTAGCCTGGTAGAACTCAACCTGCAGGAAATCGCCGCCGCCGAGGCCAAGACCAAAGTGGCCACGATCCTCGGCGGTTACTTCATTGCCATTGCTAATTATCTGGCCGTACTGGGGGTGGATCAGCCCCGTGCTCCTGTCCCCAGCAACGTCCTTCCTGTTCCGCCGTGAGAAAGAAATGCCTTTCTCCGAGAAAGCCGAGGCTCAAAGCTGAGAAGGCGGCCAATCCCTCCACCAACCGATCGGCTACCAATCATTGCCGAGAATATCTCCCGAAGATGGGGTGCACGCCACCGCCCAGGTGGTAGCACTGACCATCGGCCCCACATTGCGGACGGACCCATCCCCCATCGCCACCAGGCACCCCCCTGCGCTGAGCATATGAGCCTGACGAGGATTGCAAGCCGTGGCTGGAGCGGTCATCCCCTGCGGGCCAGGGATAGGGCCGGTGCTGTAATTGAACGCGGGCAGATACAAGTCGGTCGGGGGGTTGTTGATCCACAGAGGCGGACCAGCAGCTGGCCCACTGCCCGCCCAGGCACTTCCCCCCGTGGGAGCAGTGCAGGTTCCCTTCTTCTCGGCGAAGAAAATAGTGTTCGAGGTGCCATCGCTGATCCCCGCGGGGAAGCCGGTGCGACCCGCCAGAATGACGGAGGTGATGGTATTGCCAGTGACGGTCACACGGCCAAATACCAAGGCATTGGCCGCATAGTTGCCCACGGGTAGGTTGTTCCCGGCCAGTTGGTTGGAGGCCGTCGTATCCAACGGTGACTGATAAGTTTTGACCTGCTGCGTGGAGGCCGCACCGAATCCCAAATTGTAGAGATTCTCCTGTTCGATGTAGGGGAGCAGATAAAAATGAAGAGTGGCATTTTGGGTGTAACCCCCAACATTCCCGGCCACCGGTGGCAGCACTTGCCCCCGAGCATCCGCCAGATTGTGACAGGCCAATGCCAGTTGCTTGAGATTGTTGCTGCTGGTGGTCCGCGCTGCTGCTTCCCGGACCTTCTGGACCGCCGGCAACAGCAGACCGATCAGAATTGCGATGATCGCAATGACCACCAGCAATTCGATCAACGTAAAGCCACGTGAGCACGCCTTTCGCATAATCATGTGAGACACTCCTGGAACATAAGGTGAACAAAGTCATCCGAGGGACACCCTATCCCCCGGTTGCTTCCTCCTGGGATCACGACCCCCATCGGGTACCGGCCCATCGGGCACCGACAATTTCCGCCGCGGGGGAAGGAGAAGGAGTACCGAATCCACCCCACCCGCTGGCACAAACCTGCCGGTAGGCGCCAACGTAGATTTGCACTTGCCGATCTTGAATTCTGGCTCATAACCGATGTTTTTTTGCTTTGCTCATTTTGTTCTGCGTGATACATTGGGAGGATGTACGCCTCGGCCTTGCCGCCTTCCGGACAGTCGCTGCTGCGACCTCGGGAGGCAGATTTTCGAGCGGTTTGCACAGAGTCAGATCTGCCTCCAACCGGACGGTCACTGCTGCGACCCTAGGCACTCCATGGTGGCAACGGCAGCATTCGGCAGATTGTCATTCTCCGGGGTGTATCCGCGTAATAATCCTTGGCGGCAGCAGTTCTGGGGGGAAAGGCACACCGGAGTCACCCCGGGCCAAACTGCAACCAGGAGAGAGGTAGCAATGGACAGTGCAAAAACGATACCAGATGTGCCGAGCGGATGGATAGGACCCCAAGCCCACCGCCCCCTCCCACCCCCGCTCCCGCGTGACCATAAATCGAGTTGCAGTTCTGTCCCCACCCAGTGCCGCTTGGCGTGGGAACATGGATAGCTTTTGGTTGGCGGAAGTCCCAGAATTTCTTGGCGAAAGTTTTCCCCCCATTGGAAACAATCAACAGTTCTGCCCACACCGAATGACCGCTCTGAAATGAGAATGCTTACTGCAGTTCTACCCACACGGAAAATGTCGAGTCGCTTTTGCCGCCCTGGAGTTATGGCTGACGGCATGGAGATGGTTGATGGTACGGCGGTGGGTTTCTTTTTTCTCAGGGGCAGAACCGCTACACTGGTGTAGTAGACCTGGCACAAAAGGGACGGAAGCTGGGGTACACGACGTTTGTCGAATCGGATTCTGCCAAGACACAGAGAGACAGGATACAGAAGGGACAGCTACGGGTAGCAGTCATGGCCAGTGAAGCGGAATTGAAAGCGGCGGCAGAACGTTACATTCCCAAAGATTACGATCCGCAACTGTATAAGGTGCGGCACTCCTTTGCCCATGTGCTAGCCCAAGCGGTGGTCGAACGCTTTCCTCAAGCTCGACCAACCATCGGTCCCCCCATCGAGTACGGCTTCTACTACGACTTCGACCTGGAGGAAACGCCCACCGAAGAAGATCTGCACTGGATCACCCAGCGGATGCAGCAGATCATCCGAGAGAATCATCCATTTCATGTCCGGGAAGTGACGGCGGAAGAAGCCCGGCAACTGTTCCGGGACAATCCGTACAAGCTGGAATTGATCGAGGGATTGACACGGGGTCAGGATGAGTACGGCAATGCCTCGAGTGAGCCGGCGGTGATCACGGTCTATCAGCACGATCGTTTCGTGGATCTATGTCGGGGTCCGCATGTGGAATCGACGGGGCAACTCGACCCGGAGGCGTTCCGCATTTTGCAGGTGACCGGGTCGTACTGGCGGGGGGACAGCCGCAACAAGATGCTCAAACGCTTCCACGGAACGGCTTGGACCACGGCGGCGGAGTTGCAAGCCCATCTGGCCCGGTTGGAAGAGGCGGCCCGCCGCGATCACCGCAAACTCGGACGCGAACTGGAACTGTTTGCCAACGAGCCGATCTTCGGCTCCGGCTTCCCGATGTTATTGCCCAAGGGTGCCACGGTCCGCCGCATTCTGGAAACGTTCATCACCGAGTACGAACGCAAGGCCGGCTACGAACATGTTTACACGCCGGACATCGCCAAAAAGGAGCTGTACATTCAGTCGGGGCACTGGGCGCATTATAAGGAGAATATGTTTCCCCCTATGCCCGTGGGAGAAGGGGAGGAACTGGTATTGCGTCCGATGTGCTGCCCGCATCACATTCAGGTGTACAAGAGCAAGCCGCGCAGTTATCGCGACCTGCCCGTGCGGATCGCCGAGTTGGGAACGATGTACCGATATGAACGCTCCGGCGTGGTAGGGGGGTTGTCCCGTGTGCGGTGCATGACGCTCAACGATGCCCACTTGTTCGTCCGTCCTGATCAGATCAAGCAAGAGATCGCCGGTGTGCTCGAATTGATGCGGAAAGCTTACCGCGACCTGGGGATCACTGATTACCGCTTCCGTCTGTCCAAGCATGATCCCCAGGACAAGGAAAAATATGTGGACAAACCGGAGATGTGGGCCAAAGGGGAAGCCATGCTGCGGGAAGCTCTGCAGGAGCACGGCCTGCCCTTTTACGAAGCGGAAGGGGAAGCGGCCTTCTACGGCCCCAAGATCGACGTGCAGGTCAAGGATGTCATGGGCCGCGAAGAAACGCTCTCCACCATCCAGCTCGACTTCCACCTGCCAGACCAGTTTGAACTGGAATACAAGGATAGCGACGACCGGCCGAAGCGACCGGTGATGATCCACCGCGGCGTCATCAGCACGATGGAGCGGATGCTGGCCTACCTGATCGAACTGTACGCCGGGGCGTTCCCGGTCTGGTTGGCTCCAGTCCAGGCGGTGTTGGTGCCGATTGCTGACCGGCATCATGAGTACGTCCAGCAACTGGTGCGGCGGTGGATCGACAAGGATTTCCGCGTCCAGGCCGACCTGAGCAGTGCCCGCATGAACGCCAAAATCCGGGAAGCCCAACTCCAGAAGGTGCCCTACATTCTGGTGGTGGGGGACAAAGAGGTGGCCAGCAACAGCGTAGCCGTCCGTTTGCGCACCGGCGAAGACCTCGGACCCAAGCCTGTCGCCGAATTTGAAGCCTGGCTCGACCAGATCAACCGCAGCCGCTCCCTCCAATTACTTCCCGAGTAAAGCGCCCGACACCGGACACCGGACAGCACGACCAGACGATCCGTACCTGGGAACCCATAACTATCGCCCGTAACCATCCGTGGAGTAGCGGCGGTCCAGGGGCTGGACGCTCACCGAATAGCCGGTAGCAGCCGGGCATGACCCATCCCGTTCCCGCCGGCTTTTTGTAGCTTTCGAGGTTCAGCACAATTCACTCCTCGGATTGGGCGTGCCCCACCCACACGCATCGGCCGCTTCCTTTACCTGCCCTCAGGGATCAGCACCTCATTCTCTCATCCTCATCGCTCACCAGAGTCGTCGCACCGAGCGCAGGGGAATCTCGTGAAGTACAGGGGAATCCCGCGCAGTTTGGCCGGGCGGATCGGGGTAAACGGGTGGTGATGTAACTTGTTGACTCCGCTTAGCTTACCGGTGTGAGGTTGGTTTGTAACGTTGGTGGATTCTGTGCAATTTCACCAGTTGCCGCAATTTGGCTTTGACCCGCCGGTTGCTCATATTTACCCTAATTAAGAGGGCCCCTTCTCGATCAGGTGTGCCATGATCGAGGAGGGAGGACCGGATGATTTCTGGGAGGAGCTTCTATGTATGGGATGGTTCTACTGGCTGCGTTGACACCGACGGCGGATCCCGCTCCGGCGACGGCCGAGGCACCCATGGTGACCAATGGTTGCATAGGGTGCTATGGTTGCGTGGGGTGCTATGGTTGCGGCATGGTGATTACCAACGGCTGCGTGGGGTGCGTCGGTTGTTATGGCTGTGCCGGCTGCGTCGGTTGCTACGGCTGCCATGGCGGTTTGCTCGACAGGCTGCATGCTAAGAAAGCGTTGAAGCGGGGTTATCGGGCTTACTATGTGCTGGACGGTGGGTTCGGATGCAGTTGCCTGGGCGGCTGTGTGGGGACGTTGGCCTGCCACGGATGTTACGGCACGGCTTTGCTGGCCACTCCATACGCCTGCCACGGCGGTTGCTATGGCGGCTACTACGGCATGGGGTCGGCCTACGGCCCATCGGTGATCATGGTGCCCACGGTTTGGGGATATCGTACCAGTGGCGGCTGGGGTTACGCTCCGCCCGGGATTTACGGGGCACCGTATGCCATGTACGGTCAGGTCACAGTCCCTGAAGCCCCGGCACCGAGCAAACCCGAACAACCCAAGCCCGTAGAGCCAAAACCCGACGATAAGAAAGACGGAAGTAAGGAGGATGGGAAAAAGGTAGGCGCCCACCTGAAGTTCGTCTTGCCCGCGGAGGCGAAATTGTATGTGGATGGCCTGCTGACCACCCAGGAAGGAGCAGAACGTACTTTCACCACGCCCCCCTTGCAACCGGGGCAGCTTTATTACTACGACGTCACAGCAGAACTGACGGTGGCGGGACGGACCATTCAGGAACGCAAACGGGTAATCGTCCAGGCGGGGGCTGAGATCACCGAAACCTTCGGTACGCTGCTCGCCGCGATTGAGGGACGAGCCGTTCCTGTCGCTGGGAAGTGACGAGATTGACTACAACAATCACATTCACCAAGCGGTGAGGCGTTCGGCTCGAAGGTGCCAAGCGCTGTCTCCAACGACACACTCCTACTTTCTCCTGGTGAGAGGGTGGGAGTGCGATTTTTTCCAGAAGACTTCCCTCCCTCTGTGATGAGAAGAAAGACCCATCTTTCTCCGGGTCACGGGCTTCCGGTTCCGAGGAGATGGAATCCCCTAGCGGCAAAAGCCCAGAGGTGGGGAGGACGGATAACAGTCGGGGGGAATCCTTTGCCCTTGGCGAAGGGTTTGTGTATAACGAGCGTACCATGGGTGGGGTTCGCAGACAATTCATAAGCAATTCATGAGGGTTGCCATCGTGTCGGATGAGCGTTTTCTGTTTACCAGCGAATCGGTCTCAATGGGACATCCCGACAAGGTAGCCGATCAGATCTCCGACGCCGTGCTGGACTACTGCCTGCAGCATGATCCGAACAGTCGCGTCGCCTGTGAAACACTGGTGACGACCAATCTGGTGGTGGTAGCCGGCGAGATCACCACGCAAGCGCCCCTGACACGGGAGAGCATCGATCGGCTGGTGCGGGAAGTGATCCGGGAGATCGGCTATGTGGCCCGCAATGCCGAGGAACAGGCCGAGATCGGCTTCACGGCGGAGTCGTGCCAGATCGATTGCCACATTCACGCCCAAAGTCCGCACATCAGTCAAGGGGTGGATTGTGGCGGGGCCGGGGATCAAGGCATGATGTTCGGCTTTGCTTGCAACGAGACGAAAAGCCTCATGCCGCTACCGATTCATCTGGCCCACCGTCTGGTGGAGTATCATGCAGAGTTGCGTCGCAGTGGCCGGCTGCCGTGGTTGCGACCGGACGCGAAAAGCCAGGTGACCGTGGAATATAATGCGGATGGAACGCCGCATCGGATCCATACGGTGGTGCTGAGCACCCAGCATACGCGTGAGGTGATGACCTGCCGACAGAACAAGGATTATTTCACCGATGAGGCCCGCGAGTACATCATCCGGGAGTTGATCGAACCGGTCTTACGCCGGGAACGGGAAGACCTGATCCGCGGCCGCTTCGTCATGATCCCGCCCGGTGAGAAGCCTCCCAAGCTAGAAGCGGGAGACATCGCTTGCCATATCAATCCGACCGGGTGCTTCCTGACCGGTGGCCCGCACGGGGACAGCGGCCTGACCGGTCGCAAGATCATCGTGGACACCTACGGGGGACGTGGCCGACACGGCGGCGGGGCCTTCAGTGGCAAAGACCCCACCAAAGTGGATCGCAGTGCCGCCTACATGGCCCGCTACATCGCCAAAAACATCGTAGCCGCTGGACTGGCCCGCGAATGTGAAGTCCAGCTCAGCTACGCCATTGGCTATCCCGACCCTCTCAATATCTGGGTGAACACCAACGGTACAGCTAAGATCACCGAAGGGCGGCTCATCGAGCTGATCCGCGAATTCTTCCACCTCACACCGCAAGGTATCATCAACACCCTGCAGTTACGCCGACCGATTTATCGGCAGACCGCCTGCCATGGTCATTTTGGACGGGAACTACCGGACTTCACCTGGGAAAAGACGGACCGGGCCGAGGCCCTCCGCCGTGCGGCTGGAATCTGACCACCTCATGCGCGGGGCTTCCTGTTCCTGGGTGTTCATCTGCTACCTACCCCATCCCTCCGAAGCGGTGAAACGCTGAGGCGGTTGACCTCACCACCGCCTTGTACCACCAGAACCACCCTGGAATGCCTTCACCCACACAGGATTTTTTCCCCATTACCGAAGTCACCCGGGAAGCCTTATGATCACACCTTATGCCTGACGTAGGATTTTCGCCTCTCAGTAGAAATCGCCCCCTATTCTGTGCCAGTGATCCATTTCTACAAAGTGTCTCGCTTGTCTTTCCCCTAAATGTAAGCCAAATTACGATACGGCCTGAAGTGATGTTCCAGGATAGTCCTCCCCATCGGAAGACAGCGTCGGAGCGACCCCGGGATGCCGCCCTACCCAGATTCGATCCTCTTCGAATCGCCTGTCTCTCCCGCCACGACCCTACACCTGGAAGGGGGAACACCCACCTTACCTCAAAGCCTACTCCATTGGCTGCTCGAAAAGCATATCGTACTGCCCGAGGAATGGGAAGAACTGCCCGAAAGCGACCGCCAGCATCTGGAACAGGCTCAGACGATCGAGGAACTATTGCACGCCTTGCATCAGCGGCATTTGATCACCCGCTTCCAGATGGAAGCGATCAAGAAAGGGAATGGGCACGAGTTGCTCCTGGGTTCGTACCGTCTGCTGGATATTCTCGGTCATGGAGGGATGGGGACAGTTTATCGGGGTGAGCACATTACACTGCGACGGCAGGTGGCGGTGAAGGTCATGAGCCGGTCAGCAGAAGGGAACGAACGGTTGGTCCACCGCTTTTATGCCGAAGCGCGAGCCGTCGCCCGGTTGCAGCATCCGAACATTGTCGCCTGTTTCGATGCCGGTCGCTCCGAGCAACCCGGTCCCACGCCGATGTTCCGGGATTACTTCGTCATGGAATTGATCCCCGGCCAGGACCTCTATACCTTGGTTCGGGAGAAAGGACCGCTGCCACCGCACCGCGCCTGTGATTTGTTTCGTCAGGTAGCCGAAGCTTTGACAGAAGCCCACCGCCACGGTCTGATCCATCGGGACATCAAGCCGTCCAATATTCTCGTGACACCCGACTGGCAGGCGAAGCTCCTGGATTTCGGCCTGGCGCGGATGCCCATGCGTCACGTCACAGAACCGGGTACGTTGCTGGGCACCATCGGCTACATGGCACCCGAACAGGCCCGTGACCCCCGCACCATTGATGCCCGGGCGGATCTGTTCAGTCTGGGAGCCTCACTCTACTGGGCCTTGACGGGTCAGGAACCTTATCCGGAAACAGGCAACCCGCTCCAGGATTTGCACCGTCGCCTGACCACCTCCCCACCACCCGTTCACCAGCTACGTCCGGAAATCCCTCAAGAAGTTTCCGATCTGGTCGCCCGCCTGATGCAAACCGACCCGGATCAACGTTTTCCCTCCGCGCGTGCCGTCGCTTCGACCCTGACGGGTTTCTGCCTCTGGCTGCCCAACACCTTCCCTGCCACGCTGTCCCGTGAGGCCGACTCTCAGCCGGGCAAACGCGAACGGGTCCTGATCGTCGATGATGAAGACTCCATCCGCCTGCTCATGACCCAGCTGCTCAAAGACCGCTACGAACTGCGTGAGGCTACCGATGCCGAATCCGCTTATGAGGAGTTGACGCGGTTCTCCCCCGACTTGCTGGTCGTGGATGTCAACCTGCCTGGTTGGAGTGGCACCGAACTGATCGCCAAGGTGCGCGGAGCAGGCTGGGACAGCGACCGGCTCAAAGTGCTCCTGATGTCCGGGATGATGCCGGACGAAGCCCTCGGTGGACTGGCCACCATTGGAGCGGATGACTTCCTGGCCAAACCGTTCAAGCCAAGCGAGTTCGTCTCCCGGGTCCGCGCCTTGCTGATGCGTCGGGCGCAAAGCAACGGTTCGGAAAGCGCTCACCCCACCCAACGCATTACCACATCCCTAACCCAACGCCAGGCCCCGGTCAAGCCGGCCTCCCTGCCCTCTCTGCGTCGAGCAGCTCCTGCCGAGGCTCTCTCCCTGACCATCTCCCGCCTGCTGGCTGAAACCAGCCTGTCCCCCGAGGGGCACTGGCGCCGCATTGTCCGCTACGTCCGTGCCCTGGCCGGGGCGGTCGTCGATCAAGGGGAATATACCCGGCTCAAAGATGAAGCCTACCTGGACCTGCTGGCCGCGGTCGCCCCCCTTTACGATATCGGCATGGTCGCCATACCCCGGAGCCTGCTGATCAAGCCGGACAAGCTTACCCCCGATGAAATTGCTGTGGTGCAAACCCACGTCACTGTCGGTGCGGAGGTGATGCTCAACGTCGCCGCCAAGCTCGGCAGTGAATTACCGTTTCTTCCTCTGGCCGCGGAAATTGTCCGCCACCACCATGAACGCTGGGACGGCAGCGGTTACCCGGATATGCTCAAAGGCCACGAAATTCCCCTCTCCGCCCGCGTGGTAGCTCTCGTCAGCGTCTATGAAGCCCTGCGCAGCCGACGGCCCTACCGACCCGCCCTCTCCCATGCCCGGGCCGTCAAACTCCTCTCCCAAGACCTGCAAAACCACTTCGACCCCTACCTTTTAGCCGCCTTCCACGAAGTTGCCCCACGCTTCGAGCAGATTCATAGCGAAGGTTAGCCCCCCGGTGAAACTTGCTGCACCACGCCTCCTTCACCCGAAACTTCCTTCACTTTACCTCCTTCACCCCACTTGCTTCACCCTCGCGATCCAAACCGGGGCAATTCTGCACGTTCGCTGGATGAGGATGTCCTTTCCTCGCATCAGCACATCGTCTTTATTCGATCAGCACACCGTTGCGTTCGATAATTTCCGATCAGACTTATCCCACGCCTTGCAGCAATAAAGCAGATTCTAGCAAAAGCGCTGAATATTCTGCGTTCATCGCTTCAGGAACTCGCGACTACTCGCATTGTGGCCTTCCTGTTCTTCATGCATCGCGCACACTGTCAGAAGAGGAATTCCAAAATCGGGGAATAGCCCAATCCCCCTTGCGACGGACCCGCATGCGAGGGAACGTTACTATGAAGCGTTGGCTTTACTCCGCCCTCCTGATACTGGGAGGGCTGCTCCTGCCTGCACCGGCCCTCCATGCCGGACACCTGGGTTTGTGTCGCTATCCCAGGCCCTGCGTGCTGCCGGAGCAGTGCACTCCGCCGGGGAGCGAGCGGACCGTACACGTTCAGCCCCTGGTCGAGTATCACCAGCAAGTGGCCTACCGCCCCGTGTACGAAACACATTATCAGGTCCAGACTCTCACAACCTTGCGACAGGTTCCCGAAACTCAATGGGTGGCCCAAAAATACATTGTGCAGAGACCCGTTGTGGAATATTATGACACAATCCACAATTATACAGTACAAAGACCAATCTATGAGACACAATGGCAACAGCAGTGCTACACAGTTTGGAAGCCCGTCACACGCACCTTCCAGGTGGCTGTCCCCTATTCCATCCTCCGTCCGGTCCATGAAACTCACTATCGTCAGGAAACCTACACAGTCCCCCGGACCGTGGTGCAGGATTATCTCGTAGCCGTACCGTACTGCACGTATCGAATTGTCCCCGAAACCCATTACCGGGAGCATTGCTATACGGTCCTACGCCCTGTGGTCGAGGAATATCAGATTCCGGTCACCTACACGGTACAAAAGCTCGTTCAAGAACAACATATCATCGCTCAGCCTTACACTGTACAAAGGAGCGTGGTAGAACCTTATACCGTCCAGGTGCCTTATACAGTCTGGAAGACGGTACAAGAAACACGATATCAGGAGCAACGATCCATTCATTATCGGCCAGTGACAGAACAATATCAGGTCGCTGTGCCCTATACAGTGATGAAACCGGTCTATGAAACGGAGACATTTTATGTACCTGTAACAACATATCAGGATGTTGTTGAATATGTTACGCAAACTCAGATTCGATATATCACTGAAACGCAAATTGTGGAACGTGTGGAGAAGGTGTGCACGGGCAGTTTTGTGACGGTATCGGAGTATGTGCCCGGCCCGATGATCAAACAATGCGTGCAGTTGCCCGGGGAATGCGTCTTTGACCCCTGCACCTGCACCACGTATTACCGGCCGGGTCCCATTGTCGAGCAGCTTGTGCAATGCCCAGGCCGAGTGGTGTGCCGTTCCGTATGGGTGCCTCGTGAAGAGTATCGCGTGATTCGTGAATGTCGTCCGGTATGCAAGCCTGTATGTGTCACTGTGCAAGTTCCTGTATGTCGCAGGGTATGCCGGACGGAATTACGCCCTTGTAGCCGGACTGTATGTCGATTGATTCCTCAACAATGCATTCGCTATGAGACCCGTACTCGTTGTTATCTCGTTCCAGAAGTTAAAGTATGTTACACACCTTACACGATATGCCGACTAATTCCCGAGACGGCCATCCGCACGGAGACCCGCTACCGGTGCTACACGGTCTGTGAGCAAAGGGTCTGTTATCGACCTTATACCGTCTGCCGAGTAGTACCGCAAACATGCGTGCGTCTGATAACCCAACGGCGGTGCTCCTATGTTCCGGAAACCCGTAAGGTCCTGGTGCCTTACACAGTCGGCAAGCTGGTACGGGAGGAACATATCCGCCATGAGGTGCGGCGGCACTGCTCCACGGTCCTGGAGAACCGATGCCGGGTGGTTCCCTACACCGTGTGTCGGCTCGTGAGAGAAGATCATGTTCGCTATGAGACACGCTGTGTAACGGAACTGCTTCCTCAACAATGTGTCCGTTATGTTCCTGTTGTCGTATGCCGTCTGGTTTGTGAACCTCGGCAGTGTGTGGTTCGACACTGCCGTACCCGTATGGAATGTGAAGAGCGGATCCGTTATGTGCCCATCACCACATGTAAAGTGGTTACCGAGACTCACTGCCGACTGGTGCCGGTGACCACCTGCCGTTGGGAGCCTTACACGGTCACTGTGTGCGTCCAGCGATGTGTACCGTTGTGTGTGCCGGTTTGTCCGCCCTGTCCGCCGGCGATCCATCCCTGAGCGTTGAGAGCTGAAAAGCCTATTCCGCTGTTGCTTCTCGTGTTCCTCTCGTAAGCCTTTCTCCTCGATGTAGGGTTGTTTTTTCTCTTAGTTCCGCACTGATTTGTGGAGAGGCCGTTG
>Ga0209017_10002060_pt1 | contig 13763 bp, 9 predicted proteins | sample YNPBryunderm2012_FD_185812 | JGI IMG/M metagenome (GOLD analysis project Ga0209017, IMG submission 185812) | Anoxygenic and chlorotrophic microbial mat microbial communities from Yellowstone National Park, USA - YNP Bryant MS undermat 2012... ... | reverse complement strand
CGCACGGGGGGGGACGACGCCGCATTCGACATGACGGACCACCACGCCGCAGTAGGAGATTCGCTGGTCGTCGTCATATTCTTCGAGCGGGCGTCCCTGAAACTCGTTGGCCAGCGCGTTCAAAGCGGCGGCCAGGGTTCGGCGATCGGCCAAACGACGCTGTACCTCCTCCAGGGGAGTGGGGTCGCGGTCGTCCATCAGCTGGAGATAAACCGCGCCGTGGACCCGCTCGAATCCCGCGTCGAGCGCGAAGTCGGCGTCATCCTCCTCGTAGCTTTTTACACCCCAGTAACCCACGGGTCATTTCCTTTCGCGTGGTGCTCAACGCGCGATGTGACCGGGATCGACCACCGAGCAAAGGCAAAGGCGGGAGCGGGTGGAACCAAGAGTGGGGGCGGAGGCGACTTAGGTGGTCGCGTATGGATCCAAACGCTCAAATAGCGCGTCCACCCGCCCGCGGGGACCGAGCAGGGTGGGAATCCGCACAGGAGTTTCGGCGACCAAACGGGCTGGGGTCAACCGGGTTCCCTCGGCGTCGAGCCGGCGAATCGACGCGCCGACCTCGCCGAGCAGCACCGCGCCGGCGGCCAGATCGTGTTCGGCCTCGCCTAAGAAGACGGCGGCCCGCAGACGGCCGGCGGCAAGAAACGCCAGTTCAACGCAGGCAGCCCCAAGGTCTCGAATCCGTCCGGGCACCCTGCGAGGGTCTAGCCGCCTCAAGGCGTTGGTCGAGAGGCTGACGTTGTCCTGGGGATGAAAGGACTCGGCATCCCACTCCGCCAACGGAGGCAGCGGCTGATCGTCGAGCCAAGCTCCGCCGCCCTGAACCGCCCAGAATGTCTCGCCCAGAGGGGGAATGGCGATGACGCCCACCACCGGACGCGGCGGCGACGACTCCGACTCGGCCGCCGATTCCCCGTCCCCACTTGGCGACTCCACCAACAAGCCGATACTGATCGCCCAAAGGGGCAAACCATGCACGAGGTTGCCAGTGCCATCGATTGGGTCGATCGACCAGCGACGTGGACCGTCGCCCCCTTCGCGGTCGTGTTCCTCACCGGTCAGCGCGTCCTCGGGAAACCTTGCGGCGAGACGATCCCGCAGCAAACGTTCCACGTCGAGATCCAGATCGGTGACGAAACTCCGGTTGGCCTTTTCTCGTGGCGAAAGATGCCGGCAGCGTTCCAAGGCCACCGCCGAAGCCTGGGCGGCGAGTTGCCGCGCGAAGGCCAGTTCCTCGGCGAACGCCGGGGGGTGATGAAACGGGGGCTGTGAGCCGGCGCGGCTGATTCTCGACATCGAATCCGTCACGAGCTCCCTCCAAAAAATACGGCGGGGGTGGGGCGGGGTGCGGCGGGCTGGCCCGCTTTGGTAGACTACCATGACTGACTCTCTTAAGGAAACGCCCACGATGACCCGATCGCCCCGCCCCGACCCGCCACGATGGCGACGGATCGTCCACCCGCCGCCCACGATCGGCTCCCTCGTGCGGCTCGACAAGCTGGTCGCCCAGCGGTTTGGACTCTCCCGACGCGCTGCCGGGGACGCGGTCCTCAACGGGCGGATCGATCTGGAGGGCCAACTTTGCGACGAGCCGGGCCGCTTGGTCCCACCCGAGTCCGTTCTACGTTTCAACCCGAACCGTCCCAAGGAACGCAAGGTCGTCACTGCCAAGCTCGACATCCTGTTTGAAGATCGTCACCTGCTCATCGTCAACAAACCCGCTGGTCTGTTGACCCTGGAAACCGAGGCCCGCGAAACCGACACCTTGCGCGGACGGGTCCTCAAACACCAATCCCTCCGCCGGCGCGGACGACCGTTCGTGGGGATCGTCCATCGCCTCGACCGCGAGACCTCCGGCGCGATCGCCTTGGCGTTGACTCCCGAAGCGATGAAACCTCTTCAGGCGTTATTCCGCAGCCACGCCGTCGAACGTCGCTACCTGGCAATCGTCGCCGGCGCGGTGGCCGAGGATCACGGCGTCGTCGAGGCGGCGATTGTGAGCCGTCCCGGCGAGGTCCGTCGCCGCTTGGCTCGACCCGGCGACCCCGACGCGCGGGACGCCCTAACCCGGTTCCGCGTACTGGAGCGGTTCGGCTGCGATGCTTCGTTGCTGGCCTGCGAACTGGAGACCGGACGCGGCCACCAAATCCGGGTCCACCTGGCATCGATCGGTCATCCCGTGTTGGGCGATCGGCTCTATGCTCCACGCAAAGACAAGCACGCTTTCCAGGGAGGCTCCGGCACCATCCTGTTCGACCGCCAGGCGCTCCACGCCGAAACCCTCGGTCTGGTCCACCCCGTCGCGGGCGGCACGGTGTGGGTCGAAGCGCCGCCGCCCGGCGACTTCCGCAAGTTGATCGCCCGCCTTCGCCACGCCAACGATCCCCGACGGCGCTCCGCTGCCCGTCACTCCGATCGTTGACCCGTCCCGACCGAGTCCGGGGCCGTTGCCTTGCTTGCCCGGAGCCTTCCCATGTCGCCTCAAACCACATCGGCCTTACCTGGTCTGATCGCGTTGCTGGTCTGGGTCGGTTCGATTGGCGAACCGACGTTTCAACCCCTCCACGCCGAACCGTCGGCCGACGCCCGGGTGGTCTCGCCAAACCGCCAAGATCAAACGACGCAGGAGGACGATCGGCGTCAGGTCCGCGACCTTTTAGAACGACGCTGCGTGGCCTGTCACCGCGAAGGCAACGCCAAGGGTGGGTTGGCCTTGGACTCTCTGGACGGTCTACGGCGGGGCGGAGCAGGCGGACCAGCAATCGAGCCAGACGACCTCGAAGCCAGCCTGTTGCTGGACAAGATCACCCCAACCGCGCCGGATCAACGCGCCGAGATGCCCAAATCCGGCCCACCGTTGACCCCAGAAGAGACTGCGATCCTGCGGCGTTGGATTCTCCAAGCCGCGCCCTGGCCGGGCGACTCGCCCGACCAACGCCTCGCCGCCACCGAGAGCGAACCGCCAGCGCCTGCCGCAGAGGATTGGTGGTCGCTGCGTCCTCTGGCGCGTCCCGAAGTTCCCGAGGTCGCCGAGGTTCCGGCCACCTTCCCGATCCGCAATCCGATCGACGCCTTCATCCTGCAACGGCTTCAAGCCGAGGGCCTCTCTCCCAACCCATCCGCCGATCGAACCACCTTGCTCCGTCGTCTGAGCTTCGACCTGACCGGCCTACCGCCCACGCCCGAGGAGATCGACGCCTTCGTAAACGATCCGGCCTCCGACGACGACGCCCTCGAAACCGTGGTGGATCGGCTGCTCGACTCGCCCGCCTACGGCGAACGCTGGGCGCGTCACTGGCTGGACGTGGTTCACTACGCCGACACTCACGGCTTCGACAAAGACAAACCCCGTCCCCACGCCTGGCCCTACCGCGATTGGATCATCCACGCGCTCAACGCCGACCTGCCTTACGATCAGTTCTTGCGACTCCAACTCGCCGGCGACGCCCTGGCTCCCAACGACCCCGACGCAATCGCTGCCACGGGCTTCGTGGTGGCCGGTCCCTGGGACTTCGTCGGTCAGGTCGAACTCCGCGAAGGTACCGTCGAGAAGGAAAAGACCCGCGTGCTGGACCGCGACGACCTCGTAACGAATGCCCTCTCCACCTTCGCCAGCGTGACGGTCCATTGCGCCCGTTGCCACAACCACCGCTTCGACCCAATCCCCCAAGTCGATTACTACCGCCTCCAAGCGGTCTTCGCCGGGGTTGAACGAGGCGACCGCCCCTGGCCGTCGCGCCAACGCGCCCAACGCCTCGCTCACCTGGAACAACGACGCGCCGACCTGAGCGCGCAGCGCGACCAACTCGACCAACAGCTGTTCCAAAGCCTGCCCGCCGAAGCCGTTGAAATCCACGCGCGTCTGAAAGTGCTCAACTCCCAGCAGGCCGACCTGAACACCGCAGTCGAGAGCGGCGAGGTGGTCTCCCGAACGAATGGCTACCACTCGGCCATCTCGCCCACGCCCAACCCCGCTACCCCCAAGTGGGTCCGAGTCCTCTGGACGCCACCCCGACGCCTAACTGAAATCCGCCTGGTTCCAGCCCGTCCTACCGACTTCCCCGACACCCCCGGCTTCGGCTTCCCGGTCCGCTATCGGGTCGAACTGATCCAACCCAACGGCCACCGCCTAGTCGTCGCCGACCTTCAGGACAACGACCAACCCAACCCCGGCCACGATCCAGTGGTGTTGCGTTGCGAACCGACCGAGGCGGTCGGCGTCGAAGTGGTGGCGTCACGTTTGCGCGAACGCGCCAACGACTACATCCTCGCGCTTGGGGAACTTCAGGCCGTTGACGCCGATGGCCGCCCCTTGGTCAATCCCGACCCCTCAGCCAATCCCGACGCCGGACGGGTCGAAGCGCTCGATTCGATCGAATCCAGCCGCTGGAGCCGCGACTTCCTCATCGACGGCTTCGATAGCCGCTTCCATCTCGACGCTGAACCGTTCACTCAACGAGTCGCCCTGGCGTCCGAACGTATTGACCTGCAAAGACAGCTTGACCAGATTCTCGACCAGAATCCCAACCTCGCCCAAATCCAACGCCAACGTGACGCCGTCGCTGCGCGCCTCGATAAAACCGTTCAAGAAATCACAACTCTTTCAATCGATTATTTTTATGGAATTCGATCAACTTCTCCCCGGCCCATCCACCTGCTACACCGCGGCGAGGTTGAACAGCCCCGCCACTTGGTCGGTCCCGGCGCGCTTTCGGCGCTGGAGCCGCTGGGTCTGCCGTTTGAGTTCGACCCCAACCTCGATGACCCCGGACGACGCCTGGCTCTGGCCAACTGGTTGAGCGATCCCCGCAACGTCCTCACTTGGCGTTCGATCGTTAATCGGGTCTGGCACTTCCATTTCGGCCGCGGATTGGTCGCCACCCCCAACGACTTCGGCCGTAACGGCGCGACCCCCAGTCACCCCGAACTGCTCGACTGGCTGGCGGTCTGCTTCCGCGACGACCTGAACGGTTCGCTCAAACGGTTGCATCGGTGGATCGTGACGAGTTCCACCTATCGTCAATCCTCCCAAGCGGACGAGGCGCGGGCCGCCATTGATGCCGACAATCGCCTGCTTTGGCGCGCGCCTCGATCGCGTCTGGACGCCGAGTCGATCCGCGACGCCATGTTGCTGGCCTCCGGCGCGCTTGATCGAACGATGGGCGGACCCGGTTTCCAACCCTTCCGATTCCAGGACGATCACTCGCCGACTTACGACCATCTCGACCCCGCCCACGCGCTGGCTCCCCAAACCCGTCGGCGGACCATCTACCGCTTTGTCGTCCGCAGCGTCCCCCACCCTTGGATTGACTGCCTCGACGGAGCCGACCCCAATCAAAGCACCCCAGTTCGCACGATCACAACTACACCCTTGCAAGCCTTGGCGCTGTGGAACGATCCATTCACTCTGGAACAAGCCCAACTCATGGCCCAACGCCTAGAGCAACGTCACGGCGCAGATGCGCTTCAAGCTGCCCTCATCGATGCAACGCGCTGGACCTGGGGACGAGTTCCCACCGACGACCAACTCGCCAGCCTCACTCAACACGCTCAACGGTACGGCTTGGCGGCCACCATCCGGGTATTGTTCAACACCAGCGCGTTTCTGTTCGTTGATTGACACTCATCACCACGCGGTTTGCGCCTGGAGAAATCGAATGACGCGCCTCACTGGGAGTCGGAACCGGATCCTCCCTCGCCAACCTGTCTGAGCCGCGCTTGGAGCTCGGCGATCAACCGCGCCTGTTCTTCAGCTAACCGTCGCGCCTCCTCGGCCTGGCGTTGGGCCTCAGCGCGGGCCTGACGCTCCTGCTCCGCTTGGCGTTGGGCCTCAGCGCGGGCCTGACGCTCCCGCTCCGCTTGGCGTTGGGCCTCAGCGCGGGCCTGACGCTCCTGCTCCGCTTGGCGTTGGGCCTCAGCGCGGGCCTGACGCTCCCGCTCCGCTTGATGCCGCGCTTCGGCCTCCTCCAAAAACACCTCCTCGATCGGACGAAACCGCTCGCCGTCCGGTCGATAAATCCCCATTGGATACTCGTCTGGCTGGAAGCGTAGACCCATCCGAGGACTCACGAACCCCACCACCTCCGACTCCGCCACTGGCTCCAACATCCCTTCATGTCTCAACCATATCTCCAGTTTTCCCGAGTTCTCCTCGGGGTCGTACACATAAAATTCCTCCGTGCCGTAACGCTCGTAAAACTGACGCTTTTTCTCCATTTCCTCGCGGGTGTTGCCCGGCGAGAGGATCTCGAAGACCACATGCATCGGCACATTCTCTTCGCGCCACATCATGTAAGAGCCGCGCTTCCCCTTAGGGCGTCCGAACACCACCAATACGTCGGGGGCCAGACGCTCCTTGTCGTTGCGGGGATTGACGTACCAGAGCAGATCGGCGGCGACGAAGACGTTGGGGTTGTCGCGGTAGTAGGCTTCTAGATTTTCCTTGATCAGCACAATCCAAAAGTATTGCAAGGTGCCATAGGACATCGGCTCACCGTCGCAGTCCGGAAAGAGCAGGTTTTGGGCATCCAGTTCCCGGATGCGGGCCGCTTTTTGGTCCTCGGTGGTCAGTGTGTCAAAGGGGGTCATGTTTTGATCCTTCTTTCTTTCCATTTTCGCCGGATGGTCGTGCGGCGATGGCGATCCCGTCCAACCAGTCGGGGCGGTTCGTCTCCGCCACGTCCTTGACATGGCGACGACCAGGCGAATCGAATCGGGTTTTCGACCGAAGACCCGCCTGGTCGTCTCATGATGAACGTGCGATCAACTTCCGTCCAGAGGGAGCAAACGGAAAGCCGGACCCCGCCGGACTCAACGACCCAGGAGCGACCGAATCAACGGATTGGCACGGAGGAATTCGGACGCGATGGCTCGAAGGGTGTCTGCGAACAAGGGGACGTCGTTGCGATCGACGCCGGTGACCTCGGAGAGGTCGGCCACCGCGTTACGCAAGGCGTCGATATTGGCCTGGGGCACACGGGCGGAGCGCAAAACATTCTCGGCCGAGGCAATCAGAAGGTCTTGTTCCGCCTGGGTGATCTGATTGTCGGCCCCCGCGGTGTCGAGATCGCGGGCCAACGTGCGGATCGAGGTCAGGCTGGGCAGTCGGGTAGCCGAGCGTAGCGCGTTCTCGGCGGCGCGGCTGACGGCATCGAGGTTGGCCTGGGGAACATCGACGCCGTCAAGCCTTGTGTTGAGCTGGTCGAGCAACCGATTGATCTGTGTCTGCAAGGCGGGGGTAACGCGAACCTGGCGAACCAGGTCGTTCAGTTGGTTGTTGAGCCGAACATTGGGGTTAAGGTTGAGATTGGCGTTGGGTCGAGGCGTGGGATTGAGCCGCGCGGGCGTGGTCCGTGGATGAGCGTTGAGGTTGAGACGGATGGGAACGAGACCGCGGCGGTTGGCCGCGGTCGCCAGGGGGGCAAAAACGCGGACCTCACGCGGCGCGGCGTTCACCGGAGCGACCGGCGCGGCGTTGAGAAGTTGACGCTCCTCCAGGTCGTCGAACAGCGCGGGTCTGGCGACGCGACGGCGACGCACAGGCCGGGACGCCCTGGCGTGGACGAATCCGAACGGCATGGTGAAAGTCTCCAAAGGTTGAAGGAAGGTCGAGGAGTTGATCAAGTTGGGTCGGACTAGACCACGTCGCGGCGTGGACTCCAACGCAACGGCTCGGGACCTCATCGTTTCGGCGTCGGCATCACGGTGGTATAACGGCACGGGAAGGGTTTGCCCCCGCGATCATCGAGGTTGCGTTTCACCACCGTCCATCCCACTGGGAACGTACCGCTCATCATGAGTCCGCCACCTTCGCCAATCAAGTCCTGGACCGTGGACGCCTTGACCATCGAGGTTTACAACGATCGCGCCGCCCTGGGCCGCGCGGGGGCGGCTCGCGCGGCCCAGGCCATGCGTCAAGCGTTGGCGAGTCGCGGCGTGGCGCGGGTTGTCTTCGCGGCGGCCCCCTCGCAAAACGAATTGCTCGACGCGCTGGTTGACCAGGAGGCAAAGGAACTCGACTGGTCTCAAGTCATGGCATTTCACATGGATGAGTATCTGGGAATCGCCCCGGACCATCCCGCCTCGTTCCGCCGTTATCTGCGAACTCGCCTCTTCGACCGGGTGGGAATTGGCTCAGCGCTGGGTGGTCCCCGCTTGATTCCCGGCGAGAGGACCGACGACCCTCTGGCGGTTTGTCTTGACTACGCCCACGCCCTAAGCGAACGCCCGCTGGATCTGGTCTGCGCGGGGATCGGCGAAAACGGCCATCTAGCGTTCAACGACCCCCCCGTGGCCGACTTCCTCGATCCGGTAGCGGTCAAGACGGTGCGGCTCGATCACGCCTGCCGGGTCCAACAGGTGAATGACGGTTGCTTCGCCAATCTGTCCGAAGTACCAACCCACGCCTACACTCTCACCATCCCTACGCTGCTTTCGGCTTCAACCCTGGTGGTCGCCGTGCCCGGTCCCCGCAAAGCTGACGCTGTGGCCCATACCTTACGCGACCCGATCGCCGAGGCCTGTCCGGCCACTGCCCTGAGGCGCCACGCGGGAGCGACCCTGTTGCTGGACCGTGACTCGGCCCGGCTGGTTCTGGAATGAATCTGCCAGGTCGCCCTTGGGCGAGGACGGACCGCCGGTTCATCCAAGGGCGACACGCCCCCCCCACCCCCACCCGTTCGACAACGCGTCGGCCCCTCCCATCCTCCCCCGTCGAGTCCCCTCCATGAGCGCATCCGACTCCGGTTTCCAAGCGACCTCCCGTCCGGCGAATCGCCTAGCCCGGGAAACCAGCCCCTACCTTTTGCAACACGCTCACAACCCGGTCGATTGGTTCCCCTGGGGCGAAGAGGCCTTCGCCAAAGCCAAAGCCGAAAACAAACCGATCTTCCTCTCGGTCGGCTATTCGGCTTGCCACTGGTGTCACGTCATGGAGCGCGAATCATTCGAGTCGCCAACCATTGCGGCGCTAATGAACCAGTGGTTTGTGAATATCAAGGTCGATCGGGAGGAGCGTCCCGACATCGATCAGATCTACATGGCAGCGGTCCAAGCCCTCAATCAGGGTCACGGCGGTTGGCCAATGTCGGTCTTTATGACCCCCGAGGGCGAACCCTTCTTCGGCGGCACCTACTACCCCCCCCACGACGCGCGGGGGATGCCGGGCTTCCCCCGGATTTTAGAAGGTCTAGCGACCGCCTGGCGGGAACGCGAGCCGGAAGTCCGCGAGGCAGCCGCTCGTCTGGTCGAACACCTTCGAAAGCGCAACGAACCAATGCCGCCGCTCATCAAAGGCCCCGCCCTCGACCACCCAGCGGCCGACGACCGCGACGGCCTGGACCCCGGCTGGATCGCCGAAGCGGCCCGCGCTCTGGGACGGGTCTTCGACTCCCGTTACGGTGGCTTCGGCTCCGCCCCCAAGTTTCCCCACCCAATGGATCTCAAACTGTTGCTGCGTCACCACCAACGCGTTCAAGACCCCCGCGCCCTCGCAATGGTGATCCAAACCCTCGACCACATGAGCCGAGGCGGCATCTACGACCACCTCGGCGGCGGCTTCGCCCGCTATGCCACCGACGAGCGTTGGCTGGTGCCCCACTTCGAGAAGATGCTCTACGACAACGCCCTGCTCATCTCAGCGCTGGCGGAAACGATCCAGTGCCGTCCCGATCCCACCTTGGCCCGAGTCGTCGTCGAGACCCTGGACTACCTGGCCGAACGGATGACCGGCCCGCCCGAGGCTCCCGGCTTCTTCGCCACCGAAGACGCTGACAGCGAAGGGGTCGAAGGCAAGTATTACGTCTGGTCGCGTGACGAGGTGTTGGAAACGCTGGGCGAACCACTGGGGTCGCTGTTCGCCGAGGTGTACGATGTCACCGAAGCGGGCAACTGGGAGGGACACTCCATCCTCAACCTACCCGAACCCCTCGATCGAGTCGCGCAGCGGTTGGGACGCCCAACCGACCAACTCGCCGCCGAACTCGCTCAGGCCCGCGCTCTGCTCAAAGCCCGCCGCGACCGACGCATTCCTCCGGGCAAGGACACCAAAATCCTCACCTCTTGGAATGGCCTGATGCTCGCCGCCATCGCCGAGGCCGCCTGGGTGGTCGATCGTCCCGACCACCTTGAACGAGCCGAAAAGGCCGCCGGTTTCTTACTCGATCATCTCCGCCAACCCGACGGACGATTGTTCCACGTCTTCAAAGATGGTCGCGCTCGCTTCAACGGATATCTCGAAGATTATGCCTATCTGATCGACGGCTTGACCCGGCTGGGTCAAGTCACCGGCACCACCCGCTGGATCCGCGAGGCTCGTGACCTGTCCCGGCTGATGATCGAGGAGTTCGGCGACGAGGTGATCGACGGCGTGGGTGGCTTTGCCTTCACCGGGGTTCGCCACGAAACCCTGGTAGCCCGCCCCCGTGACCTGTTCGACAACGCCACCCCCTCCGCGGCCGCGATGGCCGTCACCGCCTTGTTACGTCTGGCCGCGCTAACCGACGACCAAGCCCTCCGCGGTCGCGGTTTGGCGGGTCTACGCGCGTTGGCCCCCCTGATGAAACACGCCCCGACCGCCGCGGCGCAAAGCTTGATCGCGTTGGATTTTGCGCTTCGCGACCCCGAAATCGCCCTGGTCGTGCCCGGACAGCTCGATCCATCAGACACCCTCGCCCAGGTCCTGCGTCTCCTCCACCGCGACTTCCAACCCGGCCGGCTGCTTCTAGTCCGTTCGCTCGATCCCCCCCACCCCCACGACCTCCACCTCCTGCCCCCCCTCCAGGGCCGCGACCACCCCCACGATCACGTCACCCTTTATCTCTGCCGAGGACAAATCTGCCAGGCTCCGCTCGTCGGTGTTGAAGCAATCGCCCAGGCCCTCACCTCCCCCCCAACCTGAGTCTCCCTCGCCTCACGTTGACCCTCAACCACCGTGTTGCCTTCAATCGACCTCGCAATGATTCCTGCCTTCCCCTTCGTCGGGTTCCTCCGATACAGTTCGATTTCACAGTTGCGAATTTCGCAAAAACGAACCGGAGGACAAATCGATGCGACGTGGGGAACGGGGCTGGGAGGCGCACTGGCGGTTGCGTTTAGCGAGGCTGGGGTTGGAGTGGCGGGGAGCGTTGGAGTCGAGCCGGGACGAGGAGGGGGTGGTGGACCGGATCGCCGGTTGGAGTTCGGGGGTCGATTCGGTCTTTCTGGAGCGGGCGGGCCATGCTTGCCGGGCGGTGGGACGCTTGGAGTGGGAGAAAACCCGCGACCGCGTTGCGCCGGTTCATCTGGGCACGGCGATGCTGATTTCACCTCGTCTGGTGGCCTTCGCAGCCTTGTCGATCCCGCCGGAGTTGGGTCGCGGCTCGCGCAAGCCGGGCCACCACCACGCGACCACGTTCGACCTCTCAGCGCTTCGGGTGGTTTTCGGCGAAGGCCACGACTCGGAGGGGCGAATTCGTCCACCCCAACGGTTTGTCCTGGAGGAACACCATGTGGTCTGGGTCGAACCGAGTCTGGGGGTAGTGGTGGCGGCGGTGGCGGAGACCAACTCCGAGGGTCACGCGGTGGGCGACAGGGGTTATCTTCCGTTGTTGGACGACACCGGCGCGGTGGTGCCGGGCGAGCGGATCAGCCAGATTCATCACGGCGAACAACACGCCCAACGGATCGTCCTTCGAGGACGGCGGATTGATCGAGTGGGTGGGACGCGGTATCGCCTCAAGCCGTCGATCGCGCCGGACGAACCGGGTTCGGCCTTGTTCAACGACCAGTGGGAATGGTTAGGGTTGACCGTCGGCCTCGACGATCAGGGCCGCGCCCTGGCGTCGCGGGCCGGGGCCTTGCGAACTGGTCTGGCCCGCGAACTGCGTCGTCAACGCCTTCAGCCCATTTGGAGCGCCGAGGGGATCGACCGAATCGAAGAGGCGTTGGACCCTCTGGTAGAACCGTGGGTGGTCGGACTTCCCTGAATCGCCCCGCGCGCTACGACGCCAAGGGATCGCCCACCCGTTCGACGACGAGCCGATCGAAGGCGTAAAGCAGATCCTCGCGGTTGGAGTAGGGTCCGGGTCGATAGGCTCGAGAGGCCATCCCGAGTTGGGTCAATTCGGAAAGCCTCCAGTCCTCACGGTTGGTTTGATCCCATAGTTCGACCTCGGGGGAAGGGTCGAAGTCGGGTTGGTTCAGGTCGCTGGGGTCATAGTGCCAATCGCAGACAATCGTCGTATGGCCGGGATCTCGAGGCCAAAGCAGGTGGGTCATCATCGAGTCGGGTTGAAGCGTCAACAAGAGGTTGGGCAAGACGGCGTAAAATTGACATTTTGTGTGCAGGCGTTCCGGAAGATTAGGATGGAGGGTGCGGCGTTTGCCGGTGGCACTCATGGTTTCCACGCCGTCGAGCAAATCCATCGAGCCGCCCAGAAAGCCGGGGCGTGCCGGGCCGTTGTCGCCGGAGAGGTAGTGCGTGACTTTCTTGAGCGCGGGGTGGTTGGCCGGACAGTGCAGGCATTCCGAGTAGTTTTGGATGATCAGCTTCCAGTTGGCCTTGACTTCGTAAACCACCCGCGCCCCCCGCTTGAGCCGGCCCATCTCGTAGGGACGAGCCAATTCGACCAACCCTTCCAAACGTTCGGCCAGCGGTGGCGGATTCTCCTCCAAACTGACGAATAAATGGCCATCCCATTCCTCCACTGCCGCGGCGATCAAACCGAGGTTCTCCGGCTGGAATGCGGCGGAGGATTCCATGTGCGGCGCGGCGCGGAGGGAGCCGTCGAGTCGATAGGTCCAGGAATGATAAGGGCACTGGATCGAGTTGCCCAACCGTCCTTCGGCCTCGTTGAGCAGTCGGGTGCCGCGATGGCGGCAGACGTTGAAGAACGCTCTGATCAGACCGTCGCGGTCGCGCAACACAATCAGACTCTCCCCGGCGATCTCGACCAGGCGATAATCGCCCGGCTCAGCGAGGTCGTGGGTTCGGCCCACGCACACCCACCCTTTGCCGAAGAACACCTCGCGTTCGCGGAGAAACCAGGACAGCTCGGTGTAGCAGCGCGCCGGCAGACCGACCGCGTCCGGCGGCATTGGTGGTCGTTCATAAATCGCCACGATGAACCCTCCGAAATCGCCATCTCATTCAACGATCCCACTCCGACCAGCCACGCGGTTGCGCTCCCGCCTTCTCCGTGACCTTGATTTGACTAGACTGAGCAACCTCGTGTCATTTGGCCGCTGGTTTGACTCGGACGAACTCGATGATCAGATCGGGCCCGGGCGTGGGGTTGTTGGGTTCAGAGCGGGGTTGAAGGGTTTCGACGAATCGATCCGGGCCATCGCAGGTTTTGAGGATCGTCATGGCTGAGGTGTGTCCCTCGGCGTCGAGGATGGTCGATTCGATGGTCCAAACCCGTCCCGCGCTGGTGCCGGCGTTGCCTGGTTCGGAGAGGGTCCACACCGCGTCCCATGCGTCGCCGTTCGAGTTGACCCCACGCGACCTGGGCGAGTTGACGCCCGCATCCCAAAAGATGATAGCGTGATGTGCATACTTGAGGATCAGGTTGTTGAGGTCGATCCCTGGCGACGGCTCGACTTTGAGTTCGTAGAGGACCGCTGCGCCATCGAGCATCCGCGTGTAACGGGCTCGAAAGATCGGGGAGGTACCCTCCGACCCCTTCACACGACCCTCCCACTCGCCCAGAAATGAATCCAAGACGCCCAGGCGGTCACCAGGTCCGACCGATTCTGCGACAGCCAAGGCCAAACCCGGTTGA
>Ga0209017_10002057_pt1 | contig 13767 bp, 9 predicted proteins | sample YNPBryunderm2012_FD_185812 | JGI IMG/M metagenome (GOLD analysis project Ga0209017, IMG submission 185812) | Anoxygenic and chlorotrophic microbial mat microbial communities from Yellowstone National Park, USA - YNP Bryant MS undermat 2012... ... | reverse complement strand
TCTACGCTGACGCCGTTTCTCTCGGAAGGAAGCGACGAGGGAGCCGGTCCGCCTCCCCCACGCGCCTTCGCCTTCTCGGTCAATTTGGACCGCGCCAACAATTACGCTCGCCTTCTGGGTACCCTGGGCTACGCCACGCGCGGCTATGACTCAGGCGAGGAGTTTGTCCGAGCCGCTTACGAATCATCCCTAGTTGAACTGCTGATTGTCGAACCCGGACCACGCGGCGTGGTTCCAATTGGTTCGGGAACCTACGACACGGTGGAGATCCTCCGTAATCTCAAGGCTGACACGCGGACAGCCCAGGTTCCGGTACTGCTCGTCGGCGGGTTGGGCATGGTTGATCGGATCGAACGATTGTATGGCGACTTACATCCTCGAACCGCTGTGATCGTCGGTCCTGGCGGACCAGAGGATTTCGCCTTCCAGATCGAGCGCGCGCTAAAGAGATTGAACGCTCGCCCCCTGTCCGCCCGAGAACGCGGTTTGTTCGTTCGGATTGCCACCGATGCGATGGCTCGGATCGCCAGTCAACCATCCAGCCCTTTCCGAACCGATCTGGACAAGGCGTCGGTGGGGCTCTCCCGCGCCAGCCGCTCAGCACCCACGCGGGCTTCGGCCACAACGGCCCTGGCGATGACTCCCACCGTTCCAGCCCAACAGCGCTTGCTCGATCTGGCGCTGGACACCGAGTTACCCGTTGCCGACCGTTTGGAGGGAGCCAAGGCGCTGACGCGCTCGATCCAACGGTTCGGACCATTGCTAACCGACGGTCAAGAACGTCGGCTCGACGCTGCCGTGGAGGGCGAGTCTCACCCAAGCCTCCGCGCCGCTTACGCCGCCGCTCTGGGCGCTCTGACGCCTGACCCAGTCATTGTAGGTCGGCGGATGCGGTTGCGTCATACTCCGCTTGGCCTGAAGTCGTCCCGCGAATCCCTCACTCCTTCTCCAAGCCTGGACGCGCCGCCGTCTCCCTCCGTCCAACCTGGATCCGGTTTGCCTTGATCGATGGCCTGGCCAGGCGTACTTGTTGCGATTCGCACCCTTGGTTCCGAACCCCGCACCGCACTCATGGCCTTGATGAACGCCCGTGACCGCGACCGCTTCGCCTCCGCTGATGTGCCTGACGCCCAGGATCTGGGAATCATCGGCGAGAGTCCCGCGTTGCGCGAGGTGGTCCGTGCCACCCGTCAGGTGGCGCGGTCGCGGGCTTGCGTCCTCATCGTAGGCGAGACCGGGACCGGCAAAGAACTGATTGCCCACGCAATCCACAAATGGAGCCCGATGGCGTCGGGTCCTTACGTCCGAGTCAACTGCGGCGCACTGTCGGAAAATCTTTTGGAAAGCGAACTCTTCGGCCACGTCAAAGGCGCATTCACCTCAGCGGTTGAAAATCGCACCGGTCGATTCGAAGCGGCCGATCATGGCTCCATTTTCCTCGACGAGATCAACAGCACCACCCCCAAACTCCAAGTCAAACTGCTTCGTGTGCTCCAGGAAGGGGAGTTCGAGCGGGTCGGCGACAACAAGACGATTCGGGTGAAAACCCGCGTCATTGCTGCGACCAACCGTGATCTTCATCTGGAGATCGAATCCGGTGCGTTTCGTGAAGACCTGTTTTACCGCCTCAACGTGGTGCCAATCGAGTTGCCCCCGCTTCGGGAGCGTCGCGAGGACATCGCGTTGTTGACCCGGCACTTCCTCAAACGCTACGCCGAACTCGAACGACGGCCCATCCCGTCGATTCATCCTGAGGCGCTGAGGTTGCTCGAAGCCCACGACTGGCCAGGCAACGTGAGGGAGTTGCAAAACTACATCGAGCGGGCCTTGGTCCTCTACGACGAGCCAGAGCTTCGACCCGAGCATCTTCCTCCCCGGTTGCGTGGCGAAGCGCCGACGCGATCGATCCGGGTTCCCGGACGAGGACCACGCGACTTCGACACTCTAGCCGCCGAACTCGTGGCCCAGGGCTTGCGCGACGCGGGACCTCTAGGCCGCAACCTCTATGAGCGGATCATCGGTCGCGTCGAGAACGAGTTGATCCGTCAGGTCATGAACGCTTGCGACCAGGTCCAGATCAAGGCGGCCGATCGTCTGGGCATCAACCGCAACACCCTACACAAAAAACTCGAAGCCATCCGCGACACTCACACCTCCTTCCAGTCGGACACCAGCAGCAACGATCCACCTCGAAGCGATTTACCGGGATTGAACTCTCCCGAAGGATGAAACCCTCAATTCTTGAGGTGCCGCGGCGCATGAATCATCGAGCCGCGAACGAGGGCGGGGATGGCCGATTCCAATGGATGAGAATCGACCATCCCTGCCTCTGCGGGCTTCTTCTCGTCTTAGTGGTGTCAGTTCAATTCAATTCAAATCAATGGATAAGGGTCTACCCCTGCATCCACTCAGTCGCGGCCGTGGGCCAACCTGGACAACACTGGAGTCAACAGGATGAGCAGGATGCCCGAGCCCACTCCTAGACCAGTGAGGAACCACCAAAGGTCGATGTCGTAGCGCACCACGATCGATTCAAGGATTCCCGCGACGTAGTTGGCCAGAGCGCTGGAGAGGAACCAGACGGCCATCATCAACGAGGCGATCCGGGTCGGCGAGAGTCGATTCACCAGCGACAAGCCGATCGGCGAGAGGAACAACTCGCCGACGGTGTGGATGAAGTAGACCACCACCAGCATCCAGGCGGCCGCCTTGCCTTGGGTGTCGGCTTGAGCTTGGGCGAAGGTCATCACGAAGAAGCCGACTCCAAGCAACACCAGACCCAGCCCGAGCTTGGCGATTGCTGAGAACTTGAATTGCGACTTAGCCAGCTTGGTCCAGAGAACCGAGAAGAACGGGGCCAGCATGAAGATGAAGAATGGGTTGACCGCTTGGTACCAGGTGGTTGGTATCTCCTGGGTGACCGCCGCGAGTTGGCCTGTCAGTCGGCGTTGATCCTCCTCAAGTGTTTGCCGTTCCTCGGAGGTGATGTCACGAACATTGAGCTGTTCTTGAATTCGTTTGATCACGACTTCAACCCGCGCCGGCAACGTGGGGGGGGCGGTCGCCTCGCCGTGGGGCTCCTCGGCTTGCTCATCGGCCTTGGTGGGGGGAGCGGGATACTTGGCCTCGAAGTCACGAACGATCCGCTCCTGGAGCGCTTTGACTCGCCCCGGAAGATCATCGGGGTTTTCGGGCGTGATGCCGTAACGGGTCTCGCCATCGGCGAGGGCCGCCTGGTTGATCGAGATGGTACGGTCGGTGTTGTCGCGGGCGAAGATGTTCATGGTGCCGCCGGCCTGCTCGAACCCGGTCCAAAACAGGGTGGAGAACAGCACCAAGATGAAGATGAGCAGGATCCGTTGCTTCTCCTCGCTGGTGAAGGGTTCAAGAGATTGGGATTTGGACCGACGACCGCCCAAAAACCAGAGCGCCGCGATCAAAAGACCACGCCAGCCCCAGGTCGCCAGACTTTGAATTCCTTCGCTTTCAGGTAACACAGCCAACAACCACTCAGGGGTCCAGATGACCCGAAGCCAGGGCCAGAACAGCACCCCGGCGATCGTCAAGCCGGTGACGACCGCTGTGACGATCAGGATTTCGACATAATCCCGCAGCCCCAGCCGAGCAGCAGGTTGACCCACGCCGGCCCCTGGAGTCGATGAGCCTCGACCCGGCGGCATTCCGGCCTGTTGCAACGTCCCCTGGAACCCCTGGAAGATGATCACCGACAGCACCATGCCGATGCCCGCGACCGTGAACCCATAGTGCCAGTTGTGTCCGTTGCCGATCGACTCCGCCACATAACCACAGATCAGCGGAGCAAGAAATGCCCCAATGTTAATCCCCATGTAAAAGATAGTGAATGCGCCGTCGCGTCTAGGATCCTTTTCGGGGTAGAGCGCGCCGACCATCGTGGAGATGTTGGGTTTGAAAAAGCCATTGCCGAGGATGATGAGGCCCAGGCCGTAATACAGATAGTCCATTCCCATCGCCAGGGTGAACTGGCCCATTGCCATGAGGAGGCCGCCGATGAAGATCGCTTTGCGTTGGCCTAAAAAGCGGTCGGCCAGTGCCCCACCCAGCAATGGCGTCAGGTAAACCAGCCCGGTGTAGATGCCGTAAATCTCCAGCGCGTCGGGGCGTTTCATCCCGAAATAGAGAGCGTCGGTGAGATACAGCACCAGCAGCGCGCGCATCCCGTAATAACTAAACCGCTCCCAAAGTTCGGTGGCGAACAGTGCGTACAACCCGCTGGGGTGTCGTGTGGTGGGGATTTCGGAAGGAACGGACGAGGACATCGTCGTCGGGGTCTCCGGCGCGTGGGGAGGGAGGAAGTCAGCGTTGAACGACGGACGATGAGTCGCGGTGTGGGAGGTTAGTATCGTGTGGGTCGCGCGTTTGGCCAGTTTCTTCACCAGAACCCATCGACCGGGATCAAGAACCATTTCTGCCAAAAGGGAACTTCATCATGCCCTTTTCCCCGTCGCTTCACAAGTCCGTCGTGGTCGAGGGGCGACCAAGTTGGATTGCTCGCCAAAAACGAACGACCAGACCAACTCCCATGGCCCGCCAAGAACAGGGAGAGACCGCCCGACCATTTCTGATCTCAGAATCATCAATAATATCATTCATTAATAATGATCAAATCCAATTTTGACAACGAATCGGCTGCCTTGATCGGCGACTTGCGCGTGGCCCCCTTCACCAACCCGGATATGGTTGACGTTGACGTTCTGAGCGGTTGAGCGATCTAATAGAAGTCCACATTTCCTTTGATCCGTCGCTTTGTATTATTGAGGTCGACACAATCGCCGGGTTTCAATCCAGACCCGACTCGACCAAAATCCGCTGGAACAGCGCGCGGGTTTGAGAGGCGGAATGGAGGACGATTGCGTACTCGCGATCGGTTCGACGCAGCAGAGAGGCCAGTTGCGATTCGACCTCCGCGCGTTGGGCGACCCACATCTGGCGTTGATCTGCGAGAAGCGCGGCGAGTTCGCTTCGGATTCCACGCAATGCCCGGCAACGCTCGGCGCGTTGGGCGCGGGTGGCCGTCGGTGCCTCAATCCACTGGCGTTTTTGAGCGATCAGTTGATCGAAACGTTGGGCGCGGGCCGGTTCGCAAATGTCCTGCGTACCGACGAGACTTTCGGGATGGTGCGTCAAATCGCGCAGGCGTTGATTGATCCAATCCCGTTGCCGGTGGATCGCGTCGGGGTCGGGTTGACCAGGCTTCAGGTGTTGAGTGAGGGAGAGGACTCCAAAGGTTGGGGGGGGAGCTTGAAACCAGTGGGAGGCGATCCGGTCACCCAACTGGTCGTAATGAGCGCCCCCAATCCCATGAAGGAACCAGTCGGCCAGGAACCAGCGAAGAAACAGGGTGGTGGTGAACGCTCGGGGACGGATTTTGATGCCTGCTTGTTCCAACTGAGCGAGGGTCTCCCGCGCCGAAGCGGAGGCGGTCGGGGACACGGGTAAGTCGGCGAAGCGATCAGGACCCGGCCGCCCCTCCCCTTCAAAGAGCGATTCTGGCGTGGCCAGCTCGACCCGATCGCCACGACGACGAACCAACAGGGGACGACGTCGGGGCCGCGACGCCGACCAAACCCAAAAGGGTGTTTCGATCCAACCCTCGGAAGATTGTGCGAGGTCCGCAAAGGGATGATGGCGTGAGCGAATCTTGTGGCGATGTCGATGGTCGTGTAAGGCCGCGTTGTGAAGGACGCGGAACCGTTCGGCCTGACAAATCAGATCCAGCAACAAGCTCCGAAACGACTCGGTGCGCGCAATTGCGCTGATAGCGACCTCATCGACGCCCCCCCCCCAGGCCCGTTCCAGACGGGCGCGGGCGACGGTGTGGCGTTCCCCCAGCGTGACCCGGCCCTCAACGCGGAGGGCTTCGGTCAGGTAAGGTTCCATGATGGGATCTGCAACCAATGACCCGAGAATCTCGCGTGTCCGGGCGGCCAAGGAGCGGAACAGGTCCCAATCGTGCACAACCCATTCCTCATGGATTGCCTCCCCCGCGCCGCGATCAAAGGCCAGAGTGCAAGGCGACCAATCCGGCGAACGCCCGTCAGGGACCTTGATGGTCAAGCGTTTGACCAAATCTTGATCCACCACGACATTGAGCGCCGCGCCGCCGACACGACGCGCCAAGGCGTGAGCCGCGATCATCTTGAACCAGACACCAGGGTGGATCCATTCCGGTTGATGTCCCGTGACGATCAAGGGGATGGTCCCATCCTCCAAGGGTCCCAAACCCGAGGGGGACAACTGATGGCGCTGGGCGAAGGCGCGCGCGCACATGGCGACTTCGCGGCGGGCTTGGCGGCGCAACTCGTTCAGCGGCCAACCGGCCACGCGAACGGCTTCGTCGCGTTGGGCGCGGACGGCGTGTTCGTGCTGGATCAGCCGAGGTGTGTCGGCCAGGGGGGGGTCGGCCACCACCTCTCCGTCCCGCCGGGGAGCAGACCAACGACGTTGGGCCGGGGCATGAGGCAGGGCAGGGCGGGCGGGGGAAACGGAACCATCCCACTCGGTGGAGGGGACGCTACGGCTCGGGAAGCGGCTGGAGGGGACCGGACCGGATTCGGCGTCGATCATGGGGTCAAGCTCGCTTCGGACCGCCCAAGAAGGTGGTGGAGTCCCTGACGCTCCAACTCCCCACGCAACACGTCGAGGTAATGATTCAGGCGAATCGCCGGGTTGTCCAGCGCTCCGCCGAAGGCGCGGGCTTCCTCCAGATAGATCAGGGGAACCGGTTCCTCATGAATCCTCAGGTTCCAGCGGTACGCTTGGACCCAAAGTTGCAGCGGCATAGCATAACCGTTTTCAGTGATGTCGAACCGTTCGAGCGCTTCGCGGCGATACACCTTGAATCCACAAAAGGCGTCGGTCAACCGCCAACCAAACAACTGATTGAGCGTTTGGGTGATGTTCAGGTTGATTCGTCGCCGATCCTCTGGAGGCCGCGCGTCGCCGGGGTGGTGGCTTAGGTAACGGCTTCCCGACACGATGTCCGCACTGGTGGTCGTCAGCGCGGTGACCAGCTGGGCAATGAGACTGGGCTGATGCTGACCGTCGCAGTCGATAGTCGCCAGGGCGTCGTAGCCGTGTTGGAGAGCAAAGGCGAAGGCCGAGCGTAAACTGGCCCCGTAACCGAGGTTGACTGGGTGGCGAATCACTTTGACCTGCGGAAAACCGCGTAACAGGTTGGGGGTGGCGTCGTTGGAGCCATCGTCAACCGCCAGCACCTCGCGGGTGTGAGTCAAAAGTTCGCTGAGGACCGACTCTACGTGGGCAGCCTCATTATGGATCGGAAGGGCGGTCAAGACCCGCATCGGCGAAAGGCCCGCGTCGATTTGCGAAGTAGGAAGGGACCATTCACGCGGACTTCGTTCAACCGACACGAAACCCGCCCATCGGGATTGTAGAAGTCGGGTCCATCCCGTTGACGCTGGGACGATTTCCTTGAGTGTCGCCTGGGGTTGAGAAGGTCGTTGGGCGGCATGCATGGCAAACGGTTGAGGAGCCCCGCCGCAGCTGGAACTGTCAGGATCAATTCGGGCTCAATCTCGATAGGTGACGACCAGGAACGCGACCGCCTCGATTTTGCCGTGGTTTTCGATGCGATGGGGAAGATCAGCGCGGTAGTGAGCCGAGTCGCCGGCTTGAAGCTCGGCACGGTCCTCGCCGGAGACCACGAGGAGGCGTCCCTTCCAAACCGTCAGGAATTCGCGGGTGCCCTCAAAGTGCGCCGCGCTAACCAACGCGCCGCCGGCGGCCAACCGAAGCTCGTAAAATTCGACATCTTTTTCCAGATGAAGCGGGGAAAGGGTGCGAATCCGGCAATCAGGGTCGGAGCGGTAGGTGTGGGCCTGGTCGTCGGCGCGAATGACCTCAATGCCCGAGGTGGCCGAGGGAGCGTCGATGAGTTCGCCCAAACTCATACCGAAGACCTGGGCGATCCGGAACATCACCGCCAAGGTCGGATTAGCCTCGCCCCGTTCGATCTGTGAGAGCATCGACCGCGACACTCCACACGCTTTGGAAAACTCCTCCAGCGACCAGTTGCGCTCGGTCCGCAACGTCTTCACACGCTGACGTAACCGCTCGGCTACCACTTCGGAGGGGTCGATGAATCCCTCCCGTCGCAACGCCGACCCCACCCTTCCAGGTTCCCGTCCATTCAGTTGCTCCGTCCGACCGTTGGCTTTCGCCTTCGCCTTGCGAGCCATCGCCCCGTCCTCCCCGGTTCGCCCCATCAACCGCGCCGCCCCCAGGAATCGTTGAACGCGCCCCCTTATCCATCATACCGGACGACTCATTCGAAAAAATGGAATCCCTCCCGGTTCACCCTTGACCAATTCGGTTTGCTTCCGCTATGGTGGAGGAGTTGTCCAACAAATTGGATGATCCCTCGTGTAACCCGATAGGATCACCACGGCCTTGGAACAAACGAGGCGCGACCATGAAGGCATTAGTAAAGAAAGAAGATCGTCCAGGGCTGTGGATGATGGAAGTGCCTGAGCCAGAGATCGGCATCAACGACGTGCTGATCAAGGTGGACCGCACCGGAATTTGCGGAACAGATATTCATATTTATAAATGGGATGACTGGGCGCGACGGACGATCCCCTATCCGATGGTGGTGGGTCATGAGTTCGTGGGCGAGGTGGTGGCGGTTGGTTCCAACGTCAACGATTTTCGTCCCGGCGACGTGGTCAGCGGCGAGGGGCATGTGGTCTGCGGGCGTTGCCGCAATTGCCTGGCGGGGCGGCGTCATCTGTGCGCCCACACGCAAGGGGTGGGGGTGAATCGTCCGGGGGCGTTCGCCGAATACGTGGCGCTGCCGATGTCTAATGTCTGGCTTCACGCGGCGGGAATTGACCGCGACGTGGCGGCGATTTTCGATCCCTTTGGCAACGCGGTCCACACCGCGTTGTCCTTCGACGTGCTGGGCGAGGATGTGTTGATCACCGGAGCCGGTCCCATTGGGATCATGGCCGCCGCGGTGGTCCGCCACGCAGGAGCGCGCCACGTGGTCATCACCGACGTTAACCCCCACCGCCTCGAACTGGCTCGCCGAATGGGGGTGACCCTAGCCCTCGACGTGCGAACCGAGTCGATCGCCCAAGCCCAAAAGCGACTGGGAATGCAGGAGGGATTCGACGTAGGTTTGGAAATGTCGGGCAATCCCCAGGCGTTCCGCGACCTCTTGGCCAACATGTGTCACGGCGGCAAAGTGGCGTTGCTAGGCATCCCCGCAACCGAGATCGCCATCGACTGGAACCTCGTTGTTTTCAACATGCTCACCATCAAAGGGATCTATGGACGTGAGATGTATGAAACCTGGTATAAAATGACGGTCATGCTTCAAAGTGGTCTGAACATCAAGCCGGTCATCACCCACCATTTCCCGGCCGACGAGTACGAACGAGGCTTCCAAACCATGCTCTCGGGACAATCGGGTAAAATCATCCTGCACTGGAACTGAATGCGTCCAGGCGGGTTGCACGGGATCGTTCTAACCCCGCTGGCCCTCTTCGTCCCACTTCGCTCAACACCCTTGACCTCGCCCCGCTGACGCCCGCCCACGTTAGTCTCGTTTTTCCCGGGAGATCCTTGCGATGTACGGCGCGATCAAGAAACACCTCAGTTCACAGTTGGAGCAGATCGAATCGGCTGGGTTGACCAAGAGGGAGCGAATCATCACCACGCCGCAGGATTCGCACATTCGGGTCAAAGGTGTGGCCCGCGAGGTCATCAACTTCTGCGCCAACAACTATTTAGGGTTGGCCGAACATCCCGAAGTCATCCAGGCGGCTCACGAGGCGCTCGATCAATGGGGTTACGGACTGGCCTCGGTTCGCTTCATCTGCGGCACGCAAACCCTCCATAAAACCTTGGAGGACAAGCTCAGCGAATTCCTGGGGACCGAGGACACGATCCTCTATTCCTCCTGTTTCGACGCCAATGGTGGACTGTTCGAGACTCTGCTGGGACCGGAGGACGCGGTCATTTCCGACGCGCTCAATCACGCCAGTATCATCGACGGCATTCGCTTGTGCAAAGCCAAACGATTCCGCTACCGCCACAACGACCCCGCCGACTTGGAAGCCCAGCTGATTGCCGCCAATGAGGCGGGAGCCCGCTACAAGCTCATCGCCACCGACGGCGTTTTCTCGATGGACGGCACGATCGCTAACCTACCGGCGATCTGCGAGTTGGCTGACCGCTACGACGCCCTGATAATGATGGACGATTGCCACGCCACCGGCTTCCTGGGTCGGACTGGTCGCGGCACTCACGAATATCACGACGTGATGGGACGCATCGACATCCTCACGGGAACCCTCGGCAAAGCGCTCGGTGGGGCCAGCGGCGGTTATGTCTCGGGACGCGCTGAAATCATCGCGTTGCTGAGGCAAAAGTCGCGTCCTTATCTATTCTCCAACACCCTGGCTCCTCCCATTGTGGGCGGTTCGCTCAAGGCGCTGGAACTGGTGAGCCGATCGACCGAACTGCGCGACAAACTGATGCGTAACACCCAAATCTTCCGCGAGGGAATCACCGCGCTGGGTTACACCGTGTTGCCCGGTGAGCATCCCATCACTCCGATCATGCTGGGCGACGCGGCCCTTGCGGCTCATGTGGCCGATGCTTTGCTCGACAAAGGCATTTATGTGATTGGCTTTTCCTATCCCGTGGTGCCCCAGGGTCAGGCCCGCATCCGGGTCCAAATCTCGGCTGCCCATTCCGAGGAAGACCTGACTCATGCTCTGGAGGCTTTCGGTCAGGTCAAACGCGAGATGGGACTTGAGGCTGTTCTGATAAATTCCTAGGATGGTTAGCGCCTTGAGGGTGGATTTGATCCCCTCGACAATGGGGTTCCCAATCATCCCTCACCCCGACGGGGTGGTTTCCAAAGTCGAGGGTCAAAGCCTTGGGAAGCGACCCACGCGCCAAATTCCATTTTTCCATCAATCACGCTGGCTGATTGGACCAATTCCCCGACCCCAGCGGGCTCGGGGAATCATGGGATATGTTTCGTCGGTGGTTTCACATCGGTCTAGAGAAACGGTTGCGGGGCACGGCCGACGTGGCGTCGCGGATCGCTCTCCAGAGTTCCATCATGTCGTATGGCTTGGTCAGAAATGCGGTCAGTGGCGGGGCCACCGTGGTGGACGACAGTTGGCGGCTGAGGATCACGAGAGGACCATCGTAACCCATCTGCCGAAAGAGGCGCGGGGTCACGTTCAGGTGGTCGGCGTCGGCCAAGACGAGCGGAAGTCGAGGAGGACGCCCTGTGGACAACTCGCTGATCGACTCAAACTCGTCTTGACGATCGCCCACGCTCGTTCGAGCGTACCAGGCCATCAACTCGTCGATGTCTTGGGTGAGGGTTGGGGTTCCACCCGCTTCGGCGAGTTGACGCATCAAAACTTGGGCCGAAAATGCCCCACAATCCAGCACCAAAATCTGATACCGCTTGAGAACCGGCATCGCAACCAAGGTGGATTCCGACTCGCCGATCACCTCGGCTTCAAACTCAAACACGAAGCAACTGCCTTTAGAAGGCTGGCTCTCCACTCGCAGCGAGCCACCCATCAGACACGCCAACTTCTGAGCAATGACCAAACCCAACCCCCAACCCGTCCGACTCGACTTCGTCCCCCGGCTCTGGATTGGAAAGGAACCCGGCTTGAACAACATCTCGATTGTCTCCGGGTCCATCCCCGAGCCGCTATCCTCCACCTCGAAACGCAAGCGGACCCTCTGCGTCGAAAGAGTGGTCGCCCGAACTCGGACGACGACGCCGCCGACGTCGGTGAATTTGATCGCGTTGCCAATCAAGTTGATGAGCATCCGCTTGATGCGGGATTCATCTCCAACGATCCGAGTTGGTACCTCCGAGCCCAAGTCGCACACCAATTCGAGATTCTTGGCGCGGGCCAACACGTCTTGACAGCGGATCAACTCCAAGAGCGACTCATGAAGATTGAACGGCGCCAGACGCAAACGCAGTCGGCCCGACTCCAAACTGGTGTAATCAAGAAGTTCCGTCAGGAGGTCCATTACGATTTTGGAGCAAGCTTGGATTCGTTCCAGGTCGCTTTCGATGGTCTCGATCGTCTCGCCGGAGGCCAGAATCTCGGCCAGTTCGGAAATAACCCCCACTGGGTTGCGGATGTCGTGGGAAACCTGGGCCAGCAAATTCCGCAGTTCTTCGTTCTCGCGGGAGGCCCGTTCGCTGGATTCACGCCAGGCGATTTCCATACGGTGGCGGTGAAGACTCAGCTCGATGGCAGCGCGCAATTCTCCTTCGCGGCAAGGCTTGTGCAGATAGGCGTAGGGATGGGTTGGCTTGGCTCGTTCGATGGTGAACTGGTCGGCGAAAGCGGTCAAATAGATGATCGGCACGTGCAGCCGATCGGAAATTGTTCTCGCTGCTTCGATGCCGTCTCCGTCGCCCTTGAGTCGGATGTCCATGAAAACCAGGTCGGGCCGTAATTCCTCGGCCAACCGAACCGCGTCGGCGGCAGTATCGGCGTGACCGACCACGCGATGACCCATCTCGTGCAATTGGTCTTCCAGACCCATCCGGAGAATTGCCTCGTCCTCGACTAAAAGGATACGCACCGGCGAAGCCGCCACCGCCGGCGACGAAGATGATTCCACCGGAACGTTGTTCATCATGTTCCAGACTCCCGTTTATCTGAATCGAATGGGTTTGGAGGCTTGAGAGGAAAGGACAACAACGCGGTGACACCTTCACCGGGTCGGGAAACAAACCGAATCGAACCATCGAGCTGCGCTGTGAGGTTGTGAATCAGTCGCAGACCCAATGACGGCGAGGCGGACCAATCGAACCCCTCCGACGTGCCCGGCCCGTCGTCGCCGACAGTCAGCGTTAAACGATTGTCCGAAGAACCTCTCACCGCGACCTCCAAACGCCCGGCCCGTCCGCCGGCGAACGCATGTTTGAGCGCGTTGGTAATGAGTTCGTTGAGGATGAGACCGAACGGAACCGCCCGCTCCAGGTCCAACTCCAACTCCTCCGGTTCGGCTGAGATCCGCAGGTCGATCTGGCTGAATCCGTTGGAACCGCCCTGGGTCAACAGGTCGCACAATCGCCTCAGATAATTTGGAACCGGAAGCGAGTTGCTCCAGCCTTCCCGACGATGCAGCAATTCGTGAACCATCGCCAATGAATGGATGCGCGATCGGCTTTCCTCCAACGCTTGGGCAGCCAGATGATCCAAGCGTCCCAGCCGCCGGGCTTGAAGTCCCAAAAGTTCGACGATCACCGCCAGATTGTTCTTGACCCGGTGATGCACCTCCTTGAGCAAAATCTCGCGCTCCTTCAGCGACTTTCTCAATTGAAGTTCAATCTCCTTGCGTTCAGTAATGTCGATGGTGGTACCGATCGCCTTCAACGGATCACCTTCATCGCTCCTGATCGCTCGACCGCGAGTGAGAAACCAACGAGTTCCATTCCCGGGCATATTGACAAAACACTCGTATTCAAACGAGTCAGATTTTCCTTGAATGTGTTCTTCCAAAGATTCAATGGCCTGCTGATGGATTTCAGGACTCAGACGACTAAGAATCTCGCTAGCGGTTTGAGGTGGATCAGCGGGATCGAATCCCAACCAGGCATAGAGTTCCGGGTCGGGCGTGAACACATCGGTGGCGAGGTCGTATTCCCAGACCGCGACTCGCCCGTTCTGGATCGCCATGCGATAGCGTTCCTCCCGCGCA
>Ga0209017_10002054_pt1 | contig 13771 bp, 14 predicted proteins | sample YNPBryunderm2012_FD_185812 | JGI IMG/M metagenome (GOLD analysis project Ga0209017, IMG submission 185812) | Anoxygenic and chlorotrophic microbial mat microbial communities from Yellowstone National Park, USA - YNP Bryant MS undermat 2012... ... | reverse complement strand
CTCCACCCGGAGCGGACGCGCCGCGACGCCAACTCCCCCCCCTCCCATCGCAGCCGGCGGGCTGGACAACGGCATACGGTCCACCAAATTCGACGCACTTGTCATTCGACCCGAACCGGCTGGACCACCCTGACCCCAAGCCCGATCCACGACCCAACCCAACACCAGTGACGCCACCCCAACCCACGCCACCGCCTTCACCAGACGACCCGAACCCGTGCGGGTCCTCGATTCACGTGATCTCCGCAGATTCATCGAAACACCCTCCCTTCCTGGTTTCGCCAGCTTTCCTTCATTCTCCGAAACAGCCTGATCCGATGACAGAGATCGACGCATCGGGCCGTCCGCGCTGATCAAATCGCGGCGCGTTGCCTTGGGAGGTTCTTTGGCGTTCCTGGGAGAACCAGGCGGCGTGTGGGAGCCGACCAGACGACCCGTGATTCGTTTTCCTTTCCCTTCCAGGACGGACGATGGATCGGTTCCCACCGTTTCCGCCGGAAATCTCGTCGTTCCTCGACGCGGTCGCCCGAGTTCCCTCCGATCCCCGTGCTTTTGAGCAAGGTTCGGATCAACGGGATGATGTGGGACAACCAAACCAGATGTGATGCGATCTGATGACCCGACCCGACGAGGTTGGTCAAGACCCGGTTGGAATCCCGAACCGAACCCAAGCGACCGGAGGATTAGTCAGCATGAGCGTTTCCTCCCGGACCCCCAGAACGAGAACGGTCGGAGTCGTGGCGGCCCTGATCGTCGCGGGCTTGACCACGGCTCAAGATGCCGCCGCCCAAACCTTGCTGCCGATCGATCGAAGCTACTCACGGCGGCAACGGATTCCCTGCGAGCTCGAGGATCCGGTTTACGCCCAGTATCGCCAGCTTTATTATGGCTATCACCCAACGTGTTGGCGACGGTTCCCAGACGGCTGGGGCTGCCCCAGCCCCGAAGCTCCCAACGCGGCCGAGGCGTTCCGCAAGCTGCCGTTGCAGGAGCCGCCTTCGATCGACGATCTTGAACCGCTCGAACCGTTTGATTTCGACGACTTGGGCGATCCCAACGCTGCGCCTCGCTCGGGGCGCGATCGCCAGCGGACTCCGACCAACCGGGGACGGGATCGCAGTGGCGACTTCAACCAGAGTATCGATCGGGACTTGAACTTGGAGCGCCAACCGCGTCGGAGCCGCGATCTGGAGCCGCCGGCGCTTCCTTCCGACGACATGTTCGAGAACGATCGTCGCCGACCACAGCCCGAAGATCCCCTCCAGCCTGGTCCCGGCGACCAAACCGGTTTGCCCGAGCTGCCTCCGCTGCCCGGCGAACGACCCAACCGGGGCACCGTCGATCTTGTACCGCCTTTGAACCTAGAGGGTGACACCCCGAAATCCGAACCGCCTTCAACCCGCCCCAACCGCCGTCCCCAGGTCGTCTCGACACCGACCCAACCCCATCCGCTCGATTTTGATCTTGAACGCTATCGCCGCTATCAGGGCGGGCGAATGCCTGTGGCCGACCTCTTCCCACCCACCTACCGGGTCCGCGACCCCCGCGTGATTCCCACCCAGGCTTCCCAGGCCGGTTCCCCCCGCGTGGAGACCCGGAACACGGTCCCCACCCCAGAACCCGCCCCGGTTCGCCGTCCCGGCCTTTTCGGTGGACTCTTCCGACGCGGCGGTTGAACCGAAGCTCCGTCCCTCATCGTTTGCCGTTCCGTTTGAGACGAGCCACGACGTGATTCAGTCGGCACAAAGGCCCACACCCTCTCCTCTTCGACCTGACTCGAACCCACGGCCGTGGATTCGAGTCGGGTCGAGTTCGTAGGCCCGCGATCCGCGGCCGGGACGGGTCGCAACGGTGGACGGAGGAGAGAAGGCCAGGGGGACGATTGACTTCGTCCGCGGGATTGGCCACACTCCCCAGCGTTCGCTCCCCAGACGCGGCAATAGCCAACCCGACTGACTCAGCCCCCCCCCATCAAGTCCCACTCAATCGAACCCAACCTGTTCCTCTCCTCAAGGATTGATTCCCGAATCGCTCCTCCCAACCAATGGCTGATTCTTCCCGCCAACTCAAGCTCAAGGTGATTCTGGCTATTGCAGGCCTCATCGTCCTTCTGGCCGCCACCTGGGTCTGGACCGCGCCAGCTCGTCGGACGATGAGAGTCTTCACCCTCCTCCTCAACGCCGCCAACCGCGAAGCGGTCGAGGAAGTTCGGCAGCTCTGCTCGGAACGTTGGCTGGCCACGCATTCGCTCGAAGTCGCTCCCGAAGGAGGACTCAAAAACTTTCCCCGCAACATTCATAAAAACTTTCAGGTCTGGAGCGAGGGAGACGTGGTTCTGGTCCGGCCCACCAACCGAGGACGCCTAGAGCCGGTCTATCGTTTCGTTCACGAACGCGGCGATTGGAAGTTCGACGGCCTGGCCGGACTCATGACCGCCGACGGCCAACTGGTGAGTCCCGACTCAACCGATGACCACGACCTGGGCCACCCCAGCGCCAGCGGCTCGAATTGACCGAGATGGCTAAATCGCTAGAATCGAACTCACCGCGAGCGTCCCCGCGCTTTCGGGGCGGCTTGGTCTTCAACGTCGTCGTTCACCCTTAGCCAAACCACCGCGTTCTTGCCAAACGGGTCCAATGACGGTGGCGTTCACCAATGCCGCGCATCGCCTGAACCTTAACGTGTTTCGTTTCGTTCGCCACCCCCCCCTTCCTCCGAGTCGGCTTCCCTTGTCATGGTCATGATGCGTTGCCGATCCTCCTCGCCGTTTCGCCCTCCCGCTCCATCACGACGCGGCCGCCTCGTTGGATTTCTGATTCCGCCGATCCTCTGGCTTTGGCTCGGCGTGGTTCCTATCGCGTTGGGTCAACAACCCGCCCCCGATCCTACGGCTCCGCCGGCCGCCGCATTGGGTTCTCAAGAGGGGATTGGTCCAGAGGCAAGCGGAACGACCGAACCCAGCGGCTCGATCCCCGTCATTGGACCCGAGACGATCCTCAAGCTGATCGTCGAAGCCAATCCCATGCTCTGGCCTTTGTTCTTCTGCTCGATTTTCACCATAGGTGTGGTACTGGAACGGGCGTTCACATTGACTCGGGGGCGCGTTTTACCCCGCGACTTCGTTCAACGGTTCTTGGAACGGTTGGCGACCGGCAAACTCGACCGTGAACGGGCGTTGGAGTTCTGCCGCGCCCAAAGCTCGCCCGCCGCGCGCATCTTCGCCATCGCGGTGCGTCATTGGGGCAAGCCAGGTTGGGAGTTGCGACAGATCGTGGCCAGCGACGCGGCGGCCGAGATCGCCGAATTGCGACGGAGGACGCGGACCCTGAGCGGTCTAGCGACCTTGGGTCCCCTTTTGGGACTGCTGGGAACCGTCTGGGGCTTGATTGAATCGTTCGGCAATCTTGGCGGCAAAGTGGGCACGGCCAAAGGGGATGCCTTGGCCCACGGCATCAGCCTGGCGCTGGTGGCCACCGCGATTGGTCTGGTCATTGCGGTGATCGCGGTCACAGCCCACACCTATTTCCAGTACCGGATTGATGGTCTGATCCGCGACCTGGACGCGCGGACCCGCGACGTGGTCGATCTGATCGCGGGCGACTCGCCTCGCAGCGGTCCCGGAACCGGCGGGCTTGTTGGCGGTTCGGCTCACCCAGGCGATCCCCGCGTCTGACCAACTTGACTCAACTCAACCCGCCTCGATCCGCCTCGTCCTGGAGATTGATCATCCCGCCGCCGATCGCGGAGAAGACCTATGCTGTACGGTTCAAGCCCGGGGAGGGATTCTCACGACGATACCCCGTACATCAACATGACGCCGATGGTGGACGTGATCCTCTGCTTGCTGATCTTCTTCCTCGCCGCCACCCGGTTGTACGACTGGGACGAGTCGGAACTGAAGGTGTCCGTGCCCGAGGTGGCCCAAGCCGCTCCCCTCAGCGCGCCGCCCAGCGATCTGGACCTGGTTGTGACCGGTCCCGGCACGGTTCGGCTCAACGATCGTCCCGTCAACCTGGCTCAACTTCTTACCGAACTCCGGGCCGCTGTAGCCCGCTACCCCGACCAGGGGGTCGTGCTGCGGGGTGAGGCTGGCTTGTCCTACCAAGAGATCGCCGACGTGCTTTCCGTCTGCGAACAAGCTCGCCTCGTCCACATCCGCCTGGCTGTTCGTCCCCGAGTGACCCTCCCACACACCTCCCGTCCCGACTCCAACCCCCCACCCTCGCCTTGATGCCCAGGTCGGCTGATTCGAGCCCCGCGCTCGGACCCACGCACGTCTTACCTCCGGGTCCCACGGTGCTGAACTCTCCCCTTTCTCTCCTCGTTCTGACTGACCCGCTTCCTTCCTTCATTCGCTCCTTCCTTTGAGCCGAGCGTGGACCATGCTTGAGTATCTTGAGCCGATTCTAAACCTGCTCAAAGCCGAATACGTCGTCGCGGCCGGCTACACCCTCATGACAATCGTGGTCTTCGTGGAGACCGGCTTGCTCATTGGGTTCTGCCTGCCGGGCGACTCGTTGTTGGTCACCGCCGGGTTGTTCGCGGCGCGGGGCGATTTGGACATCACCTTGATCAACGCCCTGCTGATTCCCGCGGCGATTTTAGGCGACACGTTGGGCTACTGGATCGGCCATCATTCAGGCAAACGGCTCTTTAATCGACCCAGTTCCCTCCTGTTCCACCCCGAACACCTGATCCGCGCTCAGGAGTTTTACTTAAGACATGGAGGCAAGACCATCATCATCGCCCGCTTCATTCCGATTATGCGCACCTTCGCCCCGGTGGTGGCTGGGATGGGGTCGATGCCCTACACGCGATTCCTCGTCTACAACGTGGCGGGCGGCGTTTTCTGGGTCGCTAGTCTCACACTGGTCGGCTACTTCTTGGGTCTGCAATGGCCCTGGCTGGTCAAAAAACTCGAATACATCATTGTCTTCGTGGTCTTCTTGTCGATTTTGCCGATGCTGATCGCGGGGGTTAAAAATTGGTTGACCCAACGCGCCGCTAGCAATCGCCGGGCCGTCGCCGCCTCTGAGCCAAGTTCAAGCGAAACGGTTCCGGTTCCCCGCTCGGCCGAGGCGATCGAGTCCTGATCCTGATCGCATGGGACGGGATGGAAATGGACCCGGATCATCGCGCTGGTGATCCGAGGAATCGTCCGCCATCGACGCGTAGGATCGCGCCGGTGGCGAAATCCGTGCCTTCGAGCAGAAAGAGGGTGGCCGCAACGATGTCTTCGGGAGAGCCGAAGCGTTGGAGCGGAGTAGTTTGAAGAATCCGTCGCGCTTCGCCTTCGTCGAGGTTGGGCGGGGGCAGCACGGTTCCTGGCTGAATCAGATTGACGGTGATCTCGGGGGCGAGTTCGACGGCCAAGCCCAGGGTCAAGGTGGTCAGAGCGCCCTTGGCGGTCAGATAGGGAAGCAGTCCCGGCTCGGGTCGGTCGGTCATCCAGTCGCCATAGAACAGGATTTTGCCTTTGAGTCCGTGGGGGCCCGGCGAGTTGGCCCGAATCGCCCGCGCCGCGGCGACTGCCACGTAAAACGGAGCGTTCAGGTTGGTGGCGACCATCCGTGTCAGGTGATCGGCAGTCAAATCGTCGAAGGCGACCCGTTCGTAGTCGCTGACCAGGTTGAGCAGAATGTCGAGGCGTCCGAATCGTTCCAATGTCACGGCGACTGCTCGCTCGGCCTGATCCGGTTGGGCTAGGTCGGCCGGGAGGGCCAAGCCGCGTCCACCCCGCCGCTGGACCTCCACCGCGGTTGCCTCAGCTTGGTCACGGCTGCGGCGATAGGTGAGAGCGACATTGGCCCCACGATCGGCCAAGGCGTGAGCGATGGCCGCCCCCACACGTCGCCCCCCGGTGATGAGAACCACAGCGTCGGTGAGGATCATCGTCCGAGAACTCCTGGAAACCACGGTCGAGCGGCCGACTGAAGCGCAACTAAAGAGACGAACAAGAGCGTCGAGTGAGTATTAAGTATGTAAGAGGAAGTGAATGCGTACGGGAGATCTCACCCTTCCCAGGGTACGTCCGGGAGGCCGAGGCGATGGTTCGCGGCCCTGGCCAAGGTGAAGAGCAGGTCGCTGAGCCGGTTGAGGTAGATCAGACTCGCCGGGGCGACCGCCTGACCATGCTGCCGTAACAAGCCAACCACCGCCCGCTCGGCCCGTCGGCAGGTGGTGCGGGCAACATGGAGATGGGCCGCCCCGGCCGAGCCTCCAGGTAGGATGAACTGGGTCAACGGTGTAAGTTCACCATCCAGGCGATCGATCTCGCGTTCCAGGCGGACGACGTGATCCATTGTGATGCGATGATGGAATGGGCCATCGGGGTTGGGGTCGGCCAGTGCCGCGCCCAGTTGAAACAGGTCGTGCTGAAGCGACAGAATCAGCGCGTCCAAATCCGCGCCGGAGGTTTGCAAATGCAGCCGAGCCAGCCCAAGTTGGGCGTTGAGTTCGTCAACGACACCATAGGCGTCGATCCGAGGATCGTTCTTGGGAACGCGGCCGGGACCGAGCAGACCGGTGAGGCCGTCGTCGCCGGTCTTGGTGTAGATTTTCGGACTCATCGCGTCTGAGGCTCCTTCCTTGCTCACGCTTGGTGGGGCTCGGGTTGGGGCAGGGCGTGGTTGGCGGTGGGGTGGAACGGCCTTTATACTAGTCCGGCTTGGTTCGACCGGGTAGGCCGCGCGTCTGGTCGCGCGACCACGAGCCGCCCCGCTTGGAACGACCTACCGTTTCGATTCGGTTGAATCGGGGGGATTGATTCGGGGGAACCAAGGGGAGGATTGCGTTCCAACCCGGTTGCTTGTCGAATCAAGTTCGAGCATTCCTCTTTTGGTCTTGGGAGTCCGTGATGCGTTCGCGTTCGTTGTGGTTCGTCGTCGCGTGGTTGGGGTTGGGAACGTGGGGGGGGATTCCCGCGGCTGCTGACGAGGTGATCCTGCCCTCGCCGAAATTCAACCCCGCGGAAGCCCGCCACCTGACCAACATTCGCCAAGTCACCTACGGTTTCGCCAAGGCCGGCGAAGGGTATTTCAGTCCCGACGGGTCGCGGATCATTTTCCAGGCTGCCCCCCAGGGTAAGGAGGATTATCAGATTTACGTCGCTGAACTAAAGCCGGACGCTCAACCCAAAATGGTCAGCACCGGACGCGGCAAGTGCACCTGCGCGTTTTTCCACCCCGATGGCCAGTCGATCATCTTCGCCTCCTCCCATCTTGACCCCAAGCTTGACCAGCCGGCCGAACCCCGCGCCAAGTCTCCGGCCTACAGCCGCGACGCCCGTTATCGCTGGGATTTTGATGAGTGGATGGAAATTTTCCGGGCCGATCTGGATGGAGGCAATCTCGTCCGACTCACTGACACCCCCGGCTACGACGCGGAAGGCTCCTATTCGCCCGACGGCAAGTCGATTGTTTTCACCTCGTTCCGCGACGGCGACGCCGAAATCTACATCATGGACGCCGACGGCCGAAACCCGCGCCGCATCACTCACGCCCCCGGCTATGACGGCGGCCCCTTCTTTTCCCCCGACGGCAAGCGGATCATTTACCGCTCCGACCGCAAAGGCAACGACTTGTTGCAAATCTTTGACAACTCGGTTGAAGGAGACGACGAACGGCAACTCACTTCCAACGACGCGGTCAACTGGGGTCCGTATTATCATCCTGACGGTGAGTTCTTCGTCTATTCGACAAGCATTCACGGCCATCAAAACTACGAAGTGTACATGCAAAGTCTCAAGACCGGCGCGATGACTCGCCTAACCTATGTGGAAGGATTCGACGGTTTGCCCGTCTTCAGCCCCGATGGTCGTAAGCTGATGTGGACCTCCAAGGGACGCACCGCCGACAACACCTCGCAACTCTTCATCGCCGATTTCAGTCTCGAACCATTGCCCCTCACCGAGAAAGCCGAGGCCGACGAGGCCAATCATTCGACCCGCGACTGACGAATTTGGCCGGTCAGAACCACTCAGTCCGGGATGCCCGCCAATCTTTCTTCGAGACCCTATTTCACCCACACCGGCCTCTCCGCTCGCGCGGGGAGGCGTGTGATGGGTGTCTCAAGACTGCCAGTGAACGCGGAGGCCGGGACGGCGACGACCGCGCCGATCTAATCCGTGGCATGGTTGTCTCGGTTTTGATTCAATGTTTCCACGTCTTGAGTCGCGCTTTTCCTTTTCGTTCGAGAACGTTTGAAATCCATGACTGCCATGACGGCCCATGATGTGCTGTTCCACTCCATGAGGATGGCCGAGCGGATCGTCGAGGCCTACCTCGGCGATCTCGGCGACGAGGAGTTGCGGATACCGCCGGCCCCTGGTCTCAACTCGATCGCGCATCAACTCACTCACTTGATTTTGACCGAGTCTCGGATCGTTGACGCGATCCGACCCGGGACGAGCCCTGACCTGCCCGAAGGGTTCGAGAGCCTCGCGCCCGCCGAAGGAGAGACTGAAGCCACCCGCGCGCGTCATCTTTCTAAGGATCGCCTCTTGGGGCTGCTTGAGACGCAAAGGCGGGCCACCCGCGGCTTGCTGGAGTCGCTGACCGCCGCGGACCTGGCCGCGCCGATGCCCGAGCCGTTTCGAGCGTTGTGTCCCACGGTGGGCGTTGCGTTCAACCTGGCCTTCACCCATTACCTTCTGCACGCAGGCCAATGGGTGGCGGTTCGCCGTCAAGCCGGCAAGCCGATCGTGATTTGATCCTTGGATCGAGTTGAGTTTGTGAAACCAAGTCGGTTTGGTTCAGGGGTTCGGATTCGAGACATGGACCCAATCGACTCCGTCTTCCCGAGCGAGGACCGCGAATTTTCCGGCGGCGGCGGCCAACGCCAAAGGTAGCCGTCCTTCCAGGTCAAGCTTGATGGTTGGAGCGTCGGACGGGTCGGAATCAACCCGCCACCGACGCGCCACCCCGTCGAGGTCGAGGGTGACGATCGCTGGATCAGGGGCGATCGCGTCGAACGCGGCCAGTTCGAAAGCAGGCGTTTCGAGAACCGTCACAGTGAGCCTCCAGGAATCCCGATCTGGCGCGGCTTGGAATCGCACCAAAGCGTTCGCGTCCTCCCGGGAGCGGATCAACGCCACGCCCGAGTCGCGTCTGGGCGGGGACGCCGCATTGCGCGGGGGATCGCGCCAAAGGCGTTGACACAGGCCGGAAGCAAACGGAATCCGTTGTGGAATCAGCTGATTGGGCGTGAACACGTCGATTCCGTCGGGGGCGTCGTCACGGGCGACCGCGAGTCGTCCGTCGTCGAACCGCATCCAGGCCGAGGCGTGGTCGGTATGGGTTGGTCCCTGGCTCCAGGCGTGGAGGCGGGGGGGAATCGCGGGGTCGGGCCCGGGTTCCAAGTCGAAAAGGCCGTCGTCCAGGATGACCCCCAACGGTGGAACCAAAGATGACGATGCAGCGGGGAACGAGTGGGTTTGGGGGGGGCGTGGGGCCAAGAGGGCGCGGAGTTGCCCATCCAGCCGTGCCACCAGGCGTGGGTGGGTCGAACGGGGGGGCCAAGCCAACAGGTCGCCGCCGCGAAACAACCACACTACGCCGTCGTCGTCAACGGTGGCTCCTTCCACGCCAATCTCGGGAGTTAGGCGGGGCGGACCGTCTTGGTCGGGGCGAATTCGAAACAAACCGCAACTGGTGATCGCCAGAAATTCCACGTTCTGATCGTCCAGGCGTCGCGCCACTAGATCGAGCGCCGCGACTCCCAAACAGCGGGCCATCCGGGGAGGCGCAGCGCGGATGAGGGACCTCGTCGCGTTCGTGGATGCCCGCGGTGGCGTTGTGATGGGCGTTGTGTTGGCAATCGCCGGTTGAGGGATAGTTGGGGACGAGATCGAGTCCACCACCGTGACGCTCGGCGGTGACGTGACCCTCAGCTCGGGGACGAGGCGGTGATTTCCAGGAGCGTGGCGAAGCCGTTCAAGCAGCCAGGTATGGTCGTAACCACGTTCGTGAGGATGCTTGAGCAGCAAACGGTCGAGGATGTCGGGCCAGGGGTCCGGCAGATCGTGGCGACGCGGCGGCGGTTCGTTGAGGTGACAACGGGCCAGTTCCTCGGGCGATCCCAGGAACGGAGGTTGCCCATGCAGCAGTTCGAAGACAATCACGCCTAGGGCGTAGTAATCGCTGGCAGCCGAATATTGGTTGAGGAATTGTTCGGGGGCCATGTAGGCCGGCGATCCCGAAAGCGCTCGCAGCACGCCGTCGGAGGGAGGGCCCCCCTCGCCGCTGCGCCAGACCTTGACCAAGCCGAAATCGGCCAGCTTGACAGTTCCGGCGAACGGGGTGTCGCTGTTTGGATCGAGCAACACGTTCTCGGGCTTGAGGTCGCGGTGAATCAGACCGACTCCGTGCGCTTCGGCCAGTCCCAGGGTCATTTGCAGGGTCAGTTCGCGGACCCGCTCCAGGGGGCAGGGTTGACGGGGATCGGCTCCCCGTTGTCGCGCTCGGCGCAGGTGGTCGCGTAAGCTGCCTCCCGCGCAGTATTCCAGGAACAGGTAACGGACGCGCTCAGAAAGCTCCAGCAGGTTGACGGCTCGAACAATGTGGGGATGACTGAGCCGAAACAAAGCGCTGAGTTCCCGGAAAAACATCGAGGAGCGGGTCACGGCGGTGGCGAACCGTTTGGCGGCCAGATGCTCGCCGGTGCTGAGGTCTAGAACCTTCCAAACTGTGGCGAAGGCTCCCTGACCCAGAAACTCTTCGACCTGATAGCGCGCACCAAGTTCACTCCCGATCCGGGCGGCCATACGGGCTAGTTCGACCGGATCGGGTGGAGGTGGCGTCCAAGAGGCTTCGGGGTCGGTCCTGTCGGCGAGGCCCGAAGCGTTCGGGGAAGGCGGAGAGGACACGAGGGAACGGTCCTGGGCGACAAGTCGAGCGGACTCTCGAAAACGCAGCGGGTCGGGGAGTGATTCAAGCAAACTGAAGCGAGGGAACGCGGCCCATTCCGACGCTTCATCTTCATCCCTGACGAGACCACCCGCGCTTGGAGTCTAGTTCCCGAAGTCCGCCCTGGTCAAAAAACACCAAGAAGGATCTCGGCACGGGGTAAAGAGGTTCCGGTTTTTGAGTCCCGAGTCGATCTCACTTGGCAAAATCCAATAGTCTCGTCTAGAGACCGGGTCGAGGGGTGATCGTGAGACGCAGCGTTTTGCCATCGCGGAGCAGTTCGACGGCGACGGGAGTTCCTGGCGCGGCGATGCGAGAGGCGGCTTCGTAGAGGTCGGCCACGTCGATCGTCCAGCGGCCGTCCAGAGAAGTGACCAGGTCGCCCACTTGAACGCCCGCTTCAGCCACCGCCGAGCCCGGCACCACCGAGGCTACCTTGACTCCCTGGACTGGTGCGTCGTCTTCCAGCTCAGCAACGGTCCAACCCCACGCGCCCACCGGGTTGAGAACCCGTTCCAACGGCTTGCGGGAGCTGCCCAACGTCATCCGCGCTTCGATCGTGCTTGCAAGGTTCTTCGGCTCATTTGCAATCGGCTCCAGGGTCAAGGTTTTGGCTTGATAATCAATTGTGGAACGGTAACGGGCGAAGAAGGTGTAGCCAATGATCCCCTGGAGGGGCCGAAAGAAGGTGCTCAGCGCCTTGACGGCCGGGTGGTCCATCACGATCACCGGCAGGTTCTCCACCTTGGCCTCACCGACTTCCAAACGATCGACCTTGGCCTCGCCCCGCATCCCCATGAAGAGCGCCGGGCGATTGGTGTTTTTGATGACCCCGGCTTCCATGCCCGCCTTTGAACCAATGAGGGTAATCGGCGCGCCGACGTCGTAGAGCAGCCAGTAAGGGCCTTTGCCGTTGATCTTGGTCTGGATCACCATATGGTTAGATCCGAGAAGCACGAAGGGGACGGTGAACGTCTGCTTGGCCTCCTGAGCTTGGTTCTGGTTGGGAGTCGGCTCGTCGTGGCCATGCGAAGGGAGACCAAGACTCAGCGACAGGATCAGGCCGAGCGACAACGGCGCGATTCGTGAACAAAGCGACGTAGGCATGGTTTAGAATCCCCGGGTGGCTTGAAGTTCGAGGTCGAGGGTCTGATCGCCCCGTTGGAGTTTGAGGGTGACATGGCTGTTGGGGCGGATTGGGTCCAGAGCGCGTCGAGCTGCGTCGAAGTCAGCCACTCGCTGGTTGTTGATTTCCAGAAGACGGTCCCCTGGTTGGATGCCAGCGGCCTGGGCCGGCGAATCAGGCCAGACGGCCGTAATGGTTAATGGGGACGAGGAATCAGCCAACTCCAAACCGAGCGAACCGCGTTCCAGACGCTTTTCCTCGGGTTGCTTGCCGGTGAAGACACTCATGAGTTTCATCATCGGCCCAAACGCCTCCATCACCTTGAGTTCCGCCGGCACTTCGCGCGGTCGTTCGACCCCGGCAGACACAAAGGGGTCTCTGGGCTCGAAGTCCAAGCGGGTCCAGATCATGCGATCAGTGGTCGGGTCCATCGTGATGCGGAACCGCGCTAGCGCAGTAAAGCCGAGGATGCCGTCGATCGAGACTCCCGGCAGACCCATCGCGTTCATCCCCACCAACTGATACGGATCTTCAATTCGACAGGGGAGGTTTTCGAGGAACGGCCCCCCCTCGAAGTCGATACGGTTGATGGTGGTCCAAAACGAGGTCTTGGAGGGCTCCAGACCGATCTTTTTGGCCGTCTCGGTCGAGACGACCACAATCGGCGCGCCCGTATCCACGAGAAAGTTGGAGGGGCCACGGCCGTTGATGCGGACGCGGACCAAAAAGTGGTTGGTGTCGCTCAGGCGATATGGAACCTGATAGGTCGTGCCGACTCCACGCTCCTTGGGATCGTTGTTGGAGGCCGCTCGGAGCAACTCCTGGGCCGGCGCGACCGCGGGAGGAGCAGCCTGGCCAGGTTGGAAGGCCAACAGCCAGGTGAGAGTCGCCAACAGGGTGGTTCGCGTGAGCCACCCAACCTGACGAGGGAGGACAACGAGGGAGACCGGGAGGCAGCGCGTCATGGGAACGTTACTCCACGGCGGGGTGTGGAAACGCGGTTGGTTGAATGGTGATCGACTCATGCCGAACGCGACTCATGATCCATCGCGCTCGGGTGACAAGTCGTACGCGCATCCAGTGTAGACCAACGGTACGCCGACGGGAAGGAACCGACCGCGGGCGGCTCCTCGCTCTGGAGTTCGGTTGGGGTTGGCCTTAAGACGGGGGAAGGTCGTTAGCGATGGGGTCACGGCGGAACGAGGAGACTTCCGCGGATCGAGCGTGTTCGATGGGTCCAACGACCACGAGAAGGAATGGAACACGGAGCAAGCAGGTTCGTCCTCTTCGGCCTGCCCCTTGGGGGACTGTCGAGTGGCGGCGTGACCGACTCAGGCTTGTCGGGCCATGCGTTTGAGGACGACGCTGATCGCCATCGCGACGATGGCGAAGCCGAAGGCCCAGTAGGGCAGGGTGTTGGTGGGAGCGCCCGGGGGTTGCTCGAAATCGCCCAGCCCATAGGCCGCCAGGGTGAACTCTGAGTCGGGGATCGGATCGGTGGAGAGGCGCTCCGCTTGGAAGTGGTATTCGAGCCTCATGATTTCGGTCTCACCGTTTGATTGAACGTACTTCATAATGCATGTCGCTTCTTCAGGGAGAGGAGTTCCATCCTCCTCAATTTTGTAGCGGATCGTGCCAGTGTATGTTGGAACGACATCAGGAGACTTTGCTGATGTCGCTTTGTATTCATATTCGCGGACAACCCAATTCCGCTCAGGATCTACAAGCATCCAACCACGAA
>Ga0209017_10002053_pt1 | contig 13790 bp, 8 predicted proteins | sample YNPBryunderm2012_FD_185812 | JGI IMG/M metagenome (GOLD analysis project Ga0209017, IMG submission 185812) | Anoxygenic and chlorotrophic microbial mat microbial communities from Yellowstone National Park, USA - YNP Bryant MS undermat 2012... ... | reverse complement strand
CGGAGAGGTGGCCACCGGGTATGGGGACGGTGGCAGACACGGAGACGGCGCGCGGCGCCGTCTGCAAACGAGGCTCAGCCATACAGTGCGGTTTGGTTGGGCCTTAATCTTTTCCATCGTCAACTGACAATCAACCAACACTAGCCGGGCTATGGGTGGGTCCGACGATTGCGGTTCGGGCTTTTGTCAACCGTCTGCGCGCTACCGGCACATCGAGGGGCTTGACAGGGCGCGGGTCTCGGTTTGGCGTCGGAGCGCCACTTGGCAATACGGGCCCAGCAGAGATACGCTCGGTGCTTCCGGGCGGTGCTGGCCTTCGGTTGTGGCGACCGCTTTCTTGGCGCGCGCTCCGTGCGGCGCATGGCGGTAGCCCGGTTTCTCGAGTCGGGGGCATCGGGGCCTGGGTGAGGAGGGGTTCCCCCGCCGCAAAAGCTGACTCGTGAGCTTGCAGTTGCCTGCCATGAACGACGTGGACGGGTCCGGGTTTCCCGCCTGCGGGTTCCGGCAAGTGCCTGTGGGGTTAGAGGTGCAGGGACCGCCGAAGCCCGGGCAACGTGGATGCGCCTGTGCCGTGGCATGGAGCTTCGCGCAAGCCCCGGTCAGGGCTGCGAGCAGGGGACCTTGGCCGTAGATTCGCAAATTGGCGATAAAAATACGCAAACTGGCGTTGTCGCCTGCAACAGCCGGTGAGCATCATAGAGGGCGAATAGAGTTCCCAAAAGGCTCGTCGTCAGTCCCCAGTGGACCCTGGGCGGCGGTAGGGAAGGCCGGAACTGAGCAGGATGGAAAGAGGAAGCCTATGCGTACGCTGACTGGGACCCTGTTGGTAAGCGCGCTGACGTTGACATCGGCCGAGGCGGCCACTGTGGCGCATTGGGATTTTGAAGGTGGGATTCCGGGGGCTTCCATGGCCCAAGGTGGCACTGGAGGTGTGCCGGCGGTACCCGATCTGTCTGGCAACGGCTACACCATGTATGCTTGGGATGATTACTGGGGACCGGAATGGTCCGCTCTGGGGGACACGCCCACGGGTGTCGGTTTGAGCTCGCAACATTCCGGTCATGACGATGGCTACGTATTTGCTCCCGGCTTGGTGAATTGGCAGCCGTTGATTTGGACCATCGAGCTTTCGGTGCGGCTGAACAATCTGGCCGGTTGGAACACCATGATCGGGCGGGATGGTTTTACCGGTGTGCCGGGCGAAGTGGAGGCTGCGTTCTATTTCCAGAACGACGGGATCAATGACCGGTTCCGCATCAACTTTTCCACTGTCGGCGGACAGCGATACATTCTGGACTCGGACTTCGTGCCGGTGGCCGGGCAGTGGTATCACTTGGCGGCCGTCAGTGATGGAAACACGCTGCAGATGTGGGCCGACAAGCTTGACGGCAACGGCTTCCAACTGGTGGGTTCGCTGTCGTTGAATCCGGCCAACGACAACCGGTTGCGGGCCACGGGCACATGGACCTTTGGCCGTGGCTGGTGGAACAACATGTTTGTGGATCACATTGTAGGCAACTTGGACAACATCCGGTTCAGCGAGGCGGCGTTGTCACCCGCGCAGTTCATTCAGGTGCCCGAACCTTCGGCTTTGGCGCTTTTGGGACTGGGCGGCCTGGCGCTGTTCGCCAGGGTCCGTCGGTTCCAAATCTGAGGCGAGGTCTCGTGAGTTGGTTGAGGACGCGAAGGCAGGCTTCGGCCTGCCTTCGTTTTCTTGGGGAAGGTTAGTTGGCCACACGCTCAGAGACCGCGCGTTGAGAGCAGCAGAGGAGAGATGGGTATGAGACCGGGGCTGGAAATGCCAATGGGGATGGCGCTGGGGTTGGGCCTGGTGTGTGTGGCCATGGCCGCGCCGGTGCAACTGACGGTGCAGGTGGACCGTCCGGGGGCGGTTATCGCCCCCACCCTGTGGGGAATCTTTTTCGAGGACATCAATCTGGGGGCCGACGGAGGGCTGTACGCCGAGCTGGTGAAGAACCGCGGATTTGAGTTTCCGGACCCCATGATGGGCTGGTTCATGTTGCGGACCAGTCACGGCCGCGGGGAGGTGCGGATTTTGTCGGAAGCACCTTTCGATCCGGCCAATGCCCGTTATGCGCGGATCGAGTCGCGAGCGCCCACGCCGATGGGCCTGTCCAATGAGGGATTTCGAGGCATGGGGCTGCGGGGCGGGGAGGACTACGACCTGAGCCTTCAGGTCCGGCGGGTGAGTGGGAACCCACGGCTGCTGATCGAGTTGGTCGATGAGCTGGGTCAGACGCTGGCGGAGGCGCGATTGGCGGATTTGCCTTCGGACTGGCAGAGGCGGGCCGTGAGCCTGAGACCTCGTGACACCACGGCGCGGGGCCGCCTCAACGTGCTGGTGGAGGGGGGCGGCACGGTCGATGTGGACATGGTGTCGCTTTTCCCGCGTCGGACGTGGAAGGGTCGGCCCGGCGGCTTACGCGCCGATCTGGTGCAGATGCTGGCGGATTTGAAACCCGGGTTCCTGCGTTTTCCGGGCGGTTGCATCGTCGAGGGCAGCGAGCTGGACAAGCGGTATCAGTGGAAGACCACCATCGGTCCGGTCGAGCAACGTCGCCTGCTGATCAATCGGTGGAATTACGAGTTCAAGCACCGGCCCACGCCGGATTACTACCAAAGTTTTGGGCTGGGCTTCTTCGAGTATTTCCAGTTGGCCAAGGACCTGGGAGCCGAACCCCTGCCGATCCTGAACTGCGGCATGGCCTGTCAGTTCAACAGTGGCGAGCTGGTGCCGATGGACCAGTTGGAGCCGTACATCCAGGATGCACTGGATCTGATTGAGTTTGCCAATGGCCCGGTGACCAGTCCTTGGGGTGCGCGCCGGGCGGCCCTGGGGCATCCGGAGCCGTTCGGGCTGAAGTACTTGGGGATTGGCAACGAACAATGGGGCCCGCAATACCTCGAGAGGTATGCGGCGTTTGCCCGGGTTCTCAAAGCGCGGCACCCGGAGATCACGTTGGTGTCCAGCGCGGGGCCCTCGCCCGACGACGAACGGTTCGATTTTCTATGGCCGCGGTTGGTCGAGATGAAGGCAGAGATTGTGGACCAGCACTGCTATGCGAACCCCATCTGGTTTTTCAGCAGTGTGGATCGGTTCGACCGCTACGATCCGTCCGGACCCAAGGTGTTTTTCGGGGAATACGCTGCACAGAGCGACCGCATCGTCAGCGTGCACAATCGCAACAACTGGGAGTGCGCTCTGGCCGAGGCCGCGTTCATGACCGGCATGGAACGCAATGCGGCCGTAGTGGTGATGTCGGCCTACGCACCGTTGTTCGGGCATGCGGACGGGTGGCAGTGGCGGCCCAATCTGATCTGGTTTGACAACCTGCGGGTCTTTGGCACCCCCAACTACTATGTGCAGCAGGCCTTCGCCCAAAATCGGGGCGACCGGGTGTTGCCGGTGCGCCTGGAGGGTCCGATCGCCGCTCCGGCGCTGGCCAGGGGCGGCATTGGTCTGGGGACCTATCGCACCACAGCCGAGTTCAAGGATCTGATCGTGCGGCGCGGCCACGAGGTATTGTACCGCGCCGATTTCTCGAAGCGTCCGGAGGGTTGGCGCTGGCCGGCCGAGGGTCGTTGGGACGTCAGCGACGGCCTCTTGCGACAGACCGATGTGCGCAGCATCACCACCGCGGCGGTGGGGGGACCGGATTGGACCGACTACACCTTGGAGCTCAAGGCCCGCAAGACCGGCGGTGCGGAGGGTTTCCTGATCGTTTTCCGCGACGCCTGGCAGGGCACACGGATCCAGTGGAATCTCGGGGGATGGGGCAATACCCGCCACGGCATTCAGTCCTGGCTGGGCGGTCAGGAGAAACTTGTCACCCAAACGCCGGGGTCCATTGAGACCGACCGATGGTACGACATCCGTGTTGAACTCCGCGGGCCACGGGTGGATTGCTACCTGGACGGCCAGCAGATTCATTCGGTGGAGGTGCCGGTGCCGGTGCAGGATGGGTTCTATGCCACGGCGGCCTGGGAGGAAGCAACCGGCCAGGTGATTCTGAAGCTGGTGAACGCGGCACCATTTGATCGCCTGGTGGCATTACAACTGGCCGGCGTTCGAAGTGTTCGTCCCGGCAGTCGCGGCATCCTTCTGCGGGGCGAGACACTGGCAGACGAGAATGACTTCGAGCATCCCACCCGTGTGGCACCTCGGGACTGGCCGGTCCAGATCGCGGGGCCGACTGCGGATTTGTCGGTGCCCCCGCATGCCCTGCTGGTGGTGCGCGTGCCCGTCGAGCGCTGAACAAGGGGCCTACCGGTCCTTTCCTCGACCGGGTTCACCCGGTAGCCTCGGACCGTTCTACATTGCGACGGGCTCAAAGACCCGGCGGTGGCACCATTCTGCTGGCGGGGAACGTGCCCCTTGGCTGCGGATCCACCGCAACCCTGGAGGGCTTGGCCGCGGCTGCGGAGCTGCCGGCCGGGCTGGTCGGCGTGGCGACGGCTCAGGGCCGACGGCAGTGGATGAACATACGGTGGCTTTTAACCGGGGCTCCATCGAGGAGCCCGGCGCTTTACCCGTGGCGCCCTCGGCCTACAATGAGGTCCGATGTCATTCGCCATCCCGAAAGATCGGGCTCGTGGCAGGCGGCGTGGTGTCCTCGCATGAACCGCATCCGGCTGTTGCCCGAGACGCTGGCCAACCAGATTGCTGCCGGCGAGGTCATTGAACGGCCGGCCAGCGTCGTGAAAGAGCTGGTGGAAAACGCTCTGGACGCCGATGCGCGCCGCATCGTCGTCGAGATCCAAGCCGGCGGCCGCAGTTTGATCCGGGTTTCCGACGACGGGATCGGGATGAGCCGGGACGACGCCCTGCTCTGTCTGGAGCGGCACGCCACCAGCAAGATCCGGTCGGTGGAAGATCTCACGGCCATCCGCACGCTGGGTTTTCGCGGGGAGGCATTGCCGAGTATTGCCAGCGTGAGTCGGTTCATCCTCACTACGCGGGAACGAGACGGCGACCAGCCCGAGGGAACGCAAGTGGTGGTGAGTGGAGGGCGCCTGGTAGACGTCCGGGCCGCCGGGGCGGCGCCAGGTACGATCGTCGAAGTGCGCCAACTCTTTTTCAATGTACCGGCCCGGCGGAAATTCCTGCGCAGTGACGAGACGGAGGCGGCCCACGTCCAACACTGGGTTTTGTTGGCAGCGCTGGCCTGGCCGGAAGTGGCCTTCACCTTCATCAAGGACGGCCGGACCCTGTGGCAGTTGCCTGCGGTTCCGTTTGGCCCGGACCAGCCGAGCCGCTTGGCAGCCCTGGCAGAGCGACTGCGGGCTCTCTATGGCGGTGGGGAGTCCTTTCTGGGGGTAGAGTTCACCGCCGCTTTGGGAGGGACGGACTCGTCGGTCGGCCCGGCATCCGATGGCGAAGCGGGTTCCCTGTTGCGGGTTTGGGGGTTCATCGGCGCACCTGGGGTGTCCCGGGCCACGCGATCAGATCAACACCTGTTTGTAAACCGGAGGCCGGTGGAGAATCGGGCCCTGAACCATGCATTGCTGGAAGGCTATCACACAGCCCTGATGAAGGGGCGTTATCCGGTCTGTTGTCTGTTTCTGGAGTTGGACCCGGCGGAAGTGGACGTGAACATTCACCCCGCCAAACGGGAGGTCAAATTCCGCCGCGAAGCTGCTGTGCGACATGCGGTTACGCAGGCCATCCGACAGGCTTTGCTGGCTTTTCATGCGCGACCGACCGTGGTTGGTGCCACGGTGCTGGACACGCCCGGCACCGTGACCGGTGCGCCAGTCCGAACCCAGGGACAAGCGCCAGCTGGTCCCAGCCGTGTAGGCGCCACTATCCCGCAGGCACAGGCGAGCACCGAGTCGAGCCCAACGACCGCGGCAAACGCCGGGCCGGAGCTTTCCTTGGCGAAGCGATCTGTTTCGGAGGGGCAGGCCGTGGCCCCGGCGGGGGCGACACCTCCTGCGGTGCTACCCGAGCCACCTGCGAAGGAATCGGCGCAGGCCGTTGCGGCGCGGGGCGCTCGGGGTTCCGCTCCTGGCCCGGTCTTGCAACCGAGCCTGGGAGCCGAGAGCTCTAGTTTGCCGCCAGCGCCTGCGTCAGCGGAGGAGCCGGGACCGGTTCCGTTGTTGCGGGTGCCCCTGCGATTTCTGGGCGTATTGGGTCGGCTCTATGTGTTGTACGAGTCCGATCGCGGTCTGGTGCTGATGGACCAACATGCGGCCCATGAGAGGGTGCTCTTCGAAGAGATGCTCGACCGTCTGGAACGCGAAGGCCAGGCCCCGTCACAAAAGTTGCTCTTGCCCGAAGCGGTGGAGCTGTCGGCACGGGATGCAGCCTTCTTGCGGGAGCAGTTGGCGGTGTTAAACCGGCTGGGCGTGGGCTTGAGCGAATTCGGGCCGCGGACGTTCCTGCTGGATGCGCTTCCGCCGTTTGTCAAGGTGGCGGATCCGAAGCGGTTTGTGCTGGACTTGGTGGACGAGCTAAGGAGGTCGGGCCAGGAGCTGAACGTGTTACGTCTGGGAGAACCGGTGGTGGCCAAGACGGTTTGTCGGCATGCGGTCAAGGCGCACGATCCTTTGGGAGAGTCAGAGCTGGAGAGCTTGCTGGAGGCCTTGCGCCGGTGCCGCATGCCGTACACCTGCCCGCACGGCCGGCCCACGCTCATCGAGCTGAGCTTTCGGGAACTGGAGCGGAAGTTTGGTCGGGTGACCTGAAACGGTCCGCTGGAAAGGGTTCCAGCCGCACGGCCCGAGTGGCAGGACGCGCTGGTCAATGGTCCCGTTGCAATAGAAAATCGGCCAGGGCGTGGAGGGCCACGGCCTTGGAGCCGAAGGGGCGCAGCGCTGCAAAGGCCCGACGCGTGAGGACTTGCGCGATCTGTCGAGACCGTTCCAGGCCCACCAAGGCCGGGTAGGTGGCCTTTTGGGCCTGAACGTCTTTGCCAGCGGTCTTGCCCAGTTTTTCGGTCGTCTGGGTCACGTCCAAGATGTCGTCAATGACCTGAAACGCCAGGCCCACGTTATACCCGAATTGGGTCAGGGCCTCGAGTTGTCGGGGGGTGCAGTTGGCGCTCATGCCGCCCAGCCGCACGGCACAACACAACAGGGCCGAGGTTTTGCGTTCGTGGATGAACCGCAACTGGCGCAGGGGGATTTGTTTGCCCTCGCTTTCCAGGTCTGCCACCTGGCCGGCGATCAACTGTCGCGAGCCCGCGGCGTGTGCCAGTTCCCGAATAATGCGTGCGTGGGGATAGCGCGGCCAGCCGCGGCACTGGGCGGCGATTTCGAAGGCGATCGTAAGCAGGGCATCCCCGGCCAGAACGGCCATGCCTTCGCCGAACACCTTGTGACAAGTGGGCCGGCCGCGACGGAAATCATCGTTGTCCATCGCGGGCAGGTCGTCATGGACCAGGGAATAGGTGTGGATACACTCGACGGCGCAGGCCAGCGGGAGGGCCTCCGCGGGATCACCACCACAGGCTTCCGCCGCCGCCAGGCAGAGGATAGGACGAATGCGCTTGCCTCCGGCAAAAACCGAATACCGCATGGCTCGGTGAATGGTGACCGGCCGGGTTTTCTCGGGCGGCAAAAACCGACTCAAACTCCGGTCGATCCATCGGCTTCGCTCGGCCAGATACCGTGCCAAGTCGAAAGCCCCGGCAGGCGTTGCACTGCTGGAAGGCACAGCTTGCGCGGCCATGAGCCTCAATTAAGAGAGGCACCGGACCAAGGCAAGCGGATTTCGGCGCGGGCCCGCCAGCACGGCAAACCACAGCGGGAGACTTGCAAAACTCCAGCGCGACCGGTCCCTGCGCCCGGGCGCTCGCGCGTGGGCCCAGAGGCAACAACGCCCACGCCTTGGAAAGAGCTTTGGCCAGCCGTCGGGCGAAGGTCATCTGGAGCAGGCCGGTTTTCTGGGTAGGAGCATGGCGCACTGGGTAGATGCGGAAATGGATTCCGATCCGCGAATGACTGCAGGCGGCCCACCCGCTCGTGCGCCGTCCCGAGGTAGGAACGGGATTCTGCGGAGACAGGTTTTGGAAAAACTGCTGGTCAAACGGCGGGTTTCCGTGGCAGATTACCGAAGCTTGATTGCAGAACAAGGATGGCTGGTTCGATGCATGGGACGACCTCACCGAGTACTCATCACCGGTACAGTGCACACCGCAACCTGCGACCGGTCAATTTCATCTGTCTTGCTCCGCAGGCTCATTCGGTCAGCCTGGTGGGCGATTTCAACAATTGGGATCCGACGGCCCATCCCATGCAGCGGATGCCGGATGGTGCGTGGCTGCTGAAGGTGGAGATGCGCCATGGGCATCATCGGTATGCCTTTTGGGTGGACGGGGCGTTGGTGCTGGATCCGCGGGCGCAGGGGGTCACCCGCAACGACCGCGGCGAACGAGTCTCCCTGATTGCTGTGAGCTGAACCGCTCGGCTGCCGAGGCCGACTGCTCAGCGGTCCAGGTTCCCTCCTTCTCCGTAGAAGGGGCTCGTCGGTGCACCTCTGGAGGAGGTCCGGCTCCCGAGGCGGTTTTCCGTGGTGGAAACGCGGAGCTCGGCAGGGCGAGCCGCCGGGATGGGCCCTGCCTACGATCGCCCCTGGAAGTGCAAGAAGGCCGGGGCATGCGAATGCACCGCTCGGGCCAGGCGTCAGCAGGGTTGCACCGGGCAGAAGCAAGGCGCTCTGTTCCAAGGCCAACGATCCCGCGGCCCCTGCCTGCGCGCTGGAAGATACCAGCCCGGCCGGAGCCCGAAAGGGTGAGGGCTCCTAGGCCCTTCTGCTTTGGTGGCACCAGGACCGAGATGGACGGTGGGGCCTCGGAAAGCGACTCTACCCGTGACGGTTGTGCCAGGCTTCCTTGGCGACTCTGCAACCACGGCAAAGCGGGCCGCAGCGCCTCGTATCTCCGTCTTGGGCGGCAGACGAATCTTTCCTGGCGAATCAACCGTTTTTGCCCTGGCTCACCTGTCCCACGGCTCTGTGGAGCCCAGTCGGCTTACAAGAAAAGCATCGGCATTCCATGCGTCGGCCGGTTCTTGGTCACATTGACATCCAGAGCCCTGTGGATAAGATGATCGTTCAATTGAACATGAACCGCCAACCGCATGTGGCCGTAGTCGGCGCCACGGGTGCCGTCGGCATCGAAATGATTCAGACGCTGGAACGCCGGAACTTTCCGGTCAGCCGCCTGACGCTGCTGGCGTCAGCGCGATCGGTGGGCAAACGGCTCAGGTTCCGCGGCGAGGAAATTCCGGTGCAGGAGTTGAAAGCCGAGGCCTTTCGAGGGGTGGACCTGGCGTTGTTCAGTGCCGGCAGCGGCATTTCCAGGCAGTTTGCGCCCGAGGCGGTCAAGGCCGGTTGCGTAGTGGTGGATAACTCCAGTGCCTTTCGCATGGAGGAAACGGTGCCGTTGGTGGTGCCGGAGATTAACGCCGAGGACGTTCGTTGGCACCGAGGTATTATTGCCAACCCGAATTGCACCACGGCCATTACGCTGATGGCGTTGTATCCGTTGCACAAGGCTTTCGGCTGCCGCCGCATTTTTGCCTCCAGCTATCAGGCTGTTTCCGGCACGGGCGCCAAGGCGATTGCCGAGCTGGAGCAACAGGTCCGGCAAATCGTTCAAGGGGAACCGGTGACCCGGGAGGTCTATCCTCACCAGATTGCCTTCAATGTCCTGCCTCATGTCGATGTCTTCCTGCCCAATGGCTACACCAAGGAAGAGATGAAAATGCAGGACGAGGGCCGCAAGATCATGCATCACCCCGGTTTCCGCGCCAGTGTGACCTGCGTGCGGGTGCCGGTGTATCGCGCCCACTCGGTGGCGGTCAGTGCGGAGTTCGAAAAACCGGTCAGCGTGGAGGCCGCACTGGAGGTGTTGCGACAGGCGCCGGGGTTGGACGTGATTGACGATCCGGCCCGATGCCAGTACCCCATGCCCCTCGATCGGGCGGGCAAGGACAACTGTGCTGTGGGCCGGATCCGCAAGGATTGCGCCCTGGACAACGGGCTCTGTTTTTGGGTCTGCGGAGATCAGTTGTTGAAAGGGGCGGCCCTGAACGCGGTCCAGATCGCGGAGACGCTGTTGGCGATTTGAGGGGTGGCTGCAGCCATCGGTCGCCGCAGGCTTGCTGCGCGTGGCTGCTGGGCACACGAAACGGGTGTGCCAACACGATTGCTCGGTCTGCTGGCGGTGCTCAGCGGCCGCGGCTGTGGAACCACTGCCAGGTCAGATCTAACCCCTCCGGAAGCCGGTAGCCCGGATCGTAGCCCAACAGCTGGCGCGCCTTGGTAATGTCGGCCAGGGAATGTCGAATGTCGCCGGGGCGAAAAGGCTCATACGTGGGGGCCAAGGGTGTAAGGTCGGGCCGCCACCGTCGCAATCCGGCCACCAGCAGGCGATACAGCTCGTGGAGCGTAGTGCGTTCTCCAACGGCAATGTTGTAGACCTGATGCACGGCTTCGGGGCGGTCGGTGGTGGCCGCCAGCAGATTGGCTTGGACGACGTTGGCTACGTAACAGAAATCCCGGCTCGTCTCCCCGTCGCCGTAGATGGTGACGGGGTGGCCGTGCCAAAGCGCTTCCATCCAGCGAGGGATGACCGCGGCATACGGCCCGTGCGGATCCTGTCGGGGTCCGAACACGTTGAAGTAACGGAGCCCGATGCATTCCAATCCGTAGACCCGGCCCCAGGTTTCGGCATAGATCTCGTTTATCCACTTGGTGGCTGCATACGGCGAAAGGGGCCGGCCGATGCGTTCCTCGTGTTTGGGCAGCTCGGGGGTGTCACCATAGACCGAGCTGCTGGAAGCGTACACCAGGCGTTTGACGCCGGCGAGGCGCGCAGCCTCCAACAGTTCGAGAAAACCGGTGACGTTGGCCCGGTGACTGGCCCGGGGCTCAGCCAGAGAGCGCGGCACGCTGCCCAGGGCGGCATGGTGAAGCACGTACTCCACGCCCCTGCACACTGCCGCACAGGTGGCTGCGTCGGCCACATCCCCTTCCACCACACGGCACCGGGACCATTGCCGTGGCGTGACCCGCTCCCGCACGGCCTCCAGGTTCTGGGGTTTGCCGGTGCTGAAATTGTCCAGCGCCACAACCTGCTGGTCCAAGGACAACAAGGTCTCCAACAAGTGGGAGCCGATAAATCCGGCGGCGCCGGTTACAAGCCAGGTCCGGGGCCGGGCCCTGAGCGCTTCTGCGATCTTGGCGTATTCGTTCATGGTGACGGTGTCGGCCTTGGAGCGAGGCCGGGCGAGCCTGCCTGAAACCGAGCCGGAGCAAAAGGCTTTTTAGGGGAGTTTACTCCGGGGGCCCCACCGCGATCGCAACCGGTCTCCGACCGTGGAAAAGCCGAGGCACCAAGGAGCCAGCCGCGGTGGCAAACAGGACGGCGAGGATCGATCGTGCTGCAGCCACGGCACGGCCATCGGGGCAGGGGCCCTCAACCCAAGCGGGTCCGGCACCTCGGCCTTCGGTCGCCCGGCCCCACCGATTGGTCGGCGTACCGTGCGGTGGTTGCCCCGGGGCAAGTCACCTTGAAGAGACCCACCTCATGGCTAGGACCTACACATTGGAAGCGACCAGATCGCCCACCTCGCTGGTGCTATAGCCCATCTGTCCTGCCGCCAGGCTCTTGAGTTTGTCGCGGACGACTCGGATGACCGCCTGCTCGATGGCAGCAGCTGCGGTGGATTCGCCCAGGAAATCGAGCATCATTTGACCGGCGCAGATGGCTGCCAGGGGATTGATGACCCCCTTGCCCGTGTACTTGGGCGCACTGCCGCCGATGGGCTCGAACATGCTGGTGCCCTGAGGATTGATGTTGCCCCCGGCGGCAATACCCATTCCGCCCTGAATCATCGCCCCCAGGTCGGTGATGATGTCCCCGAACATGTTGTCGGTCACGATGACGTCGAACCATTCAGGGTTTTTCACGAACCACATGGTGGTCGCGTCCACATGGGCGTAGTCGCGCTTGATGTCTGGGTATTCACGTCCAACCTCGTGAAAAGCCCGTTCCCAAAGATCAAACGCGTAGGTCAGCACGTTGGTCTTGCCACAGAGAGTGAGCTGGGCCCGCTTGCCCGAAGCCAGATCCTCCGGCTTGAGACCGCGCCAGGGGCTCTGCGCATGGCGCTTGCGCGCGAACTCGAAGGCAAACCGGAGACAGCGTTCCACGCCACGCCGCGTGTTGATGCTTTCCTGGATGGCCACCTCGTGAGGCGTACCCTTGAAGACGAATCCCCCTGCGCCCGTGTAAAGCCCTTCGTTGTTCTCCCGGACCACCACAAAGTCCACGTCCTCAGGTTGCTTGTCTTTAATGGGACAGAACCGGGCGTCGTAGAGTCGCACCGGACGCAAATTGATGTACTGCTCCAGCTCGAAGCGAATCCGCAGCAGAATGTCCTTTTCCAGAATCCCCGGCTTGACGTTGGGATGTCCGATGGCCCCCAAAAGAATCGCCGGGAACTGGCGTAGTTCGGCCAGCACACTGTCGGGCAAAGTCTCACCGGTCCGCAGATAACGGTCGCCCCCCAAATCGTAGTGGGTGTAATTGAGCTTAAAACCGAACCGGGTCGAGGCCGCGTCCAGCACTTTGATGGCTTCCCGGATCACCTCCGGCCCGGTGCCGTCCCCTCCGATGACCGCGATATCGTAGCTTTTCATGCGATGCCAATTCCGTGGGCGGCCGTCTTGCCGCCGGAGCCCGTGATGCTAGCGATCCCATGCTACAGGGCAACCGCATTCTCAGCGCGGCAAATGAGCGGCGGTGCATTTCACTCTTGGAACAACCCTCAGCATTCCCGGAGTTTTTGCCGGTCAGAGCTGCGGGAATGTTGAGGGATCACGGCTGTTTGTCGGGCTTCCTGTCGTCGGCGCTCAAGAAGTGAAATGCGCCCCCAACCGGGGTGGCCCCTCCGGGTGGGATCCTCGTGCGGTGGACGGCACCGGAGGATGGCCCGTGTTTGCCACCTCCCGGCCAACTGCTTGCCCGTAGGATTTCCTGGTGCCAGATCCGGAGAGGACAGAAGTTGCCACGGCTGGAATAACCCGGGATGCGGGCACCTAAAGGTCTGCGCCAGGCCGGTTCTGCCCAGGGGCACGCCGCAGTCTGCAGATTCCGTGCTACTACGTTGCAGGGCCCTGGAGGGCCAGCAGCATGAGAAACGCAACCGCCAACCGCGTTCCCACCCTGATGCGACTCGGAAACCGGTCGTCCCACGGGTGAGCCGATCCGTTTGTGGCCCCGCTCCAAAGGAGGCGGCAACCATAAAGGTAGGAGGCCCGTGGTAGGACAACGCTTCGGGTTGCGCCAATGCCGCCTTTAGCGTGAACCGATCGAACAGGCACCCAAGAGATCTGCCGTTTCGTTTGCTTTCGCCACCCATGAAAGCGCGCCGGGGCCATGCCGCCGACTTTTGCGGCGGTGCTTGGGGTCAACCGGCAGGCTTGCTCCAGCCCGGATTCCAGAGCCGCCGTGTGCCGTTGGGCAGCAAACGGCCTGGCATCGGGACCCCACGGGATGTCGAAGGACGCACGGTCTTTTTGCGACGGAAAGGCCGCTGCTTGGAAGGGGCGCTGCTGGATTGTCCCGGCGGTTCGCCTGCACGCAGGCATGGCCCGGATTTCTTGGCGGCAGAAGAGGGGCGGTGCTAGACTGGCAAGGCACGTGGTTTGGAGAGCGAGCCACACAGCGGGCGAGGGGCGCAAGAGATGGGAAAGCCCCGGGCCGCCAAGGGAACGTTGAGAAGGATGCGGTTGATGAAAGGGCATTAATGAAACCGCG
>Ga0209017_10002052_pt1 | contig 13799 bp, 8 predicted proteins | sample YNPBryunderm2012_FD_185812 | JGI IMG/M metagenome (GOLD analysis project Ga0209017, IMG submission 185812) | Anoxygenic and chlorotrophic microbial mat microbial communities from Yellowstone National Park, USA - YNP Bryant MS undermat 2012... ... | reverse complement strand
TGAGGATTCTGCTGGGTGTGGCGCAAACCCGCCTGCACCGCGGGGATGAATCTCCCGCCTGGCCGGTGCTGGACCAGGCCGAGGCGATGCTGCATAGCCGCGTCCTCATCGGCGAAGCGACTGCGATCAGCCGCCAAACCCATATTCATCAAAATCTTCTTGCACTCCGCTATGTGGAAACCCTAGGAGCCGCCAGCCAGGCCCACGCGCTGGAACGGGCCACCCGGCTGTTCAGCAACCTCGAAGGCATCGAAGACTTCAAGGCGTCGCGTGACCTGTTCTCGGTGGCGCGACTCCAATTGATCGAACGGGCGGTCTTGAGCCTCACCAGCGAATCGATCCAGCTCTCGAGCCGCGCGCGACGATTCGTCGAAGAAGAGGAATACCTGCTGCGTTTGCGGATCCACCGCGACACCCGCGCGGCGTTGGCCGCCGACGCATCCTCCTAAACCACGGACGTGCCATCAACCCCGCGTGTGGACGCATTCTCTTGACACTTGGTCCATTCCATTCCATTCCATTCATCGCTTGCCCACGATACGGCGTCAACCACGATGGCTCAGACTCAACCTGCCCCTCTCCACACCGCGGCCGCCGACAACCTGGAGGCCATCGACCAACTTCCCCCCGAGCAGCTCGCCGACGAGATCGACCAAGTGCGCGACCGAATCAACCGCATGAGGATCTCGCTGGGCCGCTTCTTCGTGGCCAAGCAGGAGCTGATCGACCTCATGACAGTCGCCGCGATCGCCCAGGAACCCCTCTTGATCGTCGGCCCCCCCGGCACCGCCAAAAGCGACCTCGTCCTCAAATTCAAGGACGCCCTGGGCATCGCCGATGAGGACTATTTCGAGTATATGCTCACTCGCTTTAGCGAACCGTCGGAAATCCTCGGCCCGATTGACATCAACGAACTGCGTGAAGGACGCTACATCCGTCGGGAACAGGGCAAGCTGCCCACTGCCAGACTGGTCTTTTTGGACGAGATTTTCAAGTCCAATTCGGCGATTCTGAACATTCTCTTAACCATCATCAACGAGCGGAAATTTTACCAGGATGGCGCGCCGCGGCCAGTGCGTTTGAAGGTACTGTTGGCGGCGACCAACGAGGTTCCCGAGCAGGGGGAACTCGCCGCGCTTAAGGATCGCTTTGTCCTCAAGGCCGAAAGCCGCTCGGTGCAGGAGGACCACTTCGCCGACCTGATCGACTTTGGGCTGCGCTCTGAAGTCTACAAAGGACTCAACAAGAAACCCTGGGCCGAGGGTCACTGCAGTCTGGCCGACTTACTCAAAGCGCACCGCCACCTAATCCAGCAGTTCGGACGCCGTGATGACCGTCTGGAATCTGGCTCGGCTGATCGCGCCTTGTTCTTCCCCGACGAGGTATTCCGCGAATTCCAACGCTTGGTCCGCACCTTGGTCCGCGAGGACCGCATCTTTATAAGTGACCGCAAACTCGTCAAACTTTACAAACTTTTCCGGGTTCGCTCCTGGCTGCTCTCCGGTGGGGTCGTCAGCATGGACGACCTGCGGTTGCTGGCCTATCTAGGCGAAACCCATCAGGAGATGGAACTTCTCCGCGAAAAAATTCCCATTCTCTTGGGCGATCAACTCTAAAATCACTCCCGACGCAACTCAACGAGCGCGATCCACCCGGCCTCCACTTCCGCTCCCCTGCGACTCTCGACCCTATGACGACCGCGACGCCCCACCAAGCTCATCCGACCCCGCCAGCCCGCGTTTCAACCGGACCGCTGCCACCCGACCAGGCGCGCCGGGTTCTCGTGCGGGGCTTGGCACAGCAGCGGATCGCCCGTCCATCGCCCACCTCGGCTCGACACGCCTTAAGCTGGGCGTTGGAAATGACCGCCTCGGGAGAATCCCCACCGCCCATCAATCTCGTGGCCGACCTCGGACATCTCATTCTCGGTACCGACGAACCCGAAGCCTCGTCCTCGTCCGACCGCCCCCCCAGTCACTATGCCGCCGGGCTTACGCCCGCGTCCCCCTCCCCTTCCTACACGGCCCTCGTCCCCTTCTACGACCGATTGATCCGCCGCTACGACGATTTGGTGATTGGCAAATTTTTGGCCGATCCCACCTTCCAACGCGGGGCCGAAGCGGTTCGCCATTACCCAGAGGCCGACCGGGTCAAAGGAGTGGCCTATCTGATTGCGCGGATCGTCGAACGGGCCGGTATCCAGGGACCAATCCTCTCGCCCGCTGCGCTTCGGAGCCTCGCCGGACTGCCCAACGAAATTGTGCGCGATCTGCTCGACACCGCCCTGGAACCCAGCGACGACCCCAACGCCGACGCCCACGAATGGGCCGAGGAGGCCCGCCAACTCGATACGCTCACCCACGCCATCCGCGACATGGGCGAGGCTCTGGCCCCTGAAGACCTCTTCGAATTGGAAGAACGCACCGCTCTGGAACAGTTCGGGCAGCGGATCGCCCTGCGTCAAACCGTGGCGATGATCCAGCAGTTTCTCAACTTCCTCCATACGAATCCACCCCGACTCTCCCGCTCCATCCGTCGGGTCGCCACCCGCTTGCTCGAAGAGGACGCCTACCCGGTCGGCGGTTTCGCCTCACTTTCCAACCGCGGTTCGCTGGAAAGTTTGCTCCACTCGCAACTGGCATTCATGGAGCCTCCGGATTCCAAGACCCCCCGCCCCGACCTGTTCGACATCAAATTCGTCCGGGATGAGCTTTTGTACTACGCGCGGGACGAAAACGCCTTCTATCGTCGTCATCGCGCCACCTTCGTGTTGCTGCGGACCGACCTGGCGCGAGCGCGGATCAAGGATCCCGGATCACCCCGTCAACGAATCATTCTCCTGCTGGCCTTCCTGGTTGCCACAATTCGCGCGGCTCTGGAGCGGTTGGGAGAGGAATCGTTGGTCTTTGAGGTCATCCCGCCCCTCACCGAGGACGGCTCCGACCCTCTGGACCAGGAACGTTTGCTGCTCGCGCGGTTGCTCCGCGATCAGATCGCCAACCGCACCGTGATCTTCGCTGCCCCCCGCCCCATCCCGGCACTGGTCGCACACATCGACGAGGCGGCCCGCCGCAGCCTCGTCACGGTTTGGACCCTAGGCTGCTCCGACCCCACCCCCAACGATCCCGACGCACCCATCGCGCTGGGCACGCCGTTGGGAGGCTCCTCCTCGGTCACCCGCGACAGCGTGATTCGCCGTCGCCTGATCGTCTCGGGTCCAGTTCCCCTGCGTTCCCAGGCCGACGGTTCACTGACCATGTCCGAAAGCGACGACGCCTCAGTCCTCGAACAGTGGCAACACACCCTCAGGGAATGGCTCAACGACTGGTTGTAAGGTAGCGAAGAGACGGAGACAGCACGAACAGGTCGTTTCCCCGGTGGGCCAAATTCGACTTGGAGTCGGTCTTGAATCCGGCGGGACTCCAGCCCATCATGGTTCCCGATGAGTGGATGGTGGCCGTCCTCCCTCCCCCTACGCTCCCGCGAGCCAAGTTCCTCCAACGCCGCGGCGACGAGCATCTTCCCGACGGCCCGAGCGGGTCGTTGGATTCGTTCGACCAAGATGACTGCAACGCGAAGGGTTGCTTCTTCTTCTTTCCTTTCGAGGCGGGTTGAGTATGTCGCACGAATGGCGGGAGGTCTTGGCTGATTGCGAACCCTTCATCGAAGCGATCCGTAACGCGCCCGACGATGATGGCCCGGTCCTGATCTACGCCGACTGGTTGGAAGAACGCGGCCACTCCGAGCGCGCTGAGTTGATCCGGGTGCAACTTGAAGCCGCCGCGTTGGCAGACACCCACCCCCGACGCGCTGCCCTCAAACGTCGCGAAAGCCAACTCAAAGCGATTCACCGTCAGTCCCCCCTGGAGGACCTGCCCGATCTGGGCGGACGAGTCATCTGGGGCGGATTCGACCGTGGCATGGTTCGTGAAGCCACTTTTGTTCATGTCTCGGACTTCCTGGAAGTCGCTGAGGACGTCTTTCGCCTGGCCCCGCTTGAAAAGATTCGCTTCCTTAATCTGGAGGCCAAGGATTTGGGACGTTTGGCGGACTCGCCCACACTAGCTCGGGTCCGTGCGCTGGATCTGTCGGAGCAGGGTCTGGAGGGATCCAGCGTCTCCCACCTGACACGCTCTCCCCACCTGGGCGCACTCCGGGAGTTGGAGTTGCGGTCCAACCCTCTTGGTCGTTCGGGAATCCAGCTTCTGGCGTCGTCTCCGCGATTGGCGGGATTGACCCGTCTGGGTTTGCACCGGGTCGGAGCCAGCGACGACGCGGCGCGGATTTTGGCTCAGGAGTCCTACCTGGTGCGTTTGGTCGAACTGGACCTCAGCTCCAACCCCCTTCATTTCGCCGCCGCCGAGGCGCTGGCTCAGTCGGTTCATCTCAATAACCTCCGCGGGTTGAATCTCTCCTCCACTTCAATTGGTTTCGCCGGGGCTGCGGCGATCGCGCGTTCCGGGTTGGGTCAACGTCTGGAGCGCTTCATCATTTATCATCTGCGTCGAAAGGCCGACGATTTGCAGGCCATCCGCGACCTGATGCCGCACGCTCTGGTGATCGGCTAATGGGAGGGAGTCGGGATGGAACCATCGGTGCCCGTGCGGATGTCGCCTCCTCCCCCGTTCCATTCGATTTGGTCGGAGAGGAGATGAAACGAAACGAGATGTTCACTCATCCCGAGACTCGCCAGAGGCGGCGGGAGCGGCGTTGGGGTTGGACACGGGTTTGACCCGAAGAACCCGCACGACTTTGTGAAGGGGGTCGTTGTATCTCGGCGAAGGCGCTGGAACGCCGGGGTTCGTTGGTTTGAGGAACCGTGCGGCCGGTCCGCGATCCTCGATGAACACCACCAATTCCAACTCATCCGGGTTGAGCGCGGGCAGCGATCGAACCAAAGGGATCGGCGGCGGTGACGGTCCCAGCGGGAGCAACCAGAGCGCAGGCGACGCCGCCGGTTTGGGCACCTCGGCAGCGACCGATGGCGTCAGGGTCGAAAGGTCCACAGTGGTTTCCCAGTCGAGACGAGTCCAGCCTGGTTGAGGTTGCAAGGCCAAACCCGAGGGACCGGCGGGAAGGGCCCGGAGCAGGCCGTGATGCCAACGCGCACCGCTCATTCCAGGATAAGCCACCCTGGATTCGATGAGCGCGACCACCACGTAAAATCGATCCTCGGGACGGAGATCGGCCACCTCGGCTTGGAGCCGGATGTCGAGACGATCTTGGTTCCGAACGGCCTCGGCTTGGAGCCGAATGGGACGATCATCGGGCGTGATGGCCGCTTTCATGTCACGCAGAGCTTTGCGCAGTTCGGTCAGCCACATCGCGGCCCTTGCCATCGAGCCGCCTCCAAGAGGAATGGGCACCCCGTTGATGGTCACCCGTGGAATCGTCTGGTCCAGATCGTCCAACCGCGACGGCTCGGCACGATCGATGGTCGGTGTCTCCAACCGCGGTGCGCCGCTCAACATGAAAGATGTGTTGGAATAGACGCTGAGGATCACGATCCGCTCCCGATCCTCGCTTCGCGCGAGTCCCCCCAGGGCGGCCTCGAGCGCGAGACAGCCTGGGTCGTCCGCGTCGAGGTGGGCTTCAACGAGGAGGGGTTGCGACACGTCGAGGGCGGGCATCTTGGGCGACGTCTGAGCCAACCGTCCGAGTTCCTCGTCAGCGCGTCGGTCAAGCCGTTGGTTTAGCGTGTCGAGTTCGGTTTGTAGACGGGCGCGTCGATCAGCTTCCTCGGGATCGAAGGGCGCGTGGAGTCTGAGGGCCAACAACTCAGCGCGACGTTCGGTGTCGCTCTCCCACCCCGGCGGGTTCCAAGCCTCCGCGTCGCAAAGCAGCCGATCGGCCCAACGGGCCTGAATCCGGGAAAAGCGTCCCTGACCGGCCAAGGCCCGGACCAAGGTTCTGCCAGCTTCGAGGGTCCACTCCGGTCCGTAGACCAGGGATTCGTTGCGCTGATCGTCAAACATTCCTTCCAAAACCACCTCGGAACGCTGGCGGGTCCAAGGTGGGTCGCCATTTGGTTCCCACCCCAAAAGAAGGACCAGAATTCGACGGGTGTGGAGATTCACCGCACGGGTGGGACGACTCTTGAGATCCTTGAGCAAAGCGTCGATTCGATTCCCAAGGCGATTCTTAAGATCATTGGTCAGGACGTCGATCCGATTCCGCGACTGAGCCGCCTCCTCCTCATCGTTCGCACGCATAATCAAATGTTCAATCTCACTCAATCGGGCCAAATTCTGAATGCGAATGAAGTCGGCGTGGTCGGTCGGTCCCAGGCGAAGCGGACCCTCGGCGGTGCGGACCAATCGGGCGGGGTAGAATTGTCCATTCATCTCCAACGACCCCCCTATTTCGACAGGTGGGGATCCGTCGTTCGGGAGCGTTGGGCGGCGTCCCCGGAAGCGAGCGGGGCGCTCAGCCACCATGAAGTCGAGCTCCACCGCGATCGGGGGGGGGCGGTCGGCGGCGTTCAAGTCGGCGGGCGTGCGGGCATGCCGAGCGTCAACCTCAAGAGCAAGAAATCGGCATCCCTGCGCGACTGGATCGAGCAAAAAGGGTTGCGACCGCGCGATGGTCCACCGCGGCGGGTCGGCCTGGGGATCGAGCCGGGCGATTAGGAAGGGGTCGGGACCGTAGTAATCGACGAACAGGGTCCACACCCCGGCCCACTCTTCGGCCCAAGCCTGGGCGGTTGGCTTCCCGTGGAACCACTCCCGCATCCCCGACTCACTCGCGGCAGCCGGCGGCAGCGTGGCCAGGAGGATAAGCGTGGCAGTCCAACCGAGGACCGAACCGGCTATCGGGACACAGAACGATCCGCTCACGTGGTCGGGTCTCCTGAGGCTCCCGTCGCCATTGGCGAACCGCTGACGCGAAACGACTCGGCCAGCTTGATCGCTTGAAAAAGACCGCGGGCCTTGGCCAGCGTCTCCTGATATTCCGCCGTCGGGTCGCTGTCGTACACCACCCCCGCCCCGGCCTGCACGTCGGCGTAACGTCCGTGACGCACGATGGTCCGCAACGCAATGCAGGTATCCATGTCTCCATTAAAATCAATGTAACCGACCGCCCCGGCGTAGGGTCCGCGTCGGGTCGGTTCCAGTTCGTCGATGATCTCCATCGCCCGAATCTTGGGCGCGCCGGAAACCGTCCCCACCGGCAAGGAAACCCGCAGCGCGTCGAAGGCAGTCAAGCCTTCGGCGAGCTCACCATAAACGTCGGTCGAGAGATGCATCACATGAGAATATCGCTCAACATGCATCACATTATCCAGACGCACGGTGGCGGGTCGGGCCACCCGGCCCACGTCGTTGCGTCCCAAGTCGATGAGCATGACATGTTCGGCTCGTTCCTTGGGGTCGGCGAGCAATTCCCGCTCGAGGCGACGGTCCTCCTCTTCGGTCGCGCCACGGCGGCGGGTTCCGGCCAGGGGACGCATCGTCATGCGACCCTGGTGGACCCGCATCATGATCTCCGGGGAGCTGCCGATCAGTTGATACGAACCGTGGTCCAGATAAAAGAGGAATGGGCTGGGATTGACCACCCTCAAGGCGCGATAGATGTCGAACGATCGGCACTCCGTGATCAGGCGGAACCGCTGGCTGGGGACGACCTGAAAGATGTCCCCGGCGCGGATGTAGTCTTGACAACGGGCGACGACGGCCTCGTAACCGGCTTGGTCGAAGTTGGATTCGTAGGGGGGGTCGGGGGTGGGGGTCAAATCGAGGTCAGTCAACCCCAGATCGATCGGGGTCGAGGCACCGAGCCGGGCGATCAGGCGATCGAGGCGATCGCGGGCGCGGTCATAAGCCTCGAGCCATTCTGAGTCAGAGGACATTCCCGGTGGCTCACCGCGTTCCAACCGTTCGGTGGTGGCCTGGGGATCCGCGGCTGCCTCGATCAGGCCCCGGGGGCGGGCTACCACCGCGACCACCATGAGTTTGCGAATGTGATCGAAAACTAAAATCTGGTCGTACAAGCCAAACGCCAGATCGGGGAGGTTGCGATCGTCGGGCGGTGGATGCGGTAACCGCTCGACGTATCGCACCGTGTCGTATCCGGCGAAGCCAACCGCTCCGCCCAGGAAGCTGGGCAGACCAGGCAGTGGAAAGGCCGCATGAATCCCAACCCAACGCTCCAGCACCCGCAAGGGGTCAGCCGTTTCAAAGCCGTGTTGGACTCCCTGAGCCGACGAAATGATCATCCGGGGCCCTTTGGCCTCGAACCAGAGGAAGGGATCCATGCCGATGAAGCTGTAACGCCCCATCTTCTCTCCACTCATCACGCTCTCGAACAGGAAGGCGGGACTTGGGGAGGTGGCCAGTCGGGCGAAGGCGGAAACCGGGGTCAGACCGTCCCCCGAGAGCCGGCGCGCCACCGGTCCGCAGCGGGCGCGATGGGAACGAACCTGGTCGAGAAACTCGGCGAAGCAGGGAAAAGCCCCGGGCATGGAGGCGGACTCTCGTTCGTGGCGTTGTGGAACAAGGATCAAGCATAGGCGACGCGCCCGACCAGCCTCGACGTTGTAATCAACGGCTGGTGGAACCAATTTCCTGAAGATGGGAAGCGGGGGTTCACTCTAACGCGATCCAACGGCTGATTCAATGACGCGGTGAGTCTGAGGTCGGGGTGGCATTGGCCTCCCTCGGGGCTTGAGGCGGGTCCGTGTCCGTGGCTGGGATGGGGTTGGACGCAAGGCTGGCTGGGGCCGCGATGGGCGGTGCCAAACGTGGAGGACTCAGCGCCGTGGAAGGTTCGACCCGTGGTAGAGGGCTTGGAGACTTGGAGTCGCTTGGCGAGGGACTGGCCCCCCCCGAACCAACCGCCTCGCGGGCTGATCCCGAAGGCGATTCGCCGCTGGCGGGTCGCCGCGGCGCGATCGTGGATTTCACCCGTGCTTGGATCGCGCGAACCGCCGCCAGCAGGCCGCCACCCAGGGCCGCGGCCTGCCAGTAGGCGGGCGAAGACTCGGGATGGCGGATCGTCAACGCGACCAGCGACAGCAAGCCTAAGATGGTGGTCAATGCCTCAAACCGGGGACGAGTCGCAACCCACATCCCCACCCCGAGAATCAGCGCGGCGGTTCCGCCTAGAAACGTCAACCGCGACCATTCCATCAACTGCGGATCCAGCGGATCGCCGGTCCTCTCGAAGGCCAACCAGCGTCCCGGCGCGGTCTCGCGACGCGAACCGGCATCGTTCGCCGACGCCGTCCCTAATTCCCCAATCGGAGCTGAGGCCGCGGGTGAGGCCGCGCTGTTGGAAACCGGTGAGGAATCTGGGTTCAACTCCGGGCTGAACGGATCGAGACGGGCCATGCGGCTCCAGCCCAAGCCGGACCAGCGCCATTCGTTGGCGTCGGACCATCCGGCGGGCACGCCCAGGACCACGTGGTTGTCCTGGGTCGAGACGAACCAGCGGACTCGACCGAACGAGGCGTTTTCTACCCTGGGCAGCGGCCAACGACGGGTTTGGGCCTCGCTCCAGGGTTCCAAGGTTCCCGGCGGCGCGATCGCTTCAAATTCGACCCGCACTCGTCCTGGCGGCAAAGCCAGACGAATCCGATCGTTCCCGACCCGCTCCGGACCAACTGTCCGCCCCGCCACCTCGCAGCGCCGCGGTTGCGAACCAAGAGGCAAGATCATCTCGATCGTCCCCGGGTGACTGGTAATCGTGAGACGCATCGACCACCACAACACACCGTCGCTGCGTTCGGCCTGACGCACATCGCAACGCTCGATCCGAACGGCCGGTAATTCGGCTGGTTGAGGCAATTCGATCATCAACTGCGGTGGGGGTGGATCGAGATGGTCTTCGCGAGAGGATTGGGAGGGGGATTCGGACGAGGGCCGCAGAGTCGATCGTCCCCTTCGGAACAGGAACGACACGCTCGGTTCCACCGAAACGCGGTCTATCTCATCGGAGCCCGAAGACGGCGGTGACAAGGGGAAATGGCCACGGGCGGTGTCGCCTTCGTTTCCTTGCCGAGTCTCAATTCGCCAACCCGCGGGAGTTGTGGTCAAGGGAGCGGAGAGCCGTCCGCGCAACCGAGGATCGAGTTCGACGGCGAGCCGTTCTTTGACCACGTCAGCGTGGCATCCCCTGATCAACGGCACGACCAACGAACGCGGGCGGCCCGGCTCCAACGGTGACTCCCAAGGCAAAACCGCGTCGAAACGCACGCTCACCTCGCCAATCGCGGGCGCGGCGAACTCCAGACGCATCGGTGTCACGCAGGAGGCCGAGGGATTGGTGGCGGTCGCGTTCTCCCGCGTCGCGTCGGTGCGGGTGCGGTCCTGCATGTGTTCCAAGCGGACTCCCGAGGGGGGTCGAAACTCGATCGCTTCGACCAACTCGTGGGGGACGCTCAAATTCAGCTCGGTCAAACCCTCCCCCTGGCTGCGGATGTTGAGGGTTTGAGTCCAGCGGATTGTTTGGGGATCGACCTGGGCGCGGATGTCGGAATCCAGTTCCAAGCGAGGGGGACGTGTCCGCAACCCAACTTTCACGACACGCGCGGGGCCGTCGTGTCGAAGCAGGATGACGCGGCGATCCGCCGGAGGACGCGGCCCCGGCCAGTTGGCGGGAAAGGTGAATTCCTCGACGAACCCGGACGTGCCGTCGGGATCGTTCCAGATGAGGTCCAGGCCGGGTTCGGCGACCAGTAGCAAACGGCCTCCCCGCGAGATCAAGCCCGGCCCCGTCCAAAACGGCAGTGGGATGGCGCTGGAGTCGGGACGGGGCATGTGTCCTTGCCATTCGACCTGACGCTGCCGCGATTCCGGAGAAACTCCGCCCGAGCGGTCCCGCCCGGACCCCGTGACCCACTCCAGTTCGATCCGGGAGACCCCGTTTGGAAAGGCCGCAGCCTCGACGAGCGGACTTGACGCGCCGCCGCGTTGTCCGTCCGATCCGGTCGCGCTGGTCTCGAGCGACCAGCGGCGGACGATTTCCGAGGGACCGACCCGCTCGGGTTGGAATCCTTCGGGCAAGGCGATCGTCACTCCGGAGAGTCCTCCTTGAACCATTTCCAAAGTGGCCCGGCTGCTCCAGGCGAGACGTTCGCGGCCAATCGTCAGGGTGGAGGCGGTTTCAACCAGCGTGCGGGCCGGGACGGGTCGAGCGGTCACGGCGATCTCGAACGGTTCATCGAACCGGAAGGCTCCCAGGTTAGTCTCGGGCGACTTCAACTCGGGCGGCAGTTCGGTGGCCGGGTCGATCACCCTGAGCCCCTGAAGCGGGCGTAACTCAAACCACAAATCCTCGCCGCGATTGACTGCGAGGCTGCCCGAAAGGTCCAGCACTTCGACTGGACGCGGCAATCGGAGGATCAACTCGCTTCGCAAGGTTGTGGACCCCTCCGCCGCGGGGGAGGGTCCGCCCGCGTCGGCGACCGGTGTTTTGACGAACGGGCGACGCACCGTCAACGCCACCACCCGGCGTCCCCCCCGCAACATCGGCTCGGGCAAACGAATCTCGATCCGATTGGACGACTTGGCGACCGGATCGTTCGGGTTGGGAGTGGATTCGACGCGGGGAGCGCGGGCGATTGTCTGACCATCAAGGCGAACCGAAAGCAACTCCAGGTCGGGATCAAGGTCGAACCGCAGGACTTCCGGCGCGCCGCTGAGGCATCCAATCTCAAAGGTGGCCAAGGCGCGGCACGAGGTGGCAGTCAAGGTCGCCTCGACCAAAGCCCGCGCCGCCAGACGCACCGGGGCGCTGCGGCTGGAATCGTCCCGGGTGGACCAGCGCACCTCCAAGCGAGCGCGGGGGGTTAGGCGGGCGGTCAACCGACTGGTCGCACGCTCGGCGGGGGCCTCGTCCGGGGTGGGCGACGCGGCTGGGGCGCCGGGAGAAGTCGGAGTCGTCGGGGTCGTCGGGATGGGTTCCTGGATCGTGAAAGGCAAGGGTTGGCCATCGCTGGTCACCGCCTTGGCGATGCGACCCGGTACCGTGAGATCCAGACGGGTCATGGCGGCTTCAGGGATCGCCAAATCGAGGGCCCGACCTTCGGCCACCAGCCGGGTCGGCGCATTCAATTCGACGGTGACCGTCACGGTGGACCAGGTCGAGGCGGGCTGGGTGGACATGTCGTTGGGGGTCGCGTCCGCGACATGATCGGGATCGGTTCGTGTTCGCGCTGGGATTTCGACTTCCCAAACGTCGCCGGTTCCGACCCGAGCAGCGAGATCGCGGTCTCCTTCGTAAACTCGCTCCAGCACCCGACCATCGAGCCGGATCACCGCCCAGTAAGACCGCCGGGGATCCGGGATGGCGATCTCGTAGCGGATCACCAGGGCGACACGGTCCTCCATCGCCTCGCCTCGAACTTCGACGGAGCGCACGATCGGCGGAGGCTCTGGAAGAGGAGCGGCAAAGGCCTCCGAGGTGGCGAGCGCGACGCTCACAGTCAGGGTCCCCGCTAAGGCCAACGCCGTCACTAATTTTCCCCCCCAAGTCCAAAGGGCCAACATGTTCAGATTCCCTCCTGGGTGACGGCGAAGGAACTCGCGGGCAAGGGTGGAGACGCCGCGGATCATGGTTGGTTTGCTCCCGTTCCTCCAACTCATCCGCTCTCGCTCCCCGGTCCCTTCACTTCAACGCGACGCGACCCGCGGCGGCATCTCCAGCGCGGGATGCTCCCGCGTCCGGCTGAGGCCGCGGTCGCAGCGAACTTGAACTCGGGAGGTGGGCGGTCGCGTCAAACGGTCTGGAGGTTGGACGACGCGGACCCCCCATCGGTTCATTGAGAGGTAGTTGAGTTGACTAAGGAGACGTAGGACTCGGTCAGATCAGTTGGCCGCCGGCTGGGATCGACGTCCAAGCGCCGTGTCGGTCTGACGGATCGCCTCAAGCGCCTCTGCGTGCAACCGACCGTTGGTAGCGAGAATCGCCTGACGCTCCAGGTTGTAAGGTTGGCCCTCCAGGTCGGTGACCTGGCCGCCCGCCTCGCGCACCAACACGACGCCCGCGGCTGCGTCCCAGGGTTGCATGACCGTGGCGTAACAGATGTCGAAGGCTCCCGCAGCGGTCATCGCCAGATTCCACGCTGAAGAACCGGAACGACGAACCGAATGGGTTCTTGTGCAAAACCGGCGGAACAACGCCATTAGACGGTCGGGGTCATGCGGTTCCCAATAAGTCGGGAAGCCCGTGGCAATCACTGCTCCTTCCATCGAGTCAATTGAACTGACCTGGATCGGTTGCCCATTGAGAACCGCCCCGGCTCCCTTGACGGCGCGAAAGGTGGCCTGCTCCAGAGGGACGTGAATCACGCCGACCACGAGTTCGCCATACGCCTCCAGACCGATCGACACGCACCAGGGCGGCAACCCATGCGCGAAATTGACCGTGCCGTCGAGGGGATCGACAATCCATTTCCACGGATTGGTGGGATCGGCCTGAAGGCCCTCCTCGCCAAGGATCGTATGGCCGGGATGGGTCTCGAGAATTGTCTCGACAATCACTCGCTGACTGGCGAGATCGGCATCGGTGACCAGGTCGAAGGGACCCTTCTCCCGCGCGGTCACATTGCGGTACGACTCCAATAACCGGTTACCGCCGTGACGCGCGGCACGCTCGGCAGTCGCGGCGCAGTTTTCGAGGAGACGGGCGAAATCGGGATGATCGGGAGCCACGTCGGCCAGCTTGCGGGCGTCAAACTCGGCCATGAGCGTTTGCGACCTCTCCTTGGACCAGAAATGAATCTCTCCACGCCGTAGGTCGGGTCCGATCCAGGTTCGAGTCGGACATCAAACCCCTCCCCACGCGACCATTGGATTCAC
>Ga0209017_10002050_pt1 | contig 13801 bp, 5 predicted proteins | sample YNPBryunderm2012_FD_185812 | JGI IMG/M metagenome (GOLD analysis project Ga0209017, IMG submission 185812) | Anoxygenic and chlorotrophic microbial mat microbial communities from Yellowstone National Park, USA - YNP Bryant MS undermat 2012... ... | reverse complement strand
TCCCCCCCGCGCCGCCCGCTCGCGGAGCTCGTCGGCCCCCTCCTCGGCCACCAGGGGAAGTGTGGGCGTGTCCGCCTCGAGAATCGCCGAGACAACCGCCTGGCAGGCGTAGTCGGCCACCGTCACGGGCGAGTCGTCCTGCTTGGCCACCGCGCCTCCGGAGGACTCGAGACGCTGGCTGGCCAGACGGCACGCCCACGACCCCGCCCGCACCGCGCCGAGGGCCACCCGCGCGATCCCCACACCCTCGATGTGCTTCCAGTCCACCACCCATCCTCCCTCCGGATTGTTGTGTCCACCCCCACCCAAACGGGGCCGAGACAGGGGCGAATCATCCGCTTGGGTGGCGCTTGGGTTCGCCCGCGCCGCGCCTCGTTCCCTGGGATTGGTTCGGGTTGGACCGTCCCACGGCACCGCAGGCCAGCCAGGCGGAGCAGGCCACCCCTGATGCTACCGCGCGGCGTGGTCGGACGCCCCCAGGTCGCGCCACCCGATCGGATGGGATGAGATGAGATGAGATGGGATGAGATGGATTTGGAGTCGGATAGCGCCGCGTCCGGGTGTAACGATCCTGACGAGCCGGGCCGTGGTGTTCCCTGGGCGTTGGGTTGCCTGAGTCGCGGCACCACGGTTCAATCTTGTTCGAGTGTCCAGGGTGGTTTCGCTCTGGGGGGTGGGCGCGTGGGGCACGCGGATGGTGGTGGTCCCCAGGTGATGCGGTGATGGGACGTAAGTCACGTAATGTGATATGATATGACGTGATGTTGAGTTGATCGGCGGTGATCTGGCATTTGGGCAAATACTATCCCCCGGCGCCCGGCGGCATTGAGACCCACGTTCGCACCTTGGCCCAGGCCCAGGCGGCTCTGGGGGAGGAGGTGGGGGTGGTCTGCGTGCGTCACGACGGCGGCGCGACCAACCGGGAGGAATGGGATGGAGCGGTTCGAGTGGTGCGTTTGGGCCGTTGGACCCAGATTGCCAAGCTCGACGTGTGCCCCCAGGTGGTCTCGACTCTGCGACGCCTCACGGCCGCGGCGCGCATCCTGCACCTTCAAACCCCCAACCCCCTGATGGTCCTGGCGCTTCGGATGGTCCAACCCCGATGCCCCTGGGTGATCACGCATCAAAGCGACGTGCTAGTACAGAAGCTGCGGGCGCGGTTGCTGGAGCCATTCGACACGTGGGTTTACGACCGGGCCTTGCGGGTGCTGGCCACCTCGCCGCCTTATGTCAACGGATCGCCCAAGCTGCGGCGTGCCCGCGCGGCGGGGCGGCTGGGGATTTTGCCCAACGGGATCGACCTCGAGCCTCTGATCCACCCCTCGGCGGCGGACCTCGACCACGCCCACGCCCTCCGCCAGCGTTGGGCCGACCGGGGACCAATCTGGCTAGGCTGCGGACGGTTCATCTACTACAAAGGGTTTCTCAACGCAGTCCGCGCCTTGGCGCAAACCCCGGGCACCCTGATCTTGGTGGGGGATGGTCCCGACCGACCGGCCATCGAGGCGGAGGCCCGCCGTCTAGGGGTGCGCGACCGTTTGGTGTTGCCCGGCGCAATGGATTATCGCGCCATTACCCCTTACTATTTAGCATGCGACGCCTTTTGGTTCCCCTCGATCGCGCGGACCGAGGCCTTCGGGATCGCTCAGGTCGAGGCGCTGGCTGCCGGCAAGCCGGTGATCAACACGGCGATCCCCGATTCCGGGGTCGCCTGGGTGAGTCCCCATGAGCAAACGGGTCTCACCGTCCCCCCCCACGACCCAGCCGCCTTGGCCGCTGCGGCCCGTCGTCTGCTGGAGGAACCCGGTTTGGCACAACGCCTCGGCCAAGCCGCCCGCCAACGCGCTTTGAGCGAGTTCGATCACCGCGTCATGGCCCGGCGCGCTTTGGAGTTTTACCACCCCCCCGCGCCCTCCCAAGCCCCAACCGGCCCCGCCCCCCAACCCCCGTTGCCCACACCCCGGCACGACCCACCAGACGCGACCCCACCAGGGAACGCCTCCGCCTCCTGAACGGCCGCGCCACGCCGGGCGTCGAAGCGACGGGACAGGGCAGGGGGGAGAGACGACGCCTCCACAAGCTGGGTGGAGGAGACCCTCAGCGGTTGGCCGCCGCAAGGGCGCGGAGGATCGCCAGGCGGACGTCCCGGGGAACCCCATCTCGAATCAACATCTGTTCAATCGCCTGGGCAGAACCTTCAGCGCGGACGCGGCGGAGTTGGCCTTGGGCGTCGCGGTAGCAGGCCTCCAGCTGGATCTGACCGTTGACCGAGGCGACCGCCATACCTTCTACCCCGGGGAGGTTCGCGGCCGTGGTGGTCGCCGCGGCCGCCCGTGCCGTGGTCGTGACCTGGCTTGACGCCTCCGCGCGCGCCCTGGCCGTGACTGGGACGCCCAACCGTTCGGCCAAGGCGGACGCCTTGGCCGCCGCCAAGTCGTCCGGGGAGGCAACGGGGGGGAACTCGGCGTCGTCCGCCTCGGCGTCGCTTGGCTCCTCGTCCCAACCCTGGTCGAAGTCCCAGTCCGAATCGAACTCGTCCTCGAACTCCAGGTCGGGGTCGTGGTGGGCATCCAGATCGTCCTCCCTGTTGGGACCCAACGGGCTGATCAAGGAATCGACCATGCCGACGATCAGGGGAGGCAGCCCCTGGCGCTGGAGGAGTGCGGCGCGGGTGATCGGGTCCAGGCCGTGGTCGAGTCGCAAGCTGAACTCGCGGATCGGCAACCGCTGCATTCCGCGGCGGAGCGAGTGGGGGTGGCGGGGCTGGTCGAATTGGTCGGCTGGCTTTTCCCACCCCGGACGCGAACCCTGCCAGCCCCGAACCGCCACGTGGTCGTCGTAGCGGGTGAGGAACACCGTCAGCTGCGCCTCGTGGTAGATCAGCGAGGCCAGCGGATGGGCCGCGGCGGTCGGAGCGGCCAACGGGACGGAGCCAGGGACCCCGGCCAAGGGAGAGCCGGTCGTCGGGGGGGGGTCGGTCGGGACCAACGCCCGCGCCGGCGGGTTGAACCGGGCCGTCAGGTCGGCGAGTTCGGCCTGGATGCGGGACCGGGCCTGGGCAACCTCCTGATCGATCCCACGGCCCGAACCGCTGGCCAACCCGGGCGGTTGCGCGTCAACAGCCACGCCCCAAGGCCCCCACCCCCACCCCCACAGGGTCAAGGTGGTCGCGCCCCACGCCCCCAGCCAAGCCGCGCAACGGCCAGCCCGGCGACGCCCCCACTGCCAATCCCGGAAGAACGAACCAGCAACCGTCGCGGCGGGATGATGCCTCATTGGATTCATGGTCGCAGCCTTTCTTCGCGCCACGGAGGTCAGGGGAAGCCCCCCCCAAAAAAACCACCTTCTTCCGCCGAGGCGTGGGGAGAGGGGAGGGGGGGGAAAGGGGAGGGGAGAGGGGACAGGGGGTCGTCAACGAATCGGGTCGGGTCGGGTCGAGTCGGGTCGAGTTGGATCGGCTCGCCTCGGCTCGCGTCCCGCTGCGCCTTCTTCCGCAACCGGAGGGCCGCGGCGTCACCCACCCGCGGCGGGTTCGATCGGTCTGGACCAGGCTGGCCGCGCGGTTGCGCGGTTGGTGGGCTGCGGGACACGCCATGTTTGGACGCATCTGGCCCTCATTGACCGAAGCGGATTCCGTGGTGTAGGATGGAGGCAACGAGGCAGGGTTGCTTTGTTTCAACGGTTCACGCTCAGGGAGGGCGTGGCGCGAACCGTACCAAACCGAGCCGTTTCCTCCCGTGCCCAGGTCGTCGATTCTGGGGCGGTTTGGGTTGGACTCGGGCGGACTTGGGCCGTTTCGGTCGGCCAGGGTTTTGGTCGCGGTGGTGGCGACCCGCGCGACCGATCCAGGTGATGGCAGACCAACCCGGGCCACCGGGTTTGCGCCATTGGGACGAGGTGTCGCCCCCCATGACCAACCGTTTTGGCACTGGCTTGGCCACGGCCCGTGGCGTGCGTTTGGCTTTGGTGGTGGTTTTGCTGCTGGGTTCGGGCGCCTGGCGGTGGATCAAAGCCCGCCAGGTCGAGGACCGGGTCCAGGCCGAACGCCTCTGCCCAATCCGCCTGGCCGACCTGCCGCTTCAGGTGGGCAACTGGACCGGGCGGGACGCCCAGCTCGACCCCATTATCAGCCGCAACTCCGGCGCCACCGATCAGCTGTATCGCCGCTACGTGGATGAGCGCACCGGAGTCGAATTGGAAATCGTGATCCTGTACGGTCCGGCCCGCGAGATGTACGCCCACGACCCCCAGTTCTGCTACCCGCTGGCCGGCTATCAGCCGGTGGGACGTTCCACGGTGCGGGTCGTGGCCATCCCTGCTGGGGACGTAGACCCGACGTCGGCCCCCTCCCGAGTCGGCATCGCTCTGGAGCCCGGCCGCGCCTCGGCCACGCCGCCGGCCAACGTCCTGGCTGCGCCCTTCACCGCCTCGGTCTACACCCGTGTCGGCCGCGGCGAAACCCAGGAGGTGTATTGCGGGTGGCGGCTGCGGGGCGAGTTCGCCGCCTCGCCCGGGATGTACAAGACGGTCGAGCGTCTGGGCGGGATGTTCAAGATTCAGCTGGCCCGCCTGATCCGCCCCGGCGAACTGACCGGCAACCAACTGCCCTCCGGTGCCGCCGACCCCGGCCATCCCATTGAGCAGTTCCTCGGCGAGTTCCTGCCCCATCTCCAACGCGCCTTGGACCAAGCTGGCTCGTCCCCACGCCCCCGTTCTGGTTCGGCTTTGAGTTCAAGCTCCCCCGCGGGCCTGGCCCCGCCGGCGGCTTCGGTCTCCCCCACCCCGTGACGCGACGTGAACCCCCGGTTTATGGACAACGCCTCCCCGCACGCTCTACCCACTCCGGCTCCAACCCCGGCGCTGCTCCCCTGGTCGCCCGCCCCAGTCACGCCGTTGGCGGCCGTTGGGCCACCGGCGGGATGGGGGGCCTTCTTGGAATCCGATCACGCGGGCCGGGCCGGGGTCTTCAACCCTCGTTCCATCCTGCGGTCGATTCGCCGCCACCTCCTGGCCGTGCTGCTGCTTTGGCTGGTCGGGGCCGCGGTCTTAGGCGGGGCCGCTTACGTCCTGGTCCGACCCACCTTCGAGGTGGCCGCCGTGGTCGAAGTCGCGCCGCCGGCCCCCGGGGTCTTCGTCACCTCCAACTCCGGCCTGGATCAGGAAATGTACATCCAAAACCAGGTCGCCTTGGCCTCCAATACCCGGGTCTTTACCGCCGCGCTGGCCAAACGCAACGACCTGGCCAGCCTCCCCTCATTGCGCGACGCGGACGACTTCGTGGAGCGGTTGCGCAAGCTCATCAAGGTGATCCGCGACCCCAAAAACAGCCTCATCTCAATTGGCATGACCAGCGCCGATCCAGCTGAGGCCGCCGAGATCGTCAACGCCGTGGTGGACGCCTACCTCCAAAATGCTGAGCAATGGGTCGATCAAGAAACCCGGCGCGCCATTGACCGCTACAAGGAGATGATCCGGGCGCGCGAGCTGGAAGTGCAGGCCCGCCGCAAGGAGATCGAGGCGATCGCCGCCCAGCTTCAAGGCGGGGCGGACCTCGAATTGGTCAAGGATCAAAATAAACTCTCGATCGAACAAATCCGCCGGCTCACCGATCAAAAATTCCTCATCGAACTGGAGCTACGCAAGGCCGAAACCTATCTCAAGGCGTTGGAGCGGCGGCGCGACGAGCAGGCCCAGGCCCGCCCCTCCAACGACACCGGGTCGATCGCCGGGGACGCCCTGGGTGGGGCGGGCCGGCCCGATGCCGGCTTGGGCCCCGAGCCGGAAATCGGCGAGATTGCGGACGAGGTGTTGATGCATCCGATGGTCGCGCGGCTCTCGGCCGAGTTGGAACGGGCCCGCGAACGTTACGAGCGGGCGGCCCGCCGCGCTCGCGACCCCCGCAACGACCCGGCCACCCGGTTGGCCCGCCAGATGATGGAGGACTTGGCCGACCAATACCGCCGCCAGGTTCAACTCGTAGGCAGCCGGTTGGCCAAACTCGGCGGACTGCGCAACGAGCCGGGCGACGACCTGGACCGCGACCTGTTCCGCGCCCAGGTGGCGGTCAATCAACTCCAAACCAGTTTGGACCTCTTCGAGACCAAACTTTCCGAGGTGAAGATCGACTCCGAGAACACCGGCGACAACAAGACCAAACTCTACTTTGCGCAACTGGAATACGAGCAGGCCAAACGCGAGGCCGACGCGATCCGCAACCAACTCAATCAACTGACCTTCAAGGCCGAAAGCCCGCTCCCCATCAACGTGCGTAGCTACGCCTCGGAGGTGGGCAACCCCCGCACCAACCACCGCAGCCGGGTGCTGGCGGCCGTGCCGTTGCTCTGGGGGGTGGTGGTGGTGGCCGGCTTCGTGCTTTGGGACGCGCGGGCCGGACGGGTCGCCGACCCCGAGGAGTTGGCCGAGCGCACCGGCCTGGAGGTGCTGGGCGTGGTGCCGAAGGTGCCCGGCCTAGGTCAAGGCACCGCCCCGTTAGGGCTGCCCGACGCCGAGCATCTGACCCCCCGTCTGCGGCGTCGTCTCGACGAGTTCGCCCAAAGCCTGGACCATCTGCGGGTGGTGTTGTGTCAGAGCCAGCGGCTGGGCCAGCCTGGAGGCCCCGCCTGGTGGTCGGGAGGGGGCGGTGACCCCGCGGCCTTGGTCGGCGGGTGGCCCGCTAGCAAGCGATGCGTGCTGATCACCTCGGCGGTCTCGGGCGAGGGCAAAACCACCGTCGCGGCCCACCTGGCAGCGCGTTGCGCCTCGGCAGGCCTGCGAACCCTGGTGATCGACGCCGACCTGCGGCGGCCGTCCCTAACAGCGCTGCTGGGATTCAGCGACGCGCCGGGGTTAACCGATCTACTGGCACCGGAGACCACGGGCGACCCGAGGGCCGCCCAGGCCCAGACCGTGGCCGGCGGGGAACCGCCGCCGCCTCTTGCGATTGCCATCGAAGACTGTCTGCGGGTGGTCGAGCCGTTGGGTCCAGGGATGGGGGGCTACGTCGTGTTGCCCTCGGGTCCTCATCGTGGCGATCCGGGACGCCTGGTCCAACAGCCCCGCCTCGGCGAGATCCTGGCCCGTCTGCGCGACCGCTTCGACATCGTGCTGGTCGATGCGCCGCCGCTTTTGCCAGTGCCCGACGCCTTGGTCGTGGCACGCTGGACCCAAGGCGTGCTGCTGGCAGTGCGTCACGAAGCCTCCCGCCACCCCCAGGTCGAACGGGCCCGTCGCAAGCTCGACGCGGTGCGGGTGCCGATCCTAGGGGCCGTCGTCAACGCCGTGGTCCGCAATCGCGACGCCGAATCCAGCGCCGGCTTCCACTACGGCGGCTATGGGTATGGCTATGGCTATGGGTATGGCTATGGCTATGGGTCGAGCAACGACAACGCGGAGGATGTCAAGGTCAAGAGCCACGGTGACACCGCGGCGGTGGCCAACGGCAGCGCCAACGCCAACGCCAACGCCAACGGCAGCGGCCCAGACTCAGACCCAGACTCAGACTCAGACTCAGGAAAGGCCCCGGCGGCCCCGACGGCATCGACGTGGTTGGCCGCGTCGGGGGATCCGGCCCGGGCCGATGGTGACTTAGGAGGCCGGGCCTCATGAGCGTCGGTTCCCGCGGCCACGCTTCCGACTGGCGACGGCCCTCCCCTGCCGCGGTGACGACCTCCTCCGCTTCCCATGAGCGGTGCGACCCGGCCGACCCGGCTCCGCCAACCGCACCGGCCCGGCTCGACGCGGCCGCGTTCCAGGCGGGGTTGACCATCGCCTTGGTTGCGGTGTCGTTTGGGCCCAACTTGGTCAACCTGGCGTGGTACAAGTGGTTGACCGAACCCAACTACAGTCATGGATGGCTGGTGCCGCCCATCGCTGGGCTGATCCTGTGGAAGCGGGCCGCCTGGCTGAGACCCGCGCCGCCTACCGACTTGCTTTCCGGTTCGAGTCGAGGGCGGCGGGGCCGCCGGGCGTGGGCGTCCTGGTTCCCCTGGGGTTGCCTGGTTGGCCTGCTGGCCGCCCTGGCGTTCCGGGCCTGGCTTTATGAACGCAACGAGGAATGGCTGGAGACCTTCGGACTGATTCCCACCCTGGGCCTGGCGCTCGGAACGGTGGGCGGCCTGGCCTGGCTGCGCTGGAGCTGGCCGGCCTTGCTGTTTTTGATCTTCATGGTGCCGCTGCCGGGACGGGCGGATGCGTTCCTCGCCGGTCCCTTGCAGACCCTGGCGGCCATTGGTGCGGGCTTCCTGCTGCAACTCGCCGGCTTGCCCGCCCTGGTCGAAGGCAACACCCTGGTGGTGGCCGGGCAACGTTTGGAGGTGGCACGCGCCTGCAACGGTCTGTCGATGCTGATCTCGCTGAGCTGTTTGGTGACCGCCTATGTGCTGCTGACCAACGACCCGCCCTGGAAAAAGCTGCTGCTCTTGGCCTCGGCGGTCCCGATCGCCTTGGTCAGCAACATCTTGAGGATCACCGCCACCGCGGTTTGCTACGAGATTTGGACCCCGGAGATCGTGGACGACTACGCCCATGACTTCGCCGGATACGCCATGATGCCCGTCGGCTTCGCCCTGGTGCTGCTCCAGTCGGGGTTGATCGACCTGGTGTTCCAGGGCCAGAGCGAGCCGTCCCCCCGCGGCCATCCGCCGCCGACCGCCCGCCCCTCCGCCTGAACCATGCGTCCCGATTGCCCGCCCCTCTCAGGGCATGGCATTGGCCCCGGCCCGGCTCACCGCCGGCTCACCGCCCGGCCGAGGACTCCTTGGAAGTCGAAGTTGAAGTCAAAGTCGAAGTTGATGGATCGCCCCGCCTTGGCACGGATCGTCTTGGCGTCTCCCGAATCGAACCTCTCCCGGTCTGATCGGAAGCGACCGACTCCCTTGACCCCCCCCGACCCGATCCCGGCCAGGCGCCCTCACCCATGACCACGCCCACTCCGCTCCACGACCCCCACGGCACGCCGTCGAGACCAAGCACGCCGCCCTCGTCTCCACCCGCGCCGCCCACGCCCCACAGCCGGACCCCGACTGCCCCACGGCTCAACCTCAGAGGGTTGTTCGTCGTCTCGGGGCTGTTTCTGGTCATTGGGCTCGGGGGGCTAGCGCTCCACCTTCACCAATTGAGCCGGGGACCGGCCGCCTGGCTGGCCGAGGCCCAACGGCTGGCGATGGCCGGGCGGCTCGACCTGGCCCTGGGCTTTCTGGAGCGGGTCTTGGAACAGCAGCCCCGCCACCCCGAGGCGCTGGCCCGCCGCGCCGAATGGCGCTTGAGCCTCGTCCGCGGCCCCGCCGACCTCCGCGCTGCTCGTGACGACCACGAGGAGGCGATCCTGGCGGCCCCCGATGCCCCCGACCGCCAGGCGCTGCGCCGCCGCGCGGTGGAACTCGACCTGTTAGTGGGCCAGACCGCCGCGGCACTCAACCACGCCCGCGACCTGATCGCTCGGGGAGCCCACGACGCCCAGGCTTACCGCCTGCTCGGCGAGGCGCTGGAGGCCTCCGCCAAAGTCCGCACCGCCGCCGACGCCGCCTTGATCGAAGCCCGCGACGCCTACCGCACCGCTCTGGAGCGCGACGACCGCGACCTCGCAGCGCTGGAGAAGCTGGCCGATCTCGAAGCCCTGGTCTTCCGCGACACCGACGCGGCCGACGCGCTGATGGCCCGCGCGTTGGAGGTCGCCGCGCGTCTGGCCAAGAAGGGGGGTTCGGTCTCCTCCGCCCCCGGCGTGGAGCAGGGGCCAAGGACCAGCGTGGAGGCTCCCGGGTTGGAGGACCCCGCCGCGTTTCGGTCCTCGCCAGCCGCTCCGCTGGCCACGATCGCCCCGAGGGACCCCGCGTCGTTTGTCTCCGACCCCGCCGCCCGCGGCTTCGCCACGGGACCGGAGATTGCCGCGCGGTTGATCCGCCAACGCCACTACCAAAAACGCGGCCGCGGCGACCTGGCCGCTCTTGAGCTCGACGAGGCGATCAAGCTCGACCCCGCCAATGCCTTGATCCGCCGCGCTGCGGCCGAACTGGCCTTGGACCGCGGCGACCCCGAGGCGGCCCGCCGCCACTTGGACGCCATCCCGCCCCAGGACCGCTCCAGCCCCGACCACGCCCTGATTGAGGGACGGGTCCTCGACGCTCAGGGCCGCATCGAGGAGGCGCTGGCATGTTGGCGTCAAGGGATGTCCCTGGCCAAAGGGGGCGATCCGGCCTTGGCGTTCCAGACGGCCTTGACCCTGCTGCGCCAGGGACGGTTGGCCGAGGCCGAACCGGCGATCGCCGCCCATCGCCGCCTCACCTGGGACGACCGCGCTCGCCAACCCTCCGACTCGGCCCGCTTTCTCCAAGCCCTGGCTGATCTGAAAACCCGCCGCTCCGCCCGCGCTGCGGAGGCGTTGGAAGTGCTGGCGGTCAAGGCCTCGCCGGCGTTGAAGTTTCAGGCCACCCTCGCTCTGGGGCAAGCCTATGAGCAACTCGCCCGCCGGGACGACGCGGTGGAGGCTTACGCCAAGGCGGCCGATCTCGAACCCGGGCGGGTCGAACCGTGGTTAGCCCAGGCCCGTCTTCTGGGACCGGTCGAGCCGGTCCGGGCGCTCAACCTCCTCGAAAAGGCGCTCGGACGCTTGCCCGGCGACGAGCGGTTGTTGGAAGCGCTGGCCGAACGGGTCGCCACCCTGCGGCGTCGCCGCCTCGACGACCCCGAGGTGCGCAACGCCGTCGAGCGGGCCACGGCCGTCGCCGCTCAGGGTGCCGGCTCCTCCGACCGTCCCGGCCTGGCGCTGATCCGCGCCGAACGCGCCTGGACCGAGAATCAGCCCGACCAGGCCGCTCAACTGCTCGACGAGGCGCTGCGACGTCACCCCGATGATCCGCGGTTGGTTCTGGCCCGCGTCGAAACCGACCTCAGGCAGGGACGCGCAGGACCCGCGCTGGAACGCCTCGAGCAGGCCGCCCACCGCGGGGTCCCCTTCGAGCCGGTCGAGCTGCGCTGCGCCCGCGCGGTGTGCCTGTCGCGGGCCGGACGCCCCGAAGCGGCCAAAGCCGCGCTGACAAGCGACCTGGAGGATCTCACCACGGGTCAGCAGGCCCGGATCTGGAAAGTCCTGGTTGAACTGGCCGATCAGGAATGGAACGACCCGGCCACCGCCCGCTGGGCGGTCCAATCCTGGCGCGACGCGGCCCCCGACGACTTCGACGCCCACGCCCGCGCCTTGGACCTGGCGCTGGTCGCTGGCGACCTCGCGGCGGCCCAGGACGCCACCGCGCAGCTCGAACGGCTCGACGGCACCGGCCTGTACCAGGGTCTCAACGCGGTCTGGCCCGCGTTGATCGCGTTGCAACGCGCCGCCACGGCGGAGGCTGACTCCGACCTGCGCCGCCGGGTCGAACCCACCCTAAGGGCGGCGGTGGACCAACTGCGTGACCTCTCCCAGGCGCACCCCGAGCAGGCGATCCCGGCGATGCTCACGGCCCGCATCCTGCGTTGGCTCAACGACCTAGAGGGAGCCATCGAGGCGGCCCGCGCCGCCGTCGAGCGCGACGGTGCCCCCGCCTCGGTGGCCTTCCTGGCCGAACTGCTGGCGCGGGGCGGCCACGTGGCTGCGCTCGACGCCTTGGCTCAACGCCACCCCAACCAGACGCTGCTAATCCGCCGCCTCCAGGCCGAAGCCTTCGCCGCGGCGGGCCAGGCTGACCAGGCCCGTCGTCTAGCGGCCCAGCTGGTTGAGGCCGATCCCTCTAACCCCGCGCTGCGTCTGTGGCAGGCCAAGCTCGAACGCGACGCCCTCCACCACCCCGACAACGCCGAGGCAATCCTGCTCGACTTGATCGCCCGCCGTCCCGGCGACACCGGCCCGTGGTTGGCCTTGCTCGATTTCAAGACCAAGCAGCACCAAGTCCAGGCCAAAACCAACCTCGACGCCCCCCCCGCTCACGAGGCCCTAGCAGCGCTCCGCACCCGAGCCCTCACCGAAGCCAAGCCGGATTCCCCCGCGCTTTGGAAAGCTCAGGTGGCCGCCGTGCTGGGCGATCGCGCCGCGGCGATTGACGCCTACTACGACGCGGTCCGCGCCCGCCCCAACGACCCGGCCACCATCGACGAGGCCTCCCGCTTCTTCGAGTCCACCGGACGCCTCGACCTGGCCGAACGGGCCCTCAAGCTGCTGGTCCGCGACTTCGGAACGCCCCCCGCCAATCCCTCCACCGCCCCCAACCCCGCCGCGTCTGCGTCCGCCTCTGCGTCTGCGTCCGCCGCCAATCCCCTAGCGGTGCCAGGTCCCACCGTTGCCGTCGCCGCCGACGCCAGCGCCACGCCACCACGGTGGGCGGTGCGACGCCTCGCCCGCCTGCTGGCGTCCCGCCCGGTGGACGGGCTGGCTCAGGCCACCGCAAGGCGTCTGGTCGATGCCCTGGCCAGTCAGTCCAACACCCCGGCCGATCGTTTGGTCCGGGCCGAGGTTTACGCGGCCTCGGGCGACCCCCGCCACCGCCTCCAGGCCGATGCATGGCTCGCGGACCTGGTTCGTGACCGCCCCGGCGATCTCGACGCCCACGCCCTGTTGGCCCGTCTGCGGGAACAACGCGGTGACTACGCCGGCGCGCTGCCCCACGCCGAGGCGCTGGCCCGCGCGGGTCGTCCCGACGCCCTGGCCTATTACGCCGGCCTGCTGATTCGCGCGGGTCAACTCGACCAGGCCCGCGCCGCGCTCGATCAGTTGTTGGAACGTCACCCCTCCGACCCCCGCACCCTGGAACTCCATGCCCGCTGGCTCCACGCCCAGGGACGGGTCGAGCCCGCCATCGAGGTGGTGGCCGAGGGGTTCCAAACCGCCCTCCAGCGTGCCACGCTGGCCCCCGCCGCCGTGGACCTGACCCCCACCAACGCCGCGTCCCCTTCTCAAGCCCCCCCGCCTGTCCTGGCCTCGACCGCCTCGCCGGAGTCAGCCCGTCGTCTCGACGAGGCGGCCGCGATGGTCGCGCTGATGGCCCGGATCGGCCCGCCTCAGCAGGCCGTCGAACTCGCTCGCCGCCTGGTCGCCGCCTGGCCCTCCCCCGCGGCCGCAGCGCGGGTTGGGCTGACCCTAGGTTCGATCGGTCGGGCCGACGAGGCGCTCCGCTTGATCCGTGCCACCACTCCGCCCCCCGGCTCCGAAACCGGTGACACCCCCGCGGCCCGCGCGGCCGCCAACGACCTGGGCGACCTGGCCAAAGTCGCGCTGGCGCTCGGTGCCGCCCCCAATGGGCCGCCCGAGGCATTCGACCTGGCCGAAACCTTGCTCAACCGCGCCTTGGCGGCAATTCCCGATCCCGCTCGCGCTGCTCCAGCCGATTGGATTCAAGCCCGCGCCTTCCTCAACCACCGCCGGGGACGCCACATTCAGGAGGTCAATGACTACGGCGACCTGCTGCGACGCACCCCGCCACCCCGCGACCTGCGGTTCCTCAATAACCTCGCGTGGACCCTCTGCGAACTGCTCAAGCGACCCCACGACGCCTTGCCCTATATCGACGCGGCAATCGATCGCGTCGGTTGGAATGAAAATCTGCGCGACACCCGGGGCGTTATCCTCACCCGCCTGGGCCGTTACGACGAGGCCGCCGCCTATCTGGGCGAGACGATCGAGGCGTTAGGGTCCAGCGCCTCGGCCCCACTTCACTATCACCACGCCCGCGCATTGCTGCTGGCAGGCCAGACCGAGGCCGCCCGCGCTGCCTTCGCCCGCGCCCGCGCCGCCGGTCTCGACCCAGAGGCGACGCTGCTTCAGCCCGAAGAGCGCGACGAGTACCGCCAACTGGCTCCACGCCTGGACCCCCCAACCCAA
>Ga0209017_10002048_pt1 | contig 13817 bp, 11 predicted proteins | sample YNPBryunderm2012_FD_185812 | JGI IMG/M metagenome (GOLD analysis project Ga0209017, IMG submission 185812) | Anoxygenic and chlorotrophic microbial mat microbial communities from Yellowstone National Park, USA - YNP Bryant MS undermat 2012... ... | reverse complement strand
GATGCTGGCCTTGATCATCGTGGTCTGCATCGCCGCTATTACGACCCTGGGTACCAACGCCAGAGACACCTTCAGCTTCGTCGGCTCCAGAGTTGCACCACCCAGCAACTGAGCTGACAGCACTGCTCATAGCGGATAACGCGAGCAAGAGGGTGTAAAGGTCCCAAGCCAGTATGATGACCTGACACTATCCCTGGACAAACCCAACCGCGACCAGAAACTCCACTCCTTTCGATGAACATGTCGTCTAGGAGTGGAGCTACGCTTTTGGGATGCGGAGGGGCCGAAGAGTCGGGTTCATCCCCAGCGACGTCTCTTACCGGGACAATGGACCAGTATTATTCGTACGAGACTCTTCGGCGTAGGTGCGCGGTCCGTCCGCGTTTCCCCGTCACCCCGAATTATGGGTACGTGATTTCATGGGCATGTAGAATCAGGGCTTTTCGGCCAGGAGCTGCTCGATTTTCTTGTCCAGCTGCTCATCGGTGAGTTCGGGCCCATCGGCGCTGGTCCAGATACGGCGGCCTTGGCGATCGAACAGGGCCAGATGAGGGATCAAGAAGCAATCGCCGATCAGCTTGACCAGAGCTTCTTCTTCCTTATCCGGTTGAATCAGGATGAAGTTGGGGAAGGTAGCTCGTTTCTCCTGAAGGAACTTTAGGATCTTCTCTTTGCTGTACTGCTCGGCTGCTCCTAGTTTGTCCATGCTGACACTCATGCAAACCAGCCCCTGAGCGGCATACTTCTGATGCCGTTCCACCAATTTGGGGAACTTCTTAACGCACGGGACGCACCAGGTAGCCCAGCAGTCGATGAGAATGACCTTCCCTTTGTGATCCTGGATGGCCTTCTCCAATTGTGCCACCCGAACTTCGGCCACCTGAATCTTTCCTGCTTCTTCAGGGGGTAAACCCCGGCTGCAACCGACCCAGGCCACTACACTGGCGATACCGACAAGCAGCAAGTGTGTCATTGTTGGGTGCATAGTAAAACCTCTCCTCGTTCAGAAATCAGTCACAGGGTAGCGACAGCGGTTCATACCGCTATATCCCTGTACTCTTACTTCCGGATGGCCCTGGAGCTAAGCGCCAGGAACTTCTCTTTTGCTTATTGTTTGTCGCGAATTTCTCAAGGAGCAACAATATGCTGGTTCCCCTCAGTAATTCGGGGTTTCCAACTTCTGCGGGTCGGTCAGCCATGGGGTTCTGCACTGTACCGATCAGATAGACGGTGATAAGACCCCGGATATTCACCTGCTCCCTTGCTGAGGGGAAGTCGATACATCGGGGAGGATGCTGGGAAGCGGGGAGGCAGCTCTTGGCGGTGGACGTCGTATTCGGTGTTCTCATTCTGGAAACCAATGTTGGGACGGGAACGATGTGCTGCATCCCAAGCCACTTTGGGGATAAAAACGATCTGCCGTATCCTAAGCCACCTTGGGGATAAACAACGCTGGGAAACCGGAACGATGGGTTGTGATGCATTGCATGTGGGTTCGGAACTCCGAAGAAAAGAGTGTTCGGGCAGGAACAACGAGGATGGACACTCGCTCTTACCGTACGGTGGCCCAGTTTTCTCGACCCCGGGGAGTTGGTCTTCTTCTCACCTATTCAGTCCGGGATAGCGGCGATAAGATGGGATACGCGAGTTATGATAAGGTTCCCAGGTTGGCTTCGGGAGCGCTGCCAGGATGTTTGGAAATCCCGGCCGGCTGCTACGAGGCTCAAACTGACGGAGCCATGCGAAAATTGTTGCAAGGGTAAGACCTGGGGTTATAACGGAACGCTACCCGAATACTATTGAGACGTTGGTGGGAATATGCCGACACCGACTTCCCAAATTCGCAATTTTTGCATCATTGCGCATATCGATCATGGGAAATCCACCCTGGCGGACCAGTTTCTTGTGAAAACGGGGACGCTTCAGGAACGGGAGATGCGGGAACAAACGCTGGACAGCATGGACCTGGAACGGGAGCGGGGCATCACCATCCGCATGCACCCGGTCACGCTGTATTACACGCACAGGGGTCAGGAATACGAGCTCAACCTGATCGACACACCGGGGCACGTGGATTTCCACTATGAGGTGTCCCGAAGTCTGGCGGCCTGCGAAGGGGCCATTCTGCTGGTCGATGCCTTTCAGGGTGTACAGGCCCAGACGGTAGCCAACGCCTTCATGGCCCTGGAAGCGAATCTCAAGATCATTCCGGTTCTCAACAAAATTGATTTGCCCCAAGCTCGACCGGACCACGTCATTGCAGAAATGGAGCAGGCGCTATTGATCGATCCGGCTGAGGTGTTGCGGGTTAGCGCCAAAACGGGTTTCGGGGTCGATGAGTTGATGGCCGCTGTGATCGAGCGGATTCCTCCTCCCCAAGGGGATGTCCAGTCGCCCCTCAAAGCCCTGGTGTACAATTCGCATTTTGACACGTACAAGGGAGTCGTGGTGTATGTCCGGATCATGGACGGGCAACTCCGCATGGGACAGAAAATCCGCTTCATGCGTAGCGGTCGGGAATTTGTTGTTACCGAAGTGGGGCGATTCCGGCCCGCTATGACCCGGTGCGAGGAACTCAGTGCCGGCGAAGTCGGATACTTCACGGCGAACATCAAAACGCTGGAATACGTCAACATCGGCGACACTGTGACCGATGCCCTGCGGCCGGCGGCAGAACCACTCCCGGGATACAAAGAGCCGAAGCCCATGGTCTTTTCAGGGCTTTATCCCGTCAACAATGAAGATTTTGAAGATCTGCGGGAAGCTCTGGCTCGACTCAAGCTCAACGATAGCAGCTTCACCTATCAACCCGAAGTGTCCGATGGCCTGGGGTTCGGGTTCCGCTGTGGCTTCCTGGGGATGTTGCACCGCGAGATCATTCAGCAACGCCTGGAACGGGAGTGTGACATCGAGTTGGTCCAGACCGCTCCTAACGTTACCTACGAGATTCTCAAACGTGACGGTACCGTCATTACCGTCCACGGTCCGCAAGATGTGCCGGATGCCGGCCAGATTCAGGAGTTCCGTGAGCCGATAGTACGGGTCAGCTTTCTGATCCCTGCGGAGAACATCGGCGCCATTATGCAACTGTGTACAGACCGCCGGGGGACCTTTGTGCGGACCGAATATCTCAGCCCCAAACGCGTCTCGCTGGTGTACGAAATGCCGTTGGCCGAGGTCATCTATGATCTTTACGACAAGCTCAAGTCGATCACCCATGGCTATGGGACGATGGACTACGAGTTCATCGGCTTTCGACCCGCGGACCTGGTGAAGCTGGACATATTGGTTCACGGCAACCGCGTCGATGCCCTCTCCGTGATCGTGCACCGCTCGCAGGCGGAACGGCGGGGACGAGCTATCCTCAAAAAACTACGGGAGCAGATTGACCGCCACCTCTTTGAAGTGGCCTTGCAAGCCGCCATCGGCTCACGCATCGTGGCTCGGGAAAATATCGCACCCTTGCGCAAAAATGTGACGGCCAAATGTTATGGAGGTGACATCACACGCAAACGTAAACTCTGGGCGAAGCAAGCCGAAGGGAAAAAACGGCTCAAACAGATTGGCAAAGTAGAAGTGCCTCAGGAAGCGTTCCTGGCCGTCCTGGAACAAGAGGATTAGCGTGCGCAGAACCGTCGGCAGAGGGAGAGACCCATCGAAGCAGGGGTAACAGGATTGCAGAACCAACATATCGAGGAGCGATCGATCGGTACGGCAGGCAATCGTATGGAATTCCGACGATTTTTTCACGGGGGTGTCATCGTTTTTTGCCTGGTGCTGGTCCTACGGACGTGTTTGGTGTCAGCGTTCGTCATACCCACGGGAAGCATGGCGCCCACCCTACGCGGCTGGCACCGGGTCGAGCCATGTCCATGTTGCAGCTACGAGGTGGTGGTGGGATATGGATCAGCCGCGGGAAGAGAAGCGGTGGGTGTTCGGGCACGGTGCCCCAATTGCGGCGAGGAGTTTTCGCTGGCCAACACTGCGGTGACCGGAGGGGATCGAGTCCTTGTGAACAAGAGTATTTACGACTGGCGGCCACCGCGACGTTGGGAGTTGGCGGTTTTCACACCTCCAGAATCGTCCCCGGAAGACGCACTGTTCTTTGTGAAACGAGTGGTAGGGCTCCCAGGGGAATCCATCCGTCTGTGGGAAGGGGATGTTTACGCCAGTGGAGAGTTGTGCCGGAAAAGTTGGCGTCAGATGCAAGAAATGCGTCAGATCGTGATGGACATGGACTATCCTCCCCGTCCGCAAGGTTGGTCTTGTCGGTGGCTGGTCGAACCTGCCGATAGTGACGGGCGCTTGCCACGGACCGGGACGAGTCCCGAGACCCCCACCGGTTCAGTCCCTAATGCTGAAATTCTGCAGGGTGGTGTTCTGACGTTATCCGCGAGCCATTCTCCTCAGAGCCAGCAGTGCCTCACCTATCGGCACTGGGATTTTCAACGGCAGTGTGAGGAACCCATACGGGCCGAGAACCCTTACAACGGTGCAGTCCGCGGTCGAGCTTTCTTACCTGTGGTTCACGACTTGGGAGTGGAATGTACGGTGGAAGTACTGGCCAGTCATACCAGTGCAGAATTGGCCTTGCGTCTGTACGATGGAGCCGACCGAGTTGAAGCTGTTATTCCCTTAGGGAATGAACAGACACAGCGTTACTATTTGCTGGCTCCGCAGAGTGATGGTAGTGCGATGATTTCCGCTCGGCCCTGGCAGCAAGGAACCAGCCACCATCTGACCTTCGCCTTCATCGACCGAAGGGCGGTATTGGTGGTTGATGAAAAAGTGCTGTTGTGGCTGGATTTGCCACCCCCACCTCGGCGGAGTGCGGTCAGTCGGCCTTTGCAGTTGGGTGTACGTGGGGCAACCCTGCGATTGCGTCATCTGCGTCTTTTCACGGATGTGTACTACTATCCGGACGGCGTTCATGGTACGGAACAGGCGGCCCAACTGGGACCAGACGAATACTTTCTCCTGGGTGATAACAGCGCCCATTCCCTGGATAGTCGGCACTGGTCCCAGCCCGGGGTTCCCCGCTCGGCCTTTGTGGGGAAACCATTCTTGATCCACCAACCCTTGCGAGCAGCTCGTGTGCCGTGGAGCAGGGAGTCTGTCCGTACTACGCAGATGTTGGACTGGTCACGCCTGCGGTGGCTCCGCTAAGCTGCCAGAAATGACAACTGCCTCGGGACAAAAGTAACGAGGAAAAATCGGATCCGGTTCGGGAGTTTTTTCGGAGACGGGTTCCAGGGGAATTGCCTGGGAGATCATCCCTGGTAAAGATTGCCCTCACGAGCGAATAATGGGACAATCCCCCTTGGGTTGACGGAACAAGTGGGTCGCAGTGAGTCAGGGGAGGAGTCATGGCCGATCGTGTTCCTGCAGGAGGAGTGCCTCATCCGGTGCCTTCCGAGACAGCAGAATCAGGCCCGTCAGCACCGGTTTCACCCTCTCCTCCTCCGAGCGATGCGGCGAGTCCACCTGCCCCCGCTCCCTCATCATCACCCCCCCTAGCGATGGGCCTCCCCGCTTCCTCGGTGACGTCCGATGCAGCGGTACCTGCTTCCAGTCACACGACGCCCCCCGCTTCGAACAATGCGACCCCTTCCGCTACGAACAATGCGGCAACTTCCGTTCCAACCCCTGCAGCAACACTCCCTGCAGGCCACGCACCCACTCCGCTTCCCAGCCAGGCAGCGCCTGCTGTTCCCAACATCCCGGCGAGTCCAGCTACCACTACAGCGGCGAGTCCAACTACCACTACGGCGGCGAGCCCAGAAGCGGCATCTTCCCCCTCCGCCTCGGCGCCCTCCTCTCGTGACCACATACGAGAAACTATTGAAACGATCGTTTTCGTGGTCGTTCTGGTGTTGCTCCTGAAACTGTTTGTGACCGAGGCCTTTGTCATCCCCACCGGTTCCATGGCAGAGACGCTGTATGGCTATCAGAAGATTATCACCTGTCCGATGTGTGGGTATCGCTTTCCGGTCAACGCTCATGACGAGGCGGAAGGAAACCCGCTTACCCGCCGTCCTTCGCCGCTTGTCGGTTTTTGCTGTCCCAACTGCCGCTATCAGGGTCACATGGAGGAAGTCCGACCTGCCCCCACCCTCAACACAGGAGACCGAGTGCTGGTTTTTAAGCCTCTCTACCACTTTCGTCCGCCCCGACGGGGGGAAGTCGTGGTGTTCCGTTTTCCCGAGAAACCCCAGGATAACTATACTGCACAGAACTATATCAAACGGGTGATGGGATTCGGGGGTGAGACGATCGCCATTTTCCGCGGCGACTTGTACGTAACCACGGCCCTGGATTACCCCGAAGATGAACGCGATGAGTGGGGCCAGCCGTTGTATCCGCGACCCAGCGACCCCACCGAGTTGTGGAAGCCGCGGTATATGTATTCCAACGTCTATGACTCCAACCCTCGGGCTTTGAGTCTGTTCGAGGCTTCCCGTAAGGCGCACTTCCGTCCCGGTAGCGGGGGGTTCACGATTATTCGCAAGGAGGAAGCCCAAGTGCTTGCGGATCGGCGCATCGTCTTCCACAACGATTATCAGCCGGAGGAATTGATTCGCCAGGCACGGGCCTTGGGGCTAAGAGATGCCCAGGGCCAGGAATTGATCTGGTGGACCCGCTGGTATATCGGCCGGGATGGAGATGGTGCCTGGACGGTCAATGATCCGGCTCGGCCGACGGTCTTTACGCATGATCACCCGGAACAGCATTGGATTCACTACCGTCACCTGGCGCACCCCTGGAAGCGCCGAGGCCCTGATGCCCACGACCCCAGCCCGCCCACCGACATCGCCCAGCTGGCCCAGCAGAAACCGCTGCCGATTGATAACTTCCTCGGTTACAATGCCGGTCGGGATGCGGACAACATCCGGGCTTTACGCGACACTTCTCTTGACCGCCTCTGGGTGGGAGACCTGTTCCTGGAAGCGGAGGTCCAGTTCGGTACCAGCACCTCCGAGGTCGTCTTTGAGCTATCCCGTGGGGTCAATCGCTTTCAGGCGCGGTTCACACCGGGACACGTTACGCTGCACCGCCTGGGCAAGGGGGCAGAGGAGTTCGGTACTCCTTCCCGTCCCTGCCGCATTCGGCCGGGACAACGCCATCACCTCCGTTTTGCCAATGTTGATGCTCGATTGTGGGTATGGGTTGATGGCCAACGGGTGGATTTTGGCGCCGAAGCGGACTATCTCCCCGTCGAACCCGGACCCGAGGATCAAGCCGATGGGGAAGGTTGGACCTACGCCAATGACGTGGAACGGCCAGCCAGCATCGGTGTCCGAGGTCAAGCGACCATACGCCATCTCGTTCTCTCCCGAGACATCTATTACACCAGTGCCCGATTACCACCGGATTATAGCCAACCGGACATCTATTATGTTCAACCTGGCCACTATCTCTGCCTGGGAGACAACAGCGCTCAGAGTTCCGATAGCCGCAGATGGGGGTTAGTTCCGGATCGCCTCCTGTTGGGCAAGGCAGTTTTCGTTTTCTGGCCGGCTTACCCGGAAATGCGGATTGGCCTGATCAAATGAAACAACACCATCGCCTTGCCGTGGGATCGGATCAACCGGAGGGACCAGGTTGCACCCACTGGAGATAAGGTGGAATAAGGTGGAAATAAGAATTCAGAGCGAACCTCTAAGCGGAAGCCAGTGAGTTTGCACTCCTGGGAATATGGTCCAGGAAACGGGTATTCCAAACGGAGAACCCGATATGTAGTCCGACGATTAGAATGAATAACGTCCAGGAAGGTAACCCAGTGGGCAGGATGCGAGAGAACCTATGCTAAGCGGCGAAATTCAAATACGTGTCCGTTATGCGGAAACGGACCGGATGGGACTGTTGCATCATGCCAACTATCTGGTTTACTTTGAGCAAGCACGCACGGAATTGCTCCGACAACATGGTGCAACCTACAAGGACTTGGAGGATCAAGGCTATTATCTGGTCATTGCTAAGGTGGAGATCAAGTACAAAAGCCCAGCGTATTATGATGACCTGCTGACCATACGCACGACTGTCCTGCGTACAACGCCGGTGCGCATCGAGCATCGCTATGAAGTATTCCGGGAAGGGGTGTTAATTTGCGAGGGAACGACCACGCTGGCCTGTGTGGATAAGCAGGGACGATTGCAGGCAATGCCCCGGTGGCTGATGGAGGCAAAGTAGCCGGGCTCGGCGGACTCGGTTGCACGGGGGTGGGTCGGACTGATGGTCGGCGAAGGAGCTGAACAGACTCCACCCACCCTAGCTAGGATGCGGATGGGAGGCGGAATGCGATGCAGAGGTGTAGCATCATCGGCTTCCGCAGTGACGTGCGTTCCGCAGTGACGAGTGATCTGTTGCCAAGGTGTTGAGGTGCGAACGTGCGGCGCTTCTGGATTCATCATGTACTACCCACCTTGCTAGCAGCACTACCCGCTCTGCTAGCCGTGCTGGTGTTTGTGGCCATCCCTCCGGACGTGCGCTACGAGTACCTCCAGCGTGTTCGGCACCACCCGATCGACTGGATCATCCTGGGTCTCGGCTTTGCTCTCTTCTTGACCCAGATCTGGCTCTGTCGGCGGGCTTTGATCTGGCGAGAGCATCTAGGGGATTTTGACCCCAGTACCGATCGTTGGCTCAGTCATCTGGCTCAGGGAGCGGAATGGTTTCCGCTGCTGGGTCTGATGGGCACGGTGATCGCGATCCTGCAAACGTTCAGCACCATCACTCCCGGTGCCCGTCCCGATGCTGCTGAAATCATTCGCAAGTATGCGCCGGCCATCACAGCGACAGGTGGCGGATTGTACATGGCCTTCATCAATATTCTGCCCAGTTGGGTGGCCAATGTCGGACGTGACCTGATTCGCATGTTCGGCGGGGCCGCCCTGTTGCCGGAGGCGATCAGCGTAGAATGAGGCTCAGCTCGGTTACCGCTGGCCTCAGGCTCTAAGACCCGTAGGGGTCACGTTCCCAAAGTGTCCACCACTGATAACTGCTTGATCCACGATAATTTCACTTAGGATGCGAAGAAAGCGGATGCCGGAATGGAGTGACAGGTAAAATGTCCGTCAGGACATTCTTGTCCTGCCCAAGCAGAATGCGCGGATGTGGGGCAGAGGCATGGTCATCATCGGCACAGCCTGAGGAGGGTTGGAGGTGATTCGTCTGCCGCGTCGATCAGTGACCCGCTTTTTTATTCCGCTGATCGATGTGCTCATTTTGTTGTTCGCTATCTTTTTGTTGATGCCGTATGTCAGTGACCCGGTACTGGAGGAAGCGGGCGAGAACTCGGTGTCCCGGACGGATGCGACGGAATCCGCCTTACCCGACGATGTACGGATGTTACAGAAGTTGTTGCAGGAAGAGCGTCGTCGTGTGGCCCGTCTGGAAGAGGAACACAAGCGTCGTTTGAGCGAAGGGCTCCGCATTTGTGTCCTGCACATCGATCCCCAGGATGGTACCCTATATTATCAGGATTCGGAACGTCAGGACATACGCACGGAGTCGGACGCATGGCGGTTGATCGCCCAGCAGAAAGCCTTAGCCAGTACCCAGGGAGCCCAGGATCTTTACTTTCTGATCCTCTGGCCGCGTGTGCCCAGCGCATTTCCCACTCAAGCCCAGGAAGCTCAATACCGTCAATGGTTCCGAGACGTGCCGTTGGGATTTGACCAAAACCACAGCCAAGGGAAAGGGAGATAACATGATCCCAGCGACCCTCCTGTCACAACGGTTTCTCCTCCTTGGTCAGGGGGTTTGGGCCGAGATGTTGTGGGGCAATCTGTTGGACCGGCTTGTACAGCAGGCCACGCTGCTGGTGATCAAACTTCTGATCGTGGCAGGGGCCTATCTGGTGGGCTCGGTATTAGGGGGGATCCTGGCAGTGGCACTGGACCGCTGGGTGTTCCGCAAACGGATGCCGGAAGCGGGCAGACAGTTGTGTTCTTTGATTGGTGGTGTGCTTTTGGCCCTGTTGGCGGTATTATTCGTGCTCGGTTCCGGGGGCGATGGTTTATGGGGAGGTGGAGGTGGCTCGGGGGAGGGCCAGGGGGAAGGTGCAGCCAGTCCCTATGTCTCGCCCAGTGGCAACCGTCCTTCGGCTCCCCAAGAGACTCGGGAGATACCATCACCAACTGCTCCAGAACCTCCGCCGCCGCGGGAAGTCTCCGCGGTCCTTCGTGTCACGGTATTAGCCGGCAAAGCGGTCCGGGAAGCGGGTCGCTTCTACGTGTTGGACGATGATCCGAACCCGCGGACCTTCTCAGAGATTACCGAGGCCATCCTGCAACGTCGGAGCAGAACCCAGGAGCGCTTGACCGTGCAGATTCTCTTTCCCGTTGACCCGAATCTGGCTCCACCCCCGAACGATCCGAAGGTGACACGTCTGACCGAATGGGTGCGTCAAGAAGCGGGACTGGACGTGGCCTTTCCCTCCCGACCCCGCTGAACTTGGAGCAGCGTGCGATCTTAACTGCGCAGACGACGACGGCTTTAGGAAGCAGGCACGACAGTTCTGTCTGTCCGCCCGTTTTCAGGGCCTTTGAGGGGGCTGAGCCATGAGCTCACCGACACCAAGTGCACCGGACGTTCCCCAGGCACCTTCAGTAGGAGTGGAAGCCCCCCACGTTTTGCTGTTTGGACTGACCGGCGCCGGTAAAACAGCTCTGTTAGCAGCTCTGATGCGGGCCGGGGAAAAACAGCAGGCTATGCTCGGCGGACGCATCGTCGAAGCATCTGGCCAACTGGCTCGGCTCGCGGAGGCATTTTATGAGGGTAGCGAGCCACCACCCGCCGAGCAGGAGGTGGTGAGTTACGTCCTCCGCCTGGAATCACCTGCGACCGGTCAGGCCGAACGCCGTGAGGATTCCTTACGGTCAGGATTCGGGCATTCCCCATCCCGCAGCATCATCATCCACGATTGCTCCGGAGAAGCAGCAAGTCGGTGCATCGAGGTGATGGTGGCCGAGGAGATGACTCAGCTTCCTCGGTCCTCCTCTGGTTATCGCGGGGTACCCAGGGACACGGGGTACCAGGATATGTCGGGGATCTATCTTCAGGCTCTCATGGCTCAGGAGGGTCGCATCTTCCCCGATGCTCCCGCGACTGGCCCACTTCGACTTCGGCAGGTGTTGCAGGAGGCGGATGCGTTGATGGTATTGGTCGTTGCCACCATGGATGAGCGGAAATTGAGGCAGTCCTTCTCGCTGTTTCGCCAGTTCTTGTGGGCCCTTCGGTGGGCCCGTAGCCGCGCCCGGAAAGTGGGGGGCTTTCCGGTCTTTCTGGTTCTGACTCAGTGTGACCGCCTGGCCCGGCCCGGGGATTCACGCGCAGTCTGGGAATCTCGCCTGCAAGCTTGCAGCAAACATGCCTACGCGGCCTTTGCGGCATTCTTACGTCAAGCATCCGGCCCGGAATCGCCATCGCCGGAGATCCAGCCCACTGCCAGGAGTCAGTATGCCGAATCAACTGAGGCCTCCGCGGAGGATGGGGTAGAAGAGTGGGACGCGGAGAAAACATCCCGGTCACTCTTCACGCCATTTGGTGACCTGGATTTGCATGTCTATACGGTGGCAGTGCGCTATCCCAGGCACCTGGAGAAGCGCGAAGAGGCGACGAAGCCCTATCGTGTGGTGGAACTTTTCCGGGACGTCTTTGCGGCAGCGTCAGGGCACCGTCACCGTCAGCAGCAGGCCGATCGTTGCCTGCGGTGGACCGTACGCACGGCGGCAGCTTTTTTCACAGCGGCCATGACGACGCTCCTCGTCCTGCTTTTCGATCCGCCCCGTGTTCCCCAGCCGACCCTGGCAGAAATGGTCGCAGGTTACCGTGAGCATGAGCCTCCCGCTGAGGAACGATTGGCAGCATCGCGTATCGCCTTGCACCGTCAAACTCTGGAACGGTTCCGGGATCATGCCGATTTCTGGCAACTGCCCGCGGAGTTGCAAGGGTTTGTTCTGACACGCTTGCGGGAGATCGAGGATTACCGGCAATTGCGTCGGCGGCTGGCTGCATCCCTTCGACCTGCCGACTGTCGGACTGTGTCCGAATTGGAGGCTCTGGAGCAGTCCCTGCAGCAAGGGCCGCTGTCGATTCCCCCGGGGCGGGGTTATGACTGGAGTGCCACCGAGGCAGGTCGCTGGCGGATGAAATGGTTACAGGATGTGCAAGTGATCCGGCAAGCGGAACAGCAGCTTCAGGAGCTTTACCGGGACCGGATTCGTCGGGTCCAGCGACTCATGGAGGTGGACCACTTCGCAGGAAGCTGGCGGGATGAGGCCACCGCAGTGGTCCAATCGCCGGACCCTCCGTATCCCCTGGGGAATGCCGTGCCGGGTTCGATGTCTCTACCGGACCTGCCGGCAGAACACGGAGCACCGATCACCTGGTTTGTTCCGTATCACTTTGAGCGAGTGGCCGACTGGCGTGACGAATGGCACCGCTGGCGCGAGCGCTTGCAAGCCTTGCGTGACCTGGCGGATGCCTGCGGCCTGACCCAAGGCTCCGGCCTTCCCGCTCCTTTGCGGATACCCGAACGCAGCGATATCTCCTCTTCCGCTGATGATCCTGCCCTCCGCTGGCAGCAGTTGCAGCAGTATTATGCAGTGTATTTATCCCAACCTGCCTTATGGGGAGCCGTTCGGTTTCCCGAACCGATTCGCGCCATCCTTCAGGATCACCGATCACGCTTTCTGGCTGGAGTAGGACATCGGCTGCGGCAGGAATTGCAGCGACGCGTGGGACGGGAAGACGGCCTGGCGGATACACCGAGCCAGTGGCGGCAAGTGGCCGAACTCTTGCACCAGCCGAGCGGTCCCTTAGCCGAATGGGGAAAGTTGCTCCATGTGCTGCTTCTGCAAGAAGATTCCCGGGCAGCGGAACCGTTGCAAGAGTTGGCGATGTTTCTCAGCCGGGCCAGCTTTGACTTGGAGCTTCAGGGTGTGAATCTGTACCTGCCACCGGGCCTGACGTTGGAACCGCCCCGACCCGCTGGCCCCTTGCTCCTCAAGTGGACAGGACCCCAAGGAGAAACAGTCCAGCGTTTTCTGCAGATGGGGACGCCGATCCGGGAGGGGTCCGGACGACTGTACATTTTTCAAGCGGAAAAGGTCGAAAAGCTTCGCTACCGTCCCGGGGACACCTTGACCTTGGAATTGCCCCTTCAAGCGGGTCAGGAGGTGATGCGCCTGGTGTGGGAGCGTGGAGTGAGTGCTAGCTATCAGTTCGATGTCCTCTATGCGTCGCCACGCCTGCTCCGGAGGGATGGGCATATGGAAGTGGCCCGTGGTGTGCGCCTGGTGCCGCTGACCGGTTCGCTCTGGCCGGCTCCACCGCCCTTGTGGTACGCTTTGCTCAATCCCTGAATCTCCCTACCCCCAAAAACCTCGAGAAAAACCGCATTTTTTCCGAAGGCGGCGCACAATCCGGCGCACTCGACCCCTATTTGACCCGACTGCTCACCCTCTGGCCTCAACTGACGGACCGTCAGCGGCGGCGGCTACTCCGCCTGGCCGAACGGATAGCGACTGTTTCTTGAACCCTTGTTTCGGGAGGTATGCCATGCACGTCGGCTATGTTCGCACTCGTTCCGGCTCGATCCTGCTCCAACTGCCCGCGGCCAACCCCTGGGGCTTCGTTCTGGCCGATGACGAACTGACCTGGCCCGGCGGCTTCGGCCTGGGAATCCTGGGAGCCGATCGCAGACAGCGAGGTGCCGGAGGACATCCGGCAGCGTCTGCACGGGCTGCTGGAGGAAGTCCGCGAAGCCGAGAAGGTGTGCCCCTGAATCCTGTTAGAGTATCGTTTGTTTCAAG
>Ga0209017_10002047_pt1 | contig 13820 bp, 11 predicted proteins | sample YNPBryunderm2012_FD_185812 | JGI IMG/M metagenome (GOLD analysis project Ga0209017, IMG submission 185812) | Anoxygenic and chlorotrophic microbial mat microbial communities from Yellowstone National Park, USA - YNP Bryant MS undermat 2012... ... | reverse complement strand
TTGATCGTGCCGGTGGCCATCGAAGAGGGCCTGCGCTTCGCCATCCGCGAGGGCGGGCGCACCGTCGGCGCGGGCGTCGTCACCAGGATTATTGAATAGCGATAGCGAATAGCCCCGATTTGGATTGGGGATCGGGGGTGTTGATACGCTTCCTGAGAAGGCTCGGAGGGGCTGTGCCCCTCCGAATACCCTGTTCTCGACCATCCCCAATTCTCCATCCCAAATAGGAACTGAGCAATGGCCGTGGCCAAAGATATAAAGGAACAGCGGGAACATGCTATCGTCCGCACGTTCCGCGAGACACGGAGCGAGTTGCGCAAGGTGGTCTGGCCAACTCGCGAAGAGACGATCCGCCTGACCATCGTGGTGATCACTGTCTCGGTGATCATTGGCCTGATCCTGTTCATTGGTGACTCGCTCTTCCTGTTCCTCTACACCGCCCTGGTCGATCTGGTCTCGTAAGACATTGAACCGCCGGCAGCGCATCCGCCGCGGGCGGAGAATCGGGACATGCGGGGAGGCTGCGCCTCCTCGCCCCCCCTCCACCGCGTATGTCTAACGTGAACATACGCCCTCGGAGCGGGGTGGGGGGAAACCGGGTTTCCCCCCACCCCCGCCCCCGGGAAGGTGAGGGCGCAGCCCTCGAGCAGGGGTATGGGGAAACCAGGTTTCCCCATACCCCTACCCGCGGGAGGGTTTGAGAGGGCGCAGCCCTCCCAGGAAGAACCTGGTTTCATCCTGTTCGTGTGCGGCGGAGCCGCATGGACGGCTGTAATAGTTACTGACATGGAGCCAGCCGTGTCTGACGAAGAGAAAACCAAAACGTCGGCTGAGAAGACCGATGATCGTCGCTGGTACGTGATCCACACCTACTCCGGCTACGAGAATAAGGTCAAGCAGAATCTGGAGCATCGCATCGACTCGATGGAGATGCATGACCAGATCTTCCGCGTCATTGTGCCGACCGAAGAGGAAATTGAGATTAAGAATGGCCAGCGCCGGACGGTCAATAAGAAGATCTACCCTGGCTATGTGCTGGTGCAAATGCGCCTGACCGATGACTCGTGGTACGTGGTCCGCAATACCCCTGGCGTGACGAGTTTTGTCGGTCACGGCAATAGGCCTACCCCGCTTGAGGACGAGGAGGTGAAGACCATCCTCAAGCAGATGGAGGGCGAAGCGCCGAAGGTGCGCGTTTCGTACCAGAAGGGCCAGGCGGTGAAGATTATTGATGGCCCCTTCACCGACTTCGAGGGCGTGGTTGATGCAATCGATCACGAACGGGGCCGTGTTCGGGTGCTGGTGTCGTTCTTTGGGCGCGAGGCGCCGGTTGAGCTTGACTTCCTCCAGGTTACGCGCCTGGTGGATTAAGCCCGCTGACGCTCGCGCGCGGACCGTGAGGGCCGTTCCGCGGCCCTCGTCTTGTGCTGTCTGTGCACCTCGCCCGGCCCGTCCGCCCGGGGGAGGGAGGAAGTTTGTGCTTCCACTCAGAGGAGAACCACTGTGGCGAAGAAACTTGTAGGCGTTGTCAAGTTGCAACTGCCCGCCGGCAAAGCAACGCCCGCCCCCCCCGTGGGGCCGGCCCTCGGCCAGTACGGCATCAATATCATGGGCTTCGTGAAGGAGTACAACGAGAAGTCGGCGTCCCAGGCCGGTAGCATCGTTCCGGTCGAGATCACGATCTATAGCGATAAGTCCTTCACGGTTAAATTGCTGACCCCGCCCGCCGCCGACCTGTTGCGCAAGGCTGCCGGCGCGCAGAAAGGCTCGGGGACGCCCAATCGCACCTCGGCGGGGCAGATCACCCGCGCCCAGTTGCGCCAGATCGCCCAGCAGAAGATGCCCGATATGAACGCCCTCGATATCGAGAGCGCCGAGAAGATCATCGCCGGCACCGCCCGCAGTATGGGCATCCGGATCGTTGATTGACGGGACGTACGCGGTGGAGGGGTACCTGCGGCCAGGTGAAGCCTTCCCGTATGCTCCCTTGTCCCCCTGCAGCGGCCCGGCGCAACGTCCCCGGCGCTCCCCCCGCGGGCCGGAGAACGACAGGTCGGTGGAGAGCCGCAGGCCCTCCACCCCTCACCGCCGGAGGGCGACCGCATAACGCCTGTGATTGATTGGATGTGGGAGGGCCACCGGCCCGCCAGCACCACCAGGAGGACACCTATGGCCAGGCATGGCAAAAAGTACCGCGAGGTCGCACAGAAAGTCGATCAATCGCGCCTGTATACGCCCGATGAAGCGATCGCGCTGGTGCGGGAAACTTCGTATGTGAAGTTTGATCCAACGGTCGAAGTGCACCTGCGTCTGGGTATCGATCCGCGCCACGCCGACCAGAACATTCGCACCACCGTCGCTCTGCCCCACGGCACCGGCAAGCGCGTGCGCGTGCTGGTCTTCGCCCAGGGCGAGGCCGCGGCGGCGGCCCTCGATGCCGGCGCCGATTTCGCTGGCGCCGATGAGTTGATCGCCCGTGTCGACAAGGAGAATTTCTTCGACTTCGATGTGGCGATCGCTACCCCGGATATGATGGGCAAGGTTGGGCGCATCGGGCGCAAACTCGGCCCCCGCGGGTTGATGCCCAACCCCAAGAGCGGCACCATCGTTCCGGCTGAGGACCTGCCGCGCACCATCCGCGAGGTGAAAGGCGGCCGCGTGGAGTTCCGCAATGATAAGACCGGCTTGCTCCACGTCGCCATTGGCAAGCTGAGCTTTACGCCCGAACAACTCCACGAGAACTTCGCCGCCCTGATGGAAGCGGTCAAGGCGGCGAAACCCAGCGGGGCCAAGGGTACGTATATCCGTAGTGTTACCCTCACCAGCACGATGGGACCTGGCATTCCCGTCAATCCCTCGCTGGCGCAGGGGATGATGTCTTGAGACTGGGGGTCGGCCCCCCACCAGCCGTCCATGCGGCTCCGCCGCACCCCGATGGGATGAACATCCTTCCTGGGAGGGCGTCGCCCTCCCAAACCCTCCCATCGGGTGGGGGGATGGGGAAACCCGGTTTCCCCATCCCCCTGCGGGGTGGGGGTGTGGGGGAACCCGGTTCCCCCACCCCCCTCGCCGAGGGCGTAGGTTCACGGCAGGAGACATGTGAACACGTACCCGACGGCGAACAGTGGTATAATCATCGCTAATTGCATATCCTGCCCCAGACCGCTCGGTGGGCGTCGCCCTTAATGGCCGCCAGGCCGCCAGCCGAGGCAGACCCGATAACGATCCGCGCGGGCGCTTGCTCCCTGGTCGTGGCGTGAGCGTGTTGCGCGCTTGCGCCGTTTCGGTCGCTGTGTCTGGGGACGCGGCGGCCTTTTTTGTTGCCAGCGCATCGGGGAGAGGAGGTGAGTACGTGCCAACCCAGCGCAAAATTGATCTGGTTGGGGAACTGACCGAAAAGATGCAGCGTTCGCAGATGGCGGTCGTGGCCGATTATCGCGGTTTCAGCGTGGCCGAACTGACGCAACTGCGCAGCAAGCTGCGCGAGAGCGGCGCCGAGATCGTGGTGGCCAAGAACACGCTGCTGCGCATCGCCGCCCGCAATACCGGCCGCGAAGGTCTGGAGAGCTTTCTCGAAGGCCCCACGGCCGTGGCTTTCGCCTACGACGACGTCGCCAGAGTCGCCAGGGTGATCCTCGATGCCAGCCGCGCCAGCCCTAAACCCTTGAAGGTGAAGGGCGGCGTGCTGGGATCGGCCCAGATCCCGGCGGATGGCCTGGAGGCGGTCACGAAACTGCCCTCGCGCGAGCAAGCCCTGGCCCAGGTGGTCGGTGGCATCGCCGCGCCGGTGGCAGGCGTGATTGGAGTGCTGAACGCGGCGATCACGAACGTGGTGCTGGTGCTGCAGGCCCGCATCGATCAGTTGCAGCCTGCCGGCGAAGGCGCCTGATTGATGATGGGGAACCCAGGGTTTCCCATCTCCTCGCCCGGTGGGAGCGTGTGGGAGGGCTACGCCCTCTCGCAGGGGTCTGGGGAAACCGGGTTTCCCCCCACCCCCGCCCGCGGGAGGGAGGACCACGTCCTCGAGCAGGGGTCTGGGGAAACCGGGTTTCCCCCCACCCCCGCCCGCGGGAGGGAGGACTACGTCCTCGAGCAGGGATCTGGGGAAACCCGGTTTTCCCAGACCCTCCCAGTGGGAGGGTGTGGGAGGGCCACGCCCTCCCAGGACAACCTTTTGTTCATCCTGTTGGGGCGCGGCATAGCCGCATGGACGCCTGACGTCTATCATAAGGATAAGGAGAAGTCTCACATGGCAAGCGACAAAGTTGAGGCCATTATCGCCTCGATTGAGGGTCTGAACGTTCTGGAGCTGGTCGAACTGAAGAAGACCATGGAGGAGAAGTGGGGCGTTACCGCCGCCGCTCCCGTGATGATGGGCGGATTCGCCGGTGCGCCGGTGGCCGCCGGCGGCGAGGGCGCCGCTGCCGCGCCGCCTCCGGTGGAGGAGAAGACCGAGTTTGATGTGATTCTCCAGGAGATCGGCGCGAATAAGATCCAGGTAATCAAGGCGGTGCGCGAGTTGACCAACCTGGGCCTGAAGGAGGCCAAGGACCTGGTCGAGGGCGCCCCCAAGCCGGTCAAGGAGGGGATCTCCAAGGAGGAGGCCGAGGCCGCCAGGGCCAAACTGGTCGAAGCCGGGGCCACGGTGGTGATCAAGTAGCCATGCTCCACGCCGCGACCGCGGGCGGGTCCGGGAGGGAGTAGCCCCAATACTTTTCAAATAAGCTGACCACCCCCTCTTCAGCCTTCCCCCGCTGGGGGCAGGAGTGCGGCTCCTCCACCCAGCGGGGGGAGGTTGGGAGGGGGGCTGAAGCGCCGCGTTCGCTTATGTGAAAGGTATTGGGAGTGGCCCTCTCGGACCCGCCCGTGAGGTCGGGCGTCGGGAACGATGCTGGCCCCGGGGCCTTTCTGTTCGCGAATCGCCCGCACTTGCGCTACCATGCGGGTATGGAACAGACCTTCGCCTTAACCCCCCGGGCCTTCGCGGCTCTGGAAGCGTTCCCTACCCTCCGCGCCGCCGTGGGCGAGAGCCTGCAACGGCAGCGCGCCCGCGCCATGACGCTGCGTTCGCGGTACGCCCGGCGAGCGCGCCTGGTCGCGGCCATCGAAACGGCGGTCGCCGATCCGCAGGGCGGTCTGCTCGTCGTAACCGGGCCGCCCGGCAGCGGGGTGAGCAGCCTGCTGGTGGCGCTCGCCACCACCCACCCCTGGCCGATCTGGTTACCCGTCGCCGCACCCGCCGGCCTCCCCGCCCTCTACGCCCAGATTGTTGCCCTGCACCGGCCGGCCGTACCCCTGCTCGACCCCGCCGCCGCGAGCGATCCGGCCGCTCTGGAGCGTCTGCTCGCCGAGGCCCTGCACATGCGCGTGAACCATGCGCCGATCGTGCTGCTCTGCGACGCCCTCGACCCACCCGGCCCGCCGCTCGATCCTGGCCCGCTCCCCCTCCCCGCCGAGCTGCCTCCCGGCGTCTGGCTCATCCTTGGGGGCCATCCGCAGGCTTCCCCGCCCTACGCACCCCGCGTCAGCTTGCGCCTGCCGGTGAATGACCCCGATCTCGTCGCCGTTCAGGCCCGCGCGCTCCGCGCGCTGAGTTGCCCGCCAGCCTGGGAAGACGCCTTGCTCGGCGCCTCGGAGGGCAATATGCTCTACCTGCAACTGGCCCTCGCCGCCCTGCGCGCCGATGAACTGGCGCCCGCGTCGCTGCCCACCGGCCTGGATGGCCTGCTTGGGGCCTGGTGGGCGCGCCTGAACGGGCCGGAGCAGCGTCTGGCGGCGGCGCTGGCCGCCGCGGGCGAGCCGTTGCCGCTGCCCCTCGCCGCCGAGCTTGCCGGGGCGGCAATTGAAGGGCCGCTGGCGCGCTGGGAGCGCCTCGGCCTGGTTGACCTGTCACTCCAACCCGTGCCCGAGGACGACGCGCCCGCGGCGCCGCTCCTGCTGGCCCACTTCGCCCACGACGCCCTGCCGGCCTTCGTGGCCCGCGTGGCGCCCGACGCTCTGCGCGCCGCCCACGCCGACCTGGCGGCGCTGGCCCTGCGGCGCCTCGAGGGCGAGCGCGAGTCCCCGCACCGCCACACGGTTCCCGGCGCCGGGGCGGCGCAGGGGTATGCCCAGCGGCAGTTCGCCCGCCACGCGGCCCTGGGCGCGGCCGGCCACGAATTGCCGACCCGCGTGGTGGGGCGCGACTGGCTGCGGGCCCAGGAACGGCGCGAAGGTCTCGCTGCGGCGCTTCACGATGCCCGCTGGGAACTGCGCGCGGCCACGGGCGGCCCCGTCCTGCGCCTGGTGCGGGCCGCGACCTTCGCCGGCCTGCTCGCCACCCGTTCGCGCCGCATGCAGCCCGAGGCCGCGGCGGCGGCCCTGGTGGCGGCGCTGGAAGGCAACAGCCGCGACCTGGCGCTCAAACGCGCGCTGGAGGTGGTAGAACGGCTCCCCGATGGTCACGAAAAGGCCCAGGTGCTGCGGCGCCTCGGCGAGGTGTGCTACGCGGCGCGGATGCGTTCGGCGGCGCTGCGCCTGCTTTCGCGCGCCCTCGACCTGGAGGCGCAACCCGTATCGCGCGCCTGGCGCGATGGACGGGAGGCGCTGCTCGCTACTCTGGCCGGGGCCACGCTGCGCCTCGACGACGTAGGGGCCGCGCTGGCGATCGCGGAACGGATTGAGCATCTGGAACGCCGGGCGATGGTCGAGACCGAGGTGGTGCGTCACCTGCTGGCGACCGGCGATCTCGACCGGGCGCAGCGGCTGGCCCGCGCCATCCTCCACGAGGGCATGGGCGCGTGGGCCAGGGCCGAAGTGGCCGTGGCTATGACCCGCCGGGGCGACCCGCGGGGCGCGATGTTGCTGGAGGAGATCGAGGCGGAAACGGTGACCGCCTGGGCGCAGATCGAACTGGCCTGCGACCAGGTGGTAGACGACGAAGTTGCCGCCCGCGAACGCATCGCCCGGCTGCCATCGTCACACCAGCGCGACCGGGGTCTGGCCCGACTGGCGCGCACCCTGGCCGCCGCGGGCAACGATGGCGCCGCCCTGGCTGCCGCTGAGGCCATCGTGGGCGTAGACACACGGGTCGCCGCGCTGATCGATCTGCGTCTGAACCTGGAGGGCCTGGTGGCGATGCTGGCCCTGGAGCGGGCCACGCGGGACATCGGCGCCGTCAGCGGCGAATACCGCGCGCCCCTGGTGGCGGACCTGTCGGCGGCCCTGGCCGCGCTGGGTCGCCGTGAGCGGGCGCTCGAGGTGGCGATGAGCCTGCCCGAAGGCGAAGAGCGTGACCGGGCCCTGGCGCGGGTGGCCGTCGCCCTGGCGCAGCGGGGCGACCACCCAGCCGCGCGGGCGGTGCTTGAGTCGATTGCCGACGAGGATGAGCGCGCCTGGGCCTACGAAGAACTGGCGCGCCAACTGGCCGCCGCGGGGCAGTGGGAGACCGCCGGCGAGTTGATCGGGCGCATCAGCGCGGTGGACCAGCGCCACCACGCCCTGGCGGATCTGGCGATTGCGCGGGCCAGGGCCGGCGAGCCTGTGGACGCCCTGGCAATGGTTCGCGGCCTGGAGCCAGCGGAACGCGCCCGCGCGCTGGCCCTGATCGCTCCTGAACTGGTGGCGCGCGGCGCCACGCGGGAGGCCCGCGCGGTGGCCCGCGACGCGCGGATGCTAGAAGGCGCGGAGTCGCGCGCGCGGTACCAGGCGGCGCTGGCGATCGCCCTGGCGGAGCACGGCAATCTCAACACCGCCGCCAGCGTAGTTGCGAGCATCAAGCGCCCCGCCGAACGCGCTCGCGCCGGGGCCGCGCTGGCCCACGCCCTGGCGGCGCGCCATCCCCGGCGCGCCCTGGCCGTCCTGGGCGATGCCCTGCGCGCCGCCGCCATTGGCCGCGAGGAGACCCTGCGCGCCCTGGAACAGGCCGTGCCGGCCCTGGCAGCCCTTGGCGGGGTAGAACTCCTGCGCGCAACCGCGGCAGCCGTTGATGAGATTGACCGCTGGTAGGACCAGGTCCGCTGCCTGCGGGCGGGGCATGCGGGGAGGCGCAGCCTCCCCGCACCTCTCCGAACACCGACGGGATGAACATACTTCCTGCGAGGGCAAAGCCCTCCCAAACCCTCCCGCGGGCGGGGGTACGGGTGAACCAGGTTCCCCCAGGTTCATCTGAGAGGGTTGCGCTGCTGCTGCCGCGCGCTGTGTTACAATCACCTTGAGCGGGCATCTCGCCGGTTCAGTGTATTCGCAGACGTTGAGGAGCGCGCTGATGGTACAGGTTGAAATCAACGACGAATGGATGGAGGCGCAACTTGGCGAGCGGCTGCTCACCATTGCCCGGCGGAACGCGGCCCATATCGGCTTCTACTGCGATGGGAACGGTCTGTGCACCATGTGCGAGTGCCGCATTCTGAGCGGCGCCGATCAACTCAATCCGCCCACCGAAGCGGAACGCACCTGGCTGCCGACCGCGCGCCTGGCCGATGGCTACCGTCTCGGCTGCCAGGCGGCGCTGCGCGGCCCTGGCCCGGTGCGGGCGCTGACCCGCGCGGAGGAATTGCGGCGCCAACTGCTCGCGGTGCTCAACCCGCCGCCAGGCACCAGCGCCGCCGAGAATCTGCGCCCCTTCCTGTCGAATGTGGCCATGGTCAACTGGGAGCATATCGGCACCTTTCCCTTCAATCTCCTGCGCACCCTCAATCGCCTGGGACCGGTGCGCTTCCTCTGGCCGGTGGAAGACCTGAACGTGTTTGTGCGTGATACCCTGCGGATCACCCAGCGGATGCTCCGCGGCGGCCAACCCCTGACGGTCAAGGTCGTCGAGCCGCCCTCGCTCCCCAGCGAGGGTGGCTCGACGTAACAGCTTGCGCGGCACTTTGTTTCGGCGGGCTAACGTGAACATAGGCCGGTGGCGCGGGCGTCCCGCCCGCGCTCCCGGGCCTTTTTCATCGGGCGGTGTGCGCCCCGCGCATGGGGCCTGACGTGAAAATGGGGGAACCAGGTTCCCCCATACCCCCGTTTTCATCGGGCGGTGTGCCGCCCGGCGGCATGGACGGCTAACGTGAACATAGGCTGCTTACCTACGCGCATGCGGCGCTGACCCCCCCTCCTAACCTCCCCCCGCCGGGGGGAGGAGCCGGACTCCCTCCCCCCAGCGGGGGGAGGGCTGGGGAGGGGGACAGTCACCTTGCCCGCGGCGCCGCGCCGCGGGCGTCCCGCCCGCGCACCCAGGCCCCGGCCCCTGGGAGGGTTTGGGAGGGCGCAGCCCTCCCAGGAAGGATGTTCATCCCGTCGGTGCGCGGCGGAGCCGCATGGACGGCTGAGGTGAACATAGGCTGCTGGAGCAGGGGTGTGGGGAAACCAGGTTTCCCCACGCCCCCGCCCATGGAAAGGTGAGGGCGCAGCCCGTGCGCAGGGGGATGGGGGAACCCGGTTCCCCGCCTCCGCCCCCGGAAAGGTGAGGGCGCAGCCCGTGCGCAGGGGGATGGGGGAACCTGGTTCCCCCATCCCCCCGCCCGCGGGAGGGTTTGGGAGGGCCTGGCGGATAGCGCGCGACGCGAGGTGCGGGCACGGCGCCCGCACCTCCTGGTTTTGTCAGGCGAACGGGAGGCGAGCGACCTCTGCCTGGCGAGCCTCCGGAACTAGACTGGCCTCAGACGAGCAGCCCACAGTTCCGGAGGAGGCGCCCGATGAACCCCCAGACGACCGTTCCCTCGCCTGAGATGAGTTCGATCCCCTCCACCGTCGCGCAACTTGATCGGATGGACCTGCCCAACCTGGCTCACCGCGCCCGGCGAGAGAGCGAGCGCTTCTACCGGCGCGAAGACTACGACCAGCGCTATGCCTACGAACTGTTCCGCCGCGCCCTGGTTGAAGGCGACAACGCCGCCTGGCGCTGCATCTTCGAGCAGTACGCGCCGCTGGTAGAGCACTGGGTGCGGCGCACCGGCGCCTTCAGCGTCAGCGGCGAGACGAGCGATTACCTTGTCGGCGCCGCCTTCATTCGCTTCTGGCGGGCGGTTCCGCCGGAGCGTTTCGACACCTTCCCCACCCTGGCCGCGTTGCTCAACTACCTGCGCCGGTGCGCCGTCTGCGTAGTGATAGACGCGGCGCGCAGCCAGTCCTTTGCCGAGTTGCTGCCCGAAGAGCAGATCAACTGGAACCAGCAGCGCCTGGGCCACATTGATGACGAAGCCACGGCGCGGGTCAGCCGGGAGGAGTTCTGGCGGCTGATTGATGGCATGTTGACCGGCGAGGCCGAGCGGGTGGTGGTGCATGGCTCGTTCATGCTCGGCATGAAACCCGGCGAGATCTACGCCCGGTGGCGCCATCTCTTCGCCAGCGTCGAGGAGATCTACACGCTCAAGCGCCATATTTTGACCCGCTTGCGACGCAGCCCGGAGTTGCAGCAGTTGTATTGACGCGCGGTTGCGATGCAATGCCCTGGGCCGGGGCCTGGGGCAACCGGGTTGCCCCACCTCCCCACCGGCAGCGAGGCGTCTCACCGTCTGGCAGGAGTATGGGGCAACCCGGTTGCCCCATGTTTTATCGGCAGCGCGGCGTGCTACAATAACCTGAGCATCCACCTGCTGGCGGAGGAGCACATGGCACAGGGCAACGGGGCCGCCCCACTGATCGAGGCGCTGGGCCTGCAAAAACGCTACGGCGCGACCTTCGCCGTCAAAGGCGTCGACCTGGCCGTGTATCCCGGTGAAATCGTCGGCTTTCTCGGGCCGAACGGCGCGGGCAAAACCACCACGATCAAGATGCTGACCGGCTTGTTGCGCCCCAGCGCCGGCGTCGCGCGCATCGGCGGCTTCGACATCCAGCGCGAGCCGCTGCGGGCGAAGGCCCTGCTCGGCTATGTGCCGGACCAGCCCTATCTGCCCGACAAACTGACCGCCCGTGAGTACATCCAGTTGATTGCGGGATTGTACCGCCTCGATCCGCGCCAGGCAGCGCAGCGGGGCGAGGAGTTGCTGCGCCTGTTCGGCCTGGCCGAGCGTGGCGACGAGGTACTCGGCTCTTACTCCCACGGCATGCGCCAGAAAGCCGTGGTTGTCGGCGCGCTGTTGCATGACCCGCGCGCCTTCTTCCTCGACGAGCCCACCGTGGGTCTGGACCCGCGCAGCGCCCGGCTGATCAAGGATATGCTGCGCGAGGTGGCCAACCAGGGCGCCGCGGTGCTGATGTCCACCCACATTCTGGAGATCGCCGAGCGTATGTGCGACCGGGTGATCATCATCAACGAAGGGGTGATCGTGGCGGCGGGCACCCTCGAGGAACTGCGCGCCGGCGGGCAGGCTTCGCTCGAAGACATCTTTCTTACCCTCACTGGCGGGGCCGAGGCGGCGGCCATCGCCGAGGCGCTCAGTTGACCCCGGCGCCAGGCGGGTTGCCCCATGCCCCTGCCCGCCGGGGCAACTGCGTAGCCCCGCCTTCCGGGTTGCAAGCAGAGGAAACTGCTGGTTTCTTCACCCTCCTGTGATTGGACGATGGGTAAGTGTTCACATGTCTCCCGGGAGCGCGGGCAGCTTGCCCGTGGAGACGCGACGAGGATGGGACGCCCTCGCTCCCAGGCGCGGGTGTCACCCCACGTGTGAACCAGGCGGCGAGCTGGGCGCCGCTGAAGGCCAGGTCTCGCTCCCAGGCGCGGGTGTCACCCCACGTGTGAACAGTGACGACGGCGGGCACACAATCATGCTACCGGCCATATGGGTGCTGGCGCGCGCCCGGGCGCAGATCTGGCGCAACACCTTCCGGCGCGGGCGGCTCAGCAGCAAGCTCGGGCTCGTCGCGCTGGCGGCGCTGATCACCCTGGCGGCGCTGGGGTTGTACAACTTCACCCGCTTTGTCATCAGCGGCCTGCGCGACCCGCGGTTCAGCGAGATGCTGCGGCAGGCTGCCGCGGAGAACCCTGCCATCCCCGCCGACCCGCTGCCCTTGCTCGCGGCGCTGCCCGGTCTGGTGTTGCTTGCGGCGCTCTCGCTGCTGATCTTCTCCAGCTTCAGCAGCCTCCTCGCCTCGCTCTACCTTTCCGGTGATCTCGACATGCTCCTGGTCGCGCCGGTGCCGATGCGGGCCGTGTTCGTGGTGAAGTTCTTCGGCGGCCTGCTGCCGCAGTACCTGCTGCTCTTCGCCCTGCTCGGCCCCGTGCTGCTGGGCTACGGCCAGGGTATGGGCTATGGACCGGGCTACCACCTGTGCGCGGCGCTGGCGCTCGCCCTGCTGCCACTCCTGCCCGCCGGCCTGAGCGCGCTCCTGGTGATGGCGGTGGTGCGGGTACTGCCCGCGCACCGCGCGCGCGAGATCGTGAGCGTCCTGGGCGGGTTGATCGCTGTGGCGTTCTATGTGCTCAGCCAGTTTATTGACACCTGGATCCCTGAGATGACCACGCCCGACACGCTGGCGGCGCTGCTGCGCACCGAGTTGCCGGTGCTGCCCTCGACATGGGCCGGGCGGGCGCTGGTCGCCGTAGGCGAAGGCCGGCCGGCGCCAGCGATCTTCTACGGCGGTCTGTTTGCTACGCTCTCGATAGCGGTATTCGTGGCCTGCCTGACACTGGCGGAACGGCTCTACTATACGGGCTGGAGCAACCTCGCCATCCAGGGGGGGCCTCCGCGGCGGCTCCGCAGGGCGCGCCAACCCGCGACCGCCGGCTGGCTGCGCGCCGTGGTCCCGCTGCCCCCGGAGATCCGCGCGATCCTGGCGAAGGACGCGCGCCTGTTCTTCCGTGACCTGAGCAACCTTCAGGGGCTGATCTTCCCCATCGCCTTCGCGCTGATCTGGTTCTACCAGGTACTCGTAAGCCCGCCCGACCGCGCGGCGGATCCCGATGCTCCGGCATGGCTCACCGAACTGGGCGGTTTCGGCGCGATCGCGATCGTGTTTTTTATCTGCCTCAGTCTTTCCAGCGCGCTTGCCGGAACGGGCGTCAGCCGCGAGGGCCGGACGTTCTGGATTCTCAAGATCGCTCCGATCAGCCCGCTGAGCATCCTGCTGGGCAAGTTCATCCTGGCCTATCTGCCCTTCCCCACAGCCGGCTCGTTCTTCCTGGTCGTCTTCGCCCTGGTGCAGGGGGGCGCGCCGCTTACGCTGGCACAGCAGTGGGCGCTGCTGATGCTGGCGGGGTCGGGGTGCGCCGCCTTCGGTATCGGCCTGGGGGCAGCCTTTCCCCGTCTGAACTGGGAGAATCCGAAACAGCAGCGCACCTGGCAGAGCGGCTGCTTTGGGGCCCTGTTCTACCCGCTCTACCTGGGGGTTGTCGTGGGCCTGGTGGTGGGCGCGGCGGGCCTGGGGGAGAGCCTGGCGAGCGCGGCGGGGCTGGGGGTGCGCCTGGCGGCCTGGACCGGCGCCGCGCTGGTCACTGCGGGAGTGATCTGGTTGAGCGCGCTGATCGGTGTGCGCGGGCTAGAGCGGATCGAAGTATAGATGTGTGCACACGCAAAAAACCGCAAAACAGACACATGCATGCCCGGTTGGAGGGGCGTGGGGAGGCGCAGCTCTCCCCGCCGTCCATACCGCCGGGCGGTGATGAACATGAAGCATATAAACCGGTATTCGCCCCTTGCCGTGGGGCTGATGAGTTTTAAGCATGAAAACGGGTAGAGGCCGCGCAGGCGGCCTGCGCATCCCGTAGCCGTCGGGCTAAAGCCCTCGGCTAGGCAAGGCGAAGCCCGCCTGCGCGGGCTATATCGGAGTAATTGTTCAAAGACCATCAGCCCTCGGCTAGGCAAGGCGAAGCCCGCCTGCGCGGGCACGGTGACGGCCCCCCTGACCCTCCCCCGCCGGGGGCGGGAACCCGGCTCCTCCCCCCGGCGGGGGGAGGCTGGGAGGGGGGCTGA
>Ga0209017_10002044_pt1 | contig 13831 bp, 3 predicted proteins | sample YNPBryunderm2012_FD_185812 | JGI IMG/M metagenome (GOLD analysis project Ga0209017, IMG submission 185812) | Anoxygenic and chlorotrophic microbial mat microbial communities from Yellowstone National Park, USA - YNP Bryant MS undermat 2012... ... | reverse complement strand
GTACTGCCCGGCAACCGTCACCGCCGGATAGCGCACCGCCATCGCCGCCGGATCGGCTGCCAGGACCAGGTATTGTCCTGGTTCCAGCCGGGTAACGCCAGCGGCGGTGAAGTCGAAGTGGATGCCGCGGTCGAAACGCACGTTGGTCAGGTCGATCCAGGTGCTGGCCGTGTTCAGCAGCTCGATGAACTCGAAGCGTTGCGCGGTGACGCCAGGCAAGGCGGCCAGTTCAGCGGCGGTCGGTTCGGGCGGATTGTAGTTGATTTCGGTGATGACCAGGTTCGCTGCGCTGGCCGGAGTGCCCACGTAAAACCACGCTTCGCTCAGGGCCGACCAGTCGCTGCCGTTGAGCGCTCGGGCTTTGATCAGCGTGCTTTGCGAGAGCGTCAGCGGCGTGCCGGTGTAGCGCACGGCCTTGGGGCTGATTGCTCCGCCTGGCAGCCGCGGATCGGAGCCGTCCAAGGTGTAGTAGATCGTTCCGGCCGGTGCGGTGAAGCGTATCAGATCGCTGGCTTGCACCTGGCCGCCATAACGCACTGCGCCGTTGACGGTAAAATCGGGAGCATCGGTCGCCGGATACAGCGGGGCGGCCAACAACTCGGTGCGGTCCCAACTGTAGCGCTTGGCATTGCGGAACTGGTTGAGCACCACATTGGTGCGGTTGGGAAAGAAATTGTTGATCTCGTTATTTACTGCGTTGAGCCACGTGTTTTTGCTATAGGCCAGAAAAGCAGTAATCTGGCCGGTGGCTGGTCCCGCGGGAACACCGCTCATCGTGTACTGGAAAGTATTGGAAGTGACGTTGAAGATCGTAAAGCTGCCGTTGTACTGCGGCTGGTTGGCTCCGGCGATGTAAACCGTATCGCCGTTGACGTATCCGTGCCCATAGAGCGTTACCGTGGCCGTAGTCCCGCTGAAGCTGATGCTGGAGACGTACTTGGGGCTTTTCTTGGAATCGCCCCAGCGGGCCGATTCGGCCAGCATCGGTCCGCCGTCGGGGACGCTGTAGCCGAGCTGCTCGGCCAGTGCGCGGAAGCGGGCCACCGCGGCCGCGGGCGTCAGCAAGCCGTCGTAAAAGAAGTACTTCCTTACCCGGTCGGCGAACCGCAAGCGGTACTCCGGCTCCATCATCAGTTCCTGATGCACGTACAAGGGTTGGGTACGGATGAAATTGCCCCAACCGATGGGCCACGGGCCGGTGCGGTCGACCAATCCGCGCGACAGCGTGTGTTCGGCGTCGTGAAAGAAAAAGTGAAATCCGGCGCCCCCATGGCGATTGATTCCGCCGTACCAGTTGTTGACCGCCGTGCCCGACCGGGTGATCGGCGCATCGCCATCCCCGGTGTAGAAGATGACGATCATGTAGTCGATCAGGCTGTCGACGTTCAGCAGCACCGGCAGATTGGGGTTGCGCGTCCCGTCCTGGTTCAGCCCTTGTATCTCCCAATAGAACGGTCCGGGACCGCTATAGGGAAGCGCTATGGCTACGTCGCGGACCAACTGGAAGGAGCTGTTGAACGACGGGTGGCTTCCTTGGGCGTAGAACAGCTCGAACTCCGCGCTGCCTACGTTCTCGAAATACACCACACGCACCTGGTAGATGCCCGCCTCCGGCAGATTGAATACCTTCAGCGCGTCGACGGCCGAGCTGCGCGTGCCGTCCAGCGACAGAGTGTCGCTATATGCCCCCCTGGTAAGCGTCAGCCGGAAGCCGTCGTTGCAGTTTGCCCCGAAGGTCCACTGTCCGGCCGCGGGAATTTCTATCAGCCCGACGGCTTCCACCACGAAGTTGTTGTCGTCGGCGGTGGTGTCGCCGGGAAACGCCGTATTGGCGCCGAAGCGCCCTCCGGAACCGCTGGCTCCGGTGCTGTCCAGGAAGTTCAGTGCCGCATGATACGCCGTGGTAGCACCGGTGCGCCGGGAAGGATCGGCGATCACCGACTCGGCCGTGGCCAGGTCGGTTACCGTTATATTGGCGGTGTATGTGGTCACGCGGAATCCGCTGGTGGCCACGTCGCCCACCAACCGAAACGCCTGGGAGTTGAAACTGGTGTAGTTTCCCCGCGCGGCAAACAGCTCCAGGCCGGCAGCGCCGGTATACTCGAAGAACACCAGCCGCACCCGGTACGGCCCTGGCTGGGGTATGTTGAAGGTGGCCAGGGTGTCGCCGCCGGTGGTGCGGGCGTTCGGGTACGAACTGGTGAAGGTGTTAGTGCCGTCGCTCAGTTCCAGCAAGAACCCGTCGTTGCAGTTGACGCCGAAGGTCCACTGTCCGGCCATGGGGATGTAGATCGTCCCCAGCACTTCTACCACGAAGTTATCGGCGTCGCCGGATGTTATTCCCGGAAAAGATGCGTTGTTGCTGGTAAACCGACCATCGCCCCCGTTGTTGGTGAAGTTCACCCGGTCGTAGTAATTCGTGGTAACCGCGCTCCATTTGGACTGATCGGCAAGCACGGCCAGAGCGGTCGTCAGGTTGGGAACCGGAACATTGGCCCGGTAAGTCGTGACGCGGAAGCCGGTCTTGGTCAACTGCCACCAGGTGTCCAGCGTGCCATCGGTGGCTTCGATGCCGCCGCCGGAGTGTTTGATGATGTCGTAGTCTTCCTTCTGGCCGCCCAGGTAAGAGGCCGCAAAAAAGGCTTCCGGTCGTTCCTCGCTCTGAAACAGCCCCCAGTACTGGCCGTTGATGTACACGTGATAGAACCGGCTGTGGGTCTGTACCTGGCCCATTGCCAGCCCAAGATCGCGGGAAAATACCTCGCGTACCTCTGCATTGTCGCGGCTGTTGCCGAAGGCCCAGGAGTAGTTCTGGCTACAGCGCAAATCGAGGTGGTCGAACTCCTTGGCCCCTTCGTCGCCGAACAGCGGATACCGCAACTTGGCTGCCCCGTACCGGTCGCGGAAGAACAGGCGAAAAGCGTGTTTCGGGTTGTCGCCGCGGACGCTAAAGCCGCCGCGAATGCGCATTCCGGCGTCGATCTGAAATCCCTTGCTGCCGTCGGGGTTGATCAGCTCCACGGAAACCGGGCGCTCCCAGGCAGGCCCCGACTGGCTGGCGTTGACGTAAATGCCCGTGCTAGGATCGAACAGGTTCGGCAGGTCGGTTACCATCGAGATGGTGGGAATGGACTTAAGGGCGTCTTTCAGGCGCGGCCCCCACACCGGGTGTTCCAGGACTTTGGGGTCCATTCCGTAATCCAGCAGTTGGCCCGGGACTGTGCTGAGCCACGGCGCCCAGTTTCCCGGCCAGTTGCTTATCTTCACGTCGTCCAGCAGCAGCTCCACCCAGTCGTCGGCGCCGGAGGCGGAATTGTAGTACACGCCGATGGCGATGGTATGCGTTCCTGGGCTGAGCTTCGCGCTGAGGCCGGCCATGTGCCAACCGAACACATCGATCTGATTGTCATTGTCGCCGCTGGCCGAGATCACCGTGGTGTTGACGTCCAGGCCGTAGCGCACGCCGTCGATGGTGACGATAACCTCCGAACGCTCAGCGGAGGAAAACCCCGGCCCCTGGGTCATCCGGAACCAGAACGAAATCCCATAGTTCCAGGTGCGCCCCACGGTGAATGTGGTGGTGAAGGCGGCAGCCGTGGGAACGGGACTGGGGCCGTTCAGATACAATCGCAGCCCGCCGCCAGTACGCCCAAAGCTAGCCCCCCACGCGCCGCTAGTGACCGCCGAACTGCTGGTACCGAAGGCGTTGGGGGTGAAGGTGAAGCCCTGGGCCGAGCTGTCGAAGCGGGCGTTTATTATGTCCGGCTCGCCCACGTGCGGCGGAGAGTTGTCGGCCGATTGCCGCACCACATCGTCCAGGAAGATGTACGTTTGGGTATCCACATCGCTGGGAGTCCATCCTGGCTTGAATGCCGCAGCCCGCACCGTGGTCGTCTTGTCGATCACAATCGGACCGGTGTAGGTGTAGCAGGCTGGTTGAGTCAGTCGGGCGGTGATAGCGCCGGTAGCCGGGGTGGCGGGCGCACCGGAAACCTGGAACTGGAAGGTGTTGGCGGTGGCACTGGTGATCACGAACACGCCGTTGTACTCCGGCTGGTCGGCCCCGGCGATCTGCACCGAGTTGCCGGCCACGAACCCGTGGTTCAACACCGTTGCCGTGACGGTGTTGCCGCTGCGGGTAAGACTGGCGACGGTCTTGGCCACACCGGCCGCTGTGGGCGTGCTGCCGTCGAGCGTGTAACGAATCTCCGCACCCGGGGTGGCGGTGGTGATTACCAGCGTCTGCGGCGAATCGTAGAAACCCCGGTCGATGCTGAACTTGGTGTCGGCCACTACGCCCAAGGCCCCGGCGGTGTTGGGCATTCCAGGAGTGGCTTTGACGAAGTAAGTGGGTCGCGTCGGGTCCGGCCGCCAGCCGATTGCGAACAGCTCGGGCATGAGGAAAAAGTCGCTGTCGTCGGCCGAGCGGTTCATGCCGTGTACTGCCAGCACGTTCGTTCCCGGCGTCAGCAGATGCTTGAAGGCGGTGATGTCGTACCAGACGCCGTGGCGGGCCAAGCCGACAGGCTGATCGCTGCTGGCCGTCGAGTCGAACTGCGGCGACGGGGGGACATTGTTGCTGCGGGCGACCTCCACACCGTTCAGGTAGGCGACGAACCCGTCGTCGTACTTCATGTTCAGCACCAGGGAGTCGAACAGCTCGGGGTCTTCCACCGTGAAGCTGCGGCGGAGATACACCGAACTGCTGACGCCTTTCATCGCCGCTTGCAGGTCCACGCCGATGAGGTTGGCAAACCCCAGCGTCATCAGGCCGCCGTTGTAGTAGTCGCCCACCAGTTTGAACGAGCTGTCCCAGACGCTCTTGGCGCCATAAGCGGCCGACAGTTCCAGTCCGGCGGCCCCGGTGCTGTCGAAGTAGTACAGTTCGAACTCGTAATCGCCGGCGGCCAATGTGGCCACGCCCAGCGAGTCGGCGCTGCTGCGCAACCCGTTGAACTGCAATGTATCCCCGGCGACGGTCGTACCGGTGCCGTAGGCGGCCACAAAGGTTGCGCCACGAATTCTCAGCCGGAATCCCTCGTCGCTGTTGACGTGGAAGGTCCACGAGCCGCTGGTGGGAATGCGGATGGCCCCGCTGACTTTGACGGCGAAGTGATTGTCGTCGGCCGACGTATCCACCGGAAAAGGAGCGTTGTTGGTGAATCTTCCCGGCGCTGCGTTCTGCGAATCGATGAAATTCACCACGCTGGCTGCGACGGTCGTGCCCGCCCCGCCCCGCAACAATTCGATCGCCTGGTCGATGCTGGTAAGCGGCGTGGTGGAAAAGACTTGCTGGACGGCAAGGAAGGCTCGGTCGGGCAGGCCCAATTCGTATTCGATGATATACGGACGATACACACCGGTCTGCACGCCTTCGCCGCTGCGGTCGTCGCTCCAAAAACCGCTGGAACGCGACAGGAACACGCCGTCTTGGCCGGGACTAGCGTCGTCCGGCTGTCCGCTGTTCCATCGCTGGAACACCAGCGGTTCTCCGGTCACCCAAACAAATCCTGCGCCGCGCTGTGTACTGCTGGGCGGCGTACCGACCGGCGGCAGCGGCCAGGAACTGGTGTTGCCGTACTCGCGCGCTCCCAGCGCGGCGAAGGTGTCGCTGTCGGTAAGCCCGATCCACGGATCGTTACTCAGACCGCCGCAAATGCTTTGGATGAACTGGTTTTCGCTGATGCTAGAGATCGTCACCAGATGCCCGGCGACTCCCCCGCGCTGTCGGCTCAGGGCGTCGTAATGGGCGTCGATCCAGGTGCGGGGCGTGGTGACAACCTCGTACAGATTCCATGTCCCCTGCGGGCCGTATGGCCCGTAGAACAGGCCGCTTCCCGATACCGGTGGCGCCACTAGCAGCTCGTAACCCGCTCCCAACGGCCCGGACAGCGCCCAGTCCACGTCTGAGAAGCTCGGGCTGATCCAGGCGGAACCCAGACTGTTGTCGGTGGGAACCAGCAGTTTGGCGTTGTCGCCCAGTTCGATCAGCCGCGCACCGGTGTCCAGGTAGGTCAACCCGTAGGAAATATCTTGCAGTTGTTGCGGATAGACCGGCGCATACTCGTGCTGGACGTACAGTGCGCCTGTGGACGGGTCGCGCCACGTTACGGCCAGGTACTCGCCGCTTTTCTCCAGCTTGAAGTTGGTGTGCCAGTAACCGGCGGGGTCTTGCACGTAGCCTTGCGGATATTCTTCGCCTTTGCCGGAAGCGAAGACCACAAGGTGCGAGTGCGGCGCCAGGGTAATATCGGGAAATCGCCACTTGTCGAGGTTGCGGGAGTTGTCTGTCAGGTAATAATCGCGCAGGAGGATCGTTGCGTCGCTGGCATTGTAAAGCTCGATCCAGTCGGAGTTCTTGCCGTAACCGTCCCTGAGGCCAGTGTTGTTGTCGGCCACGAACTCGCTGACCAGCAGCGTGCCCGACAACAGGCAACGGTTTTCCAAAGCCTCAAAACCCAAGCGGCGCTGGCGCGACCTGCGCGCGCTGTGGCTTGCCTGCCTGCCGCGCGCTGGTGTTCCCTTGATGTTTCGCCAGTCGCCTTTGCGTAGCCTAAGATGCGCAACGCCATTCTGCTGTCGCCTGCGCACAGCTTCACCCTCCGCCAAAACAGCTTTTTAACAATCCGAAAAGGCGCCCGAAAGGACGTGCCAGAGCGCATCCCACCCGCTTATCGTAAGCGATGGGCGAAAAAATGTCCACGCTATTGGGTTTGCGCTGGGTTTTCATATTGCAGCCGGTCTGCTTGCGCGCGTTCTTGCTACTGCTGGTTTGCCAAGCAGTGGCACCCGCTTACTGTACATATGTACAAAAAACTGCTAAATCTTGCCCGAAGCTCAGTCCTGAAGGTTTCCACTTACCATCAACAGGCGCACGCACTATCCCGCTGCAACCAGCCACCTCCGGCGCGGTGTGTGCATCAGTTTTGTAGGTAGGCATTTGGGAAACGATCATATGGTCAAAATGCAACAACATGGCAAATCGCGACGTGCCACTGCCGCTGCTGGCTTGTTTAGCAGTGCCAGCCTGTCGCACAGGCTACAATAACCAGCAGGCTAATGCTCCAGTCGCCCCCAGCGCTGAAAAGGGGCAGCTACGGCTGCGATCCACCTTCCTACAGCCTCACCAAGATCCAGCAAGACCTAGTGCACTGCGTAGTGCGTAGCTTTGGCACCAGCGTATCGGCGCGCACTGCTGGACAAGCCAGTAGTGCCACGCAATTACTGTTTGCGTAATGGAAAATGGGTAAACCTCATCGCCGAGGCTGACCCAACCACATCTTCCCTCCACAATCTAGGCGCACACTCGACTGTGCGTTGCCGCGACGGCCACTCACAGCGCCTCGATCGTGCGTTTGGCGCACTGGCGGTCTACAGTTCTATTGGTAAGCTGAGGAAGGTGCGTCGGATTGACAATCCAGAAAGACCAGATCGGTCCGCGCGAGTGTAACGATTCTCTCGATTTTGCCGACCCTTCGGCCGATAACTGTCCCTGGGACGTTCTGTATTGGCAGTTTGCGAAGGTTCGGTCATGACCAATCGCGTCTTTTCGCTAGTGCTGCTGCACGCGATACTCAGCACCGTTGCGGGTTGTCGATTGCTCTGCGGCACTCCGGACGGCTTCTGTCCGCCAGGCTTCTGCGATCCGCAGAACTGCACCGATCAATGCGGCCAATGCGGCTTGATGCTGGACGAGGATTGCGGCTACGCTCGTCCGCCGGCATTGCCGCGGCGGCCAGCAGCAGTCGGCTGGCGTATGCCGGTGTACGACGATCCTTGCGACGGTTGCGAGGTTGCCTGTCGGCCTTGTGGGTACCACGGTGGGCCATTGCGCTGGCTTTATCGCCTGTTGACTCGCAACTGCTATTGGGGTCGTAGTTGTGGTGAACTGTATTGGGGCGATTGGTGGAACGATCCCCCCGACTGCTGCGATCCGTGCGACCGCTGCGGCAACTTCACCGGAGTTCATGTCCGCGGCTGCGTCGACGGCGACGGGGGCATTGCGTACCACCATGAGACTCAACCCTATAGCAGCAGCCGGTGCCAACAATGTCAGCAACCAACCGCAGTGGCTGCCACCGCAAAGGGGCGCACGCCGCCGTCATCGCAGCAAACCGCTGCCCCGTCAGCCAATAGTCCCATGCCAGCCAGTTCACAAGTACAAGATACGGTTCGGCATCGATCCCGTGCCGTCACCTCGGGCAATAACCCTACGCCCGCAATGGCAAGACCACCTGATGCGTCAGGCGCGGGTGCCTCGCGTGCCTTAAGGGTCGAGCCACGGCAAGCAGCCGCCCGCCCAGCGTCAACCGCCGTTGCCAAACCGCGCCGCTCAGAACCGGATGGACACAATTTATCGCTGGGACCACACTATTTCTCGCCTGATGCAGCGGCCCGGGGAGACTACTCACCCCGATTGATTTCGGTCGAGGAACGGGTACTTACCGACGAAGAAGTCGCCGCCCGGCAAGCAGCCGCTCGAAACCGCCCGGCCGATACCACGCGACGCTAACCACCAAGCTGACGACCAAATCGATGTCTCCCATCTCGCGTCTATCCTTTTAGCTTGCACGGCCAAACGCCTGGCGTTGTGGCGCGCAAACTGCACAATACAGTTGTTACCAACAAGCCGAAAACTCTCCCGTACCTGCAGCACTGGGAACAAAAACACAGGGCGCTGTCCCGGGCGCGGAGCATGTGCCCGCTGGAACATAATCCGGCGGGCTATTTTTTTGCGCCGCTTCGAATGGGGCATTGGCTCAGCCCTGTGCGAGATATTGGCTGCTCCTGCGTTTCTTGAGGGGCCTGCTTCGCTAGACCCCGATTGCCATGTCGGCAATAGGTTGCCATGTCGGCAATAGACTGTCCTGGCATCGCTCGAGGAGCGTTGAAGCACAAGCGGCGTCAACGGCGGTGGCGCTTGCCCACTGGTGCGGAAGCCGTTGCTCCGCCAAGCGCTTGAACGGTCCGCTGAAGCCATTTAGACTGACGCCAATGGCGCATCGGAACCTACGAGGCAATCATGGCCGTTAGCGGCATTGGCGCACTGTTGGAACTACTTGCCGGATGCGGGGTGCGGTACTTGTTCGGCAATCCGGGCACCACCGAACTGCCGCTCAACGATGCACTGGCCGCCCAGCAGCGCATCAAGTACATCCTAGGCTTGCAGGAAATTCCGGTGGTGGCGATCGCCGATGGCTACGCCCAGGCATCGCAATCTCCAGGCGTGGTCAACCTGCACGCATGTTGCGGTCTGGGTAACGCCATGGGCATGCTGTACAACGCCTACCGCGAGGGCACGCCGCTGCTGATTACCGCCGGCCAGCAGGACCGTCGATTGATGTTCGAGGAACCCATCCTCTGGGGAACGATGGTCGAGGTGGTTCGCCCGTGGACCAAATGGGCGGCCGAGATAAGCCGCGTGGAAGACCTCCCCTCGGCGGTACGGCGGGCGTTGCAAACAGCCCTTACCCCGCCAACCGGCCCGGTGTTCCTCTCATTGCCGCTAGATGTGCAAATGGCCGTAGCCGAACAACTGGACCTGACGCCGCCCCGCCCTGCCGATCCGCACCTGCGACCGCCTATCGCAGCCCTGCAAAGAGCGTCGCAGGCAATCTTGGCGGCGCAAAACCCCGCGATACTGGTAGGCAGTCGACTTTGCCAGGCCGACGCCACCGAGGAATTGGTCGCCCTGGCCGAATTGCTCGGTGCGCCAGTGTTTTACGAAACGCCGGTAACCTATGGTCGATGTGCGTTTCCATCGGGTCATCCCTTGGCTGCCGGTCCGCTGCCGTTCTGGTCCCCAGAAATCCGCCAACGGCTGGCCGAGTTCGACCTGATCCTGGCCGTCGGCGTCAAACTGCTGGAACTGTACATATACCACGAACCATCGCGGGCCATTCCGGAACAGATTCGCATCGTCCAGATCGATGACAGCCCCTGGGAACTGGGCAAGAACTATCCATTGGAAGTAGCAGTCTGGGGCCATCCCAAGCCTGCACTGGCCGAATTGCGGACAATGATTGCTGCCGCCATGAGCGAAGCGGAGCTGGACTCTGCGCGAAAGCGGGCGGCTGGACACGCTCAAGCCATAGCCGACAACCGCGCCCGATTGCGACAACAAGCCGTATCGGAAGCCCAAATCCGGCCCATCAGCTCGCTTTGCCTGATGGAAACGCTGGCCAAGGTCCTTCCGCCAGATGTCGCAATCGTCGAAGAAACGCCAGTCTCCACCCGACAATACCTGAGCCGGGTCGGAACGCTGCCAAACACCTCTGGCTATTTTGCACAGCGCGGTTGGGCGCTGGGCTGGGGTCTGAACTGCGCAATCGGTGTGCGACTGGCGTGGCCCCACCGGCCGGTGCTGGCACTGATCGGCGACGGTTCGGCACTTTACGGTATTCAAGGGCTATGGACGGCTGCGCACTACCGCATACCTGTGTGCTTCGTAATCTGCAACAACGCCCAGTACCGCATCCTCAAAAACTGCGCCCGCTTGCTGAAGCTGCCGCAGGCTTCGGCCGGACGATTTGTAGGCCTGGACGTGACCGAGCCGCAGATCGATTACGTGGCGCTTGCCCGATCCTTCGGTGTGCCTGCCCTGAGAATATGCGAGCCGGACGTGCTGGCCGACGCCGTTGCCCACTTCCTGCGTGGTGATGTACCGGTGTTGATCGACGTACCCATTTCAAATCCCGACTAACCCCACCGCTGGGGTCAGCATCTGGCAACTGCCTTACTCTCACCATAGCGCCCGATGTCCGCAGCGGCGCCCCGAATGGCAGCCTTACACTTACGATTGGCAGAAGCTTTTTTGAGGCTGCTTTGCAGTGTCGCCCGCAATAGCCGTACAGGGCTGGCGTGCTTCTACGGCCCGAATTGTGCACCGTAACGTCTTGTCGGCCAGTGCCTCCCGGCACATCCGACACCGGCCACAAACCTTTATACTTCACGCGGAACGTGTTGCGACGTTTTTCTCGCAATAACGCTACTGTTCTGCTCGCTCAGATTATAGTTCCACTTGCGAACGCTCCCACTCGCGCTCGGCGGCAAGTCAGCCTTGTTAGACTCCCGACGAGCACGAATGGCGCGTTTTCGCGCCAGAAAACCAGTCAATTCATCCCGCGCGAACCATAGTCGGTGGCCAGGCTTTATTACCGCTGGGCGACATCTTGCCAACAAGCGTACCAGAAGCTAGTATAATATCGCTTGCCGGACGAAATGAACCCACGGCCGACACGGCAAGCACCGTGCCCAGTTGGCGCATATGGTGGCTAGGTTCGGGTCTGCCGTGCATGCGAAGCGCTTGGCGGGGGGCGGCGTTGTGGATGGCGCGAGAGCGCCCGAACAGGCCGACGAAAAAGCGTGCCGCACCGAGATTGGTGCGGCTCCGTTTCGGGATCATTACATTCCCCGATAGCTCAGTTGGTAGAGCAAGCGGCTGTTAACCGCTGGGTCGGAGGTTCGAGCCCTCCTCGGGGAGCCTAACATTTTAGTACGAGAATCGGCGGCCGTGGGGGGTTGCTCTCAACGTCGTGGCGAGGGACGCCGCGCCAGATAGGTATGCGGTTGCACAAAACTTCGGATAACAAAGCACTTGCGGCGATTTTATCCCCTGCCGCGCGCCTTGCCTAAGCTCTTTTTTGTTCGTATGGATTCGTTCGGGGCGCTAGCGAAACCTGCCGGGTTTCGCTCGCCCCAGGAAACGAACGCGCCGCGAACTCTCAGACTCTCTGCCGGACTGGCTTATTTTGGTTATGCTTCGCGCGGGATGAATTGACGGGTTTTCTGCTGCGAAAGCGTGCTATTGGTGCCCGCGCGGAGGGCAAGCCACGAGTATTGCCTATACCGTGCCTCGAACTCCCGGGATGTCGGCCCTCAATGGGCAGCCGGGCACGACGGAGTGTGGCCCTTTCCGGAAAGGCCCGCTTACTGACAAGCGCTCCAGATTTCGCGACGTGTCCCGTCACAGCCGCCGGTTACGCCCGCTGCCCGGAGTGCGGCTACGAGTTCCAGCCGTCTGAGCGTCAGAAGCACGATGCCCGAGTGCAACAGCCGCCGTATTTTCAGGTGAAGTGACTGACACCGAGTACGAGGTCCTGGACATCCGCTACAGCGTTCACACCACGCGGGACGCCCGGCTGGGGCCGAGCGAGCCGGTAGTGCAGGCTTTCGCCGATCTGGCGAGCGTGTGCCATTTCGCACTATCGCGGGGCCAATCGCACGCGTTGGGACTGCACGACGCCAGGATGCTTCAAACGGAAGAAGCCGCAGAAATATCACGTCCTTTCGGGTTGCCTTTCCGGCGGGGTCGTCTTCACCGCTATCGATGCTCTGGCCGAGATCGGCGGCAGTCTGCTGCTGTTGGAACGTAAAGACCACGCGGAGCTCGAGCGGGGCCAACGCCTTGTGTGTGAGCGGATGAGGCGGCCGTGCGCCGGCGGCTTGCAATTCCCCCGGCCAACAACTAGCATGGAGGGTAATCAGGGTAATATGGATCTACCAGCAGCAGGAGCCATAGATCATGGTCCGAGCGTTAATATTGGCATTGGCGGCGACCGTCGCACTGTGCTGTGCGCCGCTGGGAGGACAGGATATCGTACTCGGCCAGATGTACGGCCAGGGAGTTCACGCGTTCTTCGCCGGCGATTACCTGGAAGCGCACAGGCTATTTACGGCGGCTATCGAGGCGGGGAGCAAAGACCCGCGGGCTTATTACTACCGTGGTCTGTGCCTGCTGAACTTGCAGCGCCCGGAGCAGGCGCCAGCCGACTTCCAGCGCGGGGCCGAACTGGAATCCAGCGAGGAGGGACGGGTATACAACGTGGGCCGTGCTTTAGAGCGGGTGCAGGGCTACACGCGACTGGAACTGGAAAAGTACCGGGTCAAGGCACGCATGGCCCGCTTGAGCGAAGAACGCCGCGTGCAGCAACTGCGGTTCGAGCAGCTTCGGGAGCAGCAGGGTGTGATCGGCCAGCAAGGACAAACCAAGCCCGAGTTGCCAGCCGAACCGCTGCCAAAGCCCATCGAGCCGGGTGAGTTGGACCCCTTCTCAGCGCCCAAGACAAAGCCGCAACCGCCTGCGCCGCCGGGCGACAAGCCTGTCGAGTCGCCGGCCGAACCGCAACCTCCTGTGGCTGAGCCTAAGCCACCGCAGCCCCAGCCGTCCGAGCCGCCTGCGATGCCCGAGCAGCCACCGGCCAAACCCGAGCCTAAGCCTGAACCGGCGGTCGAGCCGGCACCGCCGAAAGAGGTACCGGGCAAACCGGCAGTTATCGATCCGTTCGAGGTCCCTAGCCAGCCGCAACCGCCGACGCCTGTCGAACCACAGCCGGGTCAGACAGAGCCGGGCATGCCCTCCCAGCCAGGTGCGGAGCCTGGAGCCTCGCCGCCTAGTACCGGCCGCACGTCGGTGCTGGGCGCTTTGCGAAGGGCGATCACCAAGGCGGCTGCCGGCGACCAGTCGGGCGAAGGCGTAGCGCCGAAGGCGCAGCCGGTGCCGTTGTTCCCGCCGCCTGTACAGGAAAATCCGAACCCGGTTCCGCCGCCGCCCGGCAACACCGACCAAGAGCCAACACCCCCGGCGCCCAAGTCGGAAGAGCCGACGCCTTCGGCACCACCGACGCCGCCGAAGGCTAGCGACGATCCGTTTTCGATTCCGGTTCCCAGCAAGCCCAGCGGACCGATGAAGCCTGCGGTGGAAGACCCGTTCTCGTTGGAACCGCCAGCACCGAAGAGCAAACCCTAGCTGGGGAGACTGGCCGTTAGGCCAAAGCCGCCGGGAGTCCGACCCGCTTGGCTGGCCCTGATTAGCACTTCAAGGCGTACCTTG
>Ga0209017_10002043_pt1 | contig 13833 bp, 9 predicted proteins | sample YNPBryunderm2012_FD_185812 | JGI IMG/M metagenome (GOLD analysis project Ga0209017, IMG submission 185812) | Anoxygenic and chlorotrophic microbial mat microbial communities from Yellowstone National Park, USA - YNP Bryant MS undermat 2012... ... | reverse complement strand
TCCACCTTGTCCAGCCGCTGCTCCACCTTGTCCAGCCGCTGCTCCACCTTGTCCAGCCGCTGCTCCACCTTGTCCAGCCGCTGCTCCACCTTGTCCAAGCGAGCTGTCAACGCTGCGATCTGACGACTATTCTCTTCTATCGCCTGCCAAACGCGTTGAAACTGTTCATACATTTCCTGACGCAGGCGAGCGATGGCTTCCTCCACCTCACGGCGGAACTGCTCCATCCGCTCCGGAAGAGCGAGCAACTCTTCACTCAGAAGCTTGCGGCGGACCTCCTCCCGAAAGGCAGGGTCCCGGTCGAGCAATTCCAGGAACTTGGCCCGGAATGCCGGATCTTGCAGTAACTCGTCAATCGAGATCGCCATGCACCCGTCCCCTTACTCCATCGGCCTCTCCATGGCTGGAGAGCGAGGATACCTCCTCCATCCCTGGTTCAACCGGAACCAACCTAGTCTTTCCCTACCAACGTAGCCCTGCAGTCTCTCCAAAGTATAATAAACTTGATAGGTCCAGACTATCGAACATCACACGATCATTCCAGCTCAGTTGATGGTCACTATCATGCACGTGTTGCATGCACGTTTTGTCCCGTTAGACATGCCCTCTGGGCCATTTAACCTCTGAAACAGTTAGAAGAGTTCGGGATCGGTCCGGGGTTAGCCGCCTATGGACGCTTGGGAGTCAAATTATTTCCCGATGTGGCCATGGCCTGATCCGTCCCTATAAATCGTCCCTCCACATCATTCTATCCCTATCTTCCAGAGTCCCGCTAGAAGGAGGAAAATGATGAATGCAAAATGATAATTATTTGTTGAGATACGGCCAGTAACCTAGATTGGTGTTGATACGGTTGGATCAGAGATGATCCGGAGACACCACGGTGATTCAACAAGGTGTAAGGGTAGGTGAATTTCTAGTCCCCGTTCGTGTCAGGAGTGATGCTATGGACGTTCGCCTCCCAGGAAAATTTTCGATGCCGTTGGAATCCCGAGAGCAACTGTGGGCACGCCAACTGTCATTCGCCCCTCTGAGTCGACGGAGTTTTCTGCACGCCTGCGGTGCGATGGTACCTGCGGCATTTCTACCCTTCTGGACCGTGCGCGGAGCCTTCGCCGAGGAATTGACGCGCACCCCTCCCCAGACGGAAGGGCCATTTTACCCAAACCGTCTGCCCCTGGATACGGATAACGATCTGCTGATCATCAACGATTCCATCACACCCGCCGTAGGAGAAATCACGCATCTGACGGGACAGGTGTTAGATTCTCAGGGGCGTCCCGTAAACAATGCGGTGGTGGAGATCTGGCAATGCGACGCTCATGGCGTGTATTTGCACACATCAGATAGCGAACGCAAGAAGAACCAACAGGACAAAAATTTTCAGGGTTTCGGCCGCTTTGTCACGGGGAGTAAGGGCGAGTTCTATTTTCGCACCATCAAGCCGGTCCCTTATCCCGGTCGCACGCCTCATATTCACTTCAAAATCAAGAAGGGACGGCGCGAATTGCTAACCACGCAACTATACATCGAAGGACACCCCCAGAACGAACGGGATGGTATCTGGCGTGCCATTCGAGATCCTAAACAACGGGCCAATGTCACCCGTCCGTTCGAGAAGGTTTCCGACTCGAAGATCGGAGAATGGCGTGTGCATTTTGTCATCGTACTCGGCGTCACTCCGGAAGGATGACGGAGACAGATAATCTCAGAACACACGCATGCAAGCGTAACTATCCATACTGAAGCTAGGCGCAAGGGAGCACGGTGTTGTGTACTCGCACCGATATAGTCCAGTGGTGCATTCGCGAACACAACGACATGCAGCGGAACACCACATACACACTCGGTCCGTGCTTGACGGAACTGCCGATGTGCTTCACAATGGAAACAAAAGCTTCCCGCTCGGGTTGCTATTCAGATAAAAGCGAATACCCAGGAGAGACAACCCTTACCGGCAAAGCGAAAGTCGAGCCAAAGGCGGGAAAGCATCATCCGATGCGGTTTCGCGGATCCAGGCCGATTGACTCAAATGGGAGGAGAAACCATGGCAGCGATGTATGTGTGGTTAGCCGCCGTGCAGGCTCTGGTGGCCACTTCAGGAGTGGATCAGACGGAGAAAGCAATCCAGGGACAGTACCTGGAGGCACGCACCTGTGACGTGTACACCGGCTCCTGCTTCGCCAATGCGGATACCGGCCTGACCGGCCGCAACGCCGTATTGGCCTGGAAGATCGAGCAGGGTACGTACCGCGGAGTCAAACTGGATGGCCTGGGTGTGGTCGCTGTCTTAGCTACCAGTGATACCTTAGGGTTGAAGCAGTCGGCACCCGCTAAAGCAGTCGTGATTGTGGATCGCACTGCCACAGCCACGCAACGGCAAGCCTTGATCTCCTTCATCCAATCCCAAACTGGAAACCTGATCGGAGAGATTGTCGCGGTACGCGAAGCTACGGTCGAATTGGAACTCTGTCCTTGTGACAACGGTGCGTGCGCCCGTTTGGATGCTGGCCAGGTGAAGGTGACTACCCGCTGCATTTATCCTGAGCACGACAAGGCATGCGGAAATGAATCCGTACAGTATCCACCCCTGGCGCGGGGTGTCCGGGCCGTGGCTGCCATGACGGTCGAACACACCTACCAAGGCAAGGATTTGAACCAAACCTGGCAGGATGCGGGCCGCCGCGGCGCATTCGTAGGCCATTTTGCTACCCGGTGAAAGGCCTTCGCCCCAATCAGGGTAACTTCCCATATCGCCCATGCCCCTGGGAAACGCCTTGGGCAATATCCCGGCCCTTGAGAAGTCCCAGGTTGGATTTGTTTGCCTCGGAATAAACTGAGGGATGGAACTGCACAATCGGTATTCCCCGCAAAACACCGCGAGGATACACAGGATCACACGAGATAGCACGAGGATCCGCCGATGGCTGGCCGAAGTGTGGGCAGAAGCTTGGGAGTGTTGGTAACCGCCGGGATCCTGGGGATCGTTGCTCTCCAGGCGATTGCGGCCGATGCACCGAAATGGACGGTCAAGTCGGTGGAGGCAGCCCCCCCGAAATCATCAGTTTCTGCGGCCATTCAGGCAGTGCTGGCGCCGGTCGCTCTGGAAGTGCACGATGAGACAGGCAAGCCGGTGGCCACCTTCTGGCATCGCAAGGAAGTACCGCTCCAACATAAGGGAGACAGCAGCTACGCAGCTGTGGCGGAGGGCACCCTCATCGGCGTAGTCCAGTGGCACCAGCCGTGGACCGACTATCGCAAACAGAAGGTGAAACCGGGGGTGTACACCCTGCGTTTCGCCCGACAGCCCATGGATGGAGATCACATGGGTACCGCTCTCTACAACGAATTCCTCCTCCTGGTACCAGCTGGCCTCGACGAAAAACCGGACAATCTGATGGTGGAAGAATTGCATGAGCTGAGCGGTAAAAGCGTCGGTCGCAAACATCCCAGCATGATGATGCTGTTTCCCTATCGCAAGGGGGGAAGCACCGCAGTTCTCACAGTCCGCCCTCAGGATCATCTGAGTCTCGATTTTGCTGTACCTGCGCACGGCGGAGGGACGTTAGGATTCGCCATCACCCTCGTGGGTCACACCATGGCCGAGTAGGGGAACATCCAGGGGTGACTTTCAGGGAACCGGTGTTCGTGTCCGGTGGGCAAATCGCTGGAGGTCTGACGGCGTCATGCGTTCCGTGCTCGATGCACTGATCACCGCACGGGAACGTGGCCTAGAGTGTGTTTACTGTCAGGTCGTGGAAACCCGGGGCAGTACCCCGCAGAAGGCCGGTGCTGCCATGGTAGTGTACGCCGATGGCCAACAGACCGGCACCCTCGGTGGTGGCTGCATTGAAGCGGACGTCAAACGGCGTGCTTTGGCCCGACTCCATGATCATGCTCCCCCGTTGTTGTGCACCTTCACCCTCGACGGTGACTACGGATGGGACGACGGCCTGATCTGCGGCGGACGTATGACCATCCTGCTTCATCCTCTCACTGCTCGGACCGATCCCGATTCCTCGGCACGGACGTATTACCGTCATCTCCGGACTCTCATTCACGAGGGAAAGGGTCACTGGGAAGCGGTGGCGTTGGAATCAACCCCACAATGGCCTGCCACCAGCCGCTGGTTGTTCGATCATCAACACACCCTCATCGCTGCGTGGGAGAACAACTTGGCAACTGAGCCGGAAGTCGTGGAGCAGCTTCTGGGCAGCATACCGACCAACCCGGGTTCCTCTACACTGCCCCGACGGGCTACGGTCCGACAGGGGATCGCCTGGCTTCCCACGCCTCGGCGCAAAACCTTGTTAATCGTGGGCGGTGGTCATGTGGGACAAGCCACGGCACAATTGGCCGCAGCAGCCGATTTCGACATCTGGGTTCTGGATGACCGGGAACGTTACGCCAGTGCGGAGCGCTTTCCCATGGCTCAACGCCGTCTGGTAGGGCCGATCGGGGCGACCCTGCAGGAACTGGCACCGGCCTTGACGGAAGATGTCTATGCCATCATCGTCACCCGCGGGCATAATCATGATGAAGAAGCATTGTTTCATCTGGCCCGTACCGCCTGCGGTTACCTGGGGATGATCGGCAGCCGACGCAAAATCCGGCTGATCTACGACGACCTCCTCCGCCGCGGCATCCCGCAAGAGGCCTTGCAGCGCGTCCACGCTCCTGTGGGCTTACCCATCGGCTCCCAATCGGTCATGGAAATTGCCATCAGCATCGTCGCCGAATTGATCGCCTGGCGGAATCTGGGTTCGGAAGCCACCCAACGCATTTACGCCGCCCCGGCCCACTCGGCATCCCCTCGATGCGATCATCGGACCGATAACGAGTGACCCTCAGACCCTCAGGGCTTTGTCTGACCTCGGAGTTGTCCTGTTCCTGCGTGAAGTCGCAGCCTAACCGGGGTTTGGGGGACACCTGAGCGGAAAATCCGATATGCACCTTTCTGAGGAAGCCGACATGTCTGCACCCTTAGCAGTCCGAGTCGTAGCTGTCGTTCCGGCAGCCGGTCAGAGCGTTCGGATGGGGCAGCCGAAGCTCCTGCTACCCTGGGGTCACCACACCGTCATCGAAGCACTGGTCAGAGCTCTCCGCATGGGTGGTGTGCACCAGATTCTGGTGATCGTCGGACCGAAGATGGACGCAATCGCCCAACGGGCCGCCTCAGCAGGAGCACTCATCTACACTTTGTCTGATTACACCGCAGATATGCGCAAAACCGTGGAGCAGGGATTGGATTATCTCCGTAAACAACACCTGTTGCAGGACCAGGATGGCTGGCTCCTCACCCCAGCCGACCACCCCACCCTCTCCCCTCAAATCGTACGCCATTTGCTCACAGAGTTTGCTCACGACACCCATAATGGGGATGCAGACCAGCTGTACCCCTCCACGCTGGAAGAACAGATCGCTCCGAGAGGATCGGTACTGGTACCTGTCTATCAGGGGCGGCGCGGCCATCCGGTGCTCCTATCCGGACGGTGCATTCCCATTCTTCTGACCCTGCCCGAAGACTGCGGCATCAACGCCTTGCTGCGTCACCCCGCCATTCAGGTCCGCGAAGTTCCCTGGAATGATCCAACAATCCTGGATGATCTGGATACCCCTCTGGATTACGTCCGCTTGCGAGAGCGAAGCTCAGAGGACTGATCCGGCAGACGTCCTGGTTCCCCACCCCGGAGGCCTGGACAGGCGTGGTACCGAAGAGAAACGCACCGGCCCCCTGGGAAACCCGTCCGCAGCAGCACCCCTATTGCCCTACGTTCCCTTATGCCCACGATCCTGTACAACGACAAAGCCGGTAGGCCGATTCCATCTATGTCCCGTGTTTCTCGATGGGGCAGGAAAGTTCCCCTGGAGGAGAGAGAGGTATCATGGCGTTAGCGATTCGTTCGGATGGATGTGCCCTGGATTTTCTGGCCCTGGGAGCGCTGGTGCACCGTTTGGACCCGGGTGTGACACCGTTTCGCAAAGCCCGCAGCGTGGAAATTCATGTGTCCGGAGGAGAGTACAACGTTGCCGCCAATCTGTCCGATTGCTTCGGGTTGAGGACCGGCATCTGCACAGCGATGGTCCGCTACCCCATCGGTGATCTGGTGCAAGCCCGGGTCCGGGAAATGGGAGTCCAACCGTTTTACAAGTATTTTGACCACGATGGGGTCCGTGGGCCGAACATCGCCACAGTGTACAGTGACCGTGGGTTTGGTGTGCGTCCACCCATTGTTTTCTATAACCGATCGAATGAGGCAGCAGCATTATTGCGACCTGGCGATTTTGACTGGGCGAAGATATTCGAGAATGGTGTCCGCTGGTTCCACTCCGGCGGAATTTTCGCTTCGCTCTCCGAAACAACGGCCGACTTGATCATTGAGGCGATGCAGGCTGCACGGAGGGCAGGTGCTATCGTCTCGTTTGATCTGAATTATCGGGCCAAGTTATGGAAGGCATCCGGGGGAGAAAAAAGGGCCGTGGAGGTGTTGCGCCGCATCGTCACACACGTGGACTGCCTGGTGGGCAACGAGGAGGACTTGCAAAAAGGCCTGGGGATTCAGGGGCCGGACGTGACCCGGGCTGACAGCTCCCGGCTTGATCCGGCGGTCTTCTTCGAGATGATCCAGGCGACAGTACAACAATTTCCCAATATTCAATTGGTGGCCACAACCCTACGGGAGGTACATTCGAGCAATCGGCACGACTGGGCCGCGGTTCTGTGGTTGCAGGGACAGCGGTACGTCAGCCCGACCTGCCACCTAGATGTTCTGGATCGCATCGGCGGTGGTGACGGGTTTGCGGCCGGTCTGTTCTACGGCTTGTTGACCGGCCGTTCTCCCCAAGAAGCCCTCAACCTGGGCTGGGCTCACGGAGCATTGCTGACCACCTACCATGGCGACACTACGATGGCCACCTTGGCTGAGGTCGAGGCCTTCGCCCAGGGGGGCAGTGCCCGGGTCCAGCGTTAGGCTCCCGCCTCCGACTTTCCCTAGGAAGTGGCGAAAGGCCGGCAGCACCGCAAACCCGATTCCACCTACCTGGCAAGTGCCCTACCTGACTCCCTGACCAGCCGGGAAAGTCACGAAAATGAAAAAATGCGCCTCGGGGTGGCAAATCTACCGGCAGTTTGCTACTCTTGTCGTCAAGGTACCGAGAACAAAGCTCATTACCATCCCCAAACGACTCAGATTATCCGTGGCTGTTGCGTGGTGCAACCGCCATCCCGCCGGCAGACCCTAGCCAGATTTCTCGAGTGCACCGAAGGAGTGAGTCACGATGCTTACGCGTCTGTTATTGCTGTGCGTTGCGGGATTGATTCTGGTGGCAACGAGTGGGAGTTGGGCAGGGACCTGGCCGCAGTGGCGGGGTCCGAAAAACGACGGCCTGTCGCCCGCAACCGGTGTACCCGTGGAGTGGGGGCCCGAGAAAAACGTGCTCTGGAAATTCCGCCTGCCCGGACAGGGAGAATCGACCCCCTGCATCTGGGAAGATCAGATCTTTCTGACGTCCACAGCGGATAACGATGTCGTCCTGCTCTGCCTCGGTACAGATGGAAAGGAACGCTGGCGACGCACCATTTCCCATAGCGGCAGTGTACGCTATCGCAACCCCTCGGGCGTGCCGATCACCAACGCCTCCGCTTCTCCTTCGACCGATGGAAAGCATGTGTGGGTATTTGTCGGCGATGGAACACTGGCTTGCTACAGCGTCCACGGTGATCCAGTCTGGCGTAAAGATCTTCAGAAGGAATACGGTCGGTTTCGCATCCAGTTTGGCACGCATTGGACACCGGTTTTGTATAAGGGCACGCTTTATCTGCAAATCATGCATCGGGGCGCCCAGTTGCTCGTAGCGTTGGAGGCCCAGACCGGCCGAGAGAAGTGGAAGGTGGAACGTCCCGGCTATGGCCGAGGGGAAAGCCCAGACACCTACGCCTCGGCCGCCATTTGGGAAGGTGAGGGCGGACCATTGCTCGTTGCGCATGGCAATGACTATTGCACGGGGCACCGCCTGGAGGATGGAGCCGAAGTCTGGCGTGTGATGGGACTCAATCCCCGCGAGCGTCAGGATTGGCGCTTTGTTTCCAGTCCGCTCTTGTCGCCGGACTTGATTGTTGTGCCTTCCTGTAAGGATGGACCCACGGTGGCCTTCAATCCGGTCGGGGCTCGTGGCAAAATCGATGCGGGACACCCCGCGGAACTGTGGCGTCTTCCCGCGTCGACCACCTTCCGCACCCCGGACGTCGTCTCACCTGTCCGGGTCGGCGATATTGTTTACATGGCCGGTGACGGTCCCCTCCATGCCGTGGACGCCAAAACGGGCAAACTCCTGTATCGGGCAGACCTGACCAAGAGCATCCACCGCGCGAATCTGGTGGCTGCCGAAGGCCGCATCTACGTCGTGGCCGCCAACGGAGTCACGGATGTCGTCGCCGCCGGACCGACGTTCAAGAAGCTGGCTACTAACAAGCTACCTGACACCTTCTATGCCACTCCCGCCATCGCCGACGGCCGTATCTATCTCCGTGGCTTCGAGTATCTCTGGGCCATCGGTAATCAATAAGGCTTCCCTCCTGACTCATCGTAAAATCGAGACAGACAACGTTAATCGTAAAATCGAGACAGACAATGTTAACAGAGGGACATCGTTGACCAGGTGGGTGGTTGCAGGGTCTGGATAAGGATTCCCGGCCCCCAACACCCCCCGGCTTGGTCTGTTCAGTTCAATCCCTGGGCGGGGTCTTGCGATCGAAAAGAAATCAGCAGTGGTGAAGGGGAATCGCTTGCGCGTTGAACAGGGAGCGCTAAATTCCCTCCGTTAGGGAGAAATTGACAAGCTGGGATCGTACAGGCTATAGTGAACATAGAAAATCTGGGATCCGGGGAATCAGCGAGGAGGAATCACGCTGCGTGACGCTTCTGAAGGTCTGTCATCTGTGAGCGGCCCTGAAACGCCTTCGGCACAACCCGCCTGCTCTGTTTCAGCAGGGGAGGCCATTCCAGTTTCTCCCTCCGCATCTGCCACTGGTCCCTCCCCAACAGCCACACCCTCCTCATCGTTTACGCCTTCTGCTTGTGCATCCGCTACCCCGCACTTCTCAATCACAAGCCCAACCCCCGAGGGCAGCCAATCGCACACGGGAGAAAATTCTGCCTCCACCGCCTATGCTGCTGGAGCTCCCCCAGGCACAGGCATAACGGGGGACAGCACAGTACCCCATAGATTGGGAATACCACAGAGGACAGACCCCCCTCGCGACGCCAACCCCTTGCCATCCACACGGTCCTACTATCCTGCTAGCGAGGGTAAGGAACAGGGTGCCGGCCTGGCTGAGGTTATACAGGAAGCCGTCGCTGCAGGTGGTGGACGGCATTCAAGCCTCAGCTCAGCAGTCGTGCCGGTGCTGGGGGTTGAAAAAAAAAGCTATAGCAACTCTTCTGCCATCTCTGAGGAGCCGAACATCGAGGATGCCCCAACGGTAATCACCCGTCCCGTTTCCGGCGTGGGAGGACTGGCTCTCCCGTCCCGCACGGCACTGGCTGGCCGGCGACTCGGGCACTTCGAACTGATCGAAGCTGTCGGTTCGGGTGGCATGGCGGCCGTCATCAAGGCGCGGGACTTGGAATTGGACCGCATCGTAGCCCTCAAGATTCTCCCTCCCGAGATGGCTCAGGACGATGAAAGCATCGCCCGATTCAAGCAGGAGGCCCGCGCAGCGGCGCTACTGGATCACGAAAATATCGCTCGTGTCTATTTCTGTGGTGAGGACCAGGGATTGCACTTCATCGCCTTCGAGTTCGTCGAAGGGGAGAACCTGCGGACGCTGATCGAACGACGAGGCCCTTTGCCTGCGACGGAGTGTGTCCATTACCTGTTGCAAATCGCCGCCGGTCTGCATCACGCCTGGGAGCGCGGTGTGGTCCATCGGGACATCAAACCTTCCAACATCATCATCACACCGGATGGTCGAGCCAAGATAGTGGATATGGGCCTGGCCCGGCTCTACGATGCCACTGTCGATGGAGGCATGACACAATCCGGGGTCACCCTGGGCACCTTTGACTACATCTCGCCGGAACAGGCTCTGGACCCCAGACGCACCGATGTGCGTAGTGATATTTACTCCCTCGGTTGCACTTTCTATCACGCTCTGACCGGTCGCCCACCCGTTGCGGAAGGCACAGCCGCCAAAAAACTCTACGCGCATCAACACCTGGACCCAATCGACCCCCGCCTGCTCAATCCTGCCATTCCCGATGAACTGGCGATGATCCTGGCCCGCATGATGGCCAAGGACCCTGCCCGTCGCTATCAGACCCCCCAGGAACTGATCGCCGATTTGAAAGGGCTCGCCGAACGCTGGCAACTATCTCTCGAAACTACAGATACTGCCGTTCAAACTGTCCTGGGAACCCCAGCTTTACTGCCCCGTCCCTGGTCGGTTTCGCCCGTGTGGTTTGGGATGCTGACGACCGCTGTGCTCCTGATCCTCCTCCTCGGCTGGCACTCGGCGGACACACCGGAAGGAGTCCCACCACCCCACTGGGCCATTCTGGAAGGACCACCCTCGCAGTCCCCTTCGTTCGTTCATCGACCCGCCTCACCGACGGATACTGCGCCCTCAACCACCGAAACAGTGCACGTTCGGACGGTGGAAGAATTGGTGCAAGCCCTTCGCAACAGCCGAATCCACCAAATTGTGTTGCACTCCGGCCTGTATGATTTGAGCCGTGAACGTGAACCGCTGCTAGCTCGCATGAGTCACCTGGAAATGGTAGGGGCGGATCAGGGCGAAAGCCGGATCCGGTTGCGGGCTGCCTCTGAGATGTCCGTCGGAACTGCTCCGCGAGCCGGCAGTCTAACGATCCAGGCCGAAGCTTTTACCGCCCGCCGGATCAGTTGGGAAATCGTACCTCCGGAAGCCGAAGACGGGCAAAGCGATGAGGAGAAAGAAAGTCCGAAATACGCCGGTCTGGTCCTCAAGGAGCTACAGGAGGCACGCCTGCAGGATTGCATCTTCCGGACCAAGGTCATCCCTGAGCAGCAGGTTGCTACGCTGGTGTGCCTAGGGGGTGATAAGCCACCGCGTTTGTCATTGGAACGTTGTGTGTTTGCTGCCAGCGGTTTACCCCGAGCTGGCATCGGTATCCTCTTGCCCTATGGCAGTCAGGTGGAGGTGGAAGATAGTGGTTTCGGCCCCCATCTTACGGCTCTGCGTTTTCAATCCCCTGCCCCGGCGGAGGAAAAGGAGGCGGCTCCCTCCACGGTGCATCTGTACCGGAGTTCGTTCTTCATCGATCGGCGTTCCGCAGTGATCGGGACCACGGGTCCCATCCGTGTGCGTGCCGGTTATTGCGTTTTTGCTGCCCCGGTTCCCCCTTTGCGTCCCGAATACCAGGGAGTCGTTGTTACAGCCCCCACAGTGGCAGAGATCACATACGAAGGGACAGCCCGCAATGCTTACTATGCCGTGCAACCATTAGCCGTGGGACCTGAAGGAGCCCAACGGACGTGGAGTTTCGAGGAGTGTCGGGCCCAAGGCTGGCCCGTGCGTGACTCCCAGGCCGAACGTCTCACCCGAATCCCCTGGAGCGAAAACCGACCGTTGCAGCGTCTGGACAACGGGGAACCATGGCCCGCTTTCCGCCTTCGCATCGAGCAAGAACCGGCGCTTTTCGTGCGAGATCGCGTGAAAGTGATTGGTGCTCAGTTTCGGGATGAGACGTTGGGCTTTCGAGCCTATCCGCAGCTGGTGGCCTTCCCCCTTCCCCCAAAAGAAGCACCAACGACTCCCTATGAGCGACGCCAACTGATCTGGCAACCCTCTGCACCCGAAGGGGAACCTCTGCCCCCAGGAACTGCGACCGACCTGAGCGCTTTGCTCCGCCAGGCCCGACCGGATGATACCATTCTGATCCGCCATGATGGCTTACTCGTCTTCGACCACACCGAGTTGCTGGATTTGCGATCACGCACCCATGGCGGCGAGTTCAAAATCACATTCAAACCTTATCCGAAGTCCAAACCTGTACTCACGATGGACCCCAGCAGCCGCTCGTTGGATCAATTCCTCTTCCAACTACGGGGCGGGGAAGTCGAGTTCGTCGAGCTGCAATTTCTGCTCAAGCCCTCGCTGCCTCAGAACAACCTGCAGACCGTGGCTGCCCTGTCCCTGCTCCACGGTCGGGGTTGCACATTCGATCACTGCGTCTTTACCCTGCTGGAAGAAGGGGAAGCGAGAGCGGCGGTGGTGCACGCCAGTGATCCAGATAAAATCATGGCTTTGGACGAGATGCCCCGACCTGTTCCCACCGTCCGCTTCCTCAATTGCCTGATCCGCGGGAAAGGCCGTTGCCTGTGGGTCACCGGGGGGCGAAGTCTGCATTGCGAATGGATCAACTCCCTGTTGGCTTTGCAGGGAGCTATTTATAGTACGGAAGGAGCCAGCCGCTCTTCAGGTATGGACGGGAATCTGCGCTGGAGCCACTGTACCGCTTTGCTGGGTGGGCCTCTGGTAGAACTTCACGGTCCTCCCGGTGGAGAGATGCGTGCCATGGGCTTACCCCGCCTGATCGTGGAAACAGAAGCATGCCTCTTCGTTGCTGCTGCCGGTAACAGCCGACCTCTTGTCGAACTCCATCAGGTCGATGTCGAAGTCAAAAATCTGCTGTCCTGGCAGACCCGCCAAACCAACCGTTACGCCAACTTTGATGCCAATGCCGTCACCCTGCTGGTACGTCCGTCGGCCGATGCCGCCATGCCGCGGGAATGGGATTGGGATCAGTGGTTGGTTTTCGCCGCCGAACCTCCCCTGCCCCAAAAGCCCTTGGGTACCGTCACGTTTGCCGCCTATCCGCACAAAGTGCAAGAACTGGCCTCGCTTACACCGGCAGACCTCCGCCTCCGTTCCGTCCAATTCCCCGGTTTGGACTCCTCCGATCCGGAACTGCTTTCCGCCGGCCTGCTCCAACCGACCGAATTGCCGGAACCTCTCCCCCTAAGCGAAACGTCCTCCTCACCCCCTCGCTCGGTCCGCGTACCTGTTCCGACACCTGGAAATCCGCCTTGAGGCTCACTCCACTGACGAACTCCCGGATCGTTGCGTATCGTTCTCTCTTCGTTCAGTCAGTTTCAGATTTGGGCGGCCAAACCTTGTTCATTTCGCAGATCGCTCTGGACTGTGCGTGTGCGCTCCCGAGGGGTGTTGGTCTGCCGATGCTCATGCCTGGTTCGACTACCGACGAGGGTGTGATAGCCTTCGGCGATGGCTTGACCGACTGCTCTCGAGGGAAGGTTAGCTACTGGTCAACCCCTTGGCCTCGATCTGCTGCAACGCCTTCTGGGCTGCCCGACGTACCTCCGCCTTCGGATCCTGGAGGGTGCTCAGCAACGCCGGCACCGCCTGACCATCTCCGATCACCCCCAACGCTGTACAGGCTAGCGTGCGTACATACGTCTGCCGATCCTGCAAGGCTTCGATCAACTTCGGCACCGCTGCCACGCCGATCTTCCCCAAGACCTGCACCACGGCCTCACGCAGATTCTTATTCTGGGCCGCTTGGATCAACAGCGGCATCGCTGCCACTCCTATCTGTCCCAACGCCTCTGCCGCCGCTCGGCGAACATACTCATTCCCATCCTCTAGTTTCTGAATCAAAGAGGACACCGACTCCGTCGCCGACCAAATCCTCACCAACGCCCCACACGCCGCGATCCGAACATCACTATCCCTATCCCCCAATCTTTCGATCAACTTTGGCACCGCCTGAACATCCCCAATCGCCCCCAACGCCCCACATGCTGCAATGCGAACAGACAAAGACTCATCCC
>Ga0209017_10002041_pt1 | contig 13854 bp, 11 predicted proteins | sample YNPBryunderm2012_FD_185812 | JGI IMG/M metagenome (GOLD analysis project Ga0209017, IMG submission 185812) | Anoxygenic and chlorotrophic microbial mat microbial communities from Yellowstone National Park, USA - YNP Bryant MS undermat 2012... ... | reverse complement strand
CCGTGCACCCGACACGAATCCCCGCCCTCCCTTGCCCCGGCAATCCGGTCCGGCCTTGACAGTAGGAAGCATGGGCAGGCAACCGGTGGGCGGAGGCCAGAGTTTGTTGGGCCCACCGCCCAGATCTCAAGACCTGTCCCCGCAAGCCTTTGCGGGCGGCTGGCCACCTGGGTTCGTTGCCCGAAACCGAACGGGCGCCGCCGCCGAAAGACCCGCCTCTCAGGGAGTCAGCCGGTTGCTGTCGTGGGCAAGGTTCCAAACGTGCAACCATTGGCGGCGCGGGATAAACGCCGCGTGACCGTCGCAGAAATTGACCTGGGACCCGGCCGCTCCGTGATTGTCCACCGGATCGGGATAGTTGTTGGCGTCGCCCGGGCCGGTGCTGTCGTCCGCATCGGTCATGAGCAGAATGGCGGCCGGGCCGGGTCGGGTCCCTCCCGGCACGCGGCTGTACCGTGTGATCGCGTAGGTTTGGATCGTTCGCTCGGTCTTCTTGAGATCGTCCGAAAAATTTCCAAAAACCTCGTAACTACCTCCGGCGGGTGAGCGGGGCGTGGCTCCGTTATCTGCCAGGTCCAGCACCAACCACTGACCCGCCTTGCGTGGATGCGGGATGAGATTGGTTCGAATCAGGTTGCCCGTGGCGGGACAGACGAAGCTGCTGCGGCCAAACGCAGCAGGCACATAGAGGGGAAACAGCCAGTTGAAATCGTCGTCCGCGGCGTGTCGGTCGGTGGTCCGCAGACCTCGCACCTGGCTGGCCATCGGTTCGCGCCACGTGCTTCCGGACAAATGCCCGTCATGGTCCGCCGCGTACAGGGCGCTGCCAAAGCCCAACTGTTTTAGATTGTTCAGGCAGACGATCCGCCGTGCGCGGTCTTGTGCCCGGCTCAGCGCCGGAAGCAGCAAGGCGGCCAGAATCGCGATCACCGCGAGGGTCACCAGGCACTCCATCAGAGTGAAAGCACCGCCATACCAAGGCGGAAACCAAAGAAGCCGACCCTCTGTTGCGCAGGGATGGTCGGGCCCCACCCCTTCGCAGAAGGCGAGCTGACCCGAAACGTGCGGCTCCCAGCGTCCAGATCCGGGGAATCGGGTTCTACTAAGCCTCACAGGGGACAATCTTCTGCACGAGACCGGGCCCGTCAACCCGGGAAAGCAGCCCGAGGCCAATCCCTCACGCATTTCCGTTGGACAGTCGCCCACACAACTGGGTGAATTGACCTCGACTTTTTACGGCCATGCTTCTTTCCGGCCGTAGCAGGAACCACCGACATCGAGGCATCGGGGTGGGCCGGCCCGCAATCTCCGGTCCGTCTCGCCAAGAATCGCCGGGAAGCCAGCCAGCACCCCTGCCGCTGTTCCCAACGGGCGGGAGCAGGCCGTCAGCGTGCTTTTCTACCGCCTTCCGATCCGTGCCCCAGCCTTCCCAGGCTTGGGGACTGAAATATCCTTGCCCGCTCTCTGTAAGCGGTCAGCCTCCTGCCTGCGCGGGTAAGGGAGTGGAAGGCCGAAGGTTTAACTGGACCTCAGTCCCAAGGGCAAAGCGACCTCGCCCGGATGGAGTTGGTGAATGGTGACCACCTTCTGACGGGCATGATGTCCGCGGCTCAACTGCACCAAGCGGGGAGGAAGCTGAAGAACCTCAGCCAGCAACTCGCAGAGGGCGCGATTAGCGGCCTCGTCCACCGGTGGGGCTGTGACCCGCACAACCAGATGCGGCCCACGCACCTCACCGATCTGGTTACGCGCCGCCCGAGGTACCAGTTTCACCGAGAGCCAGGTCTCTGCCGGGCAAGCCTGAAGACAAGCCGGTAGGACTCCATCTGAGCCAGCCTGCGGCCCGGGCAATTTCGCATGAACCGAATCTCTTCTCATAAGGAGGCCCGAAACGGGGTGTGCACAAGGGCCATGCCCTCAGCGGGTCTCTCCGAGAAGCATGGATATCACCGCGGCTGCATCCCCACTGGTATGATGAGTTTGGAGGCGACCGACTTGCAAGCGAGCGCTCCGGAGAATCAGCCAACGGGGGAGTCTGGAGGACTCTCCACCGGCCCGCAGCCGCGATGCCAGCACTGGGGGCACGCTCCAGAGTGCTCGTTTGCAACACTGGCTCCCATGAGCGGCCGGGTCAACGACTCGACGCCTCCAAACCACGCTTGAAGCCATGGGGCGGAGCAGGGCAGGTTGATCGAACGGCTGGTCGGTTTCAGGGCGCATCGCCGTATGGCAACGCCCACGTCAGAAACCCCGCGCACCGCCGTTCTTGCTCCAACTTGCCGCGGCTCTGAGCGGCGAAAACCTCGGGCCGCTTGGGGGTTGTCCCCAAACTGAATTGCACCCACAATTTCAAGCAGCGATGCAGAGGACTTGCCGAGCATGGATTTCGGCATCATGCTGGGGCTGTTCGAAAGGCAACAACGAGGGTGACCATGGGCACGGAACGCATTTCTGAGACAGTCCGCAAGGAACTCAACCGCCAATTCAACCACGAACTGATGGCTGCGCATCACTACGAGGCGATGGCCTGGTGGTGCGCGCATGCGACCCTGCCGGGCTTCGCGCGGTTCTTTCACAAGCAGGCGGCCGAAGAACGAGGCCATGCAGCGCGAATCGGGCGCCATTTGGTGGACCGGGGTGTGTGCCCGGTCGTGGAAGCCGTGCCGGGACCGCGCACTGACTTTGCCACGTTGCTGGAGGTGGCGCGGCATGCGCAAACCATGGAGCAAAACAACAGCCGCGGGATCCACGCCGCCTACGAGGCAGCCGTCGCCGCCAAAGATTATCCGGCACAGGTGATGTTGCACTGGTTCATCCACGAGCAGGTCGAAGAGGAGGCTTGGACGGCGGAAATGGTGGCGCGGGTGGAGGCGGCAACCTGCGCGGGTGCCCTGCTGGACTTGGACCGGCACATCGAACGATTGCTGGAGGAGAAGGAGGCGCCGAAGGGTTGAGGCCAGAATTCTGAACCGCTTTTCAGTGCCTCCGCGGTTATAACCCCGAGCCCTGCAGGCAGTGGTGCCGTACCCTGCGGCATTGGTCGGCAGGCGAAGGCAGAAGGGCCCCTGGCACACCGGGCCGGATCGCACCACGGAGAGCAGTGGGGAACGAGACTCTGGCCACCAGGGCTCGCTTTGTGAAAGCCCGAGGGAGCGTGCGCTAAAGGGCTCACTCCGGGAAACGCGCGTCGAGAAACCGGCGCAGCTGGGCCGCTAAACACTGGCCGAAACCGGGCACCTGAGCGATTTCTTCGGCTGAGGCGCGGCGCAGCCGAGCGACGGAACCGAAGTGTTTGAGCAGCGCAGCCTTACGCACCTCGCCGATGCCGGGGAACTCGTCCAACACGCTTTCAGAAATCTTGCGCAAACGCAATTGGGCGTTGTAGGCGTTGGCCACCCGGTGCGATTCGTCGCGGATGCGCTGCAGAAGCTTGAGAGCCGGGTGATCGAGGCCCAATCGCAGGGGTTCGGGTTGGCCAGGGCGATAGATTTCCTCGAATTCCTTGGCCAGACCGATGATGGGGATGTGGCCGAGGCCGAGCTGATCGAGTTCGGCCTTGGCGGCCTGGAGCTGACCCTTACCGCCGTCAATGAGGATAAGATCCGGCAATCCGACGGCTGCAGGGGCTCGGGTAGGTTGGCCAGCACGAACGGCCCGGGCGCTTTCGCGGATCATCTGCTGCAATTCGGCTGGAACAGGTTCGAGTCCGTCCGATCGTTCCGAGGGCGCAGGAGAGGCCGCATCCGATCCGGCGGATCCAACGCTGCCGGTAGCGTCCGCTGCAGGCGGGAGTGAGGCATGAAGCTCCTGCAAAAGCCGCCGATACCTGCGCCGCACGGCTTCGGCCATGCAGGCAAAGTCGTCCTGACCTTCGACGGTCTTGATTTGGAGTCGACGGTAGTGGGCACGGTCGGGTCGGCCATGGCGGAAGCGGACCACGCTGGCGACTTTGAGCGAGCTGCTGATGTTGGAGACATCGAAACCGTCGATACGCTCCGGTGGCGCAGGCAGGCCAAGCACTTCCGCCAGAGCAGCCAGGTCGCGCTCCGGGTCCACGGCCACCGGCAAGGAGTAGGGCAGTCGTTCGAATCGTTCCTGTTTGCGGGTGGTTTCCCGCAGCGCAAAGAGCAGGTCACGAAGCTGCGCGGCCCGCTCGTATTCCTGCCGGGCGGCAGCTTCGCGCATGGCGGTTTCCAGTTGGGCTTCCGTGTCGCGACACTGGCCTTCCAGAAACTCACAGGCGGCCAGCACCTGTTGCAGGTACTGTTCGCGGGTGACGTTGCCGATGCAGGGGGCGGTGCAGTGCTTCAGATGGGCGTAAAGGCAGTGACGGTAATCGGCCTCGGTGGGGGTCAGCGCGCGGCAACCGCGCAGGTGAAACTGACGCCGTGCCAGATCCATCACCCGGCGCAGGGCCGAGGAGCTGGGAAAGGGGCCAAAGTACCTGGATCCGTCCTCGTTGCGGATGCGGGTGAAGGTGAAGCGCGGAATGGGATCGTGGAGATTCACCTTCACCATGAGGAAGCGCTTGTCATCGCGGAAACTGACGTTGTAGCGGGGTTTGAATTCCTTGATGAGCTTGCCTTCCAGCAGAAGCGCCTCGGCCTCGCTCCGCACCACGTGCACGTCAAAATCGTGGATGCTTTCCACCAGCGCGTTGAATTTGATGTCCCAGGCCATCTGCCGTGAGGGATGGAAATACTGGCTGAGTCGCCTGCGCAGGTCGCGGGCCTTGCCGACATAAAGCACCGTCCCCAGCCGGTCTTTCATAAGATAGATGCCGGGTCGGTGCGGCACAGACCGGAGTTTTTCACGCAAATGTTCAGGTACGGGCATGGACCGATCGCCTCGAGACCGGGGCAGCCGAACACGCTGGCAGCCCCTTCGCCGTCCAGTGTAGCACGCGGAAAGAGCCGGCGGCAAATTCTCGACCGGTATCCGAGCCCTGAGCACAACTCGTAGCCAGGTCATCCGGGGCCCCCGGCTCACCCCAACAGCACTGCAATGGTCCCGCACGGAAATTGGGGTGCCGGCGACCGCAGTTTTAACCGGAGCGGAGAAGACCGGTCGTGATAGAATGCCCGGCGTGCGAAGGATTTTGAAAGTCTGCCAACAGCGGTTCGAACAGTTGGCCCGCCATTTCGGCGCGCGGCGCCCGGAGCGCGCCGTGGCCCTCTGGATGGACCAGGCACGGCAACTGAGCCAGAGCCGCGGAATCTCGCTGACGGAAGCACTGGTCTGGGTGGACGCACGCTTACAGTCGCGCTGGCACAAGTTCCAGCGGCGTCGGCGCGGTCGTTCCACGAGCCAAAGCCCTGCCCGAAAGCTGTTCTGCGATGCAGGGCTTGGGGGTCTGGCGCGATGGCTTTGGGCGGCCGGGCAACCGGCGGTGTGGTGCCGAGATACCGACGATACCGGGCTGGTGCGCAAGGCTCTGCAGGCCGGAGCCGTTCTACTGACCACGGACGGTCTGCTGCTGGAACGGCGGGTGATTCGGACGGGGCGGTTGCCCACGGTCTGGGTGCCACCCACGCTGCGCGTCACCGAGCAACTGGCGCTCGTGTTCGAGCAGTTGGACTTGCAGGTGCAACCGCCCCGCTGCATGCGCTGTGGAGGTCGCCTCCGCGCGGTGGACAAGGCCGCCGTGGTCGATCGAATTCCGCCGCGAACGGCCCGGTGGTTGGAGGAGTATTTTCTCTGCGAGGACTGTGGGGGGCTGTTTTGGAAGGGCACCCACTGGCAGCGAATCGCTGGTCAACTCCGTGCCCTGGGTCTACCCAGGGCGGCGCGGTAAAGAACGCCGGGCACCCAGACCGGCGGAGCTGCCGCAAGCTCTCCAACGGTGGCTTGTCAAGCGGGCACGAGACTGCTGGGGCACTCAAGTCGCGCCCTTCCGCAGCAGTTTTTCCACTTGCACCCTCGCTCTCAACGAGGAACGATAGTAGTGGTTTTCTGAGCCGAGGAGCGTAAGGAAGATTCGCGGGAGTTTGAAGTGCGCGGTTAGCTCAGTTGGTAGAGCACCAGCTCGACACGCTGGGGGTCGCAAGTTCGAGTCTTGCACCGCGCACCACTCTTTTCCAGCAGGCGCAAGGACGCGTCCGATTTTGGGGGCCTGAACCTTGCCGGGCGTTGGTCTCAGGCCGCTTTGTGTGTCGGCGGCTCAGCCACTCCGAGCCCCGCACTACCGCGCTTTCGCTTTGGCACGTCTTCCGACTTTTCCCCAACACAACTGCACGCGCTGTGACCAAGCGCAAAAGCGGTCCTACTCCGAAGCAAAAACCACGAATCGCTCCTCCAAACCCATCCACGACCTCTAAACCGAACAGCCGCTGCGGCGGCGACAACGCATCAAGATTTTCCGCCTGCACCACAATCGTGGTTGGGAGTGGTGCGAACGCCCGCGCGATGCCACAGCCTGAAGAAGCCGCGCTTGGAAGTGCGGCAGCGGAGGCGAACGGCGAACGGTCTGACTGCCGCCCAGACAAACCGCCCAGGGCATGGTCTCGTTGTTAGGAGCCGGCTATTCCGACCGGTGGCCAGCAGCCATGCAAGCCGCACCGCTGTAAAGCACCGACCCGCCGGGGCAGTCCAAAGGTCACGGCGGTTTCGGGCGCCGTGGTTCCCACTGGCGGCGCAGGAGTGTCGCCGCTTGCCGTGGGTGGGGAAACCGAGGCTTACTCCCTGCCTTCCGGTCCGGCCGCTTCCTTCCCGCCACCCTGGTCCATGGCTCTCTGCCGTCCCTTGCTCGATCTGGGCCGCGCGAACAGCAACGGCTGAGCGCGTGCTTGCCGATCGATTCCCAGACACAGAGACTGGCCTCCATGGATTGGCCACCGGACTATCACATGCACACGCCCCTGTGCCGACACGCGACGGGGGAGCCCTCGGCCTATGCACGGCAAGCCCGAGAGCGGGGCCTGCGGGAGATCGGTTTTGCCGATCACGCACCCATGCCGCGCGACGATTTCGACGATTGGCGCATGCGCCAGGCAGACCTGGACACCTACCTCCGCAGCGTGGAGGCCGCGCAAGCCGCAGTGCCGGAACTCATCATCCGCGTGGCCCTCGAAGTGGATTATCTGCCCGGGTTGGAATCTTGGATTGACGCCCTGGCCCGTCAGCACAGATGGGATTACCTCATCGGGTCCGTCCATTACGTTTCGGGCGGCTGGGCCGTGGACAACCCGCACCAACAGGCGCGTTGGCAAACGACCGAGCCGCTGCGCGTGTGGCAGGAGTATCTCGAACGCCTCACGGCTGCGGCTGCCAGTGGTTGGTTTGACGTGCTCGGGCATGTGGATTTGCCCAAGAAGTTTGGGCATGCACCTCCGCCGGAGTGTGTACCCCTGTGGGAGGAGCTGTTTGCTACTGCCCGCCGGGCCGGCTGCGCCATCGAGATCAACACGGCCGGTCTTCGCAAGGACTGCCGCGAGATCTATCCGTCGCTGGCCCTGCTGCGAATCGCTTGTCGCGCCGGGGTGCCCATCACCTTCGGGTCGGATGCCCATGCCCCGGAAGAAGTGGGCGCTGACTGGTCGGCCGCGATCGCCCTGGCACGAGCGGCTGGGTACCGGCAGTACCTGCGCTTTGCCGCCCGCAGGGCCTGCACAGTCGATTTACCGGAACTGACGGGACCGTAAAGGGCTCCCTCCGGAAAGGATCCGGACCCGAGGGGCCTCAGGTCTGATGATCTCCCTGTGCGGGCGAGACGTTCAGGGCCGAGGGCACCGTGCTCAGGAGTGCATCATGGTCGATCGGTTTTTGGAAGTAGGCCACTGCACCCACGCGCTGGGTGGCTTCCCGATGCTTGTCGGGGTCATCCGCCGAAATGATGACCACCGGCTTGTGCCAGTCCTGGTAGAGACGCTCCAGCCATTGCACCAGCGAAAAGCCACTCCAGGCCGGCCCTTCGAAAGGCGAGACGGGCAGGTGGATGTCCACGATCAACAAATCCGGGGGCTCGGTTCGCACAATGCGCAGGGCCGATTCCGCATCCGTGGCACTGCTGACGCTGTAACCGTGCGCCTGCAATTTGATGCCAAGCGCTTTGACCACCACCGGGTCATCGTCAAGGATCAGAATTCTTTTCCCGCTCATAGTTGGTGCCCCCGTGCGCCGTCCGCCCTCCTGTGCTATAACTCATTGGCGTCCGACCTGCAATGGACTTTTGCCGAAATCTCCAGTGCGGCCGGTCTCGGGAACCGCATGGCCCGACCTCCGAATCATCCATGAGCTGCAGTTCCCCAAATCCCAAGGCCTCGCACGCCGAGCGGGTCCGGGCCCTTTTCAGTGCCATTGCCCACCGGTATGACCTGATCAATGATCTGCAAAGCCTCGGGCTGCACCGGCTCTGGAAACGCAGGATGGTTGAATGGGCGGCGGTGGGCCCCGGCCAACGCGCCCTGGACCTCTGCTGCGGCACCGGTGACGTAGCATGGCGCCTGGCCGCCCGGGGCGCTGAAGTCGTGGGCCTCGATTTCAGCGAACCGATGCTGCAACAGGCCCGGCGTCGCGCCGCCCAGCATCCGGCCCTGGCAGGGCGGCTCCGGTTCGTCCAGGGCGACGCCCTTCACGTACCTTTTGCCGACAACACCTTTGATGCCGTTACGATCGCCTATGGGCTGCGGAATTTGAGCGACTGGCAAGCGGGCCTGCGTGAGATGCTGCGGGTGTGCAGGCCCAGCGGGCGCCTGGTCATTCTGGATTTCGGCAAACCGGCGTGGCCCCTGTGGCGCAAACTCTACTTTGGCTACCTCCGCTTCGTGGTGCCCGCGTGGGGCCGGTGGATGGCCGGGGACCGCGCCGCCTATGCGTACATTTTGGAGTCGCTGGAATCCTATCCGGCCCAGCAAGGTGTCCTGAGCGCTCTGCAGGAACTGGGCTGCCGCAAGGTGGAGGTGCGCGACCTGCTGGGCGGTGCCATGAGCCTGCACCGCGCTGTCAAGCCGGGTTGAAACGCGCCGCCGATTCCACAGGTTCCGCCCGGGTCCGAGCCGGTTCCTCGGAGGCAAACGCACGGCGCGCCATCCTTTCCAGAACCGCGATCCATTGCGGATGCTCGTTGAGGCAAGGGATCTGGACAAATTCCCGGCCTCCCGCGCCCAGGAAAGTCTCCCGACCGCGCATGCCGATTTCCTCCAGCGTCTCCAGGCAATCGGACACAAAGGCCGGACAGATTACCAGAAGCTTCTTCACCCCGGACCGACCCAGCCGGATCATCTCTTCGTCCGTGTAGGGTCGCAACCACGGGTCGCGACCGAGTCGCGACTGAAAGGCCACCGACCAGCGACCCGCGGGAACCCCGGCCGCCTGCACGAAGGCCGTTACGGTCCGAAAACACTGGTGCCGATAACAGGTGGCATGCGCCGGGCTCGGCACCTGACAACAATCCGGCACCTGCAGGCAGTGTCGGCCGGTCGGATCGCTTTTGCGGATCTGCCGTTCCGGTACTCCGTGGAAGCTGAACAGCAGATGGTCGTAGCCCTGCGCCAAATAGGGCTGGGCACTGGCCACCAGCGCAGCGATATAATCCGGCGCATCGGGATACGGCGGCTCCACCGTCAGCCGCAGTTGGGGCGCACGGCGTCGCACCACCTCCTGCACCTTCACCACCGCCGTCTCGTAACTGGACATTGCATAATGCGGGAACAGCGGGATCAGATGGACCCATTCGACCCCTTGGTCTACCAACCGGGCCACCGCACTCTCCACCGAGGGATTCTGATACCGCATGGCCAGTTCGACCAGCACCCCGAGCCGTTCCTGCAGGAGCCGCTGCACATTGCGGCTGGTGACGATCAAGGGCGAGCCCGCCAGAGTCCAGATCGTCTGATAGGCATGGGCCGACTGTCTCGGTCGCCGGATCAGAATCATCCCCACGATCCACCGCCGCAACAGCCAAGGCACATCCATCACCCGTGGATCCATCAGGAACTCGTTCAGGTACCGCCGCACGTCCCGCACCGAAGGCGAGTCCGGGGACCCGAGGTTCATCAACAAGACGGCCTGTTTCATGCAGAATGCCCAGGGGGTTCGTCCCAAAACTTCCGAATGCGGCCCGCTACGTTCAAACCCGACAGGATGGAGTCGCCCAGCGAAATCCCGTCGCGGTAATGCCCGGCAAAAAACAGCCCGGGATGCGACTGTTCCAGCCGGCTCATCTCGGCCCGATATCGGCCGTAGCCCAGGTTGTACTGCGGAATCGCGCGGGGCCAGTAGAAGTGGTGAGAAAACACCGGCCGACCCCGTACTCCCAGGAGCACCGCCAGGTCCCGGCAGGTCAGCTCGTACAGCTCCTCGGCCGGGCGACCCGCCAATTCCGGTTGCCGTTCCCCGCCGATGTAACTGGTCAGGGTCACGTGTCCGGCGGGTGCCCGGTTGGGAAAAAGGGAGGAGGAAAAGATTGTGCCCAGGATGTGGAAGCCTTCCACGCGCGGAATGAGCATGCCGAATCCCTCGCATGGATGCGCCACGTCCTCCCGCCGGAATCCCAGCACCACGCTGGCCACCGGCGGATAGCGAATCTCCCCCAGGAACTTCAGGCTGTCGCCACCCGGTGCTTCCAGCTCGATTTCCGCCAGCTTGAACGCCGGCGCCGCAAGCAGAACTGCCGAGTGTTCATGCGTGGTTTCGCCCTGCGGCGTCCGCACCGTCACCTCCCAGCCCCGGCCCGTGCGGCGCAGCTTTGTCACCTCCGCCTGCAGCTTTACAGCTTCTCCAAGTCGCTGCCGCAGCGTCTCCGGTAAGACCTGCAACCCTTCATCAAAGGAAAATTTCGGTGCGCGGTCCTTGGAGATTTCGCCCCGTCGCTTCCGGGCCCGTGCACCGAAGATCTGGCCCCGAATCAACGAGCCGTACTCCCGTTCCAGGGCGGCCAACTTGGGAAACGCTTGCTGCACCGACAGGCGCTCCGGATCACCGGCGTAAATCCCGGCCACCAAAGCGTCGATGGCGTGATCCAAGAATTCTTGGTTGAGCCGACGACGGACGAAGTCGGCGATGCTCTCTTCCCGTTCGTCCCGCCGTGCCGGCACGAACGGTTCCCGCAACACCGCCCACTTGGCCCGCCATGTGAACAGGCGCGTCGTGAAAAAACCCAAGGGCGACGAAGGCAGGGCCACCGGTCGCCGGCCGCGCACCACGTACCGCGCCTTGGCCCGCGGATCCGGATCGAGGCGGCGCGCCCCCAACCCGGCATCCCGTACCAACTGTGTGATCCGAGGCGAGGTTTCCAAGATGGTGTTCGGACCGAACTCAGCCAAAAAGCCGTTCTCCCGGAGAGAGCGGATTGCCCCGCCCACCCGGTCGGAAGCCTCGTACACCACCACTGGTATGCCGGCCCGTTGCAGTTCGAAGGCGGCCGTCAGCCCGGTGATTCCGCCTCCTACCACCGCCACCGGCAATTGTCTTTGTCTGTTAACCCCTTCAGTGCTCATGCCCTGCAAATGCCCTCAACAGTAGTTCGGATCCACAGTCACGCCAAATCCGATTCTGCCTACCTGGGCCCCCAATCCCAAACCCCGGAGAACTCCGGCCCGGCCGACAAGTGCGGTTGGACCGCGGGTCCTACAGCACACTACAAAGGGTCAGCCGGGTACAGCCCAAAAGGCAGGAGTCCTCATCCAAGCATCCGATCCCTCAGCAAGCATCTGGGCTGACCTTTGGGCCAAAGCGCAATCCCGATCTGCGCAACTTCCCCGGCCTCCTCCTTGCCGGTCCCATCCACCGAAAGAGGGCCCCATCCAAGCGCCCTCGCAACGCTCCTCGGTGGCCCGGCGACCTCCTTGTGGGCCCGGACTCTCGTCGGGTTTTCCCGTGTCTGATTGGCATGGAGCAGTTCCATGCGGACGACTTGTCTGCAGGCCCGGTACTTTCCAAGCGTCCCGATTGGAATGGACCCGCAAGCAGAGGAGATCACGACGGCGTAGGGCCAGAAGGGAATCGATGCGCGGATTCGCCGGGGCTTGGACGTGGGTACAGGCATTCTCCAACACGGAAGGGTGGCGAGCCATCGCACTCCCGGCACTGGGGGAAGGATGCCGGTGTCTGGAGCATGCCAGCCAAGTGGTGCTGGTGGTGGCGCGCCGGGGTGAATCTTCTCCGGGGCAAAGCCGGAAGTCCGGTCCAAGGCATGAAAGAGCGGCCTCGGAGCCTTGCGGGACTGGCAACCGAAGCCGGCCAACCTTCCCTTTTGCCGCTTTTCTGCACGGCCCGCTTGCTGCGCCCCGCAGCCTCTGCTGGGACGCTTTCGGTCCACCGAAATCCGATCGCAGCGATTCAGATGCGCGGTCGAACACTTCGGACCTTTCCTCCTCGGCAAATGGACCGTTTGCCTTTGGTTGGCGGTGTGGGCTGGCGTGTTAAGGCAAGTGCCCTATTGCCACCGTTGTTGTCGCCCTCAGCGCCGCTGCATGCTTCCAGGGAGCGGATCGGCTACCGATGCCTACCGGGGCACAAAGGGAAAGGCCACAGGTGGATCCTTGTCACGATCAATGGATGCGATCTGGCGAAATCCTGTCGTGTCCCTGGCGTTGGCCGGCACAAGGCGTCGCTGCCGGGCCGGCCCGGAGTGTGAGTGGATGAGGTTTCAGAGAGCACTACCGACGTTCTGCGCGGTTCTTCGAGCTCTCCTGGGGAAGGATCGGTTTTTCGGGTCGCCAGACGCGTACGGAAAAGCGGAGCGGCCGGAAGAAAAGACCCGCGGGCAGCGAAGCTTGGACCTGCTTTGCCGCCCGCGGGTGTGTGGACCGTACCTACCCTGACGATGAGAGTGTCCACCCGGTAGATTTCGGGTCCGGCCAGCTCAAGGCGTGCTGATCAGCCGGAAGAACACGCTGCCGGGCAGAGTCTGCAATGGCACCGTGACGGGACTGACTGTGCCCCCTGGATAGTCCATCCAGTTGGTGCTCAAGCCTACGGCTAGGCTATTGGTCTGGTACTGGAGCTTGTAGGCGCCCGTCCACGAGAACTGCAGGTTGTTACCTACCCGGGTGTAGTCCAGCCTGGGCGGGGCCGTGACGGTTTGCACGGTGATGCTGCCGTCCACGGCCAGGTTGTTGATCCAGGTTGCACCACCTCCGGTCACGGCGAGTGTTTGACCGTTCTGCACCGGTTTGTTGAACAGGACGAATCGATCGCCCACGGCCAGCGTGGGCCCCAAGTTCACCACACGGACCGTACCCCTGCCCACGTTCACAGGGGTACCGCCCACCTCGATTCTGTCATGGGCAGGAGACTGTCCCTTGTGAATCTCCACCACAAGGTCTCCACCCAGATAGAGGTCCTGCCCGATGACCAGGGTCCCGACCGCGCCAGGGGCCGGGCCGGGCAGGAGTGTCGAGCCGGCTTCCGTCTGCACCTGGCCGAAGATGGGGCCCGTTCCTCCCAACCCGCCGCCGTAAACGTAGGTGGCGACAGAGGAGTTCTCGCCGTTCACGATGAGGGTGCCGTTGCTGATCGTGGTACTGCCAATATAGGTGTTGTTGGCCGTCAGAGTGACAGTGCCGGGGCCGAGTTGGAGGAGCGAGCCATTACCCGAAATGACGCCGGGGACGGTCAGTTGGCCTGCGCGGTTGAATTCCAGCATGCCGTTATTCACCACGTTGCCGGTGCCGAGGGATCCGCTTGGCCCGCCATTGCCCACCCGGAGGATGCCCACATCGATGGTGGTCCCGCCGGGGTAGTCATTGTTGCCGGTCAAGGTCAGCCGTCCGGGGCCGCTGTGGATCACTTGACCGCGGTTGGCCGCGGTGATGTCGGTCGACACCACGCTGAGGATGTTCCCGCTGAAGGTCACATCGTCCGGACGGTTGAACACCAGGTAGCGTCGGGTGTCGTTGTATTCCCAACTGTTGG
>Ga0209017_10002036_pt1 | contig 13874 bp, 7 predicted proteins | sample YNPBryunderm2012_FD_185812 | JGI IMG/M metagenome (GOLD analysis project Ga0209017, IMG submission 185812) | Anoxygenic and chlorotrophic microbial mat microbial communities from Yellowstone National Park, USA - YNP Bryant MS undermat 2012... ... | reverse complement strand
TTACCACCGGCATGCTCACATACAAGGATATCACCGGGAATTTTCCTTGCTATCGGACTAAGGTCGCCATGATTTTGTCCTGCCGGATCGGAGAAAACCTTGCTTTTCCAACAGCTCGACGAACCAGCGACACAATTCTCCTTGCTACCGAACCGAGATGCAAGGTCGGTCGGAGGAAACCGCAATTGGACCTTGGCCGTGGGAACACCGCACTTATGCGGAGAGTGTGATAAACACGGCTTCACGCAGTCCGCTACCTGACTATCATCTCTCGGGATAACACAAGATTCACACGGAGAGTGTGATGAACACGAGCTTCATACGGTCCGCTACCCTGGCAACTGCTCTTGTAACACACAATTCACATGAAGAGTTTCTCCCCGCCCAGAGTTTGCCCGATTGCCAAACCTTCAAGTCCAAGGATTCTCTGCGGCAAGTATCAGAGGTCGCCCGTTGTCCGCGGGGAATCGCCTTGCAGTATATTCCCTATGACGGGTATGATCACGGTGTAACGGAACTGCAGCCGAGAGACTAGGCGGAAAAGACGTTGGCGCCGTCCCCTCAGGGGCAGTCCAGGGGGTTTGCGATCTTCCTGAGGGTGGATAAAGCTGTCATCCGTTGCCAGCATGCCAAGGAATACTGAGAGAGTTCCGGCCTTTCCGGTGGTTCTCGGGAAGCCGGTGCAAACCCCGGATTGGTACGGCCGACCAGACCTTGGGAGGAGTAGCAGTGAGTGTCAATCCAGCAGTAACGGATGAACGGCAACGATATACGCGCCGTATCGAGGAGAGCTTCGAGGCGGCGGCGAAGCTGGCGGGCTCGCACTTGCCTCCCAGCGATTTCTATGAACAGTTGCTCCAGAAGACGTTGGGAACGATCGAGGCGAAAGCGGGGGCGATCTGGTTGCGGACGCCGCAAGGCTTTTTGCAATTGGCTTGTCAGATGCACCTGGATCAGGTGGGTCTGGACGAGAAGCGCGGATGCCGGCAGTGCCATAATGAGTTGTTGCGTCAGGTGTTTCAGACGCAGCCACCGCGACCCGCCTTGCTCGAACCCAACGGCCGACTCACTCCTCCCGGGGCCGAGAATGCTCCGATACCAGCGGCCAATCTGACCAATTACTTCATTCTGCTGGCTCCCATCCTCACCCCCGACAAGCACGCCCTGGGCCTGCTGGAGGTCTTCCAGGAGCCGAACCATGATCCCCGGCTCTACCCGGCTTTTCTCAACTACATCTCCCAGATGGCGGGATATGCCAGTCAGTTTCATGTCTATTTAAGTCAACGTGCGGACCCGAATATCGAGCGGACCTTTACTCAGGTCGAGTCGTTCGCCCGCTTGATCCACACGTCGTTGCATCCGACGGAGGTGGCCTACCACATCGCCAATGAAGGTCGCAAGCTCATCGAGTGCGATCGTCTCAGCGTGGGGGTCCGCTATGGCCGGCGGAAGGTCACCGTGGAAGCCGTCAGTGGCGCGGATGTGGTGGAGAAAGCGAGTACCCACATCCGCCGTCTCCGACAGTTGATGGAAGCGGTGCTGCACTGGGGGGAAACGCTGGTATTCCAAGGGGCTCGGGAAGCCGGTCTACCCCCACAGGTGGCCACCACGCTCGATGCCTATCTGGCGGAAAGCCATCCCAAGTTCCTCGTAGCCCAACCGATCCGCGATCCCCGTGAGAAGGATCCGAACAAGCCCCCCCGATCGATCCTGGTCCTGGAAGTGTTCAACCCGCCGGAACAGGTGGACCCGCTTGTTCAGCGATTGGAAGTGGTGGGTCAACATGCCGCTCCCGCGCTGTACAACGCAGCAGAGATGAAGCGCGTGCCCCTACGCTGGCTCTGGAAACCCATCCTGGCTCTTCAGGACGGTCTGGGGAGTAAAGGTCGCTTCTATGCCCTGCTCGTCGGACTGCTCCTGGTCGTTCTCCTCGGCTGCCTCATCGCCGTTCCTTATCCGCTGCGTCTGGATGCCAAAGGGCAGTTGCTTCCCGAAGAGATCGCCCAGATTTTTCCCCGCACCGAGGGAGTGGTGGTGGACATCCGGGTCCGTCCGGGACAGAAGGTTACGCCCGATTATGATGTCGTCCACCTTTACAGTGTGGAATTGGCCCAGCGGTTGCAACAAGCTCTGAGCCAGCGGAATGAGGCCCAAGGACAGTTCGAAGCCGCCGAGCAGATCCTGCGGGAACTGCGAGATGTGAGGGAGCGCGCCACCTACGAGACCCAACGGGAGACAGCGCGTTTGCGTCGCGAGGCAGCAGACCGTGAGTACCAGGCCCTTATGCGCGAGTATCTCTGCCTGCCGGAACCGTTAGGCAAGTTCCGTGCCGTCACGCCCCGTTTCGATCCGGCTCTGCCCCGCGAACGTGCCCCCATCTGGACCGTCCTGGACGACGACCGCCGGGATAAACTCCTGGGTCGCACCGTCCGTCCCCACGAGGAATTGCTCCGTGTCGGCAATCTGGAAGGAGCCTGGCACGCCGAACTGAAAATCCCCCAGCGCAACATCGGCCACATCCGACGTGCCTTCGCCAATCCCCGTCTGCATCAGATCGAAGCTGCTACGGGACGCAAGTACCTGGATGTGGACTTGCTCCTGTCCAGCATGCCCGACACCCGCTTTTTGGGACGACTCTACGAAAACGGCTTGACCGCTCAAGCGGTACCCAACCAGCAGGAATTGACGGACAATGAGCCGGTGGTCACCGCCTACGTCAAGTTGCAAGCTCCGGACATTCCGCCGCACCTTCAGGCACCGCGCAGCCAGTTCGTTACCGGCCTGGAAGTGCGGACCCGCATCCGTTGTGGCCAGCACGCCCTGGGTTACTCCCTCTTCCACGGGGTCTGGGAGTGGTTCTACGAGAAGATCATCTTCTTCTTCTGAGATTCTCCATCCCGCTCCCACAAGGAATGTCTGACAAACTTTGCATCCACCTGGTGTTCTGATACTTGCTGTCTTGAAATGAGGGTGATGGTGTGAGAATGACCTCTACGACGAAGCGCGCCTTTGCGCCGGGATTCCTCCAACTCCGCTCCTGGAGGCATGGCGGCTGGCTCCTTCTGCTCATCGCGGGGTGCGGAACAACGGAATCGCCCCTCACTACACCGACGCGGCAGGAGGACCCGTCCACCGCTACGAGCACCGACGTTTCCATCGGCGCCCCGCTGTACGAAGGGCAGCCCCCGCCGCAGTTTCCCCCTTTGCGCATCGGTCCGGAACCGATCATCATTCCCAACTGCTTCGTGCAATACGAGGATCGGCAACAGGTCTCGGCGGAAGTGGATGGCCGGATCGAATTGTTAGCTGCCCCACTGACCCGCCGGCCTGATGGCCGCTATGAATGGCCCCAGCCCGACGGACCCGCTATCCTCTATGATCCGGAACACCCTCATCCCAACATCGTCTTCCATCCGCGTGATCCCCAACGGCAGTATCCTTACTGGCGACTCCAGGAAGGGGATTTCGTCCGGGCTGGTCAGACCGTTTGCCTGCTGGACGACCAGTTGATTCAGACACGCCGGGAAGCTGCCGAGAAGAATCGCCTGGCCGCGTTGGAAGTCCGTCAGCAGGCCCAGAAGGGGGCCGAGTTCGCCCAGCGCAAAATCGACCTCTACAAGGACAATCCCGATGTTATCCCGCAATCCACCGTTCTCGACGATCGGATCATGCTCAGCCGCTTCCTGGAAAACCTGGCCCAGGTGAATCAGCAGATCGTCAAGGCCGAACAGGAACTCAAGGAGGCGGATCTACTGATTCAGAAACATCGGGTGACCGCCACCGTCAGTGGAATCATCCGCAATATCGCCCGCTGGCCCGGTGAGTATGTCCGTGCGGGAGAGAAAATCCTGGAGATTCAATCGACAGAGAAAGTGCGACTGGAAGGGCAACTGGATGTCCAATACGCGGCTCGCTTACGCCGTCACATGACCGTACGCGTGGAACCGACCGTACCGACGGCCCCGCTGATGACGCTCTCGGCGCACCGTCAGCCTGTGGCCGGTGTGGCGGTTTCCGGCCATACGGATCGCCCTCTGGTTGTTTCGGTGGGTCTGGATGGCACGGCGGTGGTGTGGGACCCGAACCTGTCGCAGGTGGCGGAGCGATCCAGTTTAGGGTGGAACCTCCCGCATCCTGTGCCGGTCCGGTCGGTTGCCTGTACTCCGCCCGGTGCACCGCGACAACTCGTTGTGACCGGAGCGGAAGATGGCCGGCTGCGCATTTGGGACATTCACGATCCGGAACAGTTACCCACACAAGCTAAGGTGGAAGCCGAACCGGCACATCCAACCGGCATCGGTTTTGTCGCCATCAGTCCGGATGGGCGTTATGCCGCCTCCGCAGCGGGACGGGAGGTTTGGATTTGGACTCTTCCCAGCGGCGAGAAACTTTATGCTTTGCCTCCGGAGCATCGTGATACCGTCACCAGCCTGGCGTTTCATCCTCAAGGGCAGTTGGTGAGTGTCAGTCGCGATCGCACCCTTAAGGTCTGGAAGCTGGGCCGGCAAGGAGCAGCCCTGATCCGGACCTTTGAGCACCGGGCTGGCTTGCTCGACCTGCTAGGTCTGACTCCCGATGGGGCTCGGGTCCTCTTCGATCACGACAAAAGCCGCCTGGACCTGCTCCAGCTGGAGAGCGGTCAAACTGTCGGGCAGGTCATCAACTTCAGCCCCAATCTGGGCTTCGCGACCCTGGCGTTGTTCCAGCCGCAGACTCTGACAGCGGAGTTGGCCCCGGAGCAATGGCCGCCCTATACCCTAGCTACTGTGGGCGGCGAAGGGGACCTCAAAGGCACCGTCCAGCTGTGGCACCTGCCCCGCAGGGGTGGTCGGGCTGCGGAAATCGCCCGTCTGATTCCGCCGGGTAGGGTGACCATCACGGCCGCCGCCTTCAGCCCGCCGACGGCTTTGCCTTTCTTCGTCCTGGGCACCGACAAAGGAACCGTCCACCTCTGGACGCTTCCCCAAGCTCCCCCCCATCAGCAGCAAGGGCGCATTGTCACCATCGATGCCGCCGACCCGCGTTTCGTCACCGTCCGAGTCGAGATGGACAACCGCTCCCTGCGGCTTCTTGACAAAAGTACCGCCACGGTGATTGTGCCTCCACCGGAGAAGCTACCGTGAAGGGGACCTGGACATCTGGAATGGGCACCGTTGCCTCGTTTGGTGGCGGTCTGGCCATCGAGGAACCTGCCACAAACCACCTACCTGCTGAGTTGCTATGAGCCACGCGAGCGATAGTCTTAGGGATCCCGCTGTTCGCCGCAAGGCAGTCCGTTTGCGTGTGCGCCCTGACTTGCAAGTCTTCGAGCAGAAGTATGAAGGCAAAACGTATCATGTGGTCAAGGACCCCGTTTGCCTGCGCTACTATCGCTTCAACAAGCAGGAGTATTTTGTTTTCCGGCTTTTCGATGGGGAACATACTCTCGAGCAGGTGCGGGATCGTTTCGAAGAGGAGTTCAAGCCACACCGGCTGGAATATCACGATTTGGAAAGTTTCGCGCGGCAACTGGTCATGGCCGGTCTGGTGCAGCATGAAGCTCCCGGGACCGGAGCACACCTGTTCGAGCGACGGGCCAGACACCGCCGCCTGCGCCGCCTGATGACCCTGACGAACATCCTCTACATCAAAATCCCCGTCTTTGATCCGGACCGCATTCTGACCTGGCTCTACCGTTATACCTGGTGGATCTTCACCCGCTTCTTCTTCGCTCTGAGTGTAGCGTTCATTCTGACCGCGCTGGTGTTTGTGCTCCTGCATTTTGACACGTTTTACGCTCGCCTGCCCGCCTATCACGAGTTTTTCACCTGGCGTTCGATGCTTTACATCTGGCTCTCCCTGGGAGTGGTGAAGATCATCCACGAGTTCGGACACGGCCTGTCCTGCAAAGCCTTCGGCGGGGAAAGCCACGAGATGGGTCTGCTCTTGATGTGCCTAAGCCCCTGCCTGTATTGCAATGTCACCGATGCCTGGACTTTAGCGGACAAATGGAAGCGGATCATCATTTCGTTCGCCGGAATTTATGTGGAATTGATGATTGCTGCTGCTGCCACCTTCGTCTGGTGGTACACTCCGCATCTGCCCTTCGTCAACAACGTGGCGATGTGCCTGATGATCCTCTGTTCCGTTTCCACCATCGTTTTCAATGCCAATCCCCTCATGCGTTTCGACGGCTATTACATCCTGGCGGACTGGATGGAGGTTCCGAACCTGCGGGAACGTGCCAATCGCTTCCTCAACAATTTATTCCTGTCCCGCTGTCTGGGGGTGGAAGTGCCACCGGAGCCTTACATGTCTCCGGGTCGCAAGGCCACCTTCATCTTTTACGCCATCGCCAGTTGGGTGTACCGCTGGATCGTGGTGTTCGGCATCCTGTGGATGCTCTCGGACCTCCTCGGGCCGAAGCTGAAGATTCTCAGCCAAATGCTGGCCCTAGCCTCGCTGCTGTCGATCTTCCTCTGGCCGACGTATCGGATCATCCGCAACATTCATCAACGAGGACGTTTACCGGACATGAAAGCCAAACGTGTCTATGTCACCTTATCGGTGGCCGCCGCCATCGTGGTCGCCTTCTTTGTCGCCCCATTACCAGTCAGCCGGATTCATGAAACCGGCCTGGTAACGGTCCACCCCGCGGCGATGGAAAGCGTTTTACTTCCAGAACCGGCCCGCCTGCAACGCTTGCACGTTCAGGCCGGTCAGTTCGTCCGCCTCGGGGAACTCCTCGGGGAATTCACTAGTGAGGCGCTCAACGTGGAAATCGAACAGGCACGTGCCGCCGCCGAGGCGGAACAACTCATCGCGGAACGCCTTCAGCAGGAGATCAGCCGGCATTTGGGCATTGCAGAGGAAGCCACGCTGGCTCAACTGCGTCTGGCGCGTGAAGAGGCTCGGAAGAAAGCTGCCAGTGCCGAACGCCGCCTTCAGTTGCTTCAGCAACGCTTCCAGCAGGTACGGGAGTTGCGTGCTCCCCGCGCCGGCATCATCCTGACCGCCCCCAAACGGGAAGAAGTCGGAAAACTCTTCGACAAAGGGTATGGCGAAGCCCATCCTGTCTTTGCGGTAGGGGATCCCCAACGCCTCATCGTACGTGTGCCGGTCACGCCCCCGGACTACCGCCTGCTCCAGGAAGAACTGGCTCAACGCCCTGCCTTAGATGTCTCCATTCTGGTCCAAGGCCGTAGCGATCGCCTTTTCACCGGTCGTGTCACTTCCCTACCGGCTCGCAACGCCGAAACAGTGCCCATCCAATTGACCCATCGCGGCGGCGGTCCTTTGGCCGTCAAACCGCATAGCGACCCCAACGTCCTGATCCCCCTGGCTCAGGTTTACCTCGTGGAAGTCGAGTTGCTGGACCCTGACACAGCGATCGAGCCAGGCCAACTGGCCAGCGTCAAAATCCACACCCGCTGGCGCAGTGCCGCCTGGTGGGTCGGCCGTACCCTGGCCAATGCTCTCGATCTGGGACTTTACTAGGATTCCTCGGAACCAATGCTGACACGCCAGGAATGATGTTGACGACACATCCTGCTGGCAGGGCCTTGTCCGTTGCATCGCTCAACACCACCCTGGCTACAGTCGATTACCTGTGACCCCAGGAGCGGACCGAGATGGGTTGAGAGAGTGCATGGGTAGAGAGCGTGCATCAACCCACAGGCTGGCGATTGTCTGTTCTGTACCTAACCGACCTATCGCTCTTCCATCCCCGCACGGCATCAGGGATTTTGAGCCGGTCGAGGCTGAGGAGCCACGGGCAGATTGGCTTCCACGGACGAGGTGTCGCGGGACTGCCCGTTCGGCGTAGGTTGATCTACCTTGGGTGGACCAGGCTTGGGTAGAGTTTCTGTTCCAGCAGACGGGATGGATGATCCCCCCGGGGATGGCGTGGGGCCGACGCTGACTGCTGCTGGCCGCTCGCGTTTGGGATAGACCAACGGGGCATGCCGATCCAGGTCGTTGAGGGGTTCTCCCCCGGCGCGCGTGGCCATGGCCAGCAGCACTTTCTTGTCAATGTCTGCTGGGATGAAGCGGATGTCACCATTAGCCATCAAGGCGAAGGTACCCGGTTTCCCTTCCGGCGTTCCGAAGGTATGGCGGAATCCATCGAGCGGATCGTTCTCATTGAGACCTCGCACAGTAGCACCACCACCGGCCAGCCACGGTTGGGACAATCCCGGCGCCGTTTGCATCAGATAGATCGTCTTGTCCAGCCCGTCGGTGATTTCCTCGAGGGTGGATCCCCAGTCGTAACCGGTGATCCCTACTTTGCGAGCATAGGCGGGGTCTTTGGGATTATAGCGGGCGGCATCCAGGCCCACACCAGCGATAGCCACGAAATGCGTGGCTCCCACCTGTCGCCCATCGGGCACCAGAGGCGAGCTAGCTCGCCACTCCTGGCTGGGATACCAGGGGCAGAGGGCCTGGGGCAGCCAGGCTTCCGCGGCGCTGAGATTCTTCTCATCGTACCACGGCAGGCGAGGATCGATCTGCGTGGCGATCTCGTTATGGCCCAGAAGCGGGAGTAGTTCATAAAAGAAGCTGACACGAGCCCGTGGTGGACGGTTAAGACCATATCGGCTGGCCTCTGACGTACCCGGCAGAACTGTTCCCGCGGGGAACGCTTTGCGCTGAGCTACCATACGCTGAACCATCTCGCTCAGACCTTGCATGGGGACTTCCGCGGCAAACACCGCCATCTTCCCTTTGGTGGCACCGAAGAAGCTAAACAGCGGCGGAGCGATCAGTTGCCGGTACGTTTCATCACTCCAACGCAGGTCGAAGCTCAGGATGATATCCGCGTCGGAAAGGGCGAGTTGCACCAGAGATTCCGGCTTCTTGCTACCTCCGGGCACGGTAGGCTGGCCGGGAACTCCGGGATAACCCGGTGGCAGCCCTGGGTAACCGGGCGGCCCAATCCCGCCTTCTCCGGGTGCTGCTCCATCCGGTGAGCCAGTGCCACCCGGTGGTATTCCCGGCGGTGTGCCAGGTACTCCTACCCCTGGTGGAACACCAGGCTGGCCCGGTCCTTGGGGGAAAACACCGCCGCTCCCCGGTGGCATAGGGTAACCGCCGGGCGGTGTGGGAAAGCCCCCGGGTGGCATCGGGAACGGATAGTTCGGGGTTCCTCCCGTTCCTGCACCTCCCATGGCCAGGTTGCGGAACTCGATCCGACTGTCCAGGACCTGGCTTAAACCGGGGACTGCTAAAGCCAAAGCCGGTGCATACAAATCACGCAAGGTTTCCACGGCGGCAGCATCCGACTGGAACACCACACGCACAACTCCCGACAGTTCCCGCGTCGAAAGGGTCGTGATTCGTGCCCCCACATAACGGGTTTTGTCCTGAAAAGGTTCCAGCAGAGCATTAGCCATTTGATAGGGGCTTTTCAGTTCCAGGGGTCTGAAGGCCGCACCATGCGTCCGCTCTGCGTAGAGCACCAGGGGGGGCGAAGCTTCCTCGGCTCCCAATGCCTTGAGGAGGCGTTTCAGTTGGGGGTCGATGGTTTGATACATGGGATTTTCTACCTCTTCACTTCGCAATTTCGGCAGACCCTGGGGCGTCAGTTCGTTCAAGTAGCGGACCAGCAGCTCATGATCCCCGAGCAAGATGTGCTGCTTATCGTACAGGCAGACTCCCCAGCGCCGATGTGCCGGCAGATTGACCAGAGGCGGCATCTTGTCAAAGAGCGAGCCCAACAACGAGCGGAAGGATAAGGTGTTAGCGGCCGCAAGCATGAAGGGATTGGACCGCACGACAAACAGAGGCCGACCCTGGATTACCACCTGTTCCTCCAATCCTTTGATCCCCTGGGCCAGCGTAGGGAGGGGTTCCGGCTCGGTCAGGCGCAGGATGCCGAAGGGAAGCCGCTGCTCCCCGACATACGCGTGGTAATACGTCGCCACTTTCTCAGGCTCGAAACCGAAGGAATCCTGAAACAGGCGGTTTATGGAACGGTCAAACAAAGAACTGACGGGAGCGGTGGTACGGAGTCGGTCCACAGCAAAGCGATAGACGGCAATGGTGTCGTTCGGCAACAAATTGGTCGCCGCCTGGTCATTCTTGTCACTGGTCGAGGCTCGGGGCTTGGACTCCTTCGACTGGGCAGGCTCTTCTTTCTTCTGATTGGGATCGTCACCGTTGCCCGGAGTGGTTGAATCCCCCGGGTTGATCGTACTGCCACCCAGTGACGGGACAGGGTTGACATTGGCGTATCCGCCACTTTTGAGGTTTTTGGAGGAGTCCGAACCTCCGCCACCGAAAAGCAACACCCCGACAATTACCAGGACCAGCAATCCACCAACTCCAGCACCAATAGCCACCAGGGTGGTGTTGTTCTTCCCCTTCCCCTTGCTGGCCGCCTTCTTTTTGGAGCCGCCCTCCTTATCCCCTTTTTTCTCTTTTGATCCCGCCTTGGATTTTCCTTCCCCCTCATCCGCGGACTCGGCTTCCGCGGGCGGTTCCGCCTTGAAACGGTATTTGCACTTGGGACATTCCACCTTGGCCCCGCTCTTCTGATTGGTGACCAGCACCAGGTTCTCGCAACTGGGGCAAGTGACCTTGAAACTGCCGGGCATAACGCCTCCCCGCGGGATGAAGCCCGCCACCCTGCTGTGGCTTGGACATGAGACCTCAGAATTGTATCTTAGCGGACCATCTCGTCCCCGTGAAAGGGATTTTTCCAGACGACGCCTGGGAACAACCCGTAAACCAGATGGTTCCCCACGGTGACACCAAAGAAATGGGAAACCCCAGTAGCCCTTCCGCCGCCGTCCACAACCCCGAAGCCGGAATATTCGCCTCCAAGCTAGGCGGACGAATACGGGCACTCACCCCAGTTGATTAGGTAAACTCAGCTACCCCTGCTGAGGCAGTCGTTTCTGAGAGGGACAGATACAGCCGTTTTCTCTACGGATCTTCTCTGCGGAACACCCAGATCGATCAAGGCCCAGCCGAGGTGGCCAGTTGACGGACGCGACGAATCAGTCGACGCAGATCGCTTTCAAAACGGTCTGGGAACTGCTCATGGGGCAAGCCATCGCACCAGCCGCGAATACGTCCCTGAGCATCGACGAGCACCAGCTTAGAGGAATGAATGAACTCATCCCCAGGAGCCACCTGAGGACCTGGATTGCGTCCCACCGCCTGTTTGAATTGTTCTCGGATAATCCGGTGGATGGTCTCTTCTTCGCCGGTGAGGAAGAGCCAGCGTTGGGGATCAGCTCCACGAGCTTGTGCATACTCATTGAGAGCCCGTAGGTCATCCCGCTTCGGATCCACAGTGAATGTCACGAATCTGACCTGAGGCAGGTCCTGCAATTCGTGTTGCAACCGGGCCACAGTGGACGCCACCGACGGACAAGGACCGGTACAACGGGTGAAGATGAACGAAGCGATCCAAACATATCCCCGTAAATCCTGATCGGTAACCGTCCGGCCGCTCCGCTCCGTGAGAGCGAACGGGCCCACAGGCCATTGCGGGTCCGGCAGATCCTCCGTTTCCGATTCCCAAGTCGGAGGAGTTTCCCTCGCCAGCGGACGGCACCCCCCCAATCCTGCCAGCAGCAGGACTGCCAACAATCCGCAGCACCGCCATGAGCGACAAGCAATCCACCATGATCTTGGCAGCACGGTCTTTTCCTCACCCGCCGACCTCACGCTCCTCATGATCACACCTTCCCCCTGATCTGTGGGACATAAGTTTTGTTACCAGCAAACATCCAGAACAAGAAGGCCGTAAACCAACGGGACATACAAGAGTGAACCGCGAAGGAGTTGGCGGGCTGTGGTATCGTTGCGGTGTTGGGCGAAGCGAATCGCCGGATAGAGAAAGAGCAGACCTGCGGCCGTGGCTCCCCCCCAAGCCAGAAGGCTACCCAGGTACCAGGCGGTACCTCCCCCCACCCCCAGCAACAGCAGGCAGCAGAACAGAGAGACAGCAGCCGTTTTCCAGCCCTGGATATCATCATTCGGTAGCATGCGAAAACCGGCAGCGGCGTACTCACGGCGATAACGCCAGGCGATCGCCATGAAGTGGGGTATTTGCCAAAGAAACAGGATGGCAAATAGACCCAAGGCGCCCAGCAGACCTTCCGTATCCCGGGCGGCACACCAGCCAATCACGGGTGGCAAGGCCCCTGGCACAGCTCCGACCACGGTGTTCCACACCGTCCGCCGCTTCAGAGGTGTGTAAACGAAGACATAAAGGACGAAGGTTGCCGCCGCTGTCAGCACCGCCGCAGCAGCAGTCGTGGCCCACAACCAGGCTAAGCCGATACCCAAAAGGGTCGCTCCATAGGCTGCAGCCAGTTCCGGTGAAATCCGACCGGCAGGCAGAGGTCGATCCCGTGTGCGCGCCATGCAAGCGTCATAACGCCGTTCCCAGAGCTGGTTGAATACTCCTCCCGCCGCTGCTACCAGTCCCGACCCAATCAGCACGTGACAAAGTTCCGCCAGACGGATCCCCGGAGCACCCGTTCCCAGGATATACCCCGCTGCCACAGTAAACAAAGCCAGCAGTGTGATCCTAGGTTTGATCAGAGTTACCAGATCGGTCCAACGACGCACCCCAGCCATGCTGACCGCAGCGGTGGCCCCCAGATCCATCACCATCGTTTCGGCTTCGATAGCCCAACTGTGCTGCCTCATCCTTCTTCCTCTGCTGCTGAAACGGACATGCTCTAAGGACGATGAACCCTTGCCGATGCCCGCGGCTCCAGGGGTGCTGACCACTCTCCCTTCTCGTCTTCCCCTTCTCTCCTCGCCCCGACGACGGGCGATGGGGAGACGGAGCAACGAATCCAATGCAGGGCCAGAGCCAGACTCAAAAGCCACAGCAAGCTGCCTACCAAGGCGTGGCCGGTACGCCAGACAGCACTACGAAGGGTGATCGGTGCCAGTTCCGCAGGCACACCGGCGCCATAACGCACCAGCCAGGATTCCACTCCCAAATACACCTGAGCCGCCAGCACCACTTCGACACCGATCATCAGATATTTGACCTCTCGCCACGCCTCTGGCACAGCTCGCAGGCGTAGAGCCATCCAGACCCAACCTCCCAGCACGACAAACGCCGTCAGAATATGGAGTCGCTGGGCCAGGGGATCCACATGGTGCCTCAGCCACGCGCCGAGAGCGATCTGCCCCAACACCACCGGAGCGAGCACCGTAGAACCGCGACGGAAAAAGCTCAGGGTATGTTGAGAGAGGGAAGTCCGAGGGGTGCGTCCCGCCGCAAGGGCCACGCTCAGGAGCAGTCCCAGAACACCCTGGGCAAAGACACCGTGGATCGTTGCCAGATTGGTACCCGCCAAGGCATCCCAGAGCACACGGAATCCACCAAGCAGCCCCTGAATCATCACTGCCATCAGAGCCAGTACCCCCAGCAAGCGAACAGTGGCCCCCGCTCGTCTATGCCAGAGATCCCACAGACTCGAGCCGATGCTCACCAAAGCTGCCACCAGGAGCCCGACCGTGGCAGACCGTGGCCACTCCACTGCTTCCGGTGTCACATGCCGTTGGGCCATCAAAGCACCATGAAACTGCCCATAAGTGGCCAACAACATCAGCAACGCGACCATTCCCACAGCACGGTTGAGCCTCCGGGGGTGGTTCCACCACAGTCCCAAAGCCAGAATTGCCGTCAGACCGCCGACTACGAAGCCGGCGATCCGGTGACTGTGTTCGATCAAATAACCAGGGCTGGGTTCCTGCCAGTCGATCAGGAGGAGGTACCATGGTTCCGTGGGCCAGAGGGGATCCGCCATGCCCGCCTGGAAGCTGGTCACAAGTTGCCCCAGGGTCAACAGGATGCCGGCGGCGGCTACCGTCAACCATGCCCAGAAATGCAGCCACCGCGGCATGTTCCTTTCGGAACC
>Ga0209017_10002030_pt1 | contig 13882 bp, 10 predicted proteins | sample YNPBryunderm2012_FD_185812 | JGI IMG/M metagenome (GOLD analysis project Ga0209017, IMG submission 185812) | Anoxygenic and chlorotrophic microbial mat microbial communities from Yellowstone National Park, USA - YNP Bryant MS undermat 2012... ... | reverse complement strand
GCGCGCACGCTGCCGACATCCCCGCGGACGATGGTCGTAACCAACCCGCCGCCTATCTGCACGCGCTTGACGATCTGGACATTGGCCGCTTTGGCCATGGCGTCGGTAGCCTCGACCAAAGCTACTAAACCTCTGGTTTCCAGTAGTCCGATGGCATCTTGCATGGTTGTCAACCCCCTGCGTGTAAGTGGTCTGTTTTTTCCGATGGGTAGCCTGTTCCCGCTTTCGGCGGTCTTCTTCGGCCGCCGTGCCGCTCGCACAGCCTCTTGCGGCGGTAGCCCTCGGATCGATCCGCACCGCGCAACAGGCGCGTACTCGGCCGGCAGTTCGGATCGGCCGGATCAGTCGGTCGTGCCCTTCTTGATCGGCGTGGGCAAGACGACATTCAGGTCGTCGTGCGGCCGCGGAATGACTTGCACGCTGACGATCTCGCCGATTCGCCCTCCGGCAGCCGCACCGGCGTCGGTGGCTGCCTTCACCGCAGCCACATCGCCGGTGACAAACGCACTGACCAGACCGCTGCCAACCTTGTCCCACCCGAGGAACTCGACGTTGGCAGCCTTGAGCATCGCGTCGGTGGCCTCGACCAGGGTCACAAACCCCTTGGTCTCGATCATCCCCAACGCTTCCATCGACTTGGACTTTGCCATGGTGTTCATCTCCCCTCACCTGAGAAGCTAAGGCAACTTTCCGCTAAAGTTACATAGTCCCTTGCGGTGTAACTTGCGCGCGTTTTGCGCGCATTTCGTCTGTCGATGTGGAGGGCCACGCTCCGTTGTGGCCGCGTGCTCAGTACTAACGGACGCGACGAAGCGCATCCCTCCATCTACCGCAGCGCATCACTCCACAACCGCCATTTGGTCGCGGCCACAGGCCGCGTCAGCTTAAGCATACACTGTCACGGGTTGTGTTGTTCCGTCCACATTTCCTGCGGTCGACCGTCGGCCTGCCGCGTCGGCTGCGACCGGCGTCGGAATACCATCTTTCGCCGACCGGTGAACTTGGCTGCCGAGCCGGCCGCTGGAAGCAATCGCCAGCAAGCAGCTTCGGGCTGCCCTATCGTATTCACTTGAACAACTCGACGCTTTGCGCGTGGTCGATGTCGCAGGCGTTTCCCTCGTCGGTATCCAGGTGAACTTCCAACTTGATCTTCTTGCCTACCCGAACTAGCAAACCCTCGAAAACCGTACTGCACGGCGATACCACCCGCAGGCACATCCGGTCGCCATCCTTGACACCGTAATACTCGGCGTCGGCAGGTCCCATGTGGACGTGCCGCTCTGCCCGGATGACACCTTTCTTCAGTTCCACCACTCCCTTCGGGCCGACCAGCACGCAGCCGGGCGTGCCTTCGATGTCGCCGCTGGCGCGGACCGGCGCCTCGATCCCCAGCGAGATCAAGTCGGTAAAGGCCATTTCGACCTGCGTTTCGCCTCGCACCGGGCCGAGCACGCGGACTGTCGGCAGCATTCGTCGCCGCGGGCCGACCACCATTACCGTTTCCTCGGCCGCAAAAAAGCCTTCCTGGTACAGTTCCTTCATCACCGTCAGTTTTGCGCCAGGGCCGAAGAGCGTTTCCAGGTCTTGTTGGCTCAGATGCACATGCCGGGCCGAGACGCTGACGACCAGATTCGGCTTGCCTGGCGGACCGCCTACATGCCGCAAGACGACCTCGCGGACGATCTGCTCGACCAGTTTTCGGTCGATCGGTTTGCGGACAGTTGCTGTAGCTGTGCTCATACGCTGCTTTGTGCAACCAGCAGTTCCACGCCTGCGGCCAGTACCTTCTCGCGCCACTGGGGATCGATCTGGCTGTCGACAACCAAATAGTTCACCTCGCCGAGCCGACACAGGTGCGCGAGGCTCTGGTGGCCGAACTTGGAACTGTCGGCCACGACGATCACCTCGTTGGCGGCGCGCATCATAGCGCGTTCGGTTTCCACCAACAGCAAATTGTTGTTGAAAAACCCATCCTCGTTGATGGCCGCTACGCTGAGGATCGCTTTGCGGACTCGGATGCTGGCGAGCATCCTGTCGGCATAAGGCCCCAGTACCACTCCGGTTCGCGGACAGACGTTCCCGCCGACCAGCACCAGATCGGCCCGCGTGTCGGCCGCCAGCAAATTGGCCACTGGCAGCGAGTTGGTAACCACGTGTATCGGCCGACCGACCAGCAGTCGGGCGACCTCGTAAGTCGTACTTCCTCCGTCGAGCAAAATGCTCTCGCCGTCGGCGATCAGCTCCGCTGTGCGCTGGGCGATGGCGCGCTTTTTCGGCCAATCGGCCGGTTGGCGCATCTCGAAGTGGGGGAACTTGGGCAAGTCGCCCGCATACAGTACCCCACCGTGAGTTCGCCGCGCAGAGCCAAGCTCTTCCAGATAGTCTAGGTCACGGCGGATGGTCGATTCGGATACGCCCAGTTCTTCGACCAACTCCGGCAGCGACGCAAAGCGGCGCAGACGCACTAGTTCCAACAACTGTTTCCGTCGCTGCTGGCAACGCATTTGTTCGACTGTTGAAGAACGTGAATGCTACCAATCACATTATGGAGTAATCTGCGATAGATTGCAAGCATCTGGCGCAATTTGCTGCACGTTTCCGATCAAATTTCGCCCGATGTAGTGCATTTTGCACTGGCGCAGCCACCGAAAGGCCTAAAATCACAATTCATAGGTAGTAGTACATGCACTGTCTGCGGGGTTACTTTGACGGCCGCAGGTCCGCCGGGAAGGCTATTGCGGGGACCACCGTCACGCCGAGATACTCGGCGTCAAGCTTCGGTTGCACTGCGTTGCCGATTAGCCGATCGCATCCGAGGAACATGGCGCGCAACCATCGCGCGGCGGACAGCAGAAGCACCGAGACGAACGAAAAGCAATACGCATCTAAAGCCAACTGGCAGGCTCGCTCGTACTGCGGCTGATCAGCAGCTACGATCTACGAAACAAACGGCTGTGGCAGCTTACAGCAAGTGCTAGACTGTGGCGTACTCCGACATCAATGTCCAAGGGACAAGGTTGTGCCGGGTAACCACGGGCAACGCCCGGCGCTGAGACGTACTCGAATGCCAACAACCATCGATCCAGAAGCACAGAAGCGATTTGCCGTTCAAGTGGTCCAGCGGCTACAGCGTGCCGGGTACGAGGCTTATTGGGCCGGTGGCTGCGTGCGCGACCTGTTGCTCGGCCGCACGCCGAAAGACTACGACGTGGCCACCAGCGCCACACCGTCGGAAATACGCAACCTGTTCGGCTACAGGCGGACTCTGGCCATCGGAGCAGCGTTCGGAGTGATCACGGTCCGCGGCCCCAAAGGCGCTGGCAATATCGAGGTGGCCACGTTCCGGCAGGATCTGGCATACAGCGACGGCCGCCATCCCGATGCCGTGGTCTTCAGCTCCGCCGCCGAAGATGCAAGACGACGCGACTTCACGATAAACGGGCTGTTCTATGATCCGCTTGCCGAACGGGTACTGGACTTCGTCGGCGGACAGGAAGATTTGAAGGCGGGACTCATCCGCGCCATCGGCCAGCCGGAACAGCGCTTCGCAGAAGACAAATTGCGGATGCTTCGGGCTGTGAGGTTTGCGGCAGGCTTCGATTTCACCATCGAACCGGCCACATTTGCGGCCATCCGACAGATGGCCAGCCAGATTACCGTGGTCAGCGCCGAGCGAATCGCCGAGGAAATGCGGCGGATGCTTACCGGGCCGCAGCGGGTGCGGGCAGTCAATCTGTTGCTGGAGACGGGACTGGCAGCGGCCGTCTTGCCAGAAATCGTCGTCGGCGACACTGCCGCCCGGGACCGGCTCCAGCAGTCGCTGGAAACGCTGGGCCGGCTCGACCAGCCGTCGTTTCCGTTGGCGCTGGCCGCGTTGTTGCACAAGCTGGTGGATGCTGACGCCGCCTGCGCCGTGGCGCGCCGCTGGAAACTATCGAATGCCGAGACCGACCGCTGCTGCTGGCTGATCGCCCACTGGCAGACCTTGCACAACGCCCGCGATATGCCCTGGTCGGCTCTTCAGCCGCTGCTAGTGGCCCCGGGCATCGAAGAGCTGCTTGCGCTGCTGGTTGCTTCGGGACAGGAGCACGCCGATGCCTACCAGTACTGCCGACGATTGTTGCAGCAGCCGCCGGAGATTCTCGATCCGCCGCCGCTGCTGCGCGGCGAAGACTTGCTTGCCCACGGCGTCAAGCCCGGGCCGGTGTATCGGGAGTTGCTTGATCGGGTTCGGGCAGAACAACTGGATGGGCGTATTCGCACCAAGAGCGAAGCGCTGGCACTGGTCGACCGCAGGCTGGCCGAGTTGAAAAGCGCCGAGTCTGAATCGAACCAGCGGTAGCTTGCCGCAACAACATTTGCCGCAATGCACCGTTTGGGGCTTTGTCTCGTCGGCGTCAGTTTTGCAGGTAGGCATCTGACACACGATCAGATGGATGTATTGCGAGAACACCGTGAATCGCAGGGTGCTATGGACTGACCACCAAGACACGAAGACGCAAAGTGCTTTTCGGGAACAGTTGCCCCAGCAGTGGCTTGTAGCGGGCCGGCGGCAATCGGTGCTTTAGCTATTGCCTGACAGACGGCTGGCGCCCACTGTGCCAAATACCTTTTCCAGTCGTTATTTGTGTCTTCAGGCTATTCTTGGTGTCTTTGTGTCTTGGTGGTGTCCCAACGGTCTGGTGTGCGGTTGGAAGCTCAAGTCGCCAGCAAGCACTGCTGGCAAGCCAGCAGTCGCACCCGGCCCCACTCATGTTGCCCGGATTGGCCATCTTGCCCGGCTTATCCAAACAATTGGCGTTTACACGAAATCGCCAATCGGTTAAAAGTCAATCCCAACTTTGATCGAAAAACTAGCAACTGCCCGAGTACAAACCGCGTGCCCGGGCGGTTGTTTGTTGCGGACAAACCTGGGCGAGCCGATGTGGGTGTGGGTCGGGCTGACCGATGTGCCAGTCCGACACCGGAAAGGAATCCCAGCTACAAGCCATGGCAGGCCAGCAGATACACTTCGCCGCAGCGGCCGAGCAAAGTTACTGGCAAGCGCCGGTTTCGCTCAGAGCGTGCGATCACGACCTTACGCTAGTTATCCCGGCGCACAACGAAGAGCGGCGACTGCCGTGGACATTGCAACAGGCGGCCGATTTTTTCGCCCAATGGGGTGTCGATTATCGGTTGCTGGTCATAGACGACGGCAGCACCGATCGCACGGCCACGTTGACCGACCGGTTCGGGCCGCGGTTCTCCACGATCTCGCTTGATAAGTGCGGCGGAAAGGGGCGGGCCGTGCGCACGGGAATGATTTTGGCCACAGGGCGGGTGGTGGCCTTTACCGATGCCGATCTGCCCTTCGATCTGGCAGCACTGAAACAAGGCTACGGTTTGATAGCTTCCGGGCAGTACGAGGTCGTTTTCGGCGCCCGCGACATGCCCGAGTCAAAACACCTGGCGCCGCGCCGTCCGGCCCGGCAACTGGCTACCATTGTTTTCCGGCAACTGGCGCGGTTGCTGGTGTCGCGGCAGGTGACCGATACGCAATGCGGGCTGAAGTTGTTCAGCCGTCGGGCTGCCTGGGAGGTGTTCTCTCGCACGCGAATCGACGGCTTCGCCTTCGACGCCGAAGTGGTGATGCTCACGCACCGATTGGGGCTGCGCTTCGCCCGGGTGCCCGTAACACTGGTAAACGACTACGGCTCGACGCTTTCGATCCGCCGTCATGCGCTGCCGATGCTGGTCGATTTGGTGCGCATCTGGCTTGCGGGACTGAAACCCATACAGCCGCCAGTGCCGGTCGCCGAGCATGCGCTGTTTCGGCAGCGCCATGTTGAGTTGGCTTCACAGCACCGGAGGAAAGAAGCGGCTTGAGTGTTCTGCCGGCCGCGAAGGCGCAGGAAGGCAGATGAGCCGCCATGGTCTGCTAGTTTGTGGCACGAAAAGGCCGCTGGGATCTTTCGTCGGTAAAGCCGATTGTGCAACTCGGTGAAAAATGGCCACGCAGGCCCAAAGCATGGCAGATGTTCACGTCGGCTCTGCCGGGCCGGCAGCCGCGGCGCGGCGAAACGTCCGCCGGCTGATTCTGCACGCCGACGATTTCGGCTTCAACCAGGCGGTGACCGAAGGTGTGTTGCGCGGTTTTCGATACGGGCTGCTGACTAGCACCGCGGTGCTTTCCAACGCCCCGGCTGCTGCGGAAGCCCTTGCTGCCTGGAAACACCTGTTGGTCCAGTGGCAGCAGCAGATGTGGCCCTCGGCAGCAGCCAGAAGACTGCTTGGCGACCCGCCGTTGCCGCCAGACCTGGGAGTGCATCTGAACCTTACGCAAGGGCGTCCGCTTTCAGGCAGCCGATACCCGGCCGAACTGCTCGACGCCGGAGGCTGTTTTCCGGGCGTGTGGAAGCTGTTCTTCCGAATGCGGCATCCAGCCCCGGCAGTTCTGGCGGCGGTCAAGCGAGAGCTTTCACAGCAGATCGAGTACGTACTGGATCACGGGATAAGACCCACGCATCTGAATGGCCACCAGTACATCGAACTGATTCCAGCAATCGCCGAACTGTTGCCGCAACTGTTCGACCGATACAGGATTCCCGTTGCCCGCGCGGCCGTTGAGCCAGCACTGTTCGGCAGCACCGTGCTGGCGGGCTTCGGACCGTGGGTGTGGTTGCTTGGGCAGGTGAAGCGCTACTACGCACAACGACAGCGCAGCCGACTGGCAAAGCTCGGCCTTGCCTTTCCCGACGTGCTTTTCGGGACGGTTCACGCCGGGCGCATTTGCAGCACAAGGCTTGTGCAGAAGTACCTTCGGGTTTGCGAAGATGCCAAGTACGTGGAAATAGTTCTTCATCCTGGGGAAGAGTTCCGGGCGGAGGCTGTCCCGGCATCCGGCGGGGACCAGGCGTGGCGCGATCCGCTGGGGTGGAAGCGGCCCGCCGAAGCTCGGCTGCTGGTCTCGGCCGAGCTGGTGCAGTGCATCGCCGCCTCCGGCCGCAGACTGGGGCGTTTGCAGCAGTTGTCGCCGTCGGCTTCCGAGCCAAGCCGTCTCCCAGATCAGCCGGCTTGCCCAGGGGTAAAACATCGCTGAACAAGACGCCGTTTGTCGAAGCTGATCCTGATGCTGCCTATGGCCGCAAGCAGATGAAGCTAATCGGGGTGATGGAGCCACGCGCTACGTTGCGTCCGGTTGCACAGGGTGGACGGCCACGACGGAGCGTGGCCCTCCACATCACTTGAAAACATGCGCAAAGCGCGCACAAGTTACGCCGTAAGGGACTGCCGAAACTGACTCTGTTCGCCGGGCAGGCTGCCCCTTTGTTCTTTTCGAGTTGACAGGTCATGAGCACCATGGAAAGCAACTGGCGACGCCGAAGCGACCGGCTTGTGGGCTGGGCAGCCATTGCCGTTTGGTCCGTCTTCTTCGGTGTCCTGGGCTGGAAGGCAGCTACGCAGCCCAACGAGCGCTCAACCTATCCGGCCTTCGTCGGCGGGGCAGAAGCATGGCTGGCCAGAGACAACCTATATCAGCCCAAACATCGCGTTACCGGATTCCGCTACGGACCTGCCTTCGCCGTATCGATGATTCCGCTGGCTGTGATTCCGCAGTGGCTGGGCAGCCTGCTGTGGTCGTGGCTGAACGTAGTAGCACTGCTGATAGGCGCATGGCTGCTTGCCGACTGGGTATTGCCAGGGCTAGAGGCAGGAAAATGGCGGGCAGTGTTCTTCTTGCTGTTGCTGCCGGCAGCGGTGCGAACGCTTTGGTCCGCACAGAGCAACGCGCTGGTCTTCGCGCTGGTGGCTTGCGCTGCGGCGGCGATTGTCAACAACCGCTGGTGGCTGGCGGCGCTGTTGCTGGCGATTCCCGTTCACATCAAGGTATGGCCGCTGGCGGCAGGATTGCTGATGTGCGCCTGCTGGCCGCGGCAGTTGATCGCCCGATATGCGGCCTGCTTGCTGGCTGTTGGGGCCGCGCCGCTGTTAGCGGCCGACGCATCGTACGTGCTCCAGCAGTACCGCAATTGGTACGCACTGTTGACCGGCCCGGCGCTGGATCGCCACATCTACCGCGATGCCTGGACCATCTGGGAGGTATTCTGGCCCCCGGTCAACGCCCAAGCGTATTCGCTGTTGCAGCTTGCTTCGGCCTTGGCGGTGCTGGCAGTTTGCCTGTGGAAAGCACGGCAATGGCGGCAAGGGACGTCTGCCGACCAGCAGCATTCTGCATCGCCGATGCTGGGCAGCGCTGCCATCGGCAGCAATTCCTCACGAACGCAGCAAATGGTCAACAAAAGCCCCACAGCCCAGTCGGCCACCCAGCGGCAGCAATCAACCAGCGCATATAAGGCGAAGCTGCTTACGTTTATTCTGTCGATGTGGGCCGCGTGGCAGCTTACGTTTGGACCGGGCACGGAACGGGCCACCTTTGGGCTTGTCGCCCCGCTGAATGCCTGGGCCATTCTGACTGCCGCGAGACAACCTTGCGCCCCGCTGCTGATGGTTCCCGCCTCGCTGCTGATGACGTTGGCTAACAGCGGCGAGCTGGAACGGCGCCTTCCCGACTACCCGGTGGTAAAAGCGATACATCCGTTAGCAGTGCTAGCATTTGCGGTGTGGATGTGTGCCTTTTGGGCCGCAAGAGCGGCGCGATCGTCCCAAAGCGGCCTGTTGCGCCCCATCGGCGACCAAGAAATACAACAGCGCAAGCCAATGATGCTATCTTGTAAGCAGAGTACTTATTTGGGGGACGTTACTACACCAAAGGCCGGAACCAACACGGGCAGCAACCGCTTACTCGGCGATTTGCTGTCCACAGCCGAGCCGGCGCGTCGCCAACGCGTCGGCCAGGGCAGTGCGCATGAGTCAACTGCTTTGCGATTTGTCCCAGATACTGGATCAACCCAGCGCTCCGGTCGACGAAACCGGTGCACTGGCGGTGGTGCGCAAAGTCCTCCAACAGTACCGGCCATCGTTGCTGATGGTGGCTGACGCTTTCGGTCGGCCTGTGGCAGTCGACGCCAGCCAGTCCGACCACCACGCTGAGCAGGCTAAGTCTTTTGCTGCCGAGGCAATCGAGCGGTTGGGTTCCGCAGCCATTGTCTGCTGGTGCCACGATGGCGACCGGCGAAGCACGGCGTTCGCTGTCAGGGCATGTGCAGGGCAAGAAACGGGCATACTTTGCGGTTTGCTGGCCGCAGAAACCTCTCCGGAGGCGCTTGCCCCGCTCCAGGCTACCCTGGAAGCCTGCGGCGCGCTGGCGCTGCTGGCCATTGGGAGCGCGAAAACGGTAAAACAGCTTCGGGTCAGAGTGGCTCATTTGAAGGCCCAGCAGGAAACGCTCGCCGACTCTTACGAAAAAGCGGTGGCGGCTACGATCGAAGAGCACCAGCAGCGGCTTTCTGAACAGAAGGCGCACTTTTCGCGCATGAGCGCCGTCATGCAGACCGCGGCCGACGCTATAATCACCGCCGATGAGCACGGACGCATCGAAATGTTCAACCGCACGGCCGAGAAAATCTTCGGCTACAGTGCCCAAGAGATAATCGGGCAACCAGTATGGCTTATTATTCCGCCAGCGGCGCAAGAGCAGCACCAGCAGTTTTTCGGCGAGGTGTCAGGCCCCCGTCGGCAGTTTGACTTTATCCGCGAGGTCTCCGGCGTCCGAAAAGACGGCACTCTCGTGCCCTTGCTGCTTTCGGTGAGCACTGTCGAGGTCGACGAACGGCCGCTGGCGACTATCATCGCACGCGACATTACCGAACAAAAACGCCGAGAGGAAGAACTTGCCCGATACCGCGCGCACTTGGAAGAATTGGTCGCCGAGCGGACGGCAGAGTTGCAACGGGCCAACCAGTCGCTGACCGAAATGTGCCACGCGGCCGAGCAGGCCAACGAGGCCAAGACCCGTTTCTTGGCCAACATGTCGCACGAATTGCGCACTCCGTTGCACGGCATCCTCAGTTTTGCCGCTTTTGGCGTGAAAGAATCGCTTACCGCTTCCCCGGAAAGACTCCGCAGCTACTTCGAAAAGATCGATCGCTGCGGCAAGAGCCTGCTGGCGCTGATAAACGACCTGCTGGACCTGGCGAAACTCGAGTCGGGCAAAGCCACCTACGATTTTGCGTCTACCGACTTGCGGATGCTGGCGCTCAGCGCGGCCGACGAGCAAAGTTCCCGATGTGCCGAAAAAGGCATAAGGCTGCTGGTAGCCAAGTGCCCGTTCGATACGAAGATCGTCGGCGATGCGATGAAGCTGCTACAGGTGTTCCGCAATCTGCTGGATAACGCCATCAAGTTCTCGCCCCAGGGCAGCACTGTCGAAGTGCTTTTCCAACAAAAGACCGACAAGATACAAGCGGCGGTTTGCGACCAAGGCGTGGGAATCCCAGAAAACGAACTGGAAGCGATCTTCGACAAGTTCGTCCAATCCAGCAAGACGCGGACCTCTACCGGCGGCACGGGTCTGGGACTGGCTATCTGCCGCGAGATCGTCACAGCCCACCGGGGACGTATCTGGGCCGAAAACCGGCCCGGCGGCGGCGCGGCAGTGTGCTTCGAGCTGCCATTTGACCCTCGCAGCACCGATGGCCCCGTGGACCACACCGCCAGGCCCGCCTGATCGTTTTCATCTTTGCAATTGCCAGGTTTTCTGGCGTATCGCGTATCGGCACTCCGCAGTGCGCGCAAGTTGTCGAGCGATCTGGAGGGCCACGCTCCGTTGTGGCCGTCTATGCGACTTGTACGTCAACTGGAGGGCCACGCTCCGTCGTGGCCGTGTACTTGGGGCAACGGACGCGACCGCAGCGCGTCCCTCCAGACGACGTTGGACGGCCGGGCGACAAACATGGAGGGCCACGCTCCGTTGTGGCCGTCTATGCAACTTGTACGTCAACTGGAGGGCCACGCTCCGTCGTGGCCGGGCGTTCCTGGCACCCTGGCGAGCTTTGAACCTGCAATAACTACCGTAGGGATACTGTCGAGAAATGGCAAACAGTGCTATAAGGTATCCTGCGCCAGGCTGGCCAGCAGCCCGGAGGACTGAAGACAAGACTTGGTTGGATGAAAGGGAGGGGCTTGTCGTGGGCAAGAAGCAAAAGCACACCGAGGTCGGCGGACCGGCGTTGTACAAGTTGCAGGTGATGCTGTACGACGGGCCGGTTACCGAAGATTTTATAAACCGCAACCAGGAGGTGTGGCGCACGATCGCCATCCGCGGCGACCAAACCCTGGAGGATTTGCACTGGGCGATATTCGATGCCTTCGACCGCGACGACCCCCACATGTACGAATTCCAGTTCGGCAAGAAACCCCACGACCGCAAGGCAAAACGTTACGTAATGCCCGAAGTGCTGGAAGGCGACTTTCTTTCTTTTGCACTGGAGAAGTTCTTCAGCCAAGGGGCTTCCGATGCCGACCTTTCGGCCCTGGAGTATCTGCGGGACGAAGACGCGACGGTCACCACGATCGGCTCTCTGCCGTTGAAGCCTCGCTCGGTCTTCTGGTACTGGTTCGATTTTGGCGACGACTGGTGGCACAAGATCAAAGTGGTATCGATCGAGAAAGAGTACCCCAAGGACGAGTATCCCAAGGTTGTGGATCGCGTAGGCGAAAGCCCGCCTCAGTACCCCCATTTGGGCGATTTGGAAGACGAACAGTACCTGGACGACGAAGAATAGACCAGATGAGGGAACCGATGTGCACGGCGCGAAAACACTATCGTGATGTCGCTGCTGTGCTGTATCAAGCGCCATGTTGGCAAGCTTCGGCCGTTTGCCGCTGTATGTCATTTTATCGAGGCATGTTGTTGCGGCGGCAGGGGATGCCATTTCCGAGCTATAGTTGCGATGATGGGCCGCCAAACGACGTGCTTGTTGCGGTGCAGTCGGCCCCGGTTTGTGGCGTATTGTTTGCTTATTGATATTCGCGAAAGATAGTGACCGGCTGAGATGAGGTTTTTTCCAGTGGCCGTTGTCGCCACGTTTTGCGAACATCGATAAGGTTACCCGCCGCAGCCAACAGCGCCGTTGTGCTACCTGCTGGATCAACTGAACCTGCTGGAACAACTAACCGGAGAAGTAGCATGAGCGAGTGGTCTGTAAGTCCGTCCGGCGAGAAGTTCGCAATTCCCCGAGCCGAGGATTACCCTGCGGAAATGGAACGCCTGCGGGAACTGGTCGCCGCAGCTCGCCGCGATGGGAAAGAAATAGTGGTGGTGATGGGTGTGGGTTTCGTGGGGGCGGTGATGGCGGCGATCATCGCCGATACGGTCGATCGCACCACCGGCAAGCCGAGCAAGTTCGTCATCGGTTGCCAGCGCCCCAGCACCCGCAGCTACTGGAAGATTCCGCTGCTGAACCGGGGCCACTCGCCGGTGAAGGCCGAGGACCCGGAAGTAGCGCCCATGATCGCCCGCTGCGTGCGGGAAAAGAAAACCCTGACAGCCACTTTCAACAGCGACTGTCTGGCGCTGGCCGACTGCGTAGTGGTGGACGTGCAGTGCGATTATTTGAAGAACCGGCTGGGTTACATGCGCGACGGCGAAACCGAAATGGCCGCGCTGGAAGCCACCATGCGGATCATCGGCGAAAAGGTGCAGCCTCACTGCCTGACGATCATCGAGACAACGGTCGCTCCCGGCACTACCGAGTTCGTGGCCTGGCCGATCATGAAGAAGGCCTTCGCCGCCCGAGGAATCACCAGCGAACCGCTGCTTGCCCACAGTTTCGAGCGTGTGATGCCCGGGCGGGAATATGTGGCCTCGATTCGCGACTTCTGGCGCGTCTGCGCCGGTTGCACCGAAGAAGCCCGAGTGCGCGTGGAAAAGTTCCTCCGCGAAATCATCAACACCGAGAAATACCCCCTGACGGTCATGGATCGGCCGATCGAGTCGGAGACCACCAAGATCGTGGAGAATTCGTACCGGGCGACCATCCTGGCATTCTTGAACGAGTGGAGCCTGTTTGCCGAGCGAAACGGCGTCGATCTGATCAAGGTCATCAACGCCATCAAAGTCCGCCCCACGCACAGCAACATCATCTTTCCCGGGCCGGGCATCGGCGGTTATTGTCTGCCAAAGGATGCCGGCTTGGGATACTGGGCCTACAAGCATATCCTGGGATTCGAGGACGGCGACAATGTCTTCAAGATCAGCCCGCTGGCCGTGGACATCAACGACACCCGGGCGCTGCACGTGGCCGAGTTGACCCGCGACGCGCTGCGCAACATGGGGCGGTATATCGCCGGCGCCGACGTGCTGATCTGCGGCGCCAGCTACCGACAAGACGTGGGCGACACACGCTATAGCGGCTCGGAACTTGTGGTACGCAAGCTGACCGAAATGGGCGCGGAGATGCGCGTCCACGACCCGTACGTGGATCACTGGTACGAGCTGGAGAACCAGGACGAGTATCCCGCCCCCGGACGCTCCTGGAAAAGATTCTTCCGCAATCAGGAAGGGCTGAAAAACATCCGGGTGCAGAAAGACCTGCCCAAAGCGCTGGACCATGCCGAAGCGATGATCCTGGCCGTGCCTCACCAGGCCTACTTGCACCTGAATCCCGACGACGTGGTGCGTTGGGCCGGCGGGCCATTGGCGGTAATCGACTGCTTTGGCATTCTCGATGACGCCGAAATCCGCCGCTACTTCCAGTTGGGCTGCGAGGTCAAAGGATTAGGTCGCGGACACATCCAGCGCATCAAAGAGCAGGTGCGCTCGGCGCGGAAAGCCTGACGGCGCGACACCAGCGGCCTATTGCTTCGTAAGCCATCTTACTGCCGTAGGGCGGAACTTCGGCGCGTTTTGCGCGCATATTTTCGGGTGATCTGGAGGGCCACGCTCCGTCGTGGCCGAGCACGGCGTGCCATTTTGGAGGGCCACGCTCCGTCGTGGCCGCCT
>Ga0209017_10002029_pt1 | contig 13888 bp, 8 predicted proteins | sample YNPBryunderm2012_FD_185812 | JGI IMG/M metagenome (GOLD analysis project Ga0209017, IMG submission 185812) | Anoxygenic and chlorotrophic microbial mat microbial communities from Yellowstone National Park, USA - YNP Bryant MS undermat 2012... ... | reverse complement strand
ATTGCCCTCTTTGTCTTTGAGGGTCACCTTGACGTTGTCGGCGATCTTGTACGTCACCTCTTTGTCCCCTTCCTTGACCACCACTTCCTTGGTGTCGGGATTGTAGCGGAGGACAATCACATCCACCGCATACGCCAACCCTGCCATCAGAAACACACTCGCCGTCGCTAGGAACAACTTCCGCATCGCCGTAAACTCCTTGTACCTTGGTGGACAAGCCGAAGATGGATACACTCTCTGTCTCCGGGGTGGTCAATTTTCGACCCGCCATGTTATCTAACCCGACTTTGATTGAATGGAAACGGCTCTATTTCAATCCTCATTGTTTTTTCACAATTGGCGAAGCCTCACAAGTGGAAACCCCCGCGTGGGCCGTCTCAACAGCCGGTTGGGGTGGTTGGGGTGAGAGCCAACCGGCCGCTTTCAGGGGAGCTTCCCATTCGGTACCCCGAGCCAGCAGCAGAACCAGGGGTGTGGTCAAGAGGGTCATGATCTCGGCCAGCAGAACCAACAAGGCAAACAGACTTGGCGACAGGGCGCCGACATCCCGCCCGATGCTGGCGACGACCAGCCCCATCAACCCCCGGGTGTTCATGAGAGACCCCAGCAGGGCCGCTTCCCGCCAGGAGAAGCCATGCCAGCGAGCCACGACGGTGCAGGGCAGCCATTTGACCAAGGCCGCGGCGAGGAGCACCGCAAGGCACACCGGCCCACTCCACACATCGATCATCACAAAGATGTCGGTTCGCAGCCCCGCATAACCTCGAGGAATCTCAACAGATCAGAACCGCTCAAGCTGAACAAACCGTAAACCATCCATAGGAGACACCCCAGGCTGTGTCCAAGCGAGTCCACCACCTGAACCGATCTGGTGGGTAACGACCAGGGCTGTTTGGTGTCCGAAAATGGATAACTTCTGGTCGGCGTCAGTCAAATAATGATGCTCTGTATCCGCGGGAGAAAGGGGAGGCAGCATGTTGAGAGAGGCCCAATCCGACAGGATGGTAGATTCCCCACACCATCAGTCGTCAAGACTCTTCACCGTATGTTGAGAGAGGCCCAATCCGACGGAATAGTAAATTCCCCGCACCTAATGTCGTGAAGACGCTTCACCGTCGGCGCTGGGACGTGTTGCGGGAGGACTCGTACACTTGCTGTAAGTCCTCCAGATTCGCCTGACAGTAGGGGCAACCAATCACCTCGAGATGGAAGCGGACGTAATCCAACAGCCGCGGATCCCCTGTGTTGAGCAAATAACTAGCCAGAACATCCCGATCCAAACAACTGATGCGATGGCGTCGCCAGATCGCTCCTACGGTATGCTCGCCATTATCCCGCCTCTGCATGATCTGTTGCAATTGCTGGCGTAAGCTCTCCGAGTCCCGTAAGGCATTCTCTACCAGAATCATGTCCTGCGGAGATAGAGTTTCGTCCAGGTAATCCCACAACATTTGGGGTGTTATTGTCGTCGAGGACAACCCAATACGGGACGAGTCAGGAGGAGGAAGAGAGGACATAACCGGCTTTCCCTGGGGGATACCAGCAATTAGTCAGACACATGGTGCTTGACCAAAGTATAGTCCAACCGCTGAACCGTGGGAATAAGAGTGCGGATAGGAAAATCCCAGTCCATCAAAACGGCAACCGATCAGGATACACCCCTTCTTCCCACCCTCAAGCCGCACACCCGACGAGGGGGACTATCCAGCATAAAGCCCACGCAAAAGAATACCGTGTACCGGGGGATCATGGGGAAGATGTGGGGGTTCAGAGAATATATTTGCTGAGGTCTTCCCGTTGGAGGACATCCTGCAGACGTTGCCGGACGAAGGCAGCATCGATGATGAAATGTTTTTCGGAGACATCCGGGGCTTGGAAACTGATCTCTTCAACCACTTTTTCCAGAACGGTATGAAGACGGCGTGCCCCGATGTTGTGGTGCGTGCGGTTGACCTGATAGGCGATGTCCGCCAGGGCTTCCACCCCATCGGTCGTGAATTCGAGGGTCACGCCTTCGGTGCCCAGCAATTCGACATACTGCCGGGTCAGAGCATGCTTGGGCTCGGTCAGGATGCGGACAAAATCATCGCGACTGAGGTCGCTCAGTTCCACACGGATGGGGAAACGTCCTTGCAATTCGGGCATCAGATCGGAAGGTTTGGCCATGTGGAAAGCACCAGCAGCGATGAAGAGAATGTGATCGGTCCGGATGGGACCGTATTTGGTGTTGACGGTGGTTCCTTCGACGATGGGGAGCAGATCGCGTTGGACGCCTTGACGGGACACATCAGGGCCGTGAGTGGAGGGAGGAGCACAGATTTTGTCGATTTCGTCCAGAAAGACGATGCCGTGATTTTCGACAAGTTCGACGGTACGGTCGGCCAGAGCCGAGCGGTCGATGAGGGTTTCAGTTTCTTGCTCCAGCAGCAGTTTCCGGGCTTCGCGGATCGGCATTTCCCGCGTAACCTGGCTCCGGGGCATGATCTGTTCAAAAAGGTTGCGCAAGTCGGGGTCGAGGTGGTCGATACCGACGGCAGCGAAGATGGGCACGTCGCCTTTTTTAGGGATTTCGACGGTGACGATCCGGTCTTCCAGCAAGCCGGCATCCAACTGCGCCGCCAGTTTTTCCCGGCTGCGACTGGCACGGCGGCGTGAAGTGTCTTCCGCTGTATCCTCCACCGAGCGGCTGGAAGGTAACAGCAGGTCCAGGAGCTTTTCACGGACCCGGGCCTGGGCCTTTTCACGAACCTGGGCGTGCATTTGCTGTCGTACGATAGCCGCCCCTGCTTCGGCCAGGTCACGGATGATGCTCTCCACATCCCGTCCGACATAACCGACTTCGGTAAACTTGGTGGCTTCGACTTTGACGAAGGGGGCGCCAATCAATTGTGCCAGGCGACGGGCAATTTCCGTCTTACCCACGCCCGTAGGGCCGATCAGGATGATATTCTTTGGTGTAATATCTTTGCGCAGGTCCGGCGGCAGTTGCTGCCGTCGCCAACGGTTGCGAATAGCGATGGCCACCGCGCGTTTGGCTGCCTCCTGACCGACAATGTATTTGTCTAGTTCGGCCACGATCTGCCGCGGTGTAAGCGCGGACACAACCTCCTCTTCGACCAAGGTTGTGGATGGACTGTTGGAAGCCGGCAGGGTCGGATTGCTATTGTCGGTGTAACGCGCAGACATAGTTCGGTCCTTCGGTTTTTCCCGTGTGAGGGTAATGGATTTCGCGTGCGCGATCGATGGAAGTATTAACAGCAGCTATAGACCTATAGGAGGTGTATCATGATCCACCTCCTATGGTGAGGGATGATCCCAGGGCTACTATTCACCTCCGCCAGTTATGATTTTAGGGCAACTCCGCGATTTCGATCCGGTGATTGGTGTAAACACACAAATCGGCAGCAATCTCCAGGGCTTGCCGAACGATTTCCGCAGGTGCCAGCTTGGTATGGGCCACCAGGGCACGCGCTGCGGCTAGTGCATACGGCCCCCCCGAGCCGATCGCCAGAATGTTGTCCGACGGCTGGATCACGTCACCGGTACCGCTCAGGAGCAGGAGATGGTCGCGATCCATGACGATGAGCATGGCCTCCAAGCGGCGGAGGATGCGGTCGGTACGCCAATCCCGAGCCAGTTCGGTAGCGGCGCGGGGCACCGAGCCTTGATGATCCCGCAGCTTCCCTTCAAAACGTTCCAATAAGGCGAACGCATCGGCAGCCGCCCCGGCAAAACCAGCCAACACCTTCCCCTCATAAAGCCGGCGGATCTTCCGGGCATCCGACTTCATCACCACGTTGCCCAAGGTGACCTGACCATCCCCTCCCAGCGCTGCTCCTTGAGCCGTGCGCACCGCCAGGATCGTCGTACCGTGAAATCGAGGCTGGACACTGGAACGACGCATGGGTTTCCTTCCGCAGCAGAGTTCCAAGGGTGGGATCCGACGCCGTGCTACGCGGCTTCGAACCGTGTTGGGCACCGATCATTCTGCTGATGATTTCTGATCATCGCCAGTAATCCCGCTCACACTTTTTCCTTCGACCCCGCTCTCCCTCCATTGTTTATCATCATCAGCCTTCTGTCTGGTGGGAGTAAGATGGATCAACCAACCATTATATACGTCACCACTGTTAGCAACGACGCTGCCAACCGAGGTCGAACCAGCTCGGGTCATGCGGCGAGGGGCGAAGTCAAAGGACAGCGCTGGCAAAATACGGTGGGGCAAAGTCCAAGACAGCGAGAGCAGAACACGGCAGCAACCAGCCGCGGGATCGCCGAGGGAAGTATGGCATTTAGGCGGTTTGGAATCGCTGCAGGAATGCACCCAAGGAAGTGTCGAGGTAATGCCGCCAACGGTGGAGGGAGTGTTGATAGATCGGTTGACGGACCTGGGCAAGGCTGGCGGTACGAACAGGCCGTGGGGTGCGGTAGAAGGCGAGGCAGTTGGGGTGCCACTCCAGACCACAGTAATCCAAAAGTTGACGAGCGGTCGATTCGGGTTGTAGAACCAGGGATTCGTAATCAACCCGAAATAGCGGCACTGGGAGCACGGTCTGCCAATGCTCCATGATCCGGTGATGGTCGCGGATGCGGGCGGCGATGTCCTCCTGGTCGCACGCCCAGCGGATTTGTTTGAAATTGGTAAACCAGCAGGAGAGGGCGACATCGCGGTCATCGCGACGGACATAGACGAAGCGAGCGTTGGGAAACAAGGTGGCCAGCCAGCCGAGCCACAGATAGTTATCCGGCATTTTATCGACGATGTGCCGGGCGTGGGGTTGCAACTGGCGAAGACGTGTCAGATGCTCCTCGGCGGCCCGGTGAGTCACCGCAGCCGTCACTTCGGTCAGACACAGTGGTGGAGGCTGTCGGCAGGGCATCCAGCGGGGCAGCAAGTCGATGACGTCCTTGGTCGTAGTCAATTCGCCGGCCCCGTGAACCTGGGGATGACTCGCCAGGATCTGTTCGACCAGGGTCGTTCCGGAACGGGGCATACCGACAACGAAGATCGGCATGGTGGTGTCCCATCCCCACCCCCGCGTTCGCTCGAACCATTCCCGGGAGAAGCAAGCGATGAGGAAATCGACGAAGGCGGAGTGTTCCTGGCGGTTGTAGGTTTTCCCTTGGCGTTGCCAGACTTGTCGGCGATAGGCATTTCCTTGCGTCGCATGTTCGGCAGCCCAAGCGTACTGACCTCGAGCGTCGTACACATGAGCCAGGCCGTGGTGCAGCAGCGCCCGCCGCCAGTCGGAGAGATGCTCGCGGGCCAGGAGCGCCTCCATGGCGGCCACGTCCTCAGGCGGCAAGCGATCGCGCAAGTGGGTGGCTAACACGCTCCAGGCGCCGGCATGCTCCGGATCGTGCTGTAAAGCGGCCCGGTAATCGGCTTGGGCTTGTTCGAGTTGGCCCAGTTCCGCACGAGCCGCCGCCCGGCTCACTAAGGTTTCCGCATCGTTCGGACGCAACCGCAAGGCTGTCTCGAAGTGCTCCAAGGCCGCGGTGAAGTCCCCTTGCTCAAGCAATACATTACCCAGACCCTGCCAGGCTTCCACATGGTCGGGAGCCAAAGCAAGAGCTTTGCGATAATGTTCGGCAGCGGCGGCGTAGTTTTCCTGCTCGGCCAGTGCACTGGCCCAGAACGTCTCAAAACGCGGGGAACGGGGATCGAGCTGAGCAGCACGGCTGTAGCAAGCGATGGCTTCTGCCAGGTGACCTTGCTGCTGCAACGCCTGCCCAAGGTTGCCATGGATCATGGCGACGTCGGGCCGCAGTTGTAGCGCGTGACGATAGCAACGGATGGCTTCCTCCAGCTTGTCCTGAGCCCGCAACAGATTCCCCAGGTTGCTCCAGGCTTCGGCAAATTGGGGAGCCACTGCCACTGCTTGACGCAGATAACGCTCGGCTTGTTCCTTATCCCCCTGCTCCAGCAAGGCCTGGCCAAGATTGCTTAGCGCATGGGGAAGGTGCGGGTCAGCCTGGAGGGCTTCCTGGAAGGCGGCAATGGCTTCTTCGTTGCGGCCCTGCACCTGAAGGAGATGACCCAGATTATTCCAGGCCAAAGCAAAGCCGGGACGCAAGGAAACGGCAGTGCGGAAGGCCGCCTCAGCCCGTTGCATCTCTCCTGACGCCTGAAGGGCCAGGCCGAGCTGATTGTGGGCTTCCGCCAGTTGGGGGTCCAGCCGGACGGCCTGCTCCGCTGCCTGAAGGGCGGTCGCCACGTCACCGTGCAGACGGGCTGCTTCAGACCAGTTGGAATGAATGACCGCGGAATTTGGGGCACAGGTCGCGGCCCGGCTCAGCCAGCGTACCGCCCGCCCATAGTCGCCCCGTTGATGCAAAAGCACACCGAGCAGATGGAGCAGTTCCCCATCCTCGGGAGCGTCATCCAACAGCCGGCGATACAGCAACTCCGCTTCGTCCCAGCGACCTTGCTGATGGAGATGCCAGGCTCGTGCGAGCAGTTCGTTCATCCTCCCCAGTTCTTACACACCCGCTACCGTAATACCGTTGAGCACCAAAGCAAAGGTGTTGAAGCCGTCCTGCAGCGTGCCTGTCAGAGGATCGAGGACGCGAATTTGCAGCCCTGTGGAGATGGGTTGGACGGCCAGCAGCAAGCTTTCGAATCCATCGAGATTCCGGTCCAGGCTGCCGACGCCGAAGGTTTGCACTCCTGTAGCAGCGGTGTAGCTAGCGATCTGCGTACCGGTCGAGTCATAGAGCCGCACCTGCACGGTGTTGCCGACCTGGAAGGCGGCCCCGAACTCTTTGATGCCGTTACCATCGGTGTCCACGGTGAACACCTGGGTGGCTTGTGGCGGAGACGTGAAGGGGACGAGGGTAGAACCGAACTGGACAAGGTTGCCGCCGACGAGTTGGTAAACCTTGATCCGACCCGGCCCGGAACCCCGACCGACCACGATTTCGGCGGCTGGCGTGCCTGTAATATTGCCCGCTGCTACGGTAACGCCACCGGCGAAATTGTTTCCGAACGGTCGAATAATGGGAGCCAGCAAGGCACCGCTGCGATCATATACCCCCACACGAGCGACACCTCCGGGCAGTGTCGTCGGTGAACCTGTACCCGGGGTATTGCGACCGATAACCGCCCCGGGCAGGGTAGCACCCGCCGTGGTTCCCACGATAATGTCAGCGAAGCCGTCGTTGTTGACGTCCCCCGCTGCGACAGTCAACCCACCCTTGTAGCTACCAAACACCTTGATGTTAGCAATAACAGGATTGGTCAATCCCGTAGCCGGCGTCAAGTAGATCGGCCAGGAACTGGGGTTGTTGAAATCGACTCCTGGGGTAATCACGGCTGCTCCATCGTAAACTCGGACCCGGCCGTTGAAGGGTCCTTGGGGAGCCACAATCACATCTTTGAGACCATCGCCGTTGACATCTGCCACGGCAACGCTGTACACCCCTACGTATCCAGGGCCGAAAGGTCGGAAATATTGCAGGACCGCTCGCGTGCTCGCGTTCACGACCCGGACCCAACCACCGCCCGTCGAGGTGACCACAAAGGGAACCGGTGGCAGATTCCCCGGGCTAGCCCCTTCAATCGCACCAATGTCCGGGGCACCCCCGAAGCTTCGCGGGAAGCCGATACCCCGCTGATCCGTCGTCAGGCCGTCGGGATTAGAACCGGCATTGTACGCGATGCTGTTGCCTAAGAATGGATAGAAGCGGGTACCGTTACTTGCGGTGCTCAGGGTAGCTCCTTGATTGATCGCTGTGGCAGTCACCCCAATGATGTTGAAATTCACGCCGTTGACAAACGTGTGACCGGCAGATGTTTGGATCAGATTGTGATTCCCGGCCAATCCTACACCGGCGTCGCTGAGGTCTTTATGAGTGGTCACCGTGCTGTCGTTATTCGAGATCAGGGTGCTGATCAGTTGCAGGTCCCCGGCGTTGTAAATGCCACCGCCTTCTTCAAACGCGAGATTGAAGGACACGGTAGTGTTATGAATATCCGCTACCGCAGTCGAGGCGATATACACGCCTCCACCCCGTGAAACGCCGTTGGTAGCTGAGGAGGTACCACCAAGTCGGGCGATATTGCCACCGACGGTCGAGTTGGACAGCAAAGTGTAGTCATTGGCGAGGTAGATGCCGGCCCCAAGGACATCACCGCCCGGTCCCGGTAGCCCGCCACCGGTCCCACCGTTACCGCCCGCCCCACCGCCGCTGGGAGCCGCGGTGTTTTGTGTGACGCTGCTGTTGCGGATGAGCACGTTGGCAGTACCCGCGGCGACGTAGATCCCTGCCCCCGCACGTACTCCACCGGCACCACCGGCTCCGCCGATGCCGCCGGTGCCAGCACCACGGGCACCACCGTTACCACCGGCTGCCGTACCGCCCACTGTGTTCCCTTCCACACTGACGGTGTGGATCTGGATGGTTCCATCATTGATGTACAAGCCACCGCCTTGAGCATGGCCACCAGCTCCGCCATCGCCACCGTCGCCGTCGGCTCCGCCGACCCCACCGGCCCCGCCGTTGGCCGCCTCCACCGTGTTGTTCGCCAGCGTGGCGGACTGGATCGTCAGCGTCCCGGTGGTGAAATATACCGCCCCGCCTTGAGCGTTGCCGCCAGCCCCACCGTTGCCTCCAGTGCCCGACTGGAACGTCGCCGAGCCACCACTGCCCCCGGTTCCACCGTTGCTACTGCGAACCGTATTGTTTTGCAAACGGGTTTGACCGCTGATTTGTACCGAGGCCACGCCCGCATTGAAAAACGCTCCACCCCCGGCAGCCCAGCCACCATCGCCACCAGCCCCGCCATCGCCACCACTGCCTAATGGGCCAAATGCCGTACCACCGGCTCCGCCACTACCACCGCTTCCCGAGGTGAGCGTATGGTTTTCCAACCGAGCACCACCACGGATGATTACTGAAGTAGCAGTGTCCACATATAGGCCGCCGCCCAACGCCCAGCCTCCGCTACCGCCAGCACCGCCTGTTCCTCCGTTGGCGTTAGATACCGTACCGTTGCCGCCGGCCGCACCGTTGCCACCATTGCCAGCTTGGACCGTATTGCCGCTGATTACCGCTCCACGGTCCAGGAGAATCGTCATTCCCCCGCTACCGACGTAAATCCCGCCTCCATAGGCATGACCACCCCGACCACCGGCACCCCCGGTTCCACCCGTTGCTCCACTGGTGGTCGCTGCGGCACCGCTGGCTCCATTGCCCCCATTTCCTGCTTGAATTGTGTTATTGTTCACGCGGGAATTGCGGTCGATCGTGACACTCCCGTTGAGCACGTAAATACCGCCACCGTAGGCATCGCCGCCCACTCCACCGTCGTTGCCCGCGGCAGTAGCGTTACCGCCCTGGCCTGCCTCGGCCAGGTTCCCGTTGACCCCGGAGTTGTTATCGATCGTAACATTCCCAGTTCCGACATAAATACCACCGCCGTAGGCCACACCGCCAGCGGTACCTTCCGGTCCGGCTGGACTATCTTGACCCAATGCTTCGTTACTGTTGACGAAGGAGCTATCGGTAACCGTAACGTTGCCGCTACCGACGTAAATGCCGCCGCCATAGGCATTGCTGCCAGAAGCGCTGCGGCCACCGCCAGCCCCGCCGACGGCACCGGCATTCCCCGTCGCAGCGTTATTCTGCACAAAAGCACCATTGCTAATGGATACATTCCCGGTGCCGACATACACACCGCCACCGTAGGCATCGCCGGAAACCCCGGCATCGTTACCCACTCCACCATTGCCACCACGATCTGCGAAGGCCACGTTGTTGATAATCCGAGTGGTAATCCCGGTAATTGGTGTCCCGTTACCAACGATCGTGACATTGCCGTTACCGACGTAAATACCGCCACCCCGGGCTTCACCACCGGCACCACCCGGACCTCCCACCCCAGTACCCACGGCCCCACCGCCATTACCCCCAGCACCGGCGTTGGCTTGGTTGTTGTTCACGAGGGTCGCATTCTGTACCGTAACGTTGCCGGCCACGGTGTACAAACCGCCACCGGCTGCACTACCACCGTTGCCTCCCTGGCCACCGTTGCCGGGCGTTGACCCACCGCCACCGTTCCCCCCGACACCACCTGCACCGCCCGCTGCCGAATTAGAACGGACTAATGCCGAATTCTCCAACACGATATTCCCACCAGCACTAAACAGTCCGCCCCCTCGGGCCAATCCGCCGTTGCCGCCGGCACCCCCATTGCCACCGCTTCCGGTACTTCCAGCACCCCCGTTACCACCCTGTCCACCATCCCCGGCGGATGCCACATTCAAAATCGCATAAGCGGTATTGCGTAGCGTGATATCTCCGCTAGCCCAAATGGCACCGCCGGTGGCATTGCCACCGCTGCCGGCGGCTCCACCCACCCCACCGGTCGAGCCGTTTCCACCATTTCCGCCATCGCCGCCCGCCGCTGCAAAAGCACTATTCCGCTGCACAATGGAAAAGGATTCCACGACCACGTTGCCAGAAGCCGCGTAGATCGCTCCGCCCGCGGCCGAGCCACCCACTCCCCCGGCTCCGCCATTGCCACCGTTCGCCCCGGCGGCACCGTTACCACCGGCTCCCCCATTACCGCCCAAACCTGCCGTGGCTGCATTGGATAGAACCAGCGAAAATTGCCGCACAATCACATCCCCGGACGCCGCATAAACGGCACCGCCCCGGGCACTTCCGCCGTTGCCCCCGGCACCCCCATTACCACCAGCACCTGCCGTCGAGTTGAATCCATTACCGCCATTACCCCCTGTGCCACCCACAGCACGATTATTGACGATCTGGGTGCTGCTGATCAGCACCGTGCCCGCCGAGGAGTAAATCCCGCCGCCCAGAGCGTTACGACCGTTGCCCCCATTCTGACCGTCAACCGCAACCGTACCACCGGCTGCTCCGTTAGCACCGGCTCCTCCTAACGCACTGTTACTGGCCACCACCGCATTGGTGAACGACACCGTCCCCCCGTCGTTGAGCACACCACCACCCCAGGCGTCTGTCGTACCCGCACTCACCGCCGCCGTACCGTCATCCACCGCCTTCCCGCCGACAATCTCGACATTATTAAACCGGACAATCACATTCGGACCAATGATATGAAATACTCGATCCATCACTGTCTGCTGAATAGTAGCACGCACCGGACCCAGCCCGATAATCGTGATCGTTTTGGTGCCGGCCAGATAGCCGATGTTGCGGATATCCAGGTCTCCATCCAGATTATCATTATCCTGTAAGCCACCGGTATTCGGCCGCGTCAACTGATATGTTGCCCCAATTTGCAACTGGATTGTATCGCTTGGGTCCGGGCTGTTGTTTGCTTGGGTAATAGCCCAACGCAAGCTGTTGACCGCACCATCGGGGGCAGACGGATCGGCTGTGAATACCGCTGGAGCCACTCGGCACTCCAATTGCTCCAAGCGTAACCCGCCTTCCGGCGATACACCCCGGCGGATGGGACGAACCGGTTGCAACCAACGGGTGACAGACTTCAGCCAACGGGACGGGATACGCTTGGTCATGGTGTCAACTCCTCGGTGCGTCACAGAAAGGAGAGGGTGCCTTGTCTTCTGCGACCCCAGCCTGTCTCTTGGAATCAAGGACAAAAGTCCCTGACCATGCAGAAACAAGTCGTCAATGGTGAAGTATAACCACTGTTGAGCATGGAGGAAGAGGGAAAATGGAAAAAATAAAGTACCTATTCCGGCTGTTTTCCGTCTCTTATCCCTACGTGTGCGCTAGACCGAATTCTTCATACGCATGAACCTCCTGATTTTGAGACCATCTTCATAAAAAACACTCAGGGTGGCGGCAACTCACCCCCACATTTCCCTTTCCAGGACTTGTGATCATAACATATGCATCAGTAGTACAATTCCAGGGCGAAGTTGATTCCTTGCAACCAGACACTTTCACTCTTGAAAGTCACGGCGGGAAACGCGCCGGGATTGCTGATGCCGTAGTTGGTATCGGTCGGCACAAAGGCTGGGTTGACACGCCGATCGATACTGCTGGTCGGACGAATCACATTGTTCCAATATAAAGCGGAGTAGCCGGCATACAACCGCACATACCGCGTCGGGAGGAAGACCATATTCACCCCCAATTCCGGGATGACGCCGAACTCGGATCGCTTGTGCACACCGATATTCGTCGTTTGAGCCAGAATCCCGCCTACCGCGGCTTGTCGGAACCCTGTTGGTGTATCGACCACCGTCAACCCGTCGATCTTGAGCGTCTGGTTGGTGGTGCCCAAGGCCACCTTCCAAAATCCCTGGAAGGCCAGCCAATCGTACCCCGATTGCCAGCGGAAGCGTCCGCCCAAATTTACGCCATTGAATTGATTGATCGTGCGGAAGCGATCGAAATCCGTAATGATGTTGGGAGCGCCGACGCTCACCCCCAAAAAGGTGACGCTCCCAGCCGTCGGTTGCAGATAATCGAAGATTCGCAAATCCTCTTCCAACTGCAACCGACGGTAGCCCAGCAACCCATCCACATCGAGATAAGGAGTTAATTTGATATTGTAACGAATATGCGTCTCATATCCGAACAACTGCTGTCGTGCATCGATGGATGTATATCCGACAATCTGATTGGGCGTAGAAGTTCGGTAGGAACCTTCCGTATTGGCCAGGGTATCGAACACGGGACGTGAGATGAACGGGGCGCCATTGGGATCGGAGGAGACCGTATAGCGAGTGTGTTGGGGCCAGAAGACGAATCCCCGCCCTTCGATGTAGAAGCTGTCGTTCAGATTTACTCCCACTTCCGCTGTCATGCCGTGGAGATTACCGAATCGGAATTGATCATCCCCGTAAAGGATACGTGTTCCAGGTTGCCCCAAGGCTCCGGGGCGTGGGTCGGCCAGGTCCCCTTGTGTCACCAAAGGTGTGGCCAGCTTCGGCCGTGTTAGCCATCCCATCAAATAGCCAGTCGAAATCCACACTGTTTCCGTCCCAAAGGACGAAGGCGGATCCATCACTGCCGAGGTCAGGGTCGCAAAAGGCGAACCCACCGCAGGACCGGGAACATGCGAGGGTAAAACTGCAGGCTGCTGGGTGGGAGGAATCACCCCATTGCCGGGGACTGTCGGCCCTCCCGCGGTAGCATCTCCCGTAACTTTGAGCGGAGCTGGTTCGGGTACCGATGCCACCGGTGCGACACCGCTTGGGCCGCTTCCTGGGCGTACTACTGCATATCCTGGCTGGCCCGACTGGGCATATACCCCACCCCCACACGCGAGCATCGCCAGCCCCCACCCCATGGCTAACACTTTGCGCATCATCGTCCCACCTGCTGGTCCAGTTTCCCGATACGGACTTCCGCTTCCATACAGTTTCAACCCTTCTTATCGGCACAACACGCTTCAAAATGGAACGATTCTAGCGAAAAATCACCGCTCTGACGCGTTTATCACTTCTAGGGCCACCCCTAGGGAGTCACCACATTCCCTCTTTGTTATCCATCTTTCCTTCACCCGTCGTACCTCGCATAAATGGCAAATGACTCCAAACAATTCCCGCACCAGCTGTCATCCATCTATCCTTCACCGTCGCATCTTGTGGCCTTCCTAACCGACACTGTCGCCTTCACCTTCCAACCTGCTTCCCTTACTCCTCACCCCGCTGTTTCCCATCTTCATGATTATGCATCTGGAACACAACAAAAGACTCATAACCCTTCCATTGGGAACATGGAAGGTGCTATGAGTCACGTGCATGGACATGGAGAGGAGATGGAAAGGAAATTGCGGAGAATCAGCGGGATGGGAACACAATAGGTCACATGTATCGGCTACGTATTTCTGCCGATGACGAAGTCCCAGGTTTGGGTGGCGGTGCTGCCCAGGTAGTTCCCATCCCCGTCATACACCACCCGAAACACATGACGTCCCAAC
>Ga0209017_10002020_pt1 | contig 13964 bp, 10 predicted proteins | sample YNPBryunderm2012_FD_185812 | JGI IMG/M metagenome (GOLD analysis project Ga0209017, IMG submission 185812) | Anoxygenic and chlorotrophic microbial mat microbial communities from Yellowstone National Park, USA - YNP Bryant MS undermat 2012... ... | reverse complement strand
CTCGGCGAGGGGGGTGGGGAAACCGGGTTTCCCCATCCCTCAGCGGACGCGGGCCGGAGGCCCGCGCACCCAGGCCCCGGCCCCTGGGAGGGTTTGGGACGGCGTAGCCCTCCCAAGAATAACCTTATGTTCATTACGGCGTTGTGCGGCGCAAGCCGCATGGACGGCTGATGAGTTTTAAGAATTAAAACGGCTATAGCCCGCGCAGGCGGGCTTCGCATCCCGTAGCCGAGGGCTTTAGCCCGACGGCCAGCCCGGTATACCGGATGAAGTGCTCAATCACCATAACGTAGCCCTCTATCCCGGAAGCGCGGGCAGCGCGTGAATAACGGGCATGCTATAATCATCGTATGCAGCGCGGCCTCTGTCAATGCGTAGTTGCCTGGAAGGTGGAAGGCTGAAATGCCCGAAGCCGCCGCTACCCCGTCCTCCGCACCGCTGCTCTTCGGGCGCTACCGCGTCTCCGAGCATCGCGGCGATACGCGCCTCGCTTCGGTTTATACCGCGGTTGACGAGCGCCTGCAACGCCGCGTGCTGATCCATCTTCTCCGCAAGGATCTCGTCGGTCAGGCCCAACCCCGTGAACGTTTCGTCGCGCAGATCGGTCAAATGGCGCGACGCTCGCACCCGGCGTTGCTGGATGTCTACGACAGCGGCGAGGCCAGTGGGCGGCCCTTCATGGTCACCGAGTTTGTTTCCGGTCGCCCGTTGCGCGGTCTCGGCCTGCTGACGCCGGAACGGGCCTTGCTCTATCTGCGCCAGGTGACCGGCGCCGTTGCCCTCTGCCAGTCGCGGCGCGACGCCGACGCGCCGCTCGGGCTGTACCATCCGCCGATCAGCAGCAGCAACCTGCTTCTGGTTGACGAGGGGCAGGTCAAACTGGTGGATAGCTGGCTGCTGCCCCCCGCCGAGGTCTCGGCGGACATCGCCCACTATCGCGCGCCCGAGTTGAGCGAGGGGCAGGCGGCGACCCTGGCGACCCCGGTCTATGCCCTGGGGTTGCTGGGCTACGAACTGCTCACCGGAACGCGGCCCGTGAGCGGCAGCGATGCCCGCGCCATCGCCCTCGCGCACCTGAACGCGCGTGTGCCGCCGCTGCACGAGGCCCGGCCTGCGCTCTATCTGCCCGCCGTCGAACGGCTGGTGGCGCGCGCCACCGCCCGCGCTCCCGAGTTGCGCTTTCCCGACGCCACTGCCTTCGGCGCGGCCCTTGACGCCCTCTGGCGCGATCTGGGGACCCCCACCCAACCGCTCGCCCTGCCGCGCTCACCCGCGCCGGCCCGGCGCGCCGGGGCCGCCGCCCTCCCGCCGCCTGCCCGCGCCGCCCCGCCCACCCGTGCTACCCCCCGCCCGCAGCCGGTGGACCCCGCCACGCTGCGCCGGCGCAATGTCGCCCGCGGCTTGGTCGGCTGGGCCGTCCTGGTGGGCATGGTCCTGCTGGTTGCCGCGGCCAGTTTCTTCGCCGTCAACGCCCTGACCGGCGCGCTGAAAGGCGTTTCCGTGCCCGGCGTGCCCTGGCTGTCGCCGCCGGCCACGGGCGGTGCCGGCGGCCCCTTCGGCTGGCTCGACACGCTCTTCGGCGCCGATGAGATCTATATCGTCAATATCGCCGAAGGGTTGAACCTGCGCCGTGAGCCGGACGCAACCGATCCGGCCAACATTATTACCGTGGTCCCTAATGGAACTCCGGTGCGTAAACTGGAGGGGCCACGTGTGACCGGGAACATCCCCTGGTTGCGCGTTCGTGTGACTGTGGAAGGCCGGGAGTTGGAGGGCTGGATGTCTCTCAACTACCTGCGCCCCAGAGAGTCCGAGCGCAAGTGATGGGGTGGCCCTCGCCCGGTAAGTACCAGGAGGCGCCCCGGCGTAGGCGTAGCCACTGCCCGGGCCCCGTGCCGAAGAGGCGTGTGGCCACGCGCCCTCACCATCAGGGCGTACGCAGTGGAGGGGTGCGGGGAGGCATCGCCTCTCCCCAGCGGGGGGAGGCTGGGAGGGGGGCTGAAGCGCCGCATTCGCTTATTCGCTCGCATTCGCTAGCTGTGCCGATCCGGCGGTAGCATAAGGGGAAAGCATGCATCAGCAGAATGGGACACAGGTGCTCCATGGCCCGCGCGTGGCGCTGCGGCCATGGTTGCGCAGCGATACCCTTATGCAAGAGCTATGGCCGCGCTACACCGAACCCTTCAACTCCCTCTGGAACATTCCGCGGACGTCAGGCGCCGACGAGTCCAACGGGCGCGCCTGGTCCAACCAGCGCTACGCCTGGGCCATTGATGACGCCCAGCGCCGCCTGATTGGGCGTATTTCGCTGCGCGAGGTCGATGAGCAGCGGCGCAGCGCCAGGCTGGGCATCTCGCTCGCGCAGCCCTACGTCGGGCAGGGTCTGGGCACCGAAGCCTTGCGGGTCTTTCTCGATCACTATTTCGGTACGCTGGGCTTTGAGCGCTTGCGCCTCGACGTGGCGGCGGTCAACCGGCGCGCGGTGCGTTGTTATGAGCGGCTGGGCTTCCGCTACCTCGAAAGCGAGTGGCGCAATGCGGGCAGCGACCCTTCCCTGCGCCTGCTCGACGATCCCCGCTACAGCGCCATGCTCCGCCATTTCCGGCGCTCACGCTTCGAAAATCTGGTGGAGTTTTACGAGATGGAGTTGACCCGCGCCGAGTGGGAGGCCCGCCGCGCCGGTTCCGCCAGGTAGCAGGTCCCCTTCCCGGAGGGGAGGGTTATTCGTTACTCGTTATTCGTTATTCGGATAGGCGCTTATTCCCCCCTCGACCGTCGCCGCTTCCTCCTCCATGAGTGTAGCGGCATCCGCTGGCGCGCCACCTGCGGAGAGACCCTGCGCCTCGGGCGGAGGCGCCACTCCCGCGGCGCGCAGGCGCGCCGGCATCTCGCCGGGTGGCCGCGGCGGCTCGCTCAGTCGTCCGTACAAGTACTGGAACACATCGCGCGACACCGCGCCCATCGGCGCCGAGAGGATGGCCCCCAGAATACCGAAGACCTGCGAACATACCACCAGCAGCACCATCAGGATCGCCGGATGGATCCCGACACTGTCCCCGACGATCCGCGGCACCAGGAAGTTGTTCTCCAATTGCTGGATGCCAACGTAGAGCAGCAACACCGCCAGCCCCGTGGTAGGCGAGTCGAGAAACCCCAATAGGACTGCCGGTACCGCGCCGATGATCGGACCAATAATCGGGATCAACTCGGTCACCCCGGCGATCACCGCCAGCAACAGCACGTAGGGTATCTGGAGTCCGAACAGGTTCAGCACTGTCAGCCCGATCCCCGCCGCCGTGCCCACCACCAGCCCCAGGAGCAACTGCCCGCGCAGATACCCGCTGAAGTCAGCGTCAATGATCGTGATCACTGACCAGAAATCGGCCCGCAACCCCGCCGGCAGCAGCCGGTTCAGCATCTCACGACCGGCCCGCTGATCCATCAAGACGTAGAACAGCCAGAAGGGCACCAGGAAGAACCCCAGCAGAAAGGCTACCGTGCTGGCTACGGAGAGTAAACTGTTGACCAGAAACGTGCCGACCCCCTGGATGTACGACAGGAGGTTGGTGCGGATCGTGTTCAACGCCGAGGTGAGCACCTCCGCCACCGTCTGCTGGACCTCGGTCTGTACGTTGGGGGGCAGGTTGGCGAGGAGTTGTTGATACTCCTCCAGGAGCCGGTTGGCCCAGCGCTCCAGGGTGGGGAGATCCGGCAGGGCGCGGATCAACTGGCTGATCTGCTCAACCAGGGGTGGGACGAGGAAGGCGAAGAACGTAACGATGATCAACAGCACCAGCGCGTAGACCAGCAAGATTGCCGCCCATCGCGGCATGCGCCGGTCGAAGCGATTGACCAGCGGAAGGAACAGGTAGGCCAGCAGCGCGCCGATGATAAAGGGCAACAGCGCGGAACGCGCCTGCCAGAGCAGCCATCCAATCCCATACAGGGACAGCGCCACCAGTCCCCAGCGCGCTATGCGGCGAAACGGCAGTCCGCCCAACAATGTGGTCATGCGCGGTGCAACCCTGAAATAGCCCGTTGGAGCAGCGGGCTGGGGAAACCCGGTTTCCCCAGCCCTTCATCCAGTGGGAGGGTCTGGGAGGGCGCAGCCCTTCCAGGAACCATAGTCTCTTGGAGCAGGGGTCCGGGGAAACCGGGTTTCTCCCTACCTTCATCCAGTGGGAGGGTCTGGGAGGGCGCAGCCCTCCCGGGAACCATAGCCTCTTGAAGCAGGGATCTGGGGAAACCAGGTTTCTCCAGATCCTCACCCGGTGGGAGGGTGATGACTTCCCCCTCTCCAGCCCTCCCCCACAGGGGGCGAGCGTGCGCCTCCTCCCCCCAGCGGGGGCAGGTTGGGAGGGGGGCCGAAGCGCCGCATTCGCTTATTTGATAAGGTATTCGGCCTAACGCTCCTCCCGGCTGTTCAGCGCCGCCACGGTCAACACCACCGCCTGCTCCTCGCCCACGTTTGTCCAGCTATAGGCTACATCGTCCCGGTAGAACAGTGTATCGCCAGGAGCGAGTTCGTACTCTTCCTCGCCAAGCGTGTAGCGCAGGCGTCCTTCGAGCACCAGCACCATCTGGCTGCCGCGGTTGGAAAAGCCCTGCTGGCCGCTTCCAGGGCGCGCCTCGATCAAGCGCGCCTCCATATCGCTGTTTGGCGGTAGGAGCGAAAAAACCTGCACCGGGGTATCATCGAGACTCAGGCGCACCCGGTCGGCCACTTTGACCACCTGGCCCACCTGTTGATCATCCTCACCTTCAAAAAAGTGGGTCATCTGCACACTGAAAAACTGTGCCAGCTTGCGCAGATTCGCCACCGAGATATTGACTTTGTCGCGCTCCAGGCGACTGAGAAACGAAGGCGTCAGCCCGGATCCCTCCGAGACCTCCTGGAGCGTCAGGCCACGCTCCTGCCGGAGCCGGCCGATCTTTTGTCCGAGCGACATACGTCACCGCCTTCTGGGTGAAGTCGGAGCCAGGCACGACCCGTTTCCCCTCTTTCCAGGTTTGTTGCACACACATCTTATTTTATTATACGCCACAAGGATCGTCGCTGTCAAGGCAATGCACACCCCTGGAAAAGAACGGATTTCTGGCATGTCTAAGGCATCCTGTACAGTTGTGCGGGGGATTGTTGCACAGAGGAAAAGGAGCAAGTCTAGGATTTATAGGCAACGAAAACTGTCAACCAGGCGCCGCGGCGCTGTGCTATAATCGGAGCAGTCTATGCCGGGTAGAGGTGTGGCCCGCTTCTGCATCCCTGAACCGCCGCGGATCGTCATACCACCGGGTCCCTGGCGCTCTGGCCGGCGGCGCCTGATGCCCGGCGGCGGCGCGTCGTGGTCCCGTTCGCCCCCGTCCAGCGATGGAGCAAGACGAGTGACCCTCCAGGGTTCGTCGGCATGCCCAATCTGTGGTGCGCCGCTTGCGCCGGGCGCGCGCTTCTGCGTCCGCTGCGGCGCCTCTGCCGTTTCCTCGACCGCCGGTGCCGATGAGATTGCGCTCCCTGGCGGGCAGGGCGTCCATCTCAGCGCCGGCGCCCTGAGCCTGCGCGAGTTGCTCGCCGTCGTCGAGTCAGGGGTGTTCTACTGGCGCCAGCGCCTCGAACAAGCCGATGGCGTTGCCCGTGAGCAGGCGGCCGCAGCCATCAAGGATCTCTCGCAGATCCTCGATCACCTGGCTGTCCAGATCGCCCAGGGCCGCGAGACGATCTGCATCACTGGCCACTTGCCCCCCCAGCGGCGTGCCCCGCGTCCATGCCCGCTCTGTGGCCGTGGCAATCGCCAGGCGGCCCGCTACTGCATGGCCTGTGGCGCCCCCCTGCATCCCGGCCGGCGCGCCGAGCCGCGCTCCTTGCCCCCCCGGCGCCTCGCCGTCGCCGCCCGCACCGACCGCGGGGTCACCCGCCCCGTTAACGAGGATACGATCTATGCCGGCGAGTTTACCGCCGGCGCCAGCCGCATCGGCACCTTGCTCGTCGTCGCCGATGGGATGGGTGGCCACCAGGCCGGCGATGTGGCCTCCAGTCTCGCCGTCGCCACCCTCAAACAGGCCCTCACCGACGCGCTGAACGCCAGCCTGCCCCAGGATGACCAGGCCTGGCACGCCCTGCTCCGCGCGGCGGTGCAGGAAGCCAATCGCCAGGTCTATGCCCAGGCCCGGGCCGATGCCGCCAGGCGCGGAATGGGGACGACCCTTACCGTTGCCGTGGTTACCGAGACCCGCGCGCACCTGGCCCACGTTGGCGATAGCCGCGCCTATCTGCTCAATCCCGCCGGCGTTATCGGCGAGGGGAGCATCTGGACCCAGTTGACCGTTGATCATACTCTCGTGGCCCGTCTGGTTGACATTGGCCAGTTGACCCCCGAACAGGCCCGCGTGCATCCCCAACGCCATATGCTGTATCGCTCCCTCGGCAGCGATCCCCTCACCGAAGTGGACGCCCTGAGCCAGGCCCTGGCCGCGGGCGATGTGCTGGTGCTCTGTTCTGATGGGCTGGTCAACTATGTCGAAGATGGCGAACTGGCGCGGATCGTCCTGGAGACGCCCGGCGAGGATCGGGCCTGCGAACGTCTGATTGCCCTGGCGAATGAACGCGGCGGCCAGGATAATATCTCCGTGGCTATCGCGCGCGTCAAGTAGGGCCGGGGCCGTGGCCCCTCCGCCGTTCCGGCCCTGCTTCGGCCCAACTACCGCCGGGAGGTGCGTTGTTGCGGACCTCAGAAGGGAGCCCCTATGCCCATCTGTGCCCTGTGCGGCAGCGACAATGCAGCCGGCGCCCGTTTCTGCCGCACCTGCGCCGCGCCGCTCACCCGCTACAAGGCCAGCGCGGCCGATGATGCGTGGCTCGCCGCCCGACTCTCCAGCGCGGATCTCCCCCCCGATCCCGCCCGGAGCGGTCCGCCGCGCCATGACCCTCATCCTGGCGCCGAGGAGGAACCTATGGATCAGCCGGCCCCCATCTTGTTCGCCGGGCGCTACGAACTCCCCCCCGCAGCCGCCGATGGTCCCCTCGTCGTGGTTGACACCGCTCCATGGCGTCGCTGTTGGGCCTGCGGCTCCACCGCGAACGAGCCAGAGGAGGCTTTTTGCATCGAGTGCGGCGCCGCTCTCGAGCGCCGACCCTATCCCGCGGTGCTGACCCCCGCCGATGCCCCCTCCGGCCCGGCCCTCATTGCCGCCGTTGACGATGAGCGCGCCCGCGCCCTCCTCCCGGAGATCTGGGACCAGGTTGAGGAAGTTGGCCGCGTGCTCACCATTCTCAATGACAGTGGTCGCGCCCCCCTGGCGACCCCCCTCGATGAGACAGCCGCCCTGGCCGTCGGCCTCCCGCTGGCGCGCCTGCTGGAGAGCCTCCATGCCCGCGGCCTGGCCCTTGGCCCGCTAGCTCCCACCGATCTGGAGCCGGTGCCCGGCGGTGGCGCCCGCCTGCGCGCCGCGCCGCACCTGCGCCCCATCGCCCCCGATGACGCCGCCGCGGTCCAGGCCGACCTCCTGGCCCTCGCCGATCTGCTCGAGCGCCTCACCGCCACCCCGCGCACCACCCTGCGGCTCAGCGAGGAGGAGGCTGAGGCCGCCGCGCACGACCTGCCCCTGGTGGACGTGCTGCGCCAGGTGCGCACCGGCGCCTTTGCCGACGCCGCCGGTCTTGCCGCCACGCTCGAGCAAGTGCTGGCTCAACGCACCCGTCCCGCGCCCCTGCGCCAGGTGGTCGGCGCCCATACCGATACGGGCATCGTCCGCGAGCATAATGAAGATAGCCTGTTTACCCTTCAACTCACGCTCATCAACAATAACCAGCCCGAAATCTGGGGTGTCTACATTGTTGCCGATGGCATGGGCGGCCACGCCGCTGGCGAAGTGGCCAGCGGCCTGGCCGTTCGCGCTGCTGCCGATCTCTTCCTTGGCGAGTATCTGGCCCGCGCCGTTCAGCCCGATGTGGCCTTCAACGAAGAGGAGGCCGTCGCCTTCGTGCGGCGCGCCGTGCAACGCGCCAATGAGGCGGTGATTGCCGAGAGTCGCCATCAGGCCAATGATATGGGGACGACGTTCACCATGGCCCTCGTTGCCGGCGATCGGGCCATCGTTGGCAATGTCGGCGATAGCCGCACCTACCTCTTCCGTGATGGCAGGCTGCGACGCATCACCAGGGACCACTCGCTGGTGCAACGCCTGGTCGATCTTGGCCAGATCGCCGAGGACGATATCTACAGCCATCCGCAGCGCAATGCCGTGCTCCGTTCCCTCGGCGATCGCAGCGAGATTGAGATTGATGTCTTTACCGAACGCCTCCGCCCCGGTGACGCGCTCTTGCTCTGCTCCGACGGCCAGTGGGAGATGACCCGCGACCCCGACATGGAACGCCTCCTCGCCCGCGAGGAGCCGCCCCAGGCTGTCTGTGAGGCCCTCGTTGCCGCGGCGAACCAGGCCGGCGGCGAAGATAATATCGCCGTCATCCTGGTGAGGTTCGAGTGACATGCGTCCCCCTGGATGAGCGCAGGGTTACCCTGTGGAACCCTCCGGGTTGCCCCTCCCACGGCAACCATGCCCGTCACGGCAACGTCCAACCGGTGGCGATTCTACGCTGATGGAGGACCCGATGGCCGACATGCTCACGCTGACCTGTAGCTGGGGTCGCGCTCCCATCCCTGCGAGCGGCGCCCCGCAACTGGGCTACCTGCTCGTCGAGGCAGCTCCCGCTGCCCCGCCTCCGGCGCCCGTTCCGCTAAACTTTTGCCTGGTGCTCGATCGCTCCGGTTCGATGCAGGGCCCCAAACTGCAAAGTATGAAGCAGGCCACCCGCCGCCTGATCGAGAGCCTTACGCCTCAGGACGTGGTGTCAATCGTCATCTTCGATGATACTGTGCAGACCCTCGTGCCCGCGACCTTCGCCACCGATCAGGCGGCCCTCCACGCCGCCGTGGACCAGATCGTGGAAAGTGGCGGCACCGCCATGTCCCTCGGCATGCAGGCCGGTCAGGCCGAGTTGCAGAAGTACGCCGGCCCCGATCGCTACAGCGCCATGCTCATCCTGACCGATGGCCAGACCTGGGGCGATGAAGAGGTCTGCCGCGCCCTGGCCCAGAGCCTGGGCCAGGCCGGGGTGCGCATTACCGCCCTCGGCCTCGGCGCCGAGTGGAACGAGAAGTTGCTCGACGACCTGGCCGAGGCGACCGGCGGCGTCTCCGATTATGTCGCCGATCCCGGCCAGATCCTCAATTTCTTCCAGCGCGCGGTGCGTAGCGCCCAGGGAACCGCCGCGGTCGAGGCGCGCCTGCTCCTCCGCCTCGTGCGCGAGGCGACCCCCCGCGCTGTCTATCGCGTCACGCCGACGATCGCCAATCTTGGCTACCAGCCGATCGGCGCCAATGAGGTCGCCGTGAAACTGGGCGATCTGGTCTACGGCCAGGTCAATAGCGTCATCGTCGAACTGATGCTGCCCCCCCGCCCCCCTGGCCAGTTTCGCATCGCCCAGGCCGAGTTGCACGCGACGCCCGTTGGCGCGCAGCAAGAGCAGATTGTCAAGCAGGACGTGCTGCTGACCTTTAGCGCCGATCCCCAGGCTGCCACCTTCGATCCGCGGGTGATGAACCTGGCCGAAAAGGTGACCGCCTTCAAGCTGCAAACCCGCGCCCTGGCCGAGGCGGAACTGGGCAATACCGCCGGCGCCACCCAGAAATTGCGCGCCGCCGCCACGCGCCTGCTCGATCTCGGCGAACTGGAACTGGCCGAGCAAACCCGCCAGCAGGCCGAGCAGCTCGAGCAGGGCGGCGCGATCAGCCCCGAGTCCCAGAAGGCGCTCAAGTACGCCACGCGCCGGCTGACCCAGAAGCTTGAGGAGTAAGAGTATGAAGATCTGTCCTTCCTGCGGCGCTCCGAATGACCCGGCTAACCGTTTCTGCGACCAGTGCGGCGCGCGGCTCGAGGAGGTCGCGCCCCCGGTGCCGGTTGGGACCCCGGCGGCAACCGCGCCGGTGGCGGCTGTCTGCCCGGCCTGCGGCGCGCCGGTGCTGCCGGGCGAAGCGTTTTGCGATAACTGCGGCGCCGATCTGACCGCCCTTGCCGTTGCGCCGGTTGCTCCCGCTCTGACCGCCGTGCCCGTGGCCGCGCCCGCCGCTGCGCCCGCGGGGCAGGTGATCTGCGCCGTCTGCGGCGCGACGGCCCTGCCCGGCGAGCGTTATTGTGACAATTGCGGCGCTGATCTGTTGGCCCAGATCAATGCTGCCGCCACCGCTCCGTCCGCTCCATCGCCGGTTACTCCCGATGGCGGGCCGGCCCTGGCCAACGGCGCCGAACTTCCCGCCCCTGAACCGCTGATTCCCCCCGTGCCGGTCGAGGCTCCTCCTGCGGAGGTCCCGCCCATCCCCGCCCCGGTCGAGGTCCCGCCGCCAGCCGGGGCGCCCACCCTGCTCGCCGCCGAGGCGCCCACCCTGCTCGCCGCCGAGGCCCCTCCTGCGGAGGTCCCGCCCGCCCCCGCCCCGCTTGAGGTCCCGCCGCCAGCCGAGGCCCCCACCGTGCTTGCCACCGAGGCCCCTCCTGCGGAGGTCCCGCCCGCCCCCGCGCCGGTCGAGGTCCCGCCGCCAGCCGAGGCTCCCACCCTGCCCGCCGCCGAGGCGCCCACCGTGCCCGCCCCGGTCGAGGCTCCGGCGCCGGAGGCCCCTGCTGCCCCTGCGCCGGTCGTGGCCCCCGCGGTTTCCCCGCCAGTCGAGGCGCCCACGCCGGCCGAGGCACCCACCCCGCCCTCCGGGGCGCCGCTGTTCGATCGGGCAGCCTACGAGACCCGCCGCGCCGAACTGACCGCCACCATCAGCCGCCAGCAGCAGATCATTGCCCAGTTGGAGCAGATGCAGGCCACCTTCGGCCCGGCTACCCCCCCGGCGGTCATCACTGGCCTGGCCGAGGCCCGCGAGGCCCTCACCCGCGCCGAGACCGAGCTTGCCGCGCTTGAGGCCCCCGCGCCCGCCGTTGATCCCGCCGAGGTGCGCCGGCTCCAGGACGAAATCGCGCGCCAGCAGCAGATCATCGCCCAGTTGGAGCAGATGCAGGCCACCTTCGGCCCGGCCACCCCCCCGGCGGTCACGACCGGTCTGGCCGAGGCCCGCGAGGCTCTGGCCCACGCCGAAGCTGCCCTCGCCGCCCTGGGGGTGGCCCCCGCCCCCGCCGCTCCTGCGCCAGCCGTTGCGGCGCCCCCGCCGCCTGCGCCCACCGGCCCGCGCCTGATCGTCGAAGAGAGTGGCGTAGTGTTGCCCCTGCCCCTCGACAAAACCGAGATCATCATCGGCCGCGAGGACCCCGTGAGCAACATCTTTCCCGAAATCGATCTCACCCCGCACGGCGGCGAACTGGGCGGCGTGAGCCGCCAGCACGCCCGCCTGAGCCGCGCCGGCGGCCAGTGGACCCTTACCGACCTCAACAGCACCAATTACACCCGGCTCAACGGCGTGCGTCTCGAACCGAATGTCCCTACCCCCATCGGCGATGGCGCCCGGGTGCAGTTCGGGCGTGTTGTGGTGATCGTGCACCTCATCTGACAGGGGGTACGTGGGAGAGGGAGGCAGTGAGGCAAAGCCTCTCCGCCACCGGACCACGCGGGAGGTGTGGAGGGGCCTGGCCCCTCCACACCTCCCCGCCGAATTGTCAAGCGCAGAACGCAGGTAAGGTAAACCACACCGTCGCGCCCTGGCCGGGCGCGCTGCTCGCCCCGATCTGCCCGCCCATTGCCGTGATCAGCGCCTGCGCGATCGACAGACCAAGCCCGGCATTGCCGCTGGCGCGCCCGCGGGCCGGGTCAATCCGGTAGAAGCGCTCGAAGATATGTGGCAGGTGCTCCGGCGCGATCCCGCACCCCGTGTCGCTCACCCTGAAGCGCACCTCGCGGCCCTGGGGCGTCGCCGCGAGCGTAATCCTCCCGCCGGACGGCGTATGCCGCAAGGCATTGTCGAGCGCGATCAACAGCACCTGGCGCAGCCGGTCCGCGTCGGCGCAAACCGCTCCGCTCGCCTCCTCCAGCGTCACCGTCACACCCCGTTCCGCGCCCAGTCGCGCCACCTGGCGCTGCACCTCGGCCAGAAAGGGCGCTACCTCAACCCGTTCGAGGGTGAGCGGCAACTGGCCGCTGTCGAGCCGCGACAGTGTGAGCAGGTCGTCCACCAGTCGCCGCATATGATCGCTCTCGGAGAGCACGTCGCCGAGCAACTCCCGCTGGTCGGCGTCCTCCAGCCCGACATTGCGTAGCGCGACCTCGGCGCTGGCGCGGATCAGCGTCAGCGGTGTGCGCAGTTCGTGGCTCGCGCTGGCGATGAACCGCTGCTGGCGCTCCCAGGCCGCCTGCGCCGGGCGCAACGCCCGTCCCGCCAGCCACCAGCTCGCTCCCCCCAGCAACACCATGCTCAGACTGCCCAGGAAGAGCAACCCCAGGGCCAGTTGCCACAGCACCCGATCCTGATCGCTCAACACCCGCCCCAGTTGCAGCGCCGCCGGCCCATCGCTGCGCGTCAGGCGGTAGGTCAGCAGGCGCACCCGCTGCCCATCGCTCAGGCTCACCGTGCGCTCATCGCTGCCCCGGCTCAACGCCGCCTCCAGGGCCTGACGATCCGGGTCGAGCGGCGCCGCAGCCGGGTTGGGGTTGAAGAGCACCTGCCCCCTTGCGTCGAGGGGCAGCACGAAGATCGCCGCCAGTTCACCGTCGTAGGCCAGCGGCGTCGTTGTCCCCGCCGGCGTCGGAAGCGGCGTCTCTTCCCCTCTGCGCCGCTCATCTCCCTCGACGGCAAGGATGACCCCGCTCCTCTGCTCCACGAGCACCTTCGCCCCATCGGCGAAGCGCACCTCGTACACCTCCCGGCCCCGTTTCTCCTCGCGCTCAACCCGTTCGGGAACGCCCCCGCCGCGATGGGCCACCGCTCGGGCCATGGCCTCGGCTTCTGAAATCGGCCTCGCCGCTCGATAGGGCAACAGCCCCGGCTCGTTGCGGATCAGCGACCAGTCGCGGTCCGCCGAGGCCAGGTCGGCGGGCAGGGGCGCGTTGAGTGCGTGAAACTCGTGGGCCATTTTGTGCCGCAGGGCCAGATCGGTCACCTGCTGGAAGTAACGCGCCACTACCAGGTAGCTCCCGCCACCCACCAGCCCCACCAGTGCCAGCGCCGCCAGGGTGTAGAGCAAGGTCAGTTGGAGCCGCAAGCCGCTAAACATCGGGCGCCTCCAGCCGGTAGCCCACACCCCGCACCGTTACGATCGGATCGCGCTCTCCCGGTCCGTTCAACTTCCGTCGCAGATAGGAAATATATACATCAACCATTTGCGGCTGCACATCGTGTTCATACGACCAGACATAATCCAGGATCTGCTGGCGGGTCAGGGTCTGACCCTGGTGACGGATCAAGTACTCCAACAGGTTCCACTCGGTGGGCGTCAGGTCGAGCGCGCGGGTATTGCGGCGCGCCGTGTGGCCACGCAGGTCGAGCACGATCGCCCCCGCGCGCGCCTCCTGCGCATCAGCGCCCGGCGGCGCGAAACGGCGGCTGAGGGCGCGCACCCGCGCCAGCAACTCCTCGAAGGCGAATGGCTTGACCAGGTAATCGTCCGCCCCGCTGTCCAGACCGGCGACCTTATCCTCGATCTGGCCGCGCGCCGTCAGCAAGAGCAGCGCGGTGGGCAGGCGCGCCAGGCGCGCCGCCCGGCAGATGGACGGCCCGTCCCGTCCGGGCAGCATCCAGTCAATAATCGCCACATCGTAGGTGCCGCGCAGGACCAGATCCAGCCCCGTGTCGCCATCGTGCGCCACGTCCACCTGGTAGTAGGCCTCCCCCAGCACGCGGGCAACCAGCCGGGCCAGGCGTTGATCATCTTCTATGACCAGCACACGCATCGCCGTCTTCCATCCCTGGTAGCGCGAATAACCGTGTTTCTCCAACCCCCCCGGGGTGTGGGGAAACCAGGTTTCCCCGCCGCCACCATGAGCATAC